>Ga0066903_100000492_pt1 | contig 24933 bp, 24 predicted proteins | sample PanSoiMetaGPlot1_FD_67491 | JGI IMG/M metagenome (GOLD analysis project Ga0066903, IMG submission 67491) | Tropical forest soil microbial communities from Panama analyzed to predict greenhouse gas emissions - Panama Soil - Plot 1 (version 2) | ecosystem: Environmental > Terrestrial > Soil >... | reverse complement strand
GTCGATCAGCGACAGGTCCTCGTCCAGCGTGCCCAGCTTCTGATCGAAGTAGCCGATGCGGACGCCGGTGCCGATCTCCACCTTGCCGGCGATCGGCGCCAGCTCGCCGATCAGCGTCTTCACCAGCGTCGACTTGCCGCTGCCGTTGGGTCCGACGATGCCGACCTTGTCGCCGCGGTAGATGTTGGCGGTGACGTCGCGGAGGATCGGCGGGGCGTCCGGGTATCCGACGGTCAGCTTCGGCGCGCGGATCGTCTCCTTGCTGCCGAGATCGGCGCCCGTCTGAAACGAGAGCGCGATCTTGCCGGCGTGCTCCCATTCGTCGTCGGGCCGTTCCAGCCGTTCCAGCTTCTCGAGCATCTTGCGGCGGGACTGGGCCTGCTTCGTCTTCTGTCCGGCCAGGTTGCGGCGGATGAAGTCTTCCGTCTTCTCGACGTGTTCCTTCTGGCGCTCGTAGGCGGCGCGCGCGCGGTCCAGGCGCGCGTCGCGCTCGACGAGGTACTTGTCGTAGCCGAACGGATAGCGAACGAACTTTCCGTCTTCGAGGTCGACGATCTCGCGGCAGACCGCGCGGATGAAGGCGCGATCGTGCGACACGAGTAGGAACGCGCCGGCGTACTCGGAGAGGAAACTTTCCAGGCGTTCGATGGCGGCGAGGTCCAGGTGATTGGTCGGCTCGTCGAGCAGCAGGAGATCCGGCTTCTGAACCAGCACCTTGGCCAGCTCGAGCCGCCCGCGCTCGCCGCCCGACAGCGTGTCGACCGAGCGGGCCAGGTCGGACTCGGCGAAGCCGACGTCGGTCATCAGGCGCTTGACGCGCGCCTCCAGCTCGTAGCCGCCCTGGTGCTGGTAACGTTCCTGCATCTCGCCGTACCGCGCCAGCGCGGCAGCGTCGCCCGTGTGCAGCTCGGCCTCTGTCGCGAGCAGCTGCTCGTGCAGCCGCTGCAGGTCGGCGAACGGTTCGAGCAGCGCGTCGAGCAGCGTGCCGGCGCCTGACAGCTCCTGCGACTGGCGCAGGTAGGCGACGCTGGCGCGCCCGAGCACGCGGACGTCGCCCGCGTCGGCCTGGATGTCCCCGGCCAGCAGGCGCAGCACGGTCGACTTGCCGGCGCCGTTCGGCGCCAGCAGCGCCAGCCGGTCGCCCGGACGGATCAGCATCGAGGCGCCGGTCAGGATCTCGGTGCCCGGATACGCGAAGCTCGCGTCGGAGAATTGCGCCAAAGACATCGTTGTCGCGGAGGCTCAGTTGTAATAGAACACGAGCCGCCGTCCAGGCGACAAGCGCGTGCCATGAAAGAGTATTTGCTGACTGCAGGCCCCACTCCGGTCCCGGAAAGGGTGCTGCAGGCGATGGCGCGGCCGATGCTCTACCACCGGTCGCCGCCGTTCACCGAGTGCCTGCGCGAGGTGCAGGACAGCCTGCGCTGGCTGATGCAGACCAAGCAGCTGCCGATGCTGCTGACCGGGTCGGGCACGGTCGGGATGGACGCCGCCGTCTGCAACTTCCTGCGCGCGGGCGACAAGGCGATCGTCATCCGCGGCGGCAAGTTCGGCGAGCGCTGGGGCAAGATCTGCCAGGCCTACGGCATCGAGTGCGTGTTCATCGACGTCGAGTGGGGCAAGGGCGTCGATCCGAAGGTGGTGGCCAAGGCGATCGAGGACAACCCGGGCGTGCGCGCCGTCTACGCCACGGCCTCCGAGACCTCGACCGCGACCAAGCACGATGTCGAGGCGCTCGGGAAGGTCGTGAAGGGCAAGGACGACGTCATCATCTGCGTCGATGCCGTCACGGCCGTCGGCGTTTACGACGTCCCGGTCGACGAATGGGGGCTGGACGTGGTGGTCGTCGGCTCGCAGAAGGCGCTGATGCTGCCGCCGGGCCTCGCGATCGTCGCGGTCTCCGACAAGGGCTGGAAGGCGGCCGAGCGATCGAACCTGCCGCGCTTCTATCTGGACCTGACGCGCGAGCGAAAGAGCCAGGAGAAGGGCGAGACCGCGTTCACGCCCGCCGTGTCGCTGGTCGTCGGACTGCGCGAATCGCTGCGCATGTTGAAGGAAGAGACGCTGGCCGGCGTATGGAACCGGCACGAACGGCTCGCGAAGGCGACCCGCGCGGCGTCGGGCGGCCTCGGGCTGGAGCTGTTCTCGTCGTCGCCGGTGAATTCCGTCACCGGCTTCCGGATGCCGGCCGGCATCGACGGCTCGGCGGTGATCAAGCAGATGCGGACCCGCTACGGCATCACCATCGCGGGCGGGCAGGATCACCTGAAGGGGAAGATCGTGCGCATCGCGCACATCGGGTACATGAGCGAGTTCGACATCATCACCGCCATTTCGGGGTTGGAGATGACGCTGTCCGATCTCGGGTTCGGCGTGCGGCCGGGCGCCGGGGTGGCGGCGGCACAGGCGACGTTCGCCGGGACCCGGCGCGCGTGAGCGAAGAAATAGAAGGCACGTAGAAAGGAATAGGAGCCATGTCCGAGCCGATTCGCGTTCTCATTGCCGATGACATGTCCAAGAAGGCCGTCGAGATTCTCAGCGGCGCGGGATTCACCGTCGACGTCAAGACGGGCATGAAGCCCGAAGAGCTGGCGGCGGTGATCGGCCAGTACCACGGCGTCGGCGTGCGCTCGGCCAGCAAGATCAAGGCGGACACCCTGGCCAACCCCGGCAAGCTGAAGATCATCGGCCGCGCCGGCGTCGGCGTCGACAACATCGATGTCAAGGCGGCGACCGAGAAGGGGATCCTGGTCATCAACACGCCCCAGGGGAACGCGGCGGCGGCCGCCGAGCTGGCGATCGGCCTGATGTTCGCGCTGGCGCGCAAGATCCCGCAGGCGGCGGAGTCGATGCGCCAGGGGATCTGGGAGAAGAAGAAGTTCATGGGCGCCGAGATCGCCGGCAAGACGCTGGGCGTGGTCGGCCTGGGCAACATCGGCCGTCAGGCGGCCGAGCGCGGCGTCGGCCTCAAGATGAACGTCATCGGATTCGATCCGTATCCGCCCAAGCAGCTGCCGGCCGGCGTCAAGCTGGTGACGTTCGACGAGTTGGTCGCCAAGTCCGACTTCGTCACGCTGCACGTGCCGCTGGTCGCGGAGACCAAGAACCTGTTCTCCACGGCCACCTTCGCGAAGATGAAGAAGGGTTCGTACCTGATCAACTGCGCGCGCGGCGGCGTGGTCGACGAGGGCGCGGTGCTGGAGGCGCTGACCTCCGGGCAGCTGGCGGGCGCGGCGCTGGACGTGTTCGGGAAGGAGCCGCCGGAGCCGGCGCCGTTGTTCCAGCACGAAAATCTGATCGCCAGCCCGCACCTCGGCGCGTCGACGCGCGAGGCGCAGGAGAAGGTCGCGATCGAGCTGGCGGAAGTGTTCGTCGGCTTCCTCAAGGACGGCATCGTCCGCAACGCGGTCAAGTAAGGCCGCGGCGAAGCGGACCCGAGAGGAAGGCTGGCTCGGCGATGGCCGAGACTCCGATATTGAGACTGCCGACCGGTATGCGCGACCACGCGCCGGAGGCGGCGTCTGCCCGCCGGCGCATCGTCGACGGGCTGCTCGCCACCTTCGAGCGGCGCGGGTTCGCGCGCGTCATCACGCCCGCCTTCGAGTACGAGGACGTGCTGGCGCTCGGGCTGGGCGACGCCGCGCGCGCGGCGACGTTCCGGTTCGTCGAGCCGAGCACGGGCCAGGTGGTGGCGCTGCGTCCCGACATCACGCCCCAGATCGCGCGGCTGATCGCCACCCGCTACCGCGACACGCCCGACCCGGTGCGGCTCTGCTACGAGGGGACGGTGGTCCGCCTCGAGCGCGGGGCCCGCGGGCAGCGCGAGCGGATGCAGGCGGGCGTCGAGCTGGCGGGCGTTCCCGGACCGGAGGGCGACGTGGAGGCGATCGCGATCGCCGTCGAGGCGCTGGCGGCGGTCGGCTTGCGGCAGCCGACGATCGATCTCGGCCACCTCGGCCTGGCGCGCGAGGTGCTGGCGGCGCTCGCACTGCCCGATGCGGCCGTCGCGGACGCCCGGCGCTGCATCGCCAAGCACGACGGCGCCGGCCTGGCGGAGGTGTTGAAGCAGGCGCGCGGCGTGAAAGCAGCCATCGAATTCGCGCGCCTGCTGCCCGAGCTGTCGGGAGCGCCCGCGCTGCTGGACGATGCCCGGCTGCAGGCGCCGAACGGCGGCATCAAGCGCGCGCTCGCCGAGCTCGGGCAGATCGTCGCGGCGATCGAAGGACGCAAGCTGGCGGCCCGCCTGCACGTCGACCTCGGCGAGGTGCGCGGCTTCGACTACTACACCGGCGTGCGGTTCCAGGCGTTCGTTTCGGGCGCATCGGACGCGGTGCTGGGCGGCGGCCGGTACGACGAGCTGCTCGCGCGCTACGGACGCCCCAGCCCGGCGGTCGGCTTCGCCGTCGACGTCGACGCCGTCGCGGGCGCCCTCGAGGCCGCCGCCCCCGCGCGCCCGAACGAGAAGCCGCGCCGCGCGCGGAACAAATAAATCATGAGACAGAGCAAAGGAATCACCGGATGTCCGTCGTAATCGTCGTCGGAGCACAGTGGGGCGATGAGGGGAAGGGGAAGGTCGTCGATCTTCTGACCGAGCGCGCGCGCTACGTGGTGCGCTGGGCGGGCGGCGCGAACGCAGGCCACACCCTCGTCGTCGACGGCAAGAAATACGTCACGCGCCTGATCCCGTCGGGCGTGCTCCGCGCGGGCGTCACCTGCGTGCTGGGCGAGGCGATGGTCGTCGATCCGACGGTGCTGGTCGAGGAGGTGCGCGCCTTCCGCGCCCAGGGATTTCTCGCCCGTCACGAAGACCTGGTGGTCGCCGCGCGCGCTCACCTGACGCTGCCCTACCACCGCGAGATCGATCGGCTGCGCGACGAGCGCCCCGGCAACCCCATCGGCACCACCCGCAAGGGGATCGGCCCCACCTACGAGAGCAAAGCCGCGCGCACCGGGCTGCGCGTCGGCGACCTTTTGCATCCGGAGCGATTTCGCGCCCAGCTCGGCGTTCAGATCGAAGAGCTGCTGCCGCTGCTGACGGCGCTGGGCGGGGCGCCGCCCGACGCCACCGAGATCGCGGCGCACTACCTGTCGCTCGCGGACGAGCTGCGCCCCTACATCGCGGACGCCTCGCGGCTCGTGAACGACGCGATCGTGCGCGGCGACAACGTCATGTTCGAGGGGGCCCAGGGCGTGCTGCTGGACATCGACCACGGCACCTATCCGTTCGTGACGTCGTCGTCCGCGACCGCGGGCGGCGCGTGCGCCAGCCTCGGCATCGGCCCGACCGCGATCGACACCGTCATGGGGATCGCCAAGGGCTACGCCACCCGGGTCGGCGGCGGTCCGTTTCCGACCGAGCTGATGGACGCGACCGGTGATCTGCTGCGCAAGCGCGGCAACGAGTTCGGCTCCGTGACGGGCCGGCCGCGCCGCTGCGGGTGGCTCGACCTTCCGGCGCTCCGCCTGGCGATCCGGACCTCGGGCATCGAGGGGCTGGCGCTGACCAAGCTGGACGTGCTGGCCGGGCTCGAGCGTGTGCGCATCTGCGTCGGCTACCGGGTGCGGGGCGCGACCGTGGACGAGATGCCCCTCGACAGCGACGACCTGGCCGCGGCCGAGCCGATCTACGAGGACCTCGAGGGCTGGCCGTCGGCGTCCTCATCGGACATCCCGCCGTCGGCGACGAAGGCGGCGGCGCGCTTCGTGGCGCGGGTAGGGGAGCTCTGCAACCGGCCGGTCTGGGCGACCTCGTGGGGGGCGGGCCGGTCGGAGACCATCCTGACCCGCGATCCCTTCGGCCCCGGCGCGCTCACCGACTGATTTTGCTAGCGTGCGTCGATGTGGGCTTAATCTGCGGAATTCCGGGGAAATCCGTGCCGCCACGCTTGCACGCCGCAGCGACCTCAATATAATGGGCTGTCTGTTCCGGCCAGCGGCAGTGCGATCGCGCGCATCCCTTAAAAAACAAACCGCTTTCGCGGGCCACAAACCGCTTTGGCGGGGCGGCGCGATCTCCAAATCGAGGCGTTGATGAAGATCATTTGCGATTCCTGTGGGACCAAGTACTCGATTTCCGACGACAAGGTTCGGGGCAAGGTCTTCAAGATCCGCTGCAAGAAGTGCAGCCACATCATCGTGGTGCGCGGCGGCGAAACGCAGGAGGAAGCGGCCGCTCCGGCCGCGGCGGCGCCGGCCGACGGCGGCTGGCACATCGTCGTCGAGGGCGAGCAGGTCGGACCGATCTCCGAGGCCGACGTCCGCGCGCGCGTCGAGCGCGGCGAGATCCGCGGCGACACGTACATCTGGAAAGAGGGCTTCGCGGACTGGCTGAAACTGTCGGCCGTACCCGAGTTCGCTGATCTCGCGCCTGCGGACAGCGGTTCTGTCAGCGTCGGCGACGTCTTCGCGTCGGACAGCGTGCAGCCCGCGCAGAACGGTTCCAGCGGGCGTCGTCGCTCGGGCGCCAATCGCCCGCTGTTCGGCGACGGCGGTGGCGACATCTTCGCGGCGCCGGCGGCCGCGGCGCCGTCCTCGGGCGGTGATCTGTTCGGTTCGGCGAGCGCGCACTCGGCCGCTGCCAGCGAGTCGCGCTGGCCTTCTTCCGGAGGCGGCGGAGGCGGGGCCTCGATGGCCGGCCACGACGGCGGACGGGTCGAGAACCTGACCGGCCAGCGCCACGAGAACTCGGTTCTGTTCTCGCTGTCGAACCTGCAGTCGCTGGCGATGCCGAGCGCGAAGCCCGCGCCGGCGGCGTCGCTCGGTCCGGCGCCGGCTCCGACGACGGAGGGCTCGGGGCTGATCGACATTCGCGCGATGGCCGCGAACACGCGCACCGCGCCGCTCGACGGCCCGAGCACCGCCGTCGACGACGATCTGCCCGCGTTCGGCGCGTTCTCGCCCGCGGCGCCCGTGCTGCTGCCGCTGCCGGGACAGAGCGGACCGTCGAAGATCTTCTACGTTGTCATCGTCGGGATGCTGTTGCTTGCCGTCGGCATCGGCTGGCTCGCCTATCGGGTGATCGTGCCCAAGCAGGTGGTGGTCGAGAAGGTGGTGCAGGTGCAGGTGCCGGCCGAGCCGGCGAAGCCTGCGAAGGAAGGCGCGACCGCCAAGGGCGCCGAGGGCGACAAGTCGACCGTGATCGCCGAGAAGGATCTTCCGCCGCGCGACGGTGAGAAGGCCGCGACGGGCGAGAAGGGCAAGGACGGGGAGAAGGGCGCCAAGGAGGGCAAGCACCACGGCGGCGCCAGCAAGGGCAGCAGCAAGGAGCCCAAGAAGGTCGCCGCTGCCGACGGCGAGAAGAAGCCGGTCGCCGCGATCGCCGAGCCGCCGAGGCCCGCCAAGGGATCACTCGACGATCTGCTCAACAACGCCGCGCCCAAGGCCGCGAACCGCCCGAAGGTGGCGGACGACGATGGCAAGAAGGGCGGGGGCGGAGAATCGGCGGGCCCGCTGCAGCAGCATGCGCTGGTGGCCGGCTTCAACGCCGTCCGGCCGAAGGTCGCGGCCTGCTACAACCAGTTCAAGGTGCCGGGCACCGCGATGGTCAACGTCGTCATCGGCAAGAGCGGCAAGGTGACCAAGGCCGAGGTGACCGGCAAGTTCGCGGGGACGCCGACCGGCGATTGCGTCTCGGCGGCGGTCAAGACCGCCAGCTTCCCGCCGTCCGACGGCTTCTCGACGCCGTACCCGTTCCAGCTCCGGTAGCCGGAAGGGCGCTACGCAGGCGCAATCGAACGACGACGACGCGGCCGTTCTCGCCGCGCTCGAGCGCGCGCTCGGCGATTGCGGGCTGAACGTCGTCGTTCCGATCGGGGCGGCGGCGTTCGACGCGGCCTGCGCGCCGGTGTCGTCGCTGACTCTGGGCGGCCTGCTCGCGGGCGCGCGCGCGGCGGCTATCGTCGGGTCGGGCGGTGGCGCGTTCTTCGATCGCTTCGCGGCCGAAGGTCCGGAAGCGGCGGACGGCGCGCCGAACCCGCTCGATCGGTTCACCGCGCGCGTCGCCGCCGCAGCGTCGGCAGCGGCGCTGGCGCCGCTCGGCGTCTCGCACACCGTCTACTTTCCGTTTGATTGGGCAGAGCCAATTCAGTCGGGAACCCTCAAAGGGTTCCCGAACCCTCCCGCGATGGTACGCGGCGAGCAGAGCTCGCCGGCTCCCCACGCGTTCATTCCGTTCCAGCGCCTCGGGCGCGCCGTCGGGCTCGGCGGCCCCGGGCCGCTCGGGTTACAAATTCATCCCGTCTATGGGCCGTGGTGGGCGTACCGCGCGCTCGTCGTCGTCGATCGCGCGCTCCCGGCGCGTTCCCCCATCGGCGACGGCTGCGCCGGCTGCGATGCACCCTGCGTGGGCGCCTGTCCGGCCCACGCGGTCGCGCGCGCGGGCTTCGACGTCGCCGCCTGCCACGCGCGTCGCCGGGTCGCCGAGCCGTGCCGGCTGTCGTGCGCCGCGCGCATCGCCTGCATCCGCGGGCCGGCGCACCGCTACTCCGACGAGGAGCTGGCGTTTCACATGGCGGCCTCGATGCCGCGTCGGGCGTAGACGGGCTTTGCCCGTCGGAGCCCATCGCGGGGCGCGCGGGACCCTTTGAGCGTCCCGCAGTTGATGAACATCCTTGCCGCGCTCGTGACCGCCCACTACTCTCGGTCGCCATGGCTCAGGTCAAAGCGCACATCACGGGCACGGTGTGGAAGATCGAGGTCAAGGTCGGCGACACGGTCTCGGAAGGGCAGACGGTCGTCGTGCTCGAGTCGATGAAGATGGAGATGCCCGTGGAGTCGACGGGCGCGGGCACGGTCTCGGCGGTGCTGATCAAGGAAGGCGACGCCGTGGAAGAGGGCGCGCCCCTGATCGAGCTCAAATGACCGGCGCGCCTGCGCGGGCCTAGGCCGCCAGCGGCGCGTCCGGCATCTCGCCCGCCAGCAGGCGTCGCGTGTTCTCGGCCAGCATCTGCTGCAGCCCCTCCGGTCCCAGTTGCTTGCGGATCCAGGCGATGCCGGCCGCGATCCCCTTCTGGTCGTCCGGGCGATGGATGTCGGTCGCGGCCGCGTGCGCCAGCCCTTCCTGCACGAGCTTGCGCGCGGTCTTCATCTCCGTGCGGCCGTGGGCGCCGTCCAGCGCGCCGAGATCGACCATCATCACCGCGTGCCGCCCCAGGCGCTCCGCGAGATCGACGTCGCGCTGGATGGCGGCGTAGCGTTCAGGGTGGGCCATGACGGGCAGCAGGCCGGCGACCCGCAGCTGGAACAGCTCGTTCTCGAGGCCCGCGGGCATGAACTGCGGGTGCACCTCGAACAGGAACGCCGGACCGTCGCCGTAGACGGGAACGGTCCGCTCCTGCAGGCGTCCGTGCAGCACGTCGTCCCAGAAGTTTTCGGCGCCCAACCCCAGCCGTACCGCCGGCCCCTGCGCCGCCACGTCCGCCGAGACCGCCGCGAAGGCCGCCGCGATGGCCTCGCGCGCCGGCAAGAACATGCCGCTCCGCTGGTGCGGCGTGGCGTAAAGATCGCCGAATCCAAGCGCCGCCACCGCTCGTATCATCTCCAGCGACATCTCCCGGCTGGTGGCGCCGTCGTCGAGGGCCGGCAGATAGTGCGCGTGGAGATCGACGAAATGGGTCACGACACGCGCCTGAAAAAGAGCGTCAAGATTAACACGCGTGGGGAGCCGGCGAGCTTTGCTCGCCGCGTACCATCGCGGGAGGGTTCGGGAACCCTTTTAGGGTTCCCGACACAGATGATCCGCGTGGAGACGCTCGAAAGAACTTTGTTTTCGTTTCCGGGACGCGTAGGGCAAAATGGGGGGGACTCTCACCAGGGGCGAGGCAACGCCGGAGTCAGTGGCGGATTGGATTGCATCTAACTTTCCAGAGACTTAGACTACGGATCCCTCCAGGGAATACATCTTGCTGATCTCCGTTCCCGAAGGAGCGAGTTGAAACAATGAGCGAGAAAGTGGTGCTTCCGAAGTTCGACGTGCCCGGGAAGCAGATGCATCCCGCGGTGAAACTGATGCTGCTTGCGGGCGGCCTGCTGGTGATCGCGATCCTCGCGCTCGGCGGCGCGCTCTATCGCAATCACTCGATGGAGGTTGCCGAGGAGAACCGCAAGCAGGCCGAGATCGCCGCGAAGACCGCCGAGGCCAACGCGAAGATCGAACAGGCCAAGGCGCATCAGAAAGAGCTCGACGCGCAGGTCGCGCTCGCGAAGGCGAAGGTCGAGGAAGCGGCGGCGAAGAAGAACGCCCCCGCCGCTTCCGGCGACTCGAAGCCGACCGCGGTCGCAGGCCACCATCGCGGTGGACATCACGGTTCGTCCAAGGCTGGCGCGAAGACCACCGTCGCCAAGGCCGGCGACGACAAGAAACCAGCCGCCAAGGGTGGCGGCAAGAAGGGGGACGACGTCGTCGACAAGTTGCTCGCGTCGTTCAAGTAACCCTGCGCAGATTGTTTTCGACTCCCGGTGCGTCTCCGTTTGTCGCCCGGCCCGATGTTCGGGCTGGGCGTGAAATGAGCCCGCGTTGATGCAGACGGAAAACCGTGTTACGGAAATTGTGAGGCCGCGTCGATGAGCAGCAGCCAACGTCCAAGTGAGAACTCGGTCCTGTTTTCGCTACGTGAGTTGCGACGGATCGAAGACGACCGCGTCAAGAAAGAGCAGGAGACCGCCCGCGCCAAGGCCGAGGCGGAACGCCAGGCGAGGGAAGCGGCCGACCGCGCCGCCCGCGAGGCCGAAGAGCAGCGGATCCGCGACGAGCAGGACCGCGCTCGGATGTCGCAGGAAGCGCACGAGCAGCGGCAGCGCGACGATCACATGCGGCTGCAGGAGGCCGAGCGTCGTGCCCGCGTCGAGGGCGAGATGCGGATCAACGAGGAGCGGATGCGCCTCGAGATCCAGCACCGGAAGAAGCACTCGCCGGTCAAGGCGGTGCTGGGCGTTTCCAGCGTGCTGGTGCTGATCGGCGCCGGCGTCGGTTACAAGATGTACACCGATCACCAGCACGAGCTGGCGGTCGCGCGCGAGGAGAAGGCGCGGGTCGAGCTGGCGGCGAAGAAGAAAGAGGCCGAGCTGCAAGCGCGTTACGAGTCGATCGAGAAGGACTTCGCGGCCAAGCTGAGCAAGGCCAAGTCGCAGGCCGAGATCGAGCAGCTCCAGAAGGAGCGCCTGCAGTCGCGCCTGGACGCCCAGGCCGGCCGGCCGTCGCGACCGCACCCGGCCGCGGCGAAGCCGGACACGCCGGCGGGCCCGAAGCCGCCCAAAGGCAAGCGCGACATCAGCGACAACCCGCTGGACGGATTGGGCCAGCTCTAGAGGCCCCGGCCTCGCGCACCGGCGCAATGTCACTGGCCGACGACCTCCACGAAGCGCGCCGCGCACGCCTGCTCGCGCTGCTGACGCAGCTGTCTTACGAGCAGCGTGAGGTGACGCTCGCGTCCGGCGCCAAGAGCAACTTCTACATCGACTGCAAGCAGACGGTGCTGACCGCCGAGGGTCACTTCCTGGTCGGCAGCCTGTTTGGCCGCATCCTCGCCACGCGCGCGCCGGAGGTCGAGGCGATCGGCGGCGTCAGCGTCGGCGCCGATCCGCTCGCGTCGGCCGTTTCGACGCTCAGCTTCGTGACCGGGCGTCCGCTGCCGGCCTTCTACGTCCGCAAGGAGGCGAAGGGGCACGGGACCGGCGCCTGGATCGAGGGCGCGAAGTCGCTGCGCCCCGGGATGCCGGTCGCGATCCTCGAGGACGTGGTCACGACGGGCGGCTCGGCGTTGAAAGCGATCGCACGTGTGCGCGAGCACGGTCTCAAGGTCGGCATCATCCTGGGCATCGTCGACCGCGAAGAGGGTGGGCGTGAGGCGCTCGAGAAAGAGGCGCCGCTCGTCACGCTGTTCCGCCGCAGCGATTTTCTATAATGGGCCGATGACCGGCCGGAGCGCGCTGTTGGTGGTCGTGGCGGTGGTCGCCTGCCAGAGCGACAAGGCGGCCCGCGTCGATTTCTCCGAGACGACCCGCAACTACGTCGCGACCGACTACGGCGACGTGTACGAACGATGGACCCGCCACGACTTCGCGATGCACGACGTCGAGAAGGCGCTGGAGGTCTGGGTGACGTTCAAGAGCTGGGACTTTCGAGAGGCGTACGTCGAACGCTACTCGTCGATCTACAGCCTGCCCGACGCCGATCGGGCCACGCTGCGCAGCGGGCAGCGCGACGCCTTCCACGCCGCCTACGAGTTCAACGTCACCGCGCAGAGCGCGAACTACAAGTGGAACGACCTCGAAAAAGCCAGCTCGCCCTGGCGGGTGACCCTGCTGGACGCCCTCGGGCACGAACTGGCGCCAGAGAGGGCGACCATCAAGGTCGAGAAGTTGCCCGACGCGTACGAGCGCGAATTCTTTCCCGCCAAGAACCCGTTCTCGAAGACCTACACGATCCGCTTCGTACCCCCGGACAATACGGACTTCGCGGGCATCAAGTCAGGTGCCATCGTCCTCCGGATCGCCAGCCCGCTCGGTCGCATCGAGCTGACGTGGCGGGCCTGACCGCATCAGCTCCCGGATCACCCCGAGCAACGCGGTCCGCTCGATCGGTTTCGGCACATAGGCTGCCGGCTGGAACTGCGTCCGGATCGACTCGTAGCTGAACCCGGATGCGCTGACCACGACGACCGGGACCCGCGCCAGCTTCGGATCGCGCAGCTGCTCGCTGCGAAAGTCCCAGCCGTCCATCCCGGGCATCATCAGGTCGAGCAGGATGACCGCGGGGTGGGCCTTGCCGCCGCGCAGCCGCGCCAGAGCTTCGCGACCATTGGGCGCGCCTTCGACCGTGAACCCTTCCTCTTCCAGCATCTCGGACAGCGCGCTGCGCGTGTCGTTGTCGTCGTCCACGATCAGGATCGCCTCTGGGCGCATGTCGTTTTGTGCAACATTTCGCCGGGCCCGCAGTTGTCAAGTGGCCCGCTCGTAAGAGCCAGCCCCGAACTGATGCGACATGTCGTACGTCGCCGCACGTCAAGGGGCCCGAACAGGCGCCGATGTCAGCAGTTATGAACGCGGCGACGAGGCGCCAGGCGCCGTTTCCGGTCAGCAGCACGCACAGGCACTGCATGCGGTGCGGAAAGCTGGCGCCTCGGGCGGAGTTCCAGTGCCGGCGCTGCGGCAAGCAGCAGCGCATGCTCCCGCGGACGATGGTGCTGGTGCTGACCGGGTGCCTGATCGCCGGGATGTTTGCGGTGGCGAGCGCGAGCGCGTTCTCGAGCCCGCCCCATCCACCCGAGGTGGCGCCGGCCTGGCCGAAGATGGCCGCGGCCCCCACCGTCGCGAAGGCCGCGAACGAGGTGACGGCCGCCGAGCTCTGGGCGGCCTACGCGCGCAACACGGTCGATGCCGATCGGCGTTTCCGTGACCGATCGGTGATCGTCACCGGGATCGTGCAATCGATCGACCGCGACTTCCAGGGCAGCATGATCGCGCGGCTGTCGACCGGCGACGCCTTCAATACGGTGCACGCGAAGCTGGTCACCCGCAACGACCCGAGGATGGCCGGCGTGATCAAGGGCCGGCCCGTGTCATTGGTGTGCGTGGGGCGGGGCGCGCTGCTCAGGGCGCCGCAACTGGGCGGCTGCTTCGTCCACTAGCCGGCGCGATCACGCGGTCGGCGGGAATCGCTTCGCGTAGGCGGGGGAGGCGGCCAGCAAGCGCGCGTGCGTCTCGGCGGCCGACATCTGGCCCGGCGCGGTCGCGTGTTCGATGTAGCCGTAAGCCAGCAGTGACCCGCGCGCCGCCAGCTCGATGCGGAGCTCGGGCGAGGCGCCCATGCCGATCACGCAGGTGCGCTCGGGCCGCCGCGACAAGAGCTCGAGCAACGTCTCCCGGTCGGCATCGCTCTTGACGGCGGTCGCGATCTTCGCGATGGCCCCGGGCAGGGCGTGGCAGCGATCGACGATCGCGAGCAGCGAATCCAGCGACGGCGTTCGCGCGAAGTCGTGGTGCGACACGATCAGCCGCGCGCCCGCGCGCGCGCCGATGGCCGCCGCCAGGTCGTCGATGATCGTGGCGTCGTTCTCGATGTCGACCCACGACGCCTGTCCGGCCGCGATCGCCGCGCGAAAGGCGGTCCGGCGGACGGCGTCGGATCCGGCGAAGCGGCCGCCCTGGGCCGCGGTGCGAATGGTCAGGATCACCGGTGTGCCGCTCGCCTCCAGCCGGGCGCAGTCGAGCGCGCAGCCGTCCAGGCTCTGCTGCGCGAACAGGTCGACGCGCGCCTCCACCAGATCGAACAGGCGGGCGGTGCGGTCCAGTTCGGCGCTGTTGATGATCGCGGCGGGCCGGTCCGCGACGGCGACGAGAAGCGGTCCGCGCCCGATGTCGAGCATGAAGGACGAGTGTAGCAGCCTGGATCCGCGGCCCACGGAGTATCCTTTCTCACATGCGGGGGCGACTGCCATCGATGGCCGGGCTGGCCGGCTGTGTCATCGCCGCGATGGCTTGCAGCGAGCGCCCGCTGCCACCGCCCCCCGAGACGCCGGGAAGCGACGCGGGCGGCGGCGGCGGCAGCACCGACGCCGGCGTCGAGCAGCCTCGCGAGGCGGGGGTGCCGCCCGGGGTCGTCGACTGGGGCGTCCCGATCGGATCGCAGCCGTCAGCTGCCACGCCCGGCGCAACGGAGGTGAAGGCGGTCGTCGCGACGGACGACGGCGGCGCCATCGTCGCGGGGTCGTTCGACGGCATGGTGGCGTTCGCGCCGGACACGATTCGCGACGGGACGCCGGGCAAGGGGTTCGTGGCGCGCTACCGCCGCGACCAGCGGCTGGTCTGGGTGCACGTGCTGGACGCCGACGCCGGTCACGTCACGGTGGCCGACATGGCGGCGCTGCCCGACGGCGAGATCGCGGTCGCCGGGTGGTTCGACGGCACGCTGGCCGAGCACCGCGACGTCTCGCCCCTCTCCGTGCCGAGCGCCGGCAACAAGGACATCTTCGTCGCCCGACTGGCCAGCGACGGCAGCGTCCGCTGGTTCGAGGGCGCGGGCGGCCCGGGCGACGACATCGCGCGCGGGGTCGCGGTCGGCATGGACCAGGCCGCCGCGGAGTCGATCGCGATCACCGGCGCCATCGGGGAAGGCGCCGTGTTCGGAGCGGGCGAGCCGGGTGAGACGCACGCGCCGCCGTCCCCCGGCCCCACGTTCGCGGCGCGCTTCGACGGCGACGGCAAGCTGGCCTGGGCGCGCTTCGCGGGCGGCGGCGTGCCGGGGCAGGGCTACGGCGTCGCGCACGACGGTACGGGGGCGGTCGCGATCACCGGTTACGTCAACGGCGTGGCTTCGTTCGGGCCCGACGTGAACGGCGCGCCGGTGACGATCGACCCGAACGTCGGGCGCGCGTTCGTCGCGCGCTGGGACGTCGCCGGGCGGCTGCTGTGGGCGCAACCACTCGGCGGCATGACGGGGGAGGGGGACGCGGTCGCGATCGCCGCGAACGGCCTCATCGTCGCGACGGGACTGTTCCAGGGACAGGCGCGGTTCGGAGCCGCGCCGTCGGCGCCGACGCTGACCGCCGACACGCCCGGAGTCGACGGCGCCTATCTGGCGGCGTTCACGTCTGCCGGCGCGACGAGCTGGGCGCGCAGGCTGGTCGGCATCGGCGTCCACCCCTGGCGGCTGCGCGCGGCGCCCGACGGCGAACTGCTGGTGGCCGCGTCGTTCGGCGGTGGGATCAAGCTTGATCCGGACGGGCCGGTGCCGCTGACCCTGTTCTCCAGCGGCGGTACGGACGCGCTGTTCGCACGCCTCGGCAGAGACGGCGCATTGCTGTCGGCCGTGGCGGGTGGCGGGCCCGGCGACGACCGGGCCGCGGACTACGCGTTGGCCGGCGACGGCGTCGGCTGGGCGGCCGGCACCTACTTCGGGCCGGCGACGTTCGGTGCCGGCTCGGCATTCGGCGCCGGAACCGCCGTGCTGCTCGACAGCGGAACGGACGGGGGCAGCTTCCTGCTCAGGCTGCTCGCGAACTGACGGGGGCTAGTCGACGGCGCCGTCGCTGGTGCCGCCGCCCGTGCCGCCGCTGCCTGCCGTGCCACCGCCGGAGCCGCCGGTCGCGCCGCCGCTTCCGCCGCTGCTCGTTCCCGCGCCGCCACCGGAGCCGCCGGTCGCGCCGCCGCTTCCGCCGTTGTCACCGCCCGTGCCGCCGCTTCCACCACCGCCCGCGCCCGCCGTCGCGCCGGCGGCGCCGTCGTGCTGCGGCGGCACGAACTGGCCGTTGCCGCTGTTGTCGGTGCAGCCGGGCGCGAGCCACGCCGCGGACGCCGCGACCAGACCGGCGACCGCCAGCCGCCGGAACGAGGACATGACAGGCTTGCCGACCGAAGGGGAGAACGCGCGCTTATCGGGCATCTTGGGCTCCTGGGCCGCGGGAGAGATCGATCCGGCCGGTTGACAGAGTACGTCAGTCGGATGACACGCGAAAAAATTTAGCGGTTTGGCGTTTTCGCTTTGCACGGTCGGCGCCGGCATCAGTCGGTCGCCGCGTCGTTCGACGAGGACCCGCCGCCCCCGCCGCTGCCACCGGACGTGCCCCCGGTGCCGGTCGTGCCGCTGGTGCCGCCCCCGGAGGCGCCGCCGCCCCCGCTGCCGCCGGTACCGGTCGTGCCGCCGCGGCCGCCCGAGGCACCACCGGTGCCGCCCGAGGCGCCTCCGGTACCGGTCGTACCGCCGCGGCCGCCGGCCGCCGTACCACCGGTGCCCGTCGTGCCAGCACCGCCGCCAGTGCCGCCCGTTCCGGCCGTCCCGGCGCCGCCACCCGTGCCGGCCGTGCCGCCGGTGCCGCCTGTACCGGCCATTCCGCCGGTTCCAGCGCTACCGCCCATGCCGGCCATGCCCATGCCCGTCGCGCCCCCGGCGCCGCCGCCGGGCATCGACATCGTCGGCGGATCCGCCTGGTATTTCGAGTCGTCCTCGCACGCCGGGACGATCGCGAATGCGCCGATCACGGCGATGACGAACGACCGAATGGCGAGGGGCCGCACCCCTCCAGAATAGACCACTCCGTCGGAAATGAAAAAGGCGCCCGGCCGATGACGGCGGGGCGCCCTCTTCAGTCCGTCGACCAGGCGTTAATCTGTCGAGGCGTCAGGGACCATGCACAGACCCATGCCGGTCGCGTGACCGCAGTGCAGCGTGACGTTCGCAGCGGTCGTCGCGTTGTGCGCGTTGCAGAGGTGGTACGAGCGGCATTGGGTCACGCTCGCCGGCACGGCGTCGAAGCTGTTCATGCACGTCCCGCGGTTCGTGTACCCGGTCGCCGCGTCACTGCCGGTGCAGGTCGCCAGGTAGAGCGTGCAGTAGTCCTCGGTCGTGAAGACGCCGGAGGACATCGTGACCGTCGTGCCGCACATCGCCTCCACTTCCGCGAGGGTCTTCATCGCCGCGCCACCCGCGCCGCCGCCGCCGGCCGTGCCACCCGCGCCGCCCGCCGTGCCGCCGGTCGCGCCACCGGAGCCGCCGGTCGCGCCACCGGAGCCGCCCGTCGCGCCGCCCGCGCCACCCTTTCCAGCGGAGCCGCCGCCGCCGCCAGTCGCGCCGCCCGAGCCGCCCGTCGCGCCGCCCGCGCCACCCTTTCCAGCGGAGCCGCCGCCGCCGCCGGTCGCGCCGCCCGAGCCGCCCGTCGCGCCGCCCGCGCCACCCTTTCCAGCGGAGCCGCCGCCGCCGCCCGTCGCGCCGCCCGAGCCGCCCGTCGCGCCGCCCGTGCCCGCCGTGCCGCCCGCGCCACCCTTTCCAGCCGAGCCGCCGCCCGTGCCTGCCGTTCCGGTTGTACCGCCCTTGCCGCCAGCGGCCGAGCCGCTCTGGCCGCCCTTACCACCACCGCTGGACGACGATCCGCAGCCATAGCCGTAGAACGCGAGACCCAGCACCAAGAACGGGACAGCAAACTTAGTCGACATCGACGACGCTCCTTGTCAAATGGATGAGGCCCGCAAGCTACCCCATCTATTTCCGACAGGGAAGATCCCCGTGTCGTTTTTTTGACGAAAACGCGGGCACGGCCGTCGGGCAGCCGGGCCCCCCCCGCGGAGAGGGCTAGTACCCGTCGCGCCGTTCGCGGCGAAGGCGCTTCCGCAGCACCGCTGCGGCGCGCTTGGCGATCGTTCGCTGGGTCGGCTTGCGCCCCTTCATCGGCACCTGCTCGGAGTGGTGTTCGACGAAGTCGCCCGGCTCGCAGCCGAGCTCGAACATCGTCACCTCGCGCTTGCCGCGATCGCCGATCCGGAACGGGACCACCGCGGCGCCGATCCCGGCGCCGACGTAGACAGCGCCCGCGGGCTCGTGATCCTCACGCTGGACGACGTGGCGGCGCGATCCGTACAGGCCATGCACGTACTTGTGCCCGCCGATCTTCCCGACCGCGAACTCGTGCAGCCGCGCCAGCGTCACCTGGCCGCCGTGCGTGTGACCCGACAGGACCAGCGGCACCCCGTGCCGCCACAGTCCGTCCGCCTCCTCGGCGATGTGCGAAAGGCCGATGATCGGGATGTCGTGGCGGAGCCCCTTCACGGCCTCGTCGCGGCGCGCGTGCGCCGTGTAGGCGTCGTCGAGGCCGACCACCTGCAGGCGTTCGTGGCGCAACGTGATCGTCGTATGGCGGTTGCACAGCACCTCGACGCCGCCGCGTTCCAGCGCGTGCCGGACCTCGTCGGCGCCCGACCAGTGATCGTGGTTGCCGAGCACGGCCATGACCGGCGCCTGGAACGCGCGCATCACCTGCGTCAGCTGATCCAGGTAGAGCTGGCTGTGACAGACGAAGTCGCCCGACAGCAGAATCAGGTCGGGCTTCTCGGCGTTCGTCATCTCCACCGCGGTCAGCTGGACCTCGACGGGCGTGATGCGGCCGACGTGCTGATCGGTCAGGTGGGCGATCCGCAGGTGCGCGATCTGATCGCGGTAGGTCGCCGGTCCGGCGAACCGGCGCAGCTCGATGCCGTAGCGGCGCGAAGCGAGCGAAGGCCGCCAGCTCGCGTGCGCGCGACGGGCTGCCATGCGGGCAGCCCACGCGACAGTCGCGTCCACGGAGGCGGGAATCGGCGGAGACGAACCGGCCACGGGAACCCGCCTATCTTAATGCCCGCGCTTCGCCAGCGCACCAGCAAATGGCGCGCACTTCGCCTTACACCGTTTGCGGGCCGAGACCAACATCGGTCATCAACTGACGGGCGCGCGGCCCTGAATGAGACGCACCGCCACCAGAACGATGGCGGCGACCAGCAGCAGGTGAATGAAGCCGCCCAGCGTGTACGAGCTGACGAGGCCCAGCACCCACAGCACCAGCAAGATGATCGACAGGGTCCAAAGCATCACGGACCTCCCTTTTCGAACCTGGAGCCTGGAATCAGCCGGTCAAGCGGCCGCGACCAGGTCGAGGAACGCCTTCGCCGCGTGGCTGAGCGTCCGGGCCTTCGCGTACAGCAGACGGACCTTGCGCTCGACGTGCAGCTCTTTCACGGTCACCTCGCGGAGGACGCCGGTCTCGACGTCCTGGCGCACGCACATGCGCGGCAGGAACGCGACGCCCTCGCCGTTCTGGACCAGCCGGCGGATCGTCTCGAGCGTCGGCATCTCGACGTCCATGTTCAGCGGCACCTTGTGGCGCTGGAATTCGCGCAGCACGACGTCGCGGTAGGGCGACAGCACGTTGTGGGCGATGAAGATCTCCTTGCCGAGCTCGGCGATCGAGACGCTGCGCCGTCGGGCCAGGCGGTGCTTCGGCGACACGATGAACGCCAGCGCGTCGGTGTAGAGGACCTTCGTCTGCAGACGGGGATCGCCCGGATCGTAGCTGGTGACCCCGAGCTCGAGGTCGCCCTCGACCAGCTGGGCCGGGATCTTGCTGGACTGACTGCGCCGGATCTGGACCTTGATCTTGGGAAAGCTGGCGCGGTACCGCTCGATGTGCGGCAAGAGGTACAGCGTCGACGATTCGTTGGCGCCGATGGTCAGTCGCCCCGCCGACCGATCGCGCAGCTCGGCGAGGGCCGAGGTCAGCTCCTGCTCGAGGTTGTTGAACCGGCGCGCGTGCTCGAACACGACCCGCCCCGCGTCGGTCAGCACCAGCTCCTTGGCGCCGCGCATGTCGCGGTCGATCAGCGTCTCGCCCAGCTCCGATTCCAGACGCTGGACGGCCAGCGACACGGCCGGCTGGGTGCGGAACAGCTTCTCCGCGGCGCGCGAGAAGCTCCGCTCCGACACGACCGTCGAGAACACCTGCAGCGCGTACAGCTCCACGGGCTCATCCTAGCCCAGGCAGGAATAAGTGGCAGTTATGCTGACGAGAAAAATTATAAATTTGCTCAATCTCAACCGGCGCGCCAGATTCACGGCATGGCGACGTCCCCCAAGGTCTTCATCTTCGACACCACGCTGCGCGACGGCGAGCAGGCCCCTGGCTGCAGCATGACGACACCCGAGAAGCTGCGCATGGCCAGCAAGCTCGCCGAGCTCGGCGTGGACATCATGGAGGCCGGGTTCCCGATCGCGTCGACGGGCGATTTCGAGGCGGTGCAGGCGGTCAGCCGCGCGCTGCCGGTGAAGGTGGCCGCCCTGGCGCGCTGCACGGCGCTGGACATCGAGCGCGCCGCGCAGGCGCTGGACAAGGCCAAGAGCCCGCCGCGCATCCACACGTTCCTCGCGACCAGCGACATCCACCTCAAGTACAAGCTGAAGAAGACGCAGGCCCAGGTCCTCGACGAGGCGGCCAAGGCGGTGGCGCTGGCGCGCAAGTACGTCGACGACGTCGAGTTCTCCGCCGAGGACGGCGGTCGCACCGAGGTCGGCTATCTGGTCGACGTGTCCCGCGCGGTCGTCGCGGCGGGCGCCAGCACGGTCAACATCCCCGACACCGTCGGCTTCCAGATCCCCGAGGAGTACGGCGCGCTGATCGGCGATGTCGTGCAGGCGCTCGGGTCATCTGCCGTGGTGAGCGTCCACTGCCACAACGACCTGGGTCTGGCCGTCGCGAACTCGCTGGCCGCCGTCCAGAACGGCGCGCGGCAGGTCGAATGCACGGTCAACGGCATCGGCGAGCGCGCCGGCAACTGCTCGCTCGAGGAGATCGTGATGGTGCTGAAGACGCATCGCGACCGCCTCGGCCTCGAGACCGGCATCCAGACGACGCAGCTCTACCCGGCCAGCCAGCTGCTGACCGAGATCATCGGCGTCGCCGTCCAGCCGAACAAGGCGATCGTCGGGAGCAACGCGTTCGCGCACGAGGCCGGCATCCACCAGGACGGCTACCTCAAGGAGCGCACGACGTACGAGATCATCGATCCGAAGACGGTCGGCGTGCCCGAGAGCAAGCTCGTCCTCGGCAAGCACAGCGGGCGGCACGCGCTGCGTGCGCGCTGCGAGGAGATGGGCATCGCCCTCGACAAGGCCCACCTGGACGAGCTCTACGCCCGCTTCGTCGCCCTGGCCGACCGCAAGAAGGGCATCCTTGACGACGAGATTCGTAAGCTCGCTTCCGAGGTCTCGGGACGTGATTTGTCGCGTAAAAGTGCGTAAGTAAGCCTACGTTCAAGGCATTTAGAAAATCACCTAAGTTAGCTAAAGTACACGATTGAGGCACCGATGCCTCGATCATGTTGCGCAACCGATCTGGCCGGTGTTTCGCTCTTGGCCTGGCCGCCGTCGCGATGGCGGCAATGATCGGTTGCGGTGAGGCGGGCGACGGCACCGAGACCGTCCGGTCGGCGATCACGATCGACAACGCGCTGTCAGCGAACGCGTTGTCGGCAAATGCGCTGTCGGCGAATGCTTTGTCGGCGAACGCGCTGTCGGCGAACGCGCTGTCTGCGAATGCGCTGTCGGCGAACGCGCTGACGGCGAGCGCGCTGCACGATCCGCTCGCGCGCGAGTTCCTGAAGTACGTCGTGTCGTGCGCGCTCGACGACGGCGATGGCCTGTCGATTCGCATCGACGGCACGAAATACGACTTCCCCGGTCAGCTCGGGCTGGCGCCGCAGTGGGGACGCCCGCACGGCTCATGCGACGGATCGTGCCAGCGCTGGGTGTCCGCCTGCGTGCTTGCGCGCGTCGACGCGGCTGGCGTCAAGCGGATCATCTCGCTGCGCGGCCAGAACCGCGCGCTCTTGCCCGACGTCGGCGAGCTGGTCCATTACACAGACCGCGAAGCCACGTACTACGGCAACCTCTTCGTCCCTGACCAGCCGCGCTTCCTCTGTCTGTCGCCGGGCAAGACCAGTGACCCGCGCGTCTGCGGCGGTTCGATGGCCGACTGCCCGATGACCGTCACCGGATCGTGCGACGACGCCTGCGCCGACGACCACGGGCCGTTCGGCAGCTTCGGCAACTGCAGCGACCACGGCCGCCCCGGGCACGGAACCCTGTATCACGAGGCGATCACGGTCTTCCTGCCGACGCCGTCGACGGACTGAAATGATCGGGAAGGTCGTCGCAGGCCGGTTCGAGCTGCTGGCCGAGGCCGGCTCGGGCGGCATGGGCGCGGTCTATCGCGCGCGCGACCTGACCGACGGCGCCACCGTCGCCGTGAAGATCCTGACCGGGCGCGAGGTGCGCGAGGCGGTGCGCTTCGAGCAGGAGGCGTCGATCCTGTCCGGCCTCGCTCACCCGGCGATCGTCCGCTACCTGACCAGCGGGATCGCCGAATCGGGCGAGCGCTTCATCGCCATGGAATGGCTGGACGGCGAGGACCTGGCGATGCGCCTGGATCGCAAGCCGGTCACGGTCGCGGAGGCGGTCGCGGTGGCCCGCCGGGCGGCCGAGGCGCTGGCGTACGCGCACGGGCGCGGCATCGTCCACCGCGACGTCAAGCCCGAGAACCTGTTCCTGCCCGCGCTGTCGATCGAGCGGCTCAAGGTGCTGGACTTCGGCATCGCGCGACTGACCCGCGGCGCGCGCAAGCTGACCCGCACCGGATCGGTGATCGGGACGCCGGGCTACATGGCGCCCGAATTGGTGCGCGGCGAGCGCGACGTCACGCCCGGCGCCGACGTCTTCTCGCTCGGCTGTGTGCTGTTCCAGTGCCTGACCGGACGGCCCGTGTTCGAGGCCGACGACGCCACCGCGCTGCTCGCGAAGATCCTGCTCCAGGAGGCGCCGCGGGCGCGGCTGATCCAGCCGGTGCTGCCGCGCGCGCTCGACGACGTCGTCGCGCGGATGCTGGCGAAGGAGCCGGGGCAGCGCTTCGCCGACGCGCAGGCCGTGATCGCGGCGCTGGATGCGCTCGGCGCGATGCCGGACATCGACCCGGCCGGTCGGACCCGCCGGCGCGGGCCGGCGTTGACCGTGAACGAGCAACGTGTGGCCTGCGTCGTGATCGCCGGGCCGTCGCCGACCGCGGAGCGCCGCTGGCGGGGCGAGACCGCGCCGTTCGTCGCGACCCAGGCCGACACCCCGGCCGAGGGCGAATTGAGGCGGCTGGCGGCGCTGGAGGACGATCTGCTGCGCGCGCACGGCGCCCAGCTGCACCCGCTGCCCGACGGCGCCGTCGTGCTGACGCTGCCCGACGCGGGCAAGGCGGCGGATCAGGCGGCGCGGGCGGCCCGCTGCGCGCTCGCGCTGCGGGCCGTGCTTCCCGACGTCCCGCTGGTGGTGTCGACGGGGGCGGGGACGTTCTCGGCGTGGTCGGTGGCGGGCGAGGTGATCGACGGCGGCATGCGCCTGCTGCGCGGCACCGCGCCGGGCGCGATCCGGCTGGACGACGTCGCGGTCGGCCTGCTCGACCGGCGCTTCGACGTCCGGCGCGACGGGACGGCGTCTTTCCTGCGCGGCGAGCGGGAGGTGTTCGAGGTCAACCGCAACCTCCTGGGCAAGGAGATCGACTTCGTCGGCCGCGGCCGCGAGATGTCGATGCTCACCGATCTGTACACGGGGACGCAGGCGGAATCGATGGCCTCGGTGGTGCTGGTTGTGGGCGAGCCGGGGATCGGGAAATCGCGTCTGCGCGAGGAATTCGTGGACTGGGTCCAGCACCAGCCCGATCGCGGCGAGGTGCTGTTCGGCAACGGCGATTCGCTGGGGGCGGGGTCGCCGTTCGCGACGCTCGGGCGCACCATTCGCCGCGCCGCCGGCATCCGCGACGGCGAAGCCGTCGAGTCCAAGCGCGACAAGCTCGCCGAGCGCGTCGCCCGCCACGTCGATAGCGAGGCCCGGGCGCGCGTCACCGTGTTTCTGGGCGAGATCGCCAACGTCTTCTTCCCGGACGACCAGAACGACGCCCTGCGCGCGGCGCGCGCCAACCCGCAGCTGATGGGCGATGCCATGCGCCGCGCCTGGGAGGACTGGCTGGCCGCCGAGTGCGCGGCGCACCCGGTGCTGATGGTGATCGAGGACCTGCACTGGGGCGACCTCGGCACGGTCAGCTTCGTCGACGGCGCGCTACGCAACCTGCGCGACCGGCCCTTCATGGTCCTGGCGCTGGCGCGGCCCGACATCGACGAGCGGTTCCCCGAGCTGTGGCAGTCGCGCGCGCCGCAGGTGATCAACCTGGCGCCGCTGTCGAAGCGCGCGAGCGAGAAGCTGGTGCGCGGCGCCCTGGGCCAGGTGTCCGACGCAGTGGTCGACGCCATCGTCGCGCGCGCCGACGGCAACGCGTTCTATCTGGAGGAGCTGATCCGCGCGAAGGCGGACGGCCGGTCCGATTCGCTGCCCGACTCGGTGCTCGGGATGGTGCAGGCGCGCCTCGACGCCGAGGGGAGCGAGGCCAAGCGCGTGCTGCGCGCGGCGGCGGTGTTCGGCGAGCGCTTCTCGGGCGCCGGCGTCGCGGCGCTGCTGGGGGGCGACGGCGAGCTCGCCGACGTCTCGGATGCGATTGATCGGCTGGCCGCGCGCGAGCTGGTCGCGCGCGCGGCCACGCCGGAGGGGGGCGGCCACGCCGAGTTCACGTTCGCCCACGCGCTGGTGCGCGAGGCGGCGTACGC
>Ga0066903_100000491_pt1 | contig 24951 bp, 23 predicted proteins | sample PanSoiMetaGPlot1_FD_67491 | JGI IMG/M metagenome (GOLD analysis project Ga0066903, IMG submission 67491) | Tropical forest soil microbial communities from Panama analyzed to predict greenhouse gas emissions - Panama Soil - Plot 1 (version 2) | ecosystem: Environmental > Terrestrial > Soil >... | reverse complement strand
AGCGGCCGGTCGGTCACGCGCGACAGCAGGTGGGCGATCAACACGGAGACGACGATGACGCCCGAGAAGATCGCGGCCAGAACCTGGGTGCGGGCGAGCGCCGATCCGAAGACGCCGATCGCCAGCGTCGCGCTGCCGACCAGCAGCAGGCCCAGGTACCCCGCGGCGAGGTGGCCGATCGACACCTTGCCGTTCACGAAGATGAGCGCCGGGATGTAGACCGACGCCAGCGTCATGATGGCGAGGAACGCCATCGCGGACAGGTACTTGCCGACGATGATCTCCCAGTCGTGCACCGGCGAGGACGTCAGCAGCACCAGCGTGCCGGTCTGGCGCTCTTCGGCGACCAGGCGCATCGAGATGAATACGCTGGCGATGACCGTGGTGCCGAACGAGATGTAGAAGAAGTTCGCCAGCACGTCGGCCGAATACATCTCGCCGGCGCTGAGGACGAAGGCGTTGAACATCAGGCCGTCGATCAGCAGGACCAACCCGGCGATGACGTACCCGGTCATCGAGCGGAAGTAGCCACCCAGCTCGCGGCGGGCGATGAGCAATGCCGTGCTCATTGCACCTGCTCCTTGTCCTTGTCCTTGGTCAACCGCAGGAAGATCGACTCCAGGCGGGCCGCGCCGCGGTCGATGCGCAGCAGGTCGATTCCGTTCTGGACCAGCGCGCGGACGACCTTGGGGCGCAGTTCGGGCGCGCCCTGCAGCGACAGGAGCGCGACGCCGCCGTCCTCGCGCAGCACGCTGCAGGTGCCGATGCCGGTCACGGTGCGGGCGACCTCGATCGCGCGCGCCGACGGCGCGGCGACCTCGACCTCGATGGTGCCGCCGCCGCCCAGGCGCGCGGCCAGATCCTGCTCGGACCCCTGCGCGACGATCTCGCCGCGCTGGATCACCAGCAGCCGGTCGCAGGTCTGGCTGATCTCCGAGAGGATGTGGCTGGACAGCAGCACCGTGTGCTCGCCACGCAGCGCGCGGATGGTCGCCCGCATCTCCACGATCTGGACCGGGTCGAGGCCGCTCGTCGGCTCGTCGAGGATCAGAAGCTTGGGCTTGTGCACCAGCGCCTGCGCCACGCCGACGCGCTGCCGGTAGCCGTGCGACAGGCTGAAGATCGGCTGATCGTGGACCTCGCGCGTCGAGGTCTTCTCCTCGGCCTCGGTGACCGCCTTGTCCGCTTCGGATGACGGCACGCCTCGCAACTCGGCCGCGAACTTCAGGTACCGGCCGACGGTCATGTCGTTGTAGAGGGGCGGCGTGTCAGGCAGGAAGCCGATGCGCCGCCGCACCGCGTGCGGGTCGCGGGCGATGTCGATGCCGTCGACCGTCACGTCGCCGGCCGTGGGCAACAGGATGCAGCCGAGGATCTTGAGCGCGGTGGTCTTGCCGGCGCCGTTGAGGCCGAGGAACCCGATGACCTCGCCGCGGTCGATCGAGAACTCGAGGTCGTGAACCGCGGCCAGCTCGCCGTAATATTTTGTCAGGCCTTTGACTTCGATCATGGGGGCCGGAGGGTGGGAAACGGGGCCGAACTATATGCCCGAACTCTCGGGATCCTCAAATCCGGGCGGCGCCGTTTTTTATTCCCGCGGCGGCCCGAGATCTAGAGCAGGTCCGCAAGGTTGTCCACGGTATTGAGCACCGAGTGTGCTAGCCTGCCGGCGAATGTGCGGGGTCGTTGGAGTCTACGGACACCCTGAAGCGGCAAATCTCGCCTACCTCGGCCTGTACGCGCTTCAGCATCGCGGCCAGGAGTCGGCCGGGATCGTCGCGACCGACGGCGTGAAGCTCCGTTTCGTACGTGAGATGGGGCACGTGAACGACATCTTCACGGCCAACCGCCTCAAGGATCTGCCCGGGAAGGCCGCGATCGGCCACGTGCGTTACTCGACCGCGGGCGACTCGACCAAGAAGAACGCCCAGCCGATCGTGGTCGACTATGCGGGCGGCGCGGTCGCGGTCGGGCACAACGGCAACCTGGTCAACGCGGTCGAGCTGCGCGAGCGCCTGGAGGCGGAGGGTTCGATCTTCCAGACGACATCCGACACCGAGGTGATCGTCCACCTGATCGCCCGCTCGCGCGAGCAGACGTTGCCCGAGCGGGCGGCGGACGCGCTTCGGCAGGTGCGCGGCGCCTACTCCCTCGTCTTCCTGACGGAGGATTCGCTGGTCGTGGTGCGCGATCCGATGGGGTTCCGGCCGCTCGTGCTCGGCAAAACCAAGAATGGCGCCTGGGTCGTTTCGTCGGAGACGTGCGCGTTCGAGCTGCTCGAGGCCGAGTTCCAGCGGGATATCCAGCCCGGCGAGATGGTGATCATCGACGATCGTGGGCCGCGCAGCGTCTGGCCGTTCGGCCCGCAGGATCGCCACCGGTGCGTCTTCGAGTGGGTCTATTTTGCGCGGCCGGATTCGACCATCGACGGGACGTCCGTCTACCGCGCGCGCGAGCGCATGGGCCGGCGGCTGGCGGTCGAGCACCCGGTGCCGGCCGACGTCGTCATCCCGGTGCCGGACTCGGGCGTCGCCGCCGCGATCGGCTACGCGCGCGAGAGCGGCATCCCCTACGACCAGGGGCTGATGCGCTCGCACTACATGGGGCGGACGTTCATCGAGCCGTCGCAGCAGATCCGCCACTTCGGCGTGAAGCTGAAGCTGTCGCCGGTGCGCGAGGTGCTGAACGGAAAGCGCGTGGTCGTGGTGGACGATTCGATCGTGCGCGGCACCACGTCGCGCAAGATCGTCGAGATGATCCGGGGCGCCGGCGCGCGCGAGGTGCACATGCGCATCAGCTCGCCGCCGACGCAGGGCCCGTGCCACTACGGAATCGACACGCCGACGCGCGAGGAGCTGATCGCCTCCTCTCGGTCGGTCGACCAGATTCGCCAGTTCGTCGGCGCCGACTCGCTCGGCTACCTGTCGCTCGAGGGGCTGCACGAATCGGTGAACGGCGCGGGCAGCGGACCGAAGGAAGGCTTCTGCAACGCCTGCTTCTCGAACGACTACCCGATCCGGATCCAGCAGCCGGCGCGCCTGCGCCAGCTGCGTCTCATCAGCGCCTGAGCACAGGGCATGACGACCATCGCGACGTCGGTCACCGTCGTCGACGGCCCGCGGCCCGACGCGGCGGCGCTGGACGCGCGACTCGGGGAGCTGCGCCGGCGCTTCCCGCGCGCGATCGTCGATCGCTATCTGGATCTGCTGCCGACGGTCGGCGAGCGCGCCCTGATCTTCCCCGGCGCGGCGGTGGTCGGCGACGTCACCCTGGGCGAGGACGTGTCGGTCTGGTACGGCTGCGTGCTGCGCGGCGATCTGCGGCCCGTCACGGTCGGCGCGCGCACGAACGTCCAGGACGGCACGGTGGTCCACGTCGCCGACGACGGCCCCTGCGACATCGGCGCTGATTGCATCATCGGCCACCGCGCCATGATTCATGCCTGCCGGATCGAGGACGCCTGCCTGATCGGGATGCAGGCGACGATCCTCGACAACGCGGTCGTCGGCGCCGGATCGGTCGTCGGCGCGGGGGCCGTCGTCACGCAGCGGATGGTGATCCCGCCGCGCAGCCTGGTGCTCGGCATGCCCGCCAAGGTGGTCAAGACGCTGACCGCCGACGAGGAAGCCTTCCACCGCGCCCACGCTGCCAAGTACGTCCGCCTGAAAGAAAACTACCGCCGCGACGCGCTTCGCTGATCGGCGCGGCTACGCGGCCCTTCGCCTGCTCAGCTTTCCGCTCTCCAACTTGGCGGCCAGAGTGCGACGGAGATCGGCGACGCCCTTAACGCCTTCCTTTTCCGCGATCAGGAATCCTTCAAGCAGTTCCTTGGCCTTCTTCGGCGAGCCGTTGTACGCGGCGATCATTCGCTTCAGCTCCCGCAGCATGTCTTCGTGCCACTCCTGGATGATGACTGCGTGCGGAATTCCACCGTCGCGGTCCATGCGGTCACTGATCTGCCTGAGCTGTCGAGCCAGAGCCGGCGACACCGTGAATGGTTTCTCTTTCATGGCTTCAAGCTCCGGGCCAACGCCTCTTCGGTCGTGCGCGTACCCTTTAGGATAACCCGCAGAACCCGCACCGTGGATTTGTCTCGAACTTGATAGAGTACCCTCGAGTCTCCGACTCGAACGGTCCACTCCGCATCTGCGAGCGCATCGAGAGGCTGCTGCAGTCGCTTCCGGTTGCGAGTCTCGATTTCCGCTTCGTGACGCAAGTGCTCGATTGCCGTCACGATTGGTCCGCGGACGAACACGGATAGACCCCTGAAGTCAGTCCGGGCGGCATCCGACCACTCGATCTCGTACACGCCCGGGTTTTCGACGACACGGCGCGCGGGTTGCGTCGGGTGGTGCTATTCTCCGCGCACCTTCAGCCATGGAAATCGGGCCCCTGAGAGAACGTCTGTCGAAGCTGCAGAGCCGACTGGAAATTCTCCGGGGGCATCTTTGACATCGAGGGCAAGCGCCGGCGCATCGCCGAGCTGGATGAGCAGACGGCCGCGCCCGACTTCTGGAACGTGGCCGAGAAGGCGCAGGCCGTCCTGCGCGATCAGTCGCGGCTGAAGTCGACCGTCGACGGGTTCGAGGCGCAGCGCAAGGCGGCCGAGGACGTCGCGGCCGGCATCGACCTGGCCGAGGAGATGAAGGACGAGGCGACCGCGGTCGAGGCGGCCGCCATCCTGTCCGCCGCCGAGGACGCGGTCGGCAAGATGGAGTTCGCGCGCATGCTGTCGGGGCCGTACGACCGGAACGGCGCGCTGGTCAGCATCAACGCGGGCGCGGGCGGCACGGAGTCGCAGGACTGGGCCGAGATGCTGCTCCGGATGTACATCCGCTGGGCCGAGCGCAAGGGCTACAAGCTGGAGGAGCTGGACCGCCAGCCGGGCGACGAGGCCGGCATCAAGAGCGCGACGATCGGCGTCGAGGGCGAATGGGCGTATGGCTGGCTGCGCGCCGAGGCAGGCGTGCACCGGCTGGTGCGCATCTCGCCGTTCGACGCGAACGCGCGGCGGCACACGTCGTTCGCGAGCGTCTTCATCTATCCGGACATCGACGAGACCATCAAGATCGAGATCGACGAGAAGGATCTGCGGATCGACAAGATGCGGTCGGGCGGGGCGGGCGGCCAGCACGTCAACAAGACGGAGTCAGCCGTCCGCGTGACGCACTTGCCGACCGGCATCGCGGTCCACTCCGATGGCGAGCGCTCGCAGCACAAGAACCTGTCGACCGCGATGCGCATCCTCCGGTCCAAGCTGTTCGAGCTGGAGGAGAAGAAGCGCGAAGAGAAGATGGGCAACATCCACGCCCAGAAGAAGAAGATCGAGTGGGGGAGCCAGATCCGGTCGTACGTGCTGGCGCCCTACCGGCTGACGACCGACCACCGCACCGGCATCAAGGTCGGCAACGTCGACGCGGTGCTGGACGGCGACCTGGACCAGTTCATGGTGGCGATGCTGCTGGAGCTGGCGGGCGACCCGTCCGCGGCCCCGGGCGGGGCGGGCGGAGCAGCGTCACCCAAGGGGTTCGATGATGGGCTTTGATCCCGTTACCGAACCGTTGCAGTGCGAACAACTGTGGACGGATCCCAGAAAGCCAGGGGAAATCGGTGACTTGGCTTGTGGGACCCTGTTGGCAACCCGTGGAGAACCATGTCGGACGAGCGCGAGCTGATCGCCGAGCGCGAGAAGAAAGTCCAGGAAATCCGCGAACTCGGGGCCAATCCCTACGCCAACGGGTTCCGACCGACGCACACGGCTGCAGAGATTGCGGCGATGTTCGCCGGGGCGAAGCCGGCACCGGAAAGCGCCGAGAAGGGCGCCCCTCCGACGATGCTGTCGGACGACGATTTCGCGGTCGCCGGTCGAATCGTGGCCTTTCGCCCGTTCGGCAAGATGACGTTCGTGAAGATCCTCGACCGCACCGGCGAAATTCAGGTGCAGGTTCGTAAGGATCTGGTCGGCGATGCGCAGTACGCGCTGTGGAAGAAGGTCGAGCGCGGTGACTTCGTCGGCGCGGTCGGAAGCCCGGCGATCATGCGAACCGGCGAGCTGACCATCGTCGCCGAGAACATCGCCATCCTGACCAAGGCGACGCGGCCGCTGCCGGAGAAGTGGCACGGCTTGTCGGACGTCGAGGTCCGCTACCGCCAGCGCTACGTCGACCTGGTCGTCAACCCCGAGGTGCGCGAGGTGTTCCGCAAGCGGTCGGCGATCGTGGCCGGCATCCGACGCTTCCTGGACGCGCGCGGCTATCTCGAGGTCGAGACGCCGATGATGCACTCGATTCTGGGCGGCGCGGCGGCCAAGCCGTTCGCGACCCACCACAACGCGCTCGATCTCGATCTCTACATGCGCATCGCGCCCGAGCTGTATCTGAAGCGGCTGGTCGTCGGCAGCTTCGAGCGCGTCTACGAGATCGGCCGCAACTTCCGCAACGAGGGGCTGTCGCGCCAGCACAACCCCGAGTTCACGATGCTGGAGTTCTATCAGGCGTACGCCACGTACGAGGACCTGATGGCGCTGACCGAGACGCTGTTTCAGGAGCTGGCCCGCGAGATCGCGGGCGGCGAGGCGCTGACCTACCAGGGGCAGGCGGTCAGCCTGGCGTCGCCCTGGCCGCGCGTCCCGCTCAAGGACGCGGTGGCGGAGGCGTCGCGGCGGGGCCTTCTGCCCGCGGGCCTCGAGCGGCCGATGCTGGACGACGGCGCGGCGCTTTCGAAATGGATCGAGGCGAGCGGCGTCGGCGCGCGCAACGACGAGCTGGCCGCCGTGCTGCGCAAGTCGGATTCGCACGGCGAGCGCGTGGGCGCGCTGTTCGACTACGCGGGCGAGAACACGCTGCCGGCCGATCGGCCCGCGTTCGTCACCGAGTACCCGGCCGAGACGTCGCCGCTGTCGCGGCGCAACGATCGCGACCCGAGCCGCGTTGACCGCTTCGAGCTGTTCATCGTCGGCCGCGAGCACGCCAACGCCTTCTCCGAGCTGAACGACCCGGTCGATCAGCGCGGCCGCTTCGCGCGCCAGGTCGACGCCAAGGCGGCCGGCCGCGAGGAGACGATGGACTACGACGAGGACTACTGCCGTGCGCTGGAGTACGGGCTGCCGCCCACGGCCGGCGAGGGGATCGGCATCGACCGGCTGACGATGTTGCTGTGCGACCAGCCGTCGATCCGCGACGTCATCCTGTTTCCGCTGATGCGCCCGGAGCGCGAATAAACGGGACCGCTGCCGTGCGCCTGAAGGGATTCGAATGGCTGATCGCCTGGCGGCACCTGCGCGACGCCGACCGCAGCACGCACTACATGTTGTTCTTCGCGGATTTCATTTTGTGGGCGGGTACGCTGCAGCTGCTGTTCGTGACCTTCTGGCCGTACTTCCACAAGGTGCACGCGCTCGCCCCCGGTGAGTGGCGCGAGGCGCGCACCGCGATGTGGATCGTCTACCTCGGCATCAGCGCGAAGGTGACCATCGGCGCCAGCCTCTTCTGGTTCCTGTTCGCGTTCCTTTTGGAGATGTTCACGATCTTCACGGCCATCTCGATCATGGGTGTGTTCCTGGGGACCGCCGCGCCGATCGTGTTCCTGTCGGTGATGTCCGGCTTCGAGAACGATCTGAAGACGAAGATCAGATCGACGAAGGCCGACGTCGTGATCGAGATGCGCGACGATCGTCCGTTCACCGACTGGCAGGCGGTGGAGGCGAAGCTCGAGGGCGTGCGCGACGTCGTGGGCGTGATGGCCTACATCGAGACCGAGGTGATCATGAAGCACGCCTCGAACGCCGCCGGGATGGGGATCATTTTGCGTGGCGTCGATCCGGTGCGGGCCCCCTACGTGCTCGGCATCCAGCGGATGCTCAAGGGCGGCAGCGTCAGCTACCTGCAACACCCGGAGGAGATACCGAACGACATCTTCGGGTACGGCGAGCCTGAAGAAGGCAAGCGGGTGCTGCCCGGCGTCTTGCTGGGCGAGGAGCTGTACCAGCACATCCTGCGTGTCTTCGTCGGCAGCGAGGTCGACATCGCCTGCCCGATGTGCGGCGTCGGGCCGACCGGTCCGATCCCGAAGTTGAAGCCGTTCCGTGTGGCGGGTCATTTCTACACGGGGATGTACGAGTTCGACGCGAAGCTGGCGTACGTCTCGCTTCGCGATGCGCAGAAGTTCCTCGGCATGGACGGCGAGGTGACCGGCATCGAGATCAAGACCACCACGCCGGAGGTCGCGGGTCAGGTCGCGCGGGAGATCGAGGGTCGTCTCGGCCCCGCCTACGACGTCCGTTCCTGGGAGGAGCTGAATCGGGCCCTCTACGGAGCGCTCAAGATCGAGAAGCTGGCCGCGTTCATCGCTCTCTGCTTCATCTTGCTGGTGGCGTCGTTCTCGATCGCGGCGAACCTTCTGATGATGGTGACCGAGAAGGCGCGCGAGATCGCGATCTTGAAGTCGATGGGCGCGCGCGACGGCGCCATCGTCCGCATCTTCGTCGCCGAGGGGCTGTACATCGGCCTGGTGGGACTCGTGATCGGCGTCATTGGCGGCATCGCGGCCTGCCTGGGCCTGGCCCGCTACGGGCTGCCGCTGCCCGTCGAGGTCTACTACATCGAGCAGATGCCGGTCGTCATGCGCGCCAGCGAGATCGCGGCCATCGGCCTGGCGGCGCTGGCGCTCTCATGCCTGGCGACCATCTACCCCGCGATGCTGGCGTCGCGCATCCACCCCTCCGACGGCCTCCGGTTTGACTGAAAAATTTAGTCGGCTGACCGAAACGCCGCCAGGCAACCCCGGGTAACTCCGCAGAGTCTAGGGGTTTCGGGCCCATGGTGTCGTTGACACGTCATGGGCCGCCGACTACTTTGGCGCACCCCATGATGACCGCTCCGACGGCAGATTCGCGCGCAGCCGCCGGGGTCCGCCGCGGCGCCGCGATCAGCGTCCAGGGGTTGACGAAGGTATTCACCCACAGCGGCCGCACCATCGAGGTGCTGCGGGGCCTGAACTTCGACCTGCAACCCGGCGAGATGGCGTCCGTCGTGGGCGCGTCCGGGGTCGGCAAGTCGACCCTGCTGCACGTGCTCGGTACGCTGGACACCGCCACCTCGGGGAAGATCCTGTTCGACGGCGTCAACGTCACGCGCATGAACCCGACCCGGCTGGCCGAGTTCCGCAACAACGAGATCGGCTTCGTCTTCCAGTTCCACCATCTCTTGCCGGAGTTCACGGCCCTCGAGAACGCGATGATGCCGGGCCTCATCATGCGGCTCGAGCGCGCGGATGCGGCCGAGCGTGCGCTGGCGATGCTGCGGCGGATGGGCCTGGGTGACCGGCTGTCGCACCGGCCGGGCGAGCTGTCGGGCGGCGAGCAGCAGCGGGTCGCGCTGGCGCGGGCGCTGCTGCTGCGGCCGCGGCTGCTGCTGGCAGACGAGCCGACCGGAAACCTGGACACCAAGACCGGGCGCGAGATGCACGAGCTGTTCTTCGAGCTCAATCGGGAGCTCGAGATGACGATCCTGATCGTCACCCACAACGACGAGTTGGCCGCGCGGACGCCACGCAGGCTGCGAATGGCCGACGGCGTGATCGTCGAGCAGGAGTGACCGCCGTCGCGATGGGTCCCTTCCGCGCTCTGACATTGGGGGCCGCGCTCGTGCTGGGCATCGTGCCCGCGCGCGCCGCGCTGGCCGCCAAGGACACGAAGGACGACGCCGCTGCGAAGGATGCCAACGACGACGCCGCCTCGAAGGACGACGCCGCCGGGAAGGCCACGGAGACGCCGGCCGCGCCGACACCCAGCCTCCGGGTGACGAAACTTCAGTTCCGGGGCAACCGCAAGGTCGAGGACGACGCCATCAAGGTCAACCTCAAGACCGCCGTCGGCGTGACGCTGACGCAGGAGATGATCCGCGAGGACGTCCGCGCGATCTGGAAGATGGGCTACTTCGACGACGTCCAGGTCGAGGTGTCGGAGAGCAAGACCGGCAGCGTGATCACCTTCATCCTGCGCGAGAAGCCGGCCATCAAGAAGATCTTCGTCGGCGGCAACGACGAGGTGGCGCTGTCGAAGATCAACGAGGTCCTGGATCTCAAGAAGGAACAGATCCTCGATCTCGCGAAGGTCAAGAAGAACGTCGAGAAGATCAAGGATCTGTACGTCGAGAAGGGCTTCTACATGGCGGAGGTGACGTACGAGGTCAAGCGCGACACCTCGTCCACCGTCGACATCTGGTTCCACATCGCCGAGCACGCCAAGGTGGAGGTGCGGCGGGTCAACTTCGTCGGCAACCAGGCGATCTCCGACGCCGACCTGCGCGACGTCATCAGCACGCACGAGGGGAACCTGCTGTCGTTCATGACGTCCGCGGGCACATACCGCGAGGACGTCTTCCAGCGCGACCTCTTGCTGATTCAGGCCCACTACTGGGATCGCGGCTACGTCCAGGTGAAGGTGGGGAACCCGCTCGTCGAGCTGTCACCCGACAAGCAGTCGATGTACATCACGATCTCGATCGAGGAGGGACCGCAGTTCCGGCTGGGCAAGGTGGACGTGACGGGCGAGCTGCTGGCGCCGCGCGAGGTCTTCCTGCAGCGCGTGTCGGTGAAGACCGGCGAGATCTTCAACCGGTCGAAGCTGTCGGACGATCTGCAGAAGCTGACCGACTACTACAAGGATCGCGGCTACGCATACGTCAACGCGACCCCGACGACGCCCGTCAACGAAAAGACCCGCACGGTCGACGTGGCGTTCGAGATCCAGAAGGGGCCGCTGGTCACCTTCGATCGCATCCGGATCCGCGGCAACACGAAGACCCGCGACAAGGTGATCCGGCGCGAGCTCCGCATCTACGAGGGCGACACCTACAACCAGTCGCAGCTGGACTACTCCAAGCGGCGCGTGACCGCGCTCGGCTTCTTCGAGAAGGTGGACGTTTCGACGAAGCGCGGCGCGGCCGACGACAAGATGGAGGTCAACTTCGAGGTCGCGGAGCGGCCGACCGGGACGTTCCAGATCGGCGCCGGGTTCTCGTCGGTCGAGAACTTCATCGCCCAGGCCCAGATCTCCCAGAACAACCTGCTGGGGCGGGGGACGCTGCTGACGCTGCAGGCCCAGCTGTCCAGCCTGCGCCAGCTGTTCCTGCTGCAGTACCAGGACCTCTACTTCCTCGATACGAAGTGGACGTTCGGCTTCAACCTGTTCAAGCAGGACCAGTTCCTGTTCTCGTTCGTCCGTTCGTCGAAGGGCGGATCGCTCACCTGGGGCTACCTGCTGGCGGAGGACACGCGCCTCTTGCTGACGTACACGCTCGAGGACGTCAGCGTGTCGACCAGCGGATTCACCGGCCTGTTCTCGAGCGCGGCGCTGCAGCCGACGCCGATCGGGTCGATCGCCAACCTGCTGCGGTCGGGGATCACGTCGTCGGGGCGCGCCCTGCTGTCGTACGACTCGCGCGACAACCGGATGTTCCCGACGCGCGGCTGGTACAACACGATCTCGGGCGAGGTCGCCGACCACTTCTTGCTGTCGGAGAACGTGTTCACCCGCTACGAGGCGGTGGCCCGCTACTTCTACCCGATCTGGGGCCCCTTCATTCTGCGCCTGAAGGCGAACGCGGGCCTGATCGCCAGCCGCGACGAGCGCGGCGTGCCGATCTTCGAGCGTTACTTCGTGGGCGGCATCTACGACATCCGCGGCTTCCCGCCGCGGTCGCTCGGGCCGGTCATCCGCGCGCTCAGCGATCGATCGCAGGACTCGTCGCTGCGCAACTTCCTGATCGGCGGCAACATGAACGTCATCATGAACGCCGAGATCGAGTTCCCGATCTTCGACAAGGTCGGCATCCGCGGCGTCGTGTTTACAGACATGGGCAACGCCTTCAACCTCGAAGACCAGTACTGCAAGATCAAGCCGTCGGTCGTGGATCCGAGCAAGGACCCGTGTCTCGGGCCGCTCAACTACTCGGCCTATCGACAGAGCTGGGGCTTCGGCTTCCGCTGGTTCTCTCCCATCGGCCCGCTGCGCTTCGAGTGGGGTGTCCCGTTCAAGACCCTGCCGGGCGAGCAACCCATCGTCTTCGAGTTCACGATCGGAAACTTCTTCTAAATGGGGACCCTGGGAGGGTCCCCAAACCCCCCCGCGATGGGCTCGGACGGGCGAAGCCCGTCCTCCCCCGACGCGATCAAGCCACTTCTTTTTTCGTCTAATCGTGTTAAGCAACGGGCCAACCTGAGGAGATACAAAATGTCACGGGTCACACAGTTTCTGATCGCATCGGTCTTCCTGCTGAGCACGTCGGCCGCGTTCGCCGAGGACATGAAGGTCGGCTACGTCGACATGCAGCGGGCGCTCAACGAGACCGAGGATGGCCGCAAGGCCAAGGAGAAACTGAAGAAGGACTTCGATCAGAAGCAGAAGGAGCTGGACGAGCAGCAGGCCGCTCTGAAAAAGGACATGGAGGATCTCGAGAAGAAGCGGACGCTGCTGCCGGCCGACAAGGTGCAGGCCAAGGAAGCCGAGATGCGCGGGCGCCTCGAGAAGTTGCAGCAGACATACGTGCGCCTGCAGCAGGACCTGTCTGGCAAGGAGCAGAAGGAGACCCAGAAGATCTTCGAGCGGATGACCGGGATCATCCAGCAGATCGCCGCCGCCGAGAACTTCAGCATGATCGTCGACAAGTCGGCGCTGGTGTTCGCCAAGCCGCACCTGGATCTGACCAACGAGCTGATCCGGCGCTACAACGGCGGCGGGACGGGGGGCCAGAAGACCGCGCCGCCCGCGGCCCCCAAGCCGCCGGCCAAGAAGTAAGCGAGCGATCTTGCTCGACATCGTCGCCATCGAGCGGATCCTTCCGCACCGCTACCCGTTCCTGCTGGTCGACCGGGTCGACGAGATCGGCGAGGAACGGATCATCGCGCGCAAGCTCGTGTCGCGGAACGAACCGTTCTTCAACGGCCATTTCCCGGGACACCCGGTGATGCCGGGCGTGCTGATCGTCGAGGCGCTGGCGCAGGCGGGCGCGCTGCTGGCGGCGCACGTCGTCGGCTTCAACCCCGAGACGCAGGTGGTCTACTTCATGGCGATCGACAACGCGCGCTTCCGCAAGCCGGTCGTTCCCGGCGACGTGCTGACGCTGGACGTGGTGCCGCTTCGCAAGGGGAAGGCGATCTGGAAGTTGCGGGGTGAGGCCAAGGTGGGCGACGCCGTCGTCGCCGAGGCCGAGTTGATGGCCTCCATTCAGCCGCGGACGTGAGAAGTCAGCTGCCAAGGGTGAGGGCGCTCGCGAAAATCCTCGTTCCGTCGCTGGCGCTGCTCTCGCTCCCTGCCTGCCCGCGCTCGAAGATGCCGCGCCCCGACGGCGCGTCGGTGGTCGTCGCCCCCGAACCGAAAGCCGGCGCCGACATCGTGGCGGTCTCGGAGGTCGAACCCAACGATACGATCGCGAAGGCGCAGCGCCTGCTGGTCACGCCGGCCGCCCCCGCGGCGGTCGTGGGCAGCGTGGCCTGGGCGCCGAAGGGCAAGCCCGACGTGGACGTCTATCGCATCGACGTCCCGGGGCCCGACGGCGGTGTGGACGCGGCGGGGACGCCGCCCGCACCGGCCGCGGCCGATGCGGCGCCCGCACCGGTGCCTCCGCCGCGTCCCAAGCTGATGGCGCGCATCGAGGCGACGCCGGAGGCGGGTGTCGCGGTCAAGCTCGACGTGCTGGATGCGGCGGGCAAGACCGTCATCGCGGCGGGCGGCGCGGATCCGGGACAGGCGGTCATCATCCCCAACCTCGCGCTGGGGGCGGCGGCTCCGTTCGTCCGCGTGCGCCGGGCGGCCGCCGGCGACGGGCCGGGCAACTACCGGATCGTCATTCGCGTCTTGCCGCTGGACGCAGGCGCCGAGATCGAGCCCGACGACGCCTGCACCCAGGCGCAAGCAAATGATCTGCCACTGCCCGGGGAGGCGATCGGATACTTGGGGTGGCGGCGCGATCAGGACTGCTACCGCCTGTCGACCGCCGGGCTCGCCGAGGGGAGCGTCCTGGCGGCGGACCTCGACCCGATCGAGGGCGTCAGCTCGCGGCTCGCGCTGCTGGACGCCGCCGGCCACAAGCTGTCCGAGGCGCGCGGCCGCCGCAGCGAGCGGGTCGCCCTGCGCAACGTCGCCGTGCCGCCCGACACCGCGCAGCTGTACCTCCTCGCGTCGGCCGACTTCGGCTGGAACGCCGAGCAGCGCTACGACGTTCGCGTCAGCGCCGATCTGCCCAAGCCGGGCACCGAGGCCGAGCCGAACGACGACGCCGCGCACGCGCAGGCCGTCGCCGACGGGACCTTCCAGGGCTTCCTCGCGCGCGGCGACATCGACGTCTTCCGCTACACCGTCGCGGCGCCCGGTGTGCTGACCGTCGAGATCGCGCTGCCGGAGCGGGCGACCGCCAAGCTCGAGATCGCCAACGAGGCAGGCGTCGTGCTCGCGAAGGGCAAGTCGACCGGCCGCGGGCGCAAACCGCTGCTCGCGTCGCTGCGCGTGGACGCGGGGACCGTCCTGATTCGCGTCGTCGCCGGCAGCGGCGAGGGCAATCCCGACGAGCCTTACCGACTGACGATCGCGACCCGGCCACTGGAAGGCGACGCGCCAACGCCGCCCTCCGAGGAATGACGTGCGTGAGACTTTCGTCTTCGCCTCGCCCCCGAAAGGGGGAGAGGCCGACGAGCCGAAGGCTCGGCGGGTGAGGGGGCCCGCGATGAGCGACGGACCCCTCTCCCCGCCCCTCTCCCCGCTTCGCGGGGTGAGGGGGAAAGAGAAGAGACTCTTGCTGGGCGTGATCTTCGCAACGGCGGTGCTCGCCTGCGCGCACCAGCCCGAGGGGCCGGCGACGACGCTGCAGGCGTTCGGCGCGGCGCTGGCGCGCGGCGACGTGCGCGGCGCCTACGCGCTCACCTCGACCGATTACCAGAAGCGCACGCCGTACGAAGCGTTCGCCGCCGCGCTCGGGACGAACGCCGCCGATACGAAGGACCTGGGCAAACGCGTGGCGGAGCAGGCCGCCCGCGTCGCGCCGCGCGTCGACGTCCAGCTCGCGCAGGGCGAGGCGCTGTCCCTGGTGCTGGAAGCGGGGCGCTGGCGCATCGACGGTCCCACGCCGGAGCCGTGGGGACAGCGGACGCCGCGCGCGGCGCTGCGCACCTTCGTGCGGGCGCTCGGCGAGCGCCGCTACGACATCGTGCTGCGGCTGGTTCCGCGCCGCCACCGGGCCGACCTGACGGCGGACAAGCTGCGCCAGTACTGGGAAGCTCACCAGGAGGAGACGAAGGCGATGCTGGCGCGCCTGCAGGCCGCGCTGGCGGCCCCGATCGTCGAATCCGGCGACGAGGCCCACATGCCCTACGGACCCGAGCTGGAGATGGTGTTCGTGCGCGAGGACGGCGTCTGGCGGATCGAGGACCCCGACTGAGGGGCGACCGTCAGGGATCCTTCGTGAAGTGGACGTTGTGCGTGTCCATGCTCCCGTCGGCGCGATCATTATTGATGGAGACGTCGAACATGTCGCTGATCCCGTAATCTTGAACCTGGCAACCCGAGGCGTCGCACCGGCAGATCATGCCGAGGAAGCAGAGGTCGAACTTCCCGCAGTCGACCGGGACGTACTGGTTGGTGGCTGGATTCAACAGCGCGCACCCCGACGGGCTGGACATCCCGCCCCAGTTCGGCAGGCAACTGCTCGATCCCGCTACAGGTGTCTGAAGCGCGCACCAACCCTGCCAGAGATCCGTCAGCGAAACGCCGAACCGCAGGCGCGATCCCACCAGCGTCCCGTTGCGCATCGAGTAGGCGTAGCCCTCGGCGATGTAACCGGCCGGCGGACCAACTATCACCGGCTGCTGCGGTGCCCCGTAGCCGGGGGGATAGCCCACGTTCGGATCGGTCGCGGGGGGCGGCGGTGTCCCGTTCCCGAGGATCACCGTGCCGACCACCTGGCCGGCGTCATCCGACGCAAACGCGATCTTGACGACATCAGAACCGGACGGGAACTGGTAGTTCTCGACGTAGCCGGTCCACGACGTGCTGGGGCCGAGGACGCCGATCTCGCGGGCGTCCGAGCCGGCGTCGTTCGGCTGCGTGGGTGGCGGACCGTCGTCGGCTCGCACGGCGCCGTCGTTGGAGCCGGGCGGCCCGCCGTCGCCGTCGACGGCACCCAGCAGGTGGTTGTTGGTGCAGCCAGCGCCTGCCAGCGCGATCGCCGCCAGCGCAGAAAGGCCGGCCGCGGATCTCCGGAACGCCGTACCCGCAAAAACCATCTTCATGCCGTGCCTGTGGCGCGACCCGCGAAAACCTTTCATTGCCCCAGCGTGGCGCGGGCGTTGCCCGCGAAGCGTCCGTTCGGGAAGCGCGCCAGGTAGTCCTGCAGGTCGCGCCGCGCGCCGCGCGCATCGCCGGCCGCCGCGCGGCAGGAGGCGCGTCCCCACAGCGCGCGTTCCGCGGCCGCATCGAAGGCGAGATCGCCCGTCAGCAGGGCATCGAAGTCGCGTGTCGCGGCGGCGCTCCTTCCCGCTGCCGCACGCAGCTCGGCCCGCGCGATCAACAGATCACGCTCCCCGCCGACGGGCGAGGGATCCGTACGATCGAGCAGCGCGAGCGCGTCGCGGTTCCGATGAAGCCGGATCAGCGCTTCGATCCGGGCCAGCGTCGCCTCGGGTGCCAGCGGCCCCGCGGCGAACTCGGTGTCGTGTTCGTCCAGCATTCTCAGCGCGGCGCGTGCGTCGTCGTCCTGGCGGAGCTTGCGAAGCGCTCCCGCCAGCAACGCGGATTCGCGGGCCAGCACGGACGCGCTCTCCGTCGGTGGCGCGGGTGGCGGCGTCACGTCAGCCGGCGCCACGATCGGCGGTGACGGCGGAACCGCGCGGGAGGCGGGGGATCGCGGGTGGGGTGGGGCGATCGCCTCGGCCGGCGGCACGGGCGCCGCGACCACGGGCGCAGCGGCCTCGGCCGGGGGCGTCGGCGGATCGCCTTCGGGTGCGGCGGTCTCCGCCTCGAGGGCCACGTGTGTCGCGTGCCCGCGGCTCCGGGCGCGCGGTTCGGGCGCCGGGGCGGGGGCCTTCACAGCCGGCGCGGGACGCCGCGGGCCCAGGATGTGAAAATAGAGCTGGGCGCCCGCGGTCAGCGCGCTGCCCGACAGGACCAGCACGATGGCGATCGCCAGCCGCAGGGCCCAGTGCCGCTCCGGCCGGCGCGCCTGGCGGCGCAGCCGAGCGCGAATGGCGGCGAAGGCGCCTGCCTCCAGCGGCTGGGGGCGGATCGCCTGTCGGAGCAGCGCGCCGGCGCGCGACGTCTGGCCCTCCTCGACCCCGCCGTCGACCCAGCGGTCGACGATGGGCGCCTGTTCGTCCGTGCCGGATGCTTGCGATGGTTGCTTCATCGATGGTCTCCGCCTTCGCGTTCGATCTCTTCGAGAAACTGTCTCCGCGCGCGGTGCAGGTGGACCCAGATGGTGGCCAGCTTGCGACCCGTCAGCGCCGCGATCTCCTCGCCGGATGAGCCTTCCAGCTCGAACAGGATCAGCACCTCGCGGTACTTCTCCGGCAGGCGATCGAGGATCCGGTAAACGGTGTCCACCGCGCGGCGCCGTTCCAGCTCCTCGATCGGCGTCAGCTGCGTCGGCGACAGCGATCGTTCCAGATCCGCGCTTCGCGTCCGGCCCAGCCAGCGCCGGATCCGGTCGCTGCGGCGCCGCCCGCGCACCACGCGCTCGGTGATCCGGTAAAGCCAGGTGGTCAGCTTCGCGTCGCCGCGAAACTCCGACAGCCGACGATCGGCGACGAGAAAGATCTCGTGCACCAGATCGTCCACGTCCGCCAGCGGCCCGCCCAGGTGTCCCACCCAGCGCGCGACCGTCCCGGCGTGCGCCCGGTAGATCTCGTCGAGATCGACGGGAGCAGACGCGCCCCCGCTGAAGGCGTGCCGGTCGGGGCTGGACAGAGCCATGCGGACCCCTGCTGGTGGCGCGGACCCTGACAAACCTTTCACGGAAAGCGACCGAGGCTCAGCCCCAGAGCGACCTGGATCTCGAGGTGAGGCAGCTCGCCCTCCGCGGTCAGACCGGCGATCTGCAGCCGATCGTGCCCGGCCCAATAAAGAATGTCCGCGCCGATCCAGGGGGTGGCGTTTCCCCACGGCCGTCCGACCTGCACGCCCACGCCCGTCCCCAGCTGGGCCGACGTGTCGGAGGCGGCCCGCGGCAGGCCGACGCCTTCCACGCGCAGAAGGCCCGTCAGAATCTGCGCGTGGACGTCGAGCATCGTCTGTCGCACGTCGAACCTTGCCTCGGGCCCGGCGCCGAAAGCGATGCGCGTCCAGCGCGCGGCCCCGGCGATGGCTCCGACCGACGCCGAGCGGGCGGTGGCGCCGGAGACCGCCACGCCCAGTCCCAGGCGTCGGCCGGTCGGGGCGAGCCAGCCGCCGATGCGCGCACCGGGCGCGATCTGCCCACCCGTCGACGAACCGATCAGCGCCAGGCCGACATCGAAGCTCGGCGTGGATCGGGGCGTCGGCGGCGGCGCGGTCACGACGGTCGTGATCGGCGCCGCAGGAACGGACGGCGGCAAGCTGACGCGCACGTCGACGCGCGGGTTCAGCTCCGCTTCCCAGGCGGCGACGACGATGGCGACGGCCGCCGCGAGATCGTCGCAGTTTTCGTGGGCATCGAGATCGCGCGTGGCGAGCCGTTCACCGCCGGCGAACAGCTCGACATGCACGGCGTCGTCGCTGCGCGTGAGGCGCACGCGCCGGCCGGTCGGGGCGGTACGGTCGGCGGCCGGCGCCACCTGCGCCAGCCGGCGGCTCACCTCGGCCGGGGCCGGGCAGGTGCCCTCGCCGACGATGTCCACCCCGGAAAAGACCAGCCATGCCGCCAGCGCCCCGAGCATCGCGTGCGATTCTACGTCGCGCGGCGGTCGGCGGCGGCCCCGGGCGCTGGTGCCTCGCTGACGCTATCCGGCATGAGCGCCCGACGGTGAGCGCTTTCACGCTTCTGCCTGTGGCGGCTGGGCTTTACGCCCCCCCTCACGTTCTTGCCGCGAGATGCCGAACTTGACTAAGAGAGTCGGATATTGCAGGGATTTAGCTAGAGGTCCGCGTCGTGCTCGAACCCTGGATCATCGAACAGATTCGGCGCCGCGAAGAGGAGGAGCGCCGGAGGAACGAGCAGCCCAGGCTCGAGATCCCGATTCGCGACGAGCGCTACAAGCGCGACCGTCCCGAGGACGAGGAAGACGACGAGAACAAGGACCGCGACGGCGGCAACCGCGGCGTCGTGATCATCGAGATCTGACCCGCGTTACTTCTTGCGCGGGCCCTTGGCGGCGATCGGCATGGGGCCGCCGGGCGCCGGGGCGGCCGGGGCGCCCTTCTTGAGGTCGTCGACCTTGACCAGCACGCGGTCGACGTTCCACTTCGGCGCCAGGTAGACGTCCGGGTTCTTGCCGCTCATCACGTAGTAGTTGAGCTTGTCCTTGGTCTCGTCGCCCACCTTGATGGTGCAGGTCGGGCCGCCCTTGGCCTTGCTCTTCGCGACGATCGTCGCCTGAGGCTTCAGCATGCCGTTGGTCTTCGGGGTGGCGTCCTCGGCGAAGCTCTGCGCCTTCCACTCCTTGAACGCGCTCGCGAAGGTCACCTTCGCCGAGTCGATCTCCAGCTTCGCCGGCTTGGTCGCCTTCCAGTCGCTCCCGGTCTTGGCGAGGGTGTACGAGTTGTCGCCGTGGGTCACCGCGATCTCCGCGACGTCGCCGTCCGGGATGTCGCACAGGGTCTTGTCGCGGAACTCGATCGGGCGCTTCAGCACGCGGTCGGCGTTGTACTTCTTCATGACGAAGATCTGCGGCGCGTCGGCCGTCTTCGCGTAGACCTCGTCGTCGCCCTTCTTGTTGCCGAACAGGACGCCGACCTTCTTGCCGCCCTTGAGTCCGACTGTGACGGTCAGCGCGGGGGGCTCCAGCCCGACGTCGGCCGGCTTGGCGGCGTCGGCGAAGTCGTTCGCCTTCCAGATCGACATCGCGGAGACGATGCCGCTCGGCACCGAGTTGTCGAGCTTGTCGATCTTCACCGACGACTCGACGACGTCCCACTTGTCGTCGTTGCCGACCTTGCCGGTGCCCTTCTTCAGGATCGCCTTCGCGCCGTCCTTGGCGACCACCTCGACGCTCTCCGCGTCGGCGAGCGTGAAGGTCGTGACGCTCTTGTCACGCCAGTCGGCGGCTGACTTGTCGAACTGGTAGCGCGAGATCCCGGTCGCCTGCCAGACGTCGTCCTTGCCCGGCAGGCGCACCATCGTGCCGGGCCCGCTGGTCTTGCCGACGGTGATGTCGGCCAGCACCTTGCCGCCCTTCGCCTTCGCGACCACGTGCAGGCCGGACTTGTCGTCGACCTGGAACTCGGCGTGCTTCGCCTTCTGCTCCGTCACCAGGTCCGTGACGTCCATCTTCCCGAGCGCCTCGAAGGTCGCCTTCACGACCGGCTCGTCGGCCGCGTAGGGGACGGGGGCCGCCACCTTGTACTTGCCGCCCTCGCTCTTGAGGACGGTGGTGACGCCGTCCTTCGTCACCTCGACGGTCTCGATGTCCGCCTGGTTCATCTTGGCGACCGGGCGCGGACGATCCGATGCGCGTTCCCCTTTTTCGGGGCGGGTGAGCGTGATGGCCGCGATGATCGCGAGGAGTCCGACAGTGCCGAGGGCAAGGAGCGTTTTTCGGTTCATGGCGTGAGCTCTTCCAGCGTGAAAACGAGGGTGGAGGGGCGGCGACTACAACTTCAGGCCCGTGCGGCGGGCGCGGCGCAGCCGCCAGCGCAGCACGCCGAACATGACGAACGCGATCGGGACGCCCGCGATGTTCACGACCTGCCACGCGAACGCGGAGCCTGGGACCTCGATCGGCCGCGCGGTCAGGGTCTTCGTGCGGACTGGCGTCAGCGCCTCGTCCTCGGTCGCCCAGCCCATCGCGTTCAGCAGCATCTGCGGGCCTTCCTGGTAGACCGGGATGTAGCGCCCGATCTGCAGGTACTCTTCCGACGCGAAGTCGGAGTCACCGATCACCAGCAGCCGGACCGGCTTCTTGGACTCCGACGGCGGCTGGCCTGCCTGGTCGGGCGACGACATGCCGGCCTGCGCGGCGGGCGACGGGTAGGCGCTCTTGAGCGGCCCCTGGTACGCGTAGGCGAGGCCGTAGGCGCCCTTCTCCTTGCCCTCCTCGATCTTCGTGGTCGGCGAGAAGAAGAACATGCCGGTCGCCTTCCAGGCGGTCGGCGTCGTCTTGGCGATCGTCCAGAGCTTGCCGGCCGCCGGCTTGCCGCCCGCCAGCGGGCCGACCAGCTCGACCGAGCTCGGGAACGGGAAGACCAGCGCGCCGATGTGATCCATCAGCGACAGGTCCTTGTCGTCGACGTTGGTCTTGACCCCGACGTAGACGGGGACGTTCGCCAGCATCTTGCGCCCGTCCGGCAGATCGATCGGTCCCGGAACCTTCGGCTGATCCAGCACGAAGTCCGCGCCGATCTTGAAGCCGTACTTCTCGAGCAGCTCGTTCAGGCCCGTGTCGTTCGCCTGTCCGATCTTGGGCGCCGCGCCCTGCATCTCGGGCGGCATGTTGCCGCGCGGCTGCTGCATCGCCATGCCGTCGACCATGAAGATGACGCCCTTGCCCTTCATCAGGAACGCGTCCAGCTCGTGGCGTCCCTTGTCGTCGAACGGCTGCTTCGGGCCGGCGACGATCAGCGCGTCCACGTCGTCGGGAATGGGCGCCGACGACGGGTTGACGTTGGTCACCTCGAACTCCTCGATGTGCTTCAGATACGCCAGCTCCGATTCGCCGTGGCCGTTGGTGATGGCGATCTTCTGCTTCTTCTGCGTCATCCGCTTGAGCAGCGACGAGATCCGGTACTCGAGGCCCTCGACCTGGGTCACCTGGGGGATCGCTTCATCCTTGCCCTGATACTGGAAGCAGAGGCCGAGGTAGTAGGCGCCGACCTCGAACTTCTGCGAGCGCATCACCTGCACTTGCAGCTTCTGCACCTTGCACTGGCCAGCGTCCTCTTCGATCTTCTTGTCGTCGCCCGGATCGTAGACCTCGAAGCGCAGCTTGCCCTTCGAGTACGTCTTGTAGTCGTCGAGCAGGTCGCGCACGTAGCTGCTGACCGGCTTCAGCTCGGGCGGCAGATCCTTCGACGAGATGTACGCCTTGACCGTCAGGTAGTCGGGCAGCTTGGCGACGATGTCCTTGGACCCGGGCGCCAGCGTGTAGACGTGGTTCTCGGTCAGGTCGAGCCGCCCGAAGAGGCGCGTCCCGATCAGGTTCACCAGCACCACTGCGCCGACGGCCAGCAGCACGTAGGCCGACGCGTTCGACGCCGACGCCAGCTTCTGCCGCCCCATCTTCTTCTCGGGGCTGTCGGCCGCGGGCGCGGCCGGACCGGACTCTTTCTCGTTGTCCTGTTCGGATGCCATGGCTACCTCCACCGCCGCGATTCGAGGGACAGCGTCGCGAACAGCAGGCTGACGGCCGTCACCGAGACGTAGTAGATGACGTCCCGGGAATCGATCACGCCGCGGCTGATGTTCTCGAAGTGCTGGCTGATCGAAAGGAAGTTGACCAGCGGCTGCAAGGCCTGCGGCACGAACTGCACGACGTGGCCGAACAGGAACAGCGCGAACGAGATCGCGAACGCCGAGATGAACGCGACGATCGAGTTGCGCGTGAACGCCGAGCACATGACGCCGATCGCGACATAGGCGCTGCCCATCAGCAGAAGGCCGAGGTAGCCGCCGATGGCCGGACCGCGGTCGAGGGGCCCGAGCACCCGCACTGTGATCGCGAAGACCAGCGTCAGCCCGAGCGCCGCGCACAGCAGGCCCATCGCGGCCAGGAACTTGCCCAGCACGACCTCCCAGTCGCGCACCGGCATGGTGATCAGCAGCTCCAGCGTCCCGGATGATTTCTCGTCGGCGAGCAGGCGCATCGTGATCGCCGGCGCCAGGAACATGAACAGCAGCGGCATGCTGCTGAAGAACCCGCGCAGCTCGGCCTGCTGTTCCAGGAACAGCTGCGTGAAGAACAGATAGCCGGTGATGATCGTGAAGACGGTGACGACGATGTAAGCGACGGGCGAATTGAAATACGTCCGTAGCTCGCGTCGCGATATGACGAGGGCCGGGCTCATGACTTGCCTTCTTCTCCGGTGGTGAGGTTTCGGAACACGTCTTCCAGGCTGGCCGATTCGCGCGCCAGCTCGAGCAGCGTCCAGCGGTTGTCGACGGCGGCGCGGAAGATCGGCTTCCGCAGGTCGCCGCCGCCGCCCGCGTCGATGGCGAACGCGTGCGAGCCGTCCTCGCCCGCGATCACCTCGCAGCGCGCCACGCCCGCCAGGCTGGCGAGGCGGGCGCGGATCGCGTCCCCGGGGACGCCGTTCGATTCGACGACCACCCGGTAGCGGCCGCCGCGCTCGCGCGCCCGCAGCTCGTCCGGCGTGCCGTCGGCGACCAGCTTGCCGCCGCTGATGATGACGACGCGGCTGCAGGTCGCCTGCACCTCGGGCAGGATGTGGGTCGACAGGATGACCGTCTTCTCGCGGCCGATCTCCTTGATGAGCGATCGGATCTCGACGATCTGGTTGGGGTCGAGGCCGCTCGTCGGCTCGTCCAGGATGACGATGTCAGGGTCGTGCAGCATCGCCTGCGCCAGCCCGACGCGCTGCCGGTAGCCCTTCGACAGCTCGCCGACGAGCTTGCCGGCGACGTCGCCGAGGCCGCAGCGCGAGCCGATCTCCTTGATCCGGCCCTGGATCTTGTCCCGGTCCATGCCCCGCATCTCGGCCGCGAACTGGAGGAACTCGACCACCGTCATGTCGCGGTAAATCGGCGTGTCCTCGGGCAGGTAGCCGACCCGCTTGCGTACTTCCAGCGAGTCGCTGAACACGTCGTGCCCGGCGACCACCGCCCGCCCCGCGGTCGGGGAGAGGTAGCAGGTCAGGATCTTCATCGTCGTCGACTTGCCGGCCCCGTTGGGGCCGAGGAAGCCGAGAACCTCTCCGCGCCGGACGCTGAACGACACCTTGTCGACGGCTCGGGTCAGTCCGTAGTTTTTGGTGAGGCCTTCGACCTCGATCATCAGGTCAGACATGCTGTCCCTTCTTGCGGATGCGCTTGCTGGAGGTGCGACAGGGCCAAAAAGACCGTTCGCGCCCGGAAACTCCGGTTCGCGTTCAGTTATTCCCGCGCGATTGGGGGTACCTACGACGGTATTCGCGGTGCTGTCAAGCTCGGGCGAGACAGATCGGGGTCGCCAGGCGCCACCAGGTGGGGCAAATTTTCAAAGGCAATCCCAATCGTTGGCTCGCGTACATCCTGTGGGGCAGCAGCCGTCGCCGGCGGCCGCCAGACAGGCGGTGATGGGGAAATGGACGCAGGCGGCGTTGCAGGCGGCGGCGTCGCCGACCAGTCTCTCGGCCGTGCAGGGATCGCCGTCGTCGGGGCAGGAGGTCGGGCAGCTGGACGGTGGATCGCAGGTCTCGAAGGCACCGACCTGCCCGTCCCCGCAGCGCGGCGCGCAGTCCTTGTCGGTGGCGGCGGAGCATCCGGCCGGACAGCAGCCGTCGCCGTCGATGCACGCCGTGATCGCCTGGTGCGAACAGAGGCGCGTGCAGGCCTCGCTCGAGCCCGAGGCGAAGTCGGCCGTGCAGGCGTCGCCGTCGTCACAGCTGCGCGGGCACGATCCCGCAACGCCGGTGGTGATCCCCCGGTCGCAGGTTTCGCCGGTCTCGACGATGCCGTTGCCGCAGACGACCGCGCAGTCGCTGTCGTTGCCGGACCAGCACCCCGCCGGGCAGCACTGGTCCCCGTCGGCGCAGGCCGTGATCTGCGTCGCGACACAGGTGGCGCTGCAGGCGCTGGCGGTCCCCTTGACCACGTAGCGGGTGCACGCGAGCGGCGG
>Ga0066903_100000490_pt1 | contig 24985 bp, 39 predicted proteins | sample PanSoiMetaGPlot1_FD_67491 | JGI IMG/M metagenome (GOLD analysis project Ga0066903, IMG submission 67491) | Tropical forest soil microbial communities from Panama analyzed to predict greenhouse gas emissions - Panama Soil - Plot 1 (version 2) | ecosystem: Environmental > Terrestrial > Soil >... | reverse complement strand
TGAGCGGTGTACCTTCGTCTGCGATGACATGCCCGCCACCACCACCACCACCACCCGTGATCGTGCAGTCGATACGATTGTTGATCGAGTTGTCGCCGCAACTGACACCTTGGCCTGTGAAGTTGATATAGTTTCGCCCTGGCAGCAAGATGCCCTGATTGTAGACACCGTAGATCGCTGCAACACCCTGCGGAAATTGCTGATCTAAGATCGTAAAATTCTGGTTGAGCAGCACGTCCCAGTTAGGAGTGCCGGGAGGCGGAAGATTTAAGTGAATGTTAGGAGTGGTCGGAATTTGAGCGAGAGCTGCAGCAGAGTATAGAACTGCAGATAAAAAAAGGGTGACGAGAAGCAGTTTTTTCATTTCATGGCCCAGTATAGCCTCTCAGAGTTACACTGTACGTTGCGCTAGCTCCAGCTGAGACTCCGCACAGCTGACGCCCAGCTATCGGTATCACCGGCATGCTAGTCGTAAAGTTGACTTGCGGTGTAGCTCCTGCGCTCGATGTCAAGTTATACGGCGGCGTCAAGTCTGCAGCGTTAGTATCGCAGTCTGTTGTCGTCTTTGTGCCCTGAATGATCTTTAACGTGCCAGCATTGACGCTAGTCGCAGAGATCGAGATGTCTGTAATATAGTTTCTCTGAGTCGCACCTGACGACGCTTTGAGCAGAACCGTAGATGCCGCGCCGACAGCTGTAGTCGACGTCCAGCCAGCGTGCTGAATGAAGCCAACAGTGTTAGTCTGCTGCGCGAGCAGGATCGCCGGAATCAAGATGGCTAGAAAAGCGAGTATGAATCTCATCGTGACAATCTCCGTTTTCTGCGCTTTGACTTACGATGCGGCAAGTTTTTCTCTTTAGTGCGGCTAAAATCACGATATTGTTTTTTCGACATATCAGGGCAGTCTTCGCGATCAGAGTGCTCGCAAATCGCCATATAACGGCGTTGCGCCTTACTTACTGCGGGCATTTTCTTGTGCCTCGCTCTCTTCTGCTTTATTCATTGCTGCTGTCAGCGCTCGCAACGTCTGAGTCGTCGGTCTGCTGATGAAAGCGTTCACGATACCAGCGCCTCCAGTCGATATGACTTTCGTCAGCATCTTAGGATCGTGATAGCCGAGATACGTCGCTACGTGCATAGCGCCGAGAGCCAGATAAGCTGGGTTCTGCAGCAGAGCGCCCATAACGATGTCTTTAGCGCCGAGCACTCCCTGAAAGAAGCCGAACCTGCCGCGCCCGAAGCCAGCAGTGCTCTTAGCTTCTTTCTCTATGTTGACTGCTAGATTTCTCAGTAGCTGTTGTTGATCTTTAGTACCGGCAAACAAGTCAAGAGCTGTGCGATTATTCTTTGACCAGTAATCCATCTGCTTGACTAGATTTTCCGGCTTTGCTAGCCCCTCTCGCATCCACACGTCGCGCACAGCTAGCTTCGCTTTGTCAGACATAAAGCGGCGAGCTTCAGCAAGCGTTACAGGATCTTCAATCGACGACAATTCTTTTACTAATCTGCTCGGATCTTCAGCTGCTACTTTGTCTAGCTCGCCCATGCTCTTGATCATTCTGCGCCCGTACTCGCGATCTACTTTCTGCAAGTTGCTAGCGAGCGTTTCACTCTTGCTCTTGATGAGGTTCAATACGTTCTCTTGAGCATCTTGAAGCTGACGCCACCCTTGGCTGAACGGCTTCGCCTTGCGCTGCAAGTCTTTCAAGTCTTGGCGCAGAGAAATAAGATTGCCAGCGTGAGGGTTACCGTATTTTGCGATCTGCGCTTCTTTTAGCTGCTGCATCGCATCTTGAATGTTTCTAGCTTTGCCAGATTTCACCAGCTCTGTGATGTCTTTTTCTGCAGTCTTGGGATCGATTCCGAGTTCTCGCCAATCACTCGATGGTGCCCCTCTGTCTCTGAACAGCTTAGAGTATACGCTTTGCGGCACTGTTCCCTGCTCTAGCGCAGCTTCTTCAGCTGCGTCAAGATTCTCTGCTATGCGCGACGCTTTAGCGAGTCTTGCTTCTGTCGGAGTTGCTAGAATTTTTTCTACCTGATCTTTCGGCACTACAGACGACAGCGCATCTGCGATCTCGTCAGTCTTGACAGGAATGTCCATCCCGGCTGTTCTGACTGCTGCGTATTGCTCGCCGAACTGGCCATGCAGTGCCTTCGCAGCTGCTTTCTCTTCGTTGCTAAAAATTCGCGCTGCCGCTCGTTCTGAGACGCGCCGCGATCTGCCAGTGATTATGTTCAGCACATCTCGCGCTTCTGGCATCACAGCTGATGCTCTGCTGCTGACAGCAGCCCACGCTTCAGGAGCTAGTCGCTTGGCAGCCATCGTGATGCCACCAGTCGCCAGCGGTCCCAAGATTTCTGTGCCAGTACGAATCTTGCTCGCAGTCTCTGGGCTAGCGCCGAGAATCTGTGAGCCTGTGCCGAGCAAACCACCACCGAGAATATATGGCGTGTTTAGCAAGTTCGATGCTTCGAGCAGGTTTTTTACATCTTTCTTGCTCTGCTCTGGCGTCTGCTCGCTCTTGCCTGTGATCAGACGTTTTCCGATCGAATACAGAGCCGGAATCGGTGCGCCACGAGCGAGCGCTGACGCTGCTCCAGGAATTGCCTGCACTCCTGCGACAACATCACCGACAGCTCCCTGTATCCCTGCTTCTTGCGGCGTGATCTCTCTCTTAGCAGAAGCTGGCTTCTCAGAACCAGGCACTAACCCGCGGCGACGTGCTTCTGCGAGAGCAGCTTGCTTTTCTGGCGGCAAGATACCGCGCTTATCTGCTTCTAGCACTGCAGCCCATTGACGATCTGTCAGCTCCAACTCACTCGCCTCCAGGCTGTGGAACGCTAATAAGTGCGCCGAGCACCTCTGCGTCGCTAGCGTTGCTCATTTCGCCTGCTGCTTCGAGCCCGCCGCGCAAGCCCTGCAGACCCATTATTCTGTCTGTCACTATGTCGATTTCTCTCTGCTTAGCTTTGATCTGAGCTTGTTTCTCGCCGTACAATTTAGCGCCAGCTTTAGTCCAAGTGCTCGGCATCTTTTTCGGGTCTGTCAAATCTTTTAGCTCAGTCTGCAGCTTAGCTTTCGTGTTGTTCAAGCCGCTGATCTGCTTGTTGATGTCGTTCTTTTTCTTATCTAATGCGTCTAGCCTCTTTTGCTGTCGCCCAGTAATCAGCCCCTGAATCATCTGGCCGTATTCTTTGCGCTCTTTAGCTTTCTGAGCGTCTAAATCTTTGGCAGCTTTCTCAGATTCTTCAACTGCTGCTTTTGCTGCAGCTCGCATAGGATGGCCTGGTGTATTAGCGATCTGGCGCTGCTCTGCGATATTCGTAGGTAATTTAGGCTCTGCTGGCTCTTTAGGTGTAGTTCTCGTGCTGATCACGTTGCCGTACTGGTCAGTAACTTCAACTGTTTCACCTGGCTTAGTTTTTGTGATCTTCGGCTGAACGCGCAGTTTCTGCGCCATCTCGTAGACCTGAAACGGCGTGACGCCAGACGCCGCCATCTCTGCGGGCGAGATAGTTCCCATGCGGCGCATAAACTCTTGCTCGCTCGGCGCTACCATCCCAGTCTTCTGCGGCACTGCTGGCTGATTCGGGTCTTCAACGTCGATCTGAGCCGGAACCAAGCCCTCGCTAGGCTCTAGCGCTTGTGTCATCTTCTGCAGCGCTGCGCCCTTGAGCGCCTGCTGCTGCAGCTCTAAGTTGCGCTGCGTGTCTAGCTCGCGCTGCTTCATCAGCAGAGGGCCGAGCGCACCGATCGGTGCGAACGGCGCCAAGCCGTGACGCTGACCCTGTATGTCTCGGTGACCGAAACGCAGCGGCGCTAAGAGAGAGCCGAGCACCGTCATCAGCTCTGGCAGGTTACGATTTAACCAGGGCTGATTAGCGTTGGGGTCGACCAACGCTGGATCGGGCACAGTTTATTCCCAGCCGTTCTTCTTGCCGCCGCCGCTGCGAGCGCCATGCTTGCCGGTATGGCTGTCTGACGCCTTCGTGCTGCCCTGAGTCGGACCCTTGCCGGTCGAGTATGTCGGAGTGATCGTCGACTCGTGGTTCGGAAAGCTCTTCGGCATAGGGATGTCGAAGCCGCCCTTTTCTTTTTCTTTCCAGCTCATAGTCTACTCCTTTCGATCTTTTAGTGGGCCTTCGTGTTCTATCGGACCTTCGTGCGCTTCTTTGGTATCACCGTACTTCTTGATGTGATGCCAGTGACTGTAGTCAGACGAGATCAAGTTTCCAGCGTTGTCGATCTTTTTTGTCGAGACACGCTCGCTAGTGTGCGGGCTAGGATTGAATCTTTCCGGCATAATAACTCCTTACTGCGTTCGTTTGTTGACCATCATAACGGTCACGTTGATCGAGCTTCCTGCACCACCAGTGATGCGCGGTCGAAACTGCACGAACACCGGCAAAATCTGCTTGAGCGGCGCCTGTGCAGTCCACGTGATGTTGATGCCTGCTGGGTCCATGATCGGGTCATAGTCCGAGTCGATCAGCGGCCCAACTTTGTTCGACCCTTCTAGCAAAATCGTGCTCCCACCGAACGTGCCCCACGCTTGAGCCGACTTATCAGTAAAGTGCGACACGTAACGATAAAACGGATATGGTGCTCCAGTGTCGTTCGTAGTCATGCCAGCCCAAGAGATCAAAAACACGTTCGCTGCAAGAAAGTCACAGCTATACGGGATGACCGCCACTGACCTCGCTCACTTTCTCTCTGATCGACTTGTTGAGCGACGCTATGATGTCGTCGTGCTTCTGCTGATATGACATGACTTGCTTGTCGAGCGCTGCGATCTTCTCATCAGCAGCGCGAGCAGCATCAGTGACTTCGTTCTGCAAGTCTTTAACGCGCTGCTTCATCGACTTCTCGTAATCGACGAGATCGTTCTCGCGCTGCACTTTCTTTGCTTCGAGAGCAGCGATCTCTTTTTTGAGAGCGTCGATCTTCGAGCGCACAGCAGTGTCGCTCTCTTCAATCGCTTTAGTCTCTGCAGCTTTCATCGCTGCTTTGAACTTGTCGTGGCTCGCAGCGATGTCATGCGCTTCAGCGCGGCTCTTATTGACCTCTTCAGCGAGCTTCGCTTTCTCGCGCTCTAGATTAGCCATCTCGCGTTTCGCCTGAAGATAGCCATCGACGAACGTCTTGGCGTGGGCGAATATCGCGTGCTGGCGCTGAAGCTGCGCCATAGACTGCTGAATCTCGCCATCTGAGATTTCTTCCGGTTCTTCTGATTTACGTTGAGCCATAAAACCTCACATAATGACCAGCATCACGACCGTAACATCAGTGTCTTGATTGCCGCCATCAAGCATCGGATAGATCGCAGAGAGAGTGTCGTCAATCGTCATCATCCCGGGTCTAGTCAATAGCGCTGGCAAGCCCTCGTCGTCTGTCAGCTCGTAGTCACTACGCTCTATACCGCCGCAGAATCGCAGAGTCGCTTTGCCGCTGAAGTTGCCGGAGACTTCGATCACGCGCTTGCGCGGAAAAACATCTGCAGTAGTGTGCGCTTCTCCCACGTCATCTTGCTTGAGGTTGCGCCACGCGACCTTCTCGTGAATCGTCGACTGCATCGTGCGTTCTGGCTTGATCATCCTATGCTCCTGCTTCTCTGCAGCAGTTTCATCAGCATTGCGAGCTGATCGTTCTGAGCACCAGCAGTAGAGAAATTTGGTATCGGCGTCAGAAATCTTGACACATCTGGCGGCTGATATGCTCCGGTCTTAGGTTGTGGCTCTTGCGTAGGAGGCGCAGCAGGAGCAGTCTTTTGCCCGCCACCCAACATGCCGGGTAACGTCTGCGCTAGTTTCGCCGCATCTGTGAGCGACATGCCTGAGAACGGTTTTTGAATCATCGCGCCTATATCGCCTAAACCGAACGTACCGCTTTGTGCTGCTCCGAGCGGCGTTGAGAAGAATCCGGCATTTTCCATCAGCGGCCCAGCTACTGTCTCGCCTCCGATCTCAGGTGCTGCGCCGAAGCCGATAGCTGAACCTCCACCGCCAGTCATGCCGCCGCCGAGCGCTGGCATAGCTCCACCTAGCCCGCCGACTCCACCACTAACTCCGCCGAGTATAGCTCCTAAGCCTATATCTCTGCCCCACTCGCCACCTTTGTCGTGACCAATCGCTCCCTTAATCCCGCCGAGAGACGCGCCGATAGCAACTCCTGCAACGATTACCCAAGTCATTTGTGCTTTTCCAGAAACTTGTCAATCGACGCGATCAAGCCGAGCGTCTCGTAGTTAGGCGCGATTACTTCCTCTTCGATCTTGTCGAGATCAGCTTCGCTGTTGAACTGCGTCAGATGCACAGTCGTCCAGAGCGTGTCTTCGACCGCGAACACTGCCCGCTTCAGCCCCACCTCGCTAATGAAAGTGCATGGCGCTTCAAAGTGCTTTCTGCCAAACTCTGTTACGACAATCACCTTGCCCTTCAAGATGAAATTCAAATGTTGGTGGCGATGAATCTTGCCGAACGTCCAGCTGTGTTTGGGCAAGAAACACTGACGAGCATACGTGCAGCAGCCGTATTTCTCGTCGATCGGCGTGAAATAGTGAGTCAGCGTCAGCTCGCTCGTGACATCTTTCATCTGACCGTTCTCGATCATCTGAAACATTTCAGCTTGAGCCTGCAGCACGCTCTCGCGAAACCTTACTTTTTCCAGCGAGTTATCACTCATGCAATCGATTCACAGAATCTTAGCGCTGCCAGAAACAGTTGACGATTTTTCTTACCGCCAGCTAGTTTTCGCGCCCACAGTACACCAAACGGAGCGATAATTGCACTGAAAATCGCAGACTTCAGCATCAGCTTTGCTATAGGCACGCCAAACTTGTGATAGCCGCGCATGACCAGTGGGCGATAAACTCCCATGTGATAGCCAAGTAGAGAATCTAGCGAGTATATTTCTTCGTCGAGATAACCGCGAGCATGCAGCACAGTGCAGATCACGCTACCGAACATCCCGCCACCACCACCACCACTAGTCTTCACTGTAGACGTCAACCCGCCGAGACTCGGAGAAAGCTGCATTACCGGGCCAAGCGTCATGTCTTGAGCTAGCTGATAACGTCGCAGATAATCTTGATAGTTCGCCTGCGCTTGCTGCGCTTGCTGCTGATACGGCATGTTCGCTGCCTGCTGAGCGTTCTGAATGTTCTGTATCTGTCTATTCGCTGCTGTTTCACTGATCTGCGCATACTCCGGTGCTGCTGCTGCCCTGTTAGAAATCTCCTGCTGCAACAGCGGCGTCAAAGCGCTGCTCATCGAGTTAGCTACAGCTTCGTCAGCTGCGCCGCCGTAAGTCGTACCCTGCAGCGCTTGCATCTGCTTTATCTGCGGTAGCACGTTCTGGGTCCACGACTGCATCGCTTCTTCAGTAGAAGGCGCAGAGCCGACAGGACCACCAGTCAGTTGATTAAGTTGACTCAGCGCTGTCTCTTCACCGCCGGTATAAAGCTGATTAGGCAGCTGTTCTTGCATGCCGATAAATTGATACTGCTCAGGTGTAAGCTGAGGAATATCTTGCGGTTTCGCCGCAAAGAACTGAGACAGATCGACTGCTGGTCCAGCACCAGGAGCACCACCGCCACCCTCGCTTTGTGGACTTAACCAGCTTTGCGCGAGACTAGCCCCGCGTTGAATCAGCGGCTGGATCGCAGGGTTCCAGTTCTGCTGATTAGTCTGTTGTGTTTGCCCGCCGCCGCCGCCGCACATGTCAGTGTACCTCCGCAGAGACTAGCTGTGCGCTCACGTCGATCCTGAGAGTTGAGTATTCTTTTATCGCCCTGCCCTTAAAAATTCTGAGAAACGCCTGCTCGTGCATAGTCGTGAAATACACGTCATAGTCGATTCTAAACGGGCTATTGCTCTTGGCATACATGCCGTTCAGGTAATCAATCCACTCGCGCAGTCTAGATAGAAACTCGTCTTTCAGCTCGAACAGAGCGCCTGATTGCGGGTCAGAGATGATCTGAAAGATAAAGATTCTCGGCACGTTCCAGACTGTCTCAACCCACGCGACTGCATGACCTAAAACATGCCCTTTCTCTACAGCAGCCCAGATGCCGATCGTGTTGCTAGCCGTCACCCACTTGCTATGAATCGTCTGGATGATTACGTTTGAGTCAGCACCCGGATTTTCCATCTGCGTCGCAGCGATGATTCTCTCGCGCACATCTGGCCAGAGCCTTAGCGAAAGCGTATCGTCAGCGAATAGTCTAATAAGCTCCACTCGCGCCTCTCTGTTTGTTGAGCATACCGATAAGTTGTAAGAGAGCAGTTATGCTCGGTATATTTAACTGACGCATTGCTCCACCGCCGCTTTCTAGCTCAGCTTGCGGAAAGCGCTGCATCAGAGAGCTGAGCGTATCGCTCGGCTGGACGAGACGACCAGCGAAAGTAGCACCGCGTGGTCCTGCAGATGCTTGGAGTGCTCTTATCATAGCGTTAAGCTGCGCTACACTAGTATCGCTAAAATCTTCAGGAATGAGATCGCTGCGAGCCACATCATCGCCCTAATCATTACCCGCCACCGTAACCACCACCGCCGTACCCGCCAGTAGGTGCGCCAGCGATTGCGCCTAAGCCGAGCGCTACCCATGCACGCTGAAACGCTAAGAAGCCTGGATCATAGATCGGGCTAGCGTCTTCAGCGTCAAACACGATCGGGTGGCTGCCGCGCTGCCTACGGTCTTCTCTGATCATCGCGTCTAGCGTGTCTTTATAGTCCTCGTCGTAGCCGACGGCGGTAGCGTTCCACGATTGATCGCCTGTCCGGCTGTAGAGCTTCTTCGACATCTCCTTCGACGCTCGCCACATGATGGCCTCTGGGGAGATCAGCGGCACATCGGAATCCTTCACCAGCGGCGTTATTACTAGTCGGCACTGACGAGTGTACGTGTCGTACTGGTTCGGGATCGGCCATAGCTCGTACTCCTTCACGCCGTTCACTATCTCGACCTCAGTGAATATCAGCGGCACGTTGCGCATGACACGTAATGGGTCGTAGGCGTCAATCAGCGTTAAGTTGCGCCGTACTAGAAACCACTGCGGCCCTGAGAGCCTGATGATTCGCTCGACAGTCGTTGGGAGTGTGTAGCGAAGAGTGACTAGTGCGTAGCCGGTGGTGAGAATTGTCGACTCACCCCACGGAATCTGAAGCGTCAGGTGAGTAGGGTCAGTATACCCAGTAACACGAACGAGAACGCGAGCGCCGACCCGCAGATAACGCCCCACATCGCTAGCCGCGAATGTGGTGTTGGTTCCGACAATGGTTGAAGAGCCCTGGGTAAGTGCAATAGTGCCATCTGTTTTGTCTGGCTGGCTTACGAAAGCATCAGTAAAGTTGACGCCGAGCCAAGGACGAAGACGAACAATGGAAAAATAAGCACGATTGACAGCACTCTTAGCCTGTGCGACTGAAATCTGCGTCGGAGTTAAGTCCTGAACCGCAGTATACAGATCGACAAACGTAAGACTCATTCATGCGCCGTATTCTCAGAGCACCGGGTTCGCATCGACAACGATGTCTACGGTGCCAGACGTGCCGAAAGCCATCAGTATCCGGTAATACTGATTCGTCGCTATGTCAGTCCATCCTGATAAAATAGTGCTGCCAAGAATCGATGCAGTCGTTGCAGCAAAAGGTGCTATCTGTTGGCGGTTCGTCGAAAAGCTAGTGTTATCTGCAGTCTCAAGAGTCAGAGAGCAAGTGCCGCTCAGCGCCTTGATCAGAATCTTCGCTTGAATCCACCAGCGTCCGGGTGTCACCAGATCGCCAAACGCTCCGGTCGTGACCGTCGTTGTCGCTGTCGCATCAGCTGCAGTCTGATGATGCTGATAAGCAATAGGGCCCGTTGGAGGCAACTCTGATTTAACTGCCATCGCAAATGCCATGTGAAGTCTCCTTTATTTTGCTCTAGTCTACTGCTTCCCAGTCACCCATCAGCTCGTCTGGTGACGGCAGCATCACTAAGCCGACGCCATCAGTGTAGTGCCATCTAAAATCACTCTTGTCGTAGAACAGATGCGGGCCGACAGCTACGCCATCTTTTGTCGGAGCTATTCTCTTGCCTTCTTTCGCTGCCTTGAGCGCTTCGATAAAGCCCAGCGCTGACGGTGCTTTTATGTCTTTTCTAGATGCCGGCTTATGCTGCTCTGCGTGCTGCTCAGCTTTCGGCTCTGATTTTGGCTCTTCTTTCGGCTCTGATTTCGTCGCCATACTAGCCACCATATCTGAAAGCGTAGATATTGTAGACCCCGGTTGCCGGAGTGCAGCCCGCTGCTGTCAGGGTAGAGAACGCAATCGCTAGCGTGTTCGCCGCTGACACGCGAGCAGACACCATAGGGCACAACGATGTCGGAGCTGGTCCGTTCACGAAAACGATGTCGCGAGTGATCAGACCGTTCACCGTAAACGTCTGCTCTGCAGTCTGAATTGCTGCTGACGACGCTGCTGGCGTCAGCTTCTGTTGGTAAAGCGCTGCCAGCACGTTAGGGCCGTACGGGACAATCGGCTGAGAGTAGAGATAAGCCGAGTACAGAGCGACAAAAGCGACTAAAGCGATCAAAGATACTGTTATTTTTTGTTTCATCGCTCTATCCCTTAAAAGTTCGAGGCGCCAACCATCTTCGCGTGATAGCGGACTATCTTGGTGCGGAGATTCCCCGACCAAACGGTTTTTGTATTGATGCTTCTTTCTGACGGGGTGCCGGGCAGTATCGGGTCGACCGCGAAGTTCTCTTCTTCGTGACTGACGAGATCGATCCAGTTCTCGTTGATGAAAAGCAGCGTGTTAGCGACAGTGTTACGATCTACCACGAGCACTGCGCGGTTAAACTTCAGCGCCTCGAACCCAGCCTTCGTCATCTCGTCGTCCCTAACGAAGCGCTGAAGAGCCTGCATCTGACCCCAGATGAAATCCCATCCCGGCTGTGTAGTAATCCCCAAAGTTGGTTGCTCGTCGCCATCGCAGGCTTTGCCGTAGACGTTGATTTCTAGTTCCGTCAGCGTAGTGACAGGCGTCGACGCCTTAGCGTATCGACCGTCACCAGCGATCCCACATTTCCAGAAAGTGTTGCTGTGAGCGATTCCAGCATAAGTCGAGAAATCTGTGCCCTCGTCGACAGCTTGAAACAGATGATCTAGCGAGTTGCCCTCAGTCGCAGTCGCATACAGAGCTGCAGAGATGCGAGCGCGAAGGTTCAAGATCGCTTCGTCGAACTTCGTCTTGACGAGATCGACCTTAGCGTACGGTGTGCGAGCTTTCAGCATGTCTGTGCGCGGAATCGTGATGTCTTCAGCGACGTGACGCCACAAGACTTCAGCAGGCTGGATCGTGTCTTCGACGCCGTGCGGCAAGTTCGCTGCGCCGATATACCACCCACCGTTTCTCTTAGTCTGCGTCAAAGCAGGCCAGGTGAGAGCTGCGCCCCCGTCCAAGACCGGCCCCTTGCGCCAGAATCGATACAGCACAGGATTATGCTTGAGCACGTTGTCGAACACGAGCGGAGCTATGTTTTTCTGCACGAAAGAGTTCAGCGTGCTCGCGAGCACTGCCATCGTGCTATCGACCCCAGTTCCAGCTGCCATTTGAGTTCTCCTTTACAAGCCAAGTCCTTTGATTTCGTCGACTAGACCACGCCACTTGTCTCCCCACTGCCCCTTATCTTCTTTAGGTTCTGGCACTTCTGGCGCTGGAGGGTGGCCGCTACCTTCAGTCACCGGCGGCTCCTTGCCCTTCGATTCAATCTCGCGCATGACCTTCTCGCGCTCTTCTTTTCGCGCCGCTTCTAGCTCGTTCGGGTACTGATCTGACTTCCAGTCCTTGTAAACGTCGTCCCACGAGCGATTCATGTTCTTTTTTCTCGCGTGCTCGCGAATCTTGTCTTCGTCGAAGTCTTTGTATGCTCGTTTCATGCGGTCAGCTTCGACCTTGTTCAGATATTCCATCACGAACTTGCGATCTGCCTGATATGCGTTGTGCTGCTCGGCTAGGGCTTGCGCGGCGGTGACCAGCGTCTGCTCAAGGTAGTTGAGATATGGCATGAGGGGCTGATAGAGAGAGTCGTTCTGAAAACTTCGATCAATCTGATGCGCTGCGCGTCCATCTAGAGTTGCGCGGGAAGCTTCAAGCGTCCGCCTGTAGCTATCGTTTTCTTGACCTAACTGTCCCAGCCGACCGTCGCGCTCAGCTATCTGCTGTTTCAAGCCCTCAATCGCTTCGATGCCTTTAGTGAGTTCGCCCATCTTAGCTCGCATGTCTTTCATCGACATGCCGCTGGTGTCGTCAACCAGATCGTCAACGGTCACGTTCTTGTCTTTCAGCTCAGCTAAGACTTCAGACAGCTTCATTTTAAGTTGCTCCTCCTAACGGCATTGCTCCGGGCGGGCTAACTGCTGGCGGCGGGAAAGAACCCATCGCAGCTGACGGCATGCGACCTGCTGCTCCTGCCATCTTGTTCGGCGTAGTCGGAGGTGCTCCGCCCTGCGGTAAAAGAGTGATGAGTTTTGCTGCTAGCTGCTCTAGCTGCTGTGCTGCGCGTGGGTCTTTATCCATCATCTGGCTAGCAAGCATCTTGAGCATGGCGCGGATCGCTTGACCCTGCTGGCCCATCTTCTGCTGCTGCTGCATCTCCATCAGCGGGCCGATCAGACGATCTGCGAGAGGTGATGCCAGTACGGTTCCTGCTTCGGGTGATGGCGAGAGCGGGTTGATCGCCGACGTGGTCTCTGGCGACGCCATCGGCGATGGTGGGCCTGCCCCTAGAGGTGGGCCGAACGGTGGAGGCATAATAAACTATCTTTTGTGTTTGCGTCCGCCTTTGCGTCGACGCCGCTCTACGATCTCAGGCATCTTCAACATAGCGCTTTCCTCCTTCAACTAGATTTCAGCGCGAGAGAGGAAAAGAGCGTTTCAGCTCTAAAAACGATCTAATCGCGCTGCTTGACTCACATACTGCGCACTTGTCTCCGCCCGCCCGGCCGCGCATACCCCTTGCCTCGTCCTCTAGACCTCGATCTGCGTGCTCGTGCTCCAGCCATATTTAGGACAAAGCTATGCGCTTACAACAATGCGATTGTAAAGAAGAAGCTGCGCTGAAGTTTTAAGTCAAGCGCCTAGGCGTGACTTCGCGAGAAATAGATCGCTGCTTGTGCGCTTTGGTGTGAAGAATGAGGCTGCTTTGAATCGCTTCGATGTCCCATCGTGGCGATGACCGGACATAGTACGGCTTATGTATCTCGTTGTTCTCGACCATGCGCCAGATAGTTCGCATAGAGCAGCCGAGCATTGTCGAGAGCTGTTTGCTGTTGATCAGCTTCATCGTGTCAACGTGCGAACTAAGAACCAGCTAAAACTTACCGTATTGCCGAGTCCCGGCGCTGCTTGAGTCGTGAAGGTGAAGCCAGTCGTCGTCGGCGTGATCGACGTGATAGTCTGACTGCCAGCTGCCGGAGTGCCGGTAAACCCTGACGGCGATAGAATCACCGAGTAATTAGCGTCTTGCTCTGCTACAGGCAGAGTCACACTGCCAGTCGTCGGAGCGCCGGTCATAGTCGCAGCGCCGGTCTGATTTATCACCGGGTTGCCGATCATAGCGCGTGCTAGCTGATCGTAAGCCCAGTCTAAGTCTGGATCATCTACTGCTTGAGTTCTTATCGGCGGGACAAACCAGACCATCAGATCATCACTCTCGCCTCCCAAGCCCGCACTTCTAGTCGTCTGATTTTCAAGTAACCGTTGCCTGTGATACGCACGACGACGACGCGCCCGTTCAGCTCTACGTTAGTGATCGAGAGCATCGCGCTGTCAGAAGGATCGAGCACGCCGAGAATCGTCTCTGTAAGATTATCGTATGCAGGACCAAGCTGAACAGATACGGTGAAAGCGCCAGACTGCGCGTCCATCGGTTCTGCCATGATCTCAAGACCGTCAAACACGTAGTTTGATCCAGGTATAACAGGCATCAGCAATCGCCAGTCGTTAAAGATATTTGAACCGGCATCTAGGGTGCCTTCCCAGTGATACGTGCCGACCGTGTTGCCCATTATCAGTTCTTCGATCTTACTGCTGACGCCTAAGAAGTTCGTCGGGATGTCGGGCAGCTGATTCGTAGGAACGTCCGGCAGCTGGTTTGTCGGCGTCGACAGCTCGCAGATACAGAGGCCCATCGCTGTGACAGGAATCGTCGATGGTGTCTGCTGAATGTAGACTTGACTGTTCTTGTACGAGTAGATCAGCAGATGCGTCGGGTAAAAATCGCCATCGAGAGCGATTGAAATCCAGATTTCTTGCTGCGCGTGCTGATAAGCAACCGCAGTGAGATATTTCGTCACGAAGTTGACGCGCCCAGCGATATAGCGCTGCGTCTGATAGATCATCTGCGACTGCACGCCGTTGAAACTCCAGATGTTACCGTCTTCGCCGAGATAGACGACCTGCATACCGCCAGGACCGATGTCGCACGCAGCAGGCCCGATCGGACCGGGCGAGTGATCCATAACAGTAAACGAAAATGCTGCTGCATCAGAGCCGAGCTGCGCCTGCATGATCCACTGGCTGCGCTCCATGAGAATCGCTGCAGAGTTTCTGCCGAGAGTGCGAATCGCCATGATGTTGTCCGCAGTGTCCGGCAAAGTATTGCGTGCTATCGCGGGCCAGCTCGTGCGATCAGCGACACTTGACCACTGAACGTCGTTAGGAAAGCGAGTGCCGCTATACAGCAAGTTACCGATGACGACTCTGTTAGCTACTGTAGCGCATGTGCGACCGATCGGCGCTGCAGCGATGGTCGCGAACACCGTATTCTGCGTAATGTCAAACTCTTTGGTCGGGTCTTTATCGTTGACGCCGATCATGTACTGATGAGCACCCTGAAAAAAGTACGTGAACGTCGTCGGCATCAACGCTTGAGTAAGCGCAACATTTGCGATGTTCGTGTACAAGTCCGTCGCCATGTTGAGTTTCCACCAGTGAAGATTCGTAGCAGCTATCAAAACTGTCTGATCGCTAGTGTCGCGACATGGCGGCGCGAAGCCGAGCACTATCTCGTTGAGATTCTGACCGACCTGATTCAAGCCCGGACGAGTCTGCAGCTCATCTTCTCGTATCAGCACGTTCAGTGACTGGTCTGTAAAACCGATCTGATTGAATGGCGGGTTGTTGATAAAAGTTCCGACGATAGCAGGAACTGTGATCGGTGTACCGGCTGGCATTTTATCTAGTCTTCACGATGTCGACGCCCATACCCGAAACAGAGTTAGAAGCTGAAGATAGACTCCACAGAGCATTAGATTGAAAATTGACAGCACCGCTCATGTTGATGTTGGTCTGTCCTGCGCGATGATAAGTAAGCTGGCCACTATTGCCAAAATTAAACAGCACGTTGTCTTGACCGATGATGGTCGTCGCGGCAAAGTTCTGCAGAGACACGCTGCTTCTCGCGTTGAGACGGATATGAGTGTTGACGCCGACATTCGTCACCGTGCCGACGGTCGAGTTGAAGATTGACGGGCCATAAAACACACCACCGCCCAAAGCAAAGCGCAGCTGCAATGATGAACCGCTTAGAATACTGAGAATAAAATGCTCAACGTAGATATGAAGAAAACCAGCTGTGCCGAGAGAACCACCGGGGATACCGATAGTATACATCGCTGTCTCTGTAGCGATGCTGTTTACGTTCGGTTCAGAATTATCTCCGGTCAAGAAAATGTCTGATTGAAACGCCAAATTCTGCGCAGTCGAGCCATCGTTGTATTTTAGCCGTGCTCCGTTTCGCTGCAGCTGTCCTGCAAACGTCGGGTCAGCAGCGACGTTGAACAGCACTAAGCCCTTCGACAAGGTGAACGTACCGTCAGCATTTGTAGATCCGATCGCTGCCTGCATCGCTACCTGCGGGATGCCGAACATCGCGTTGTACCACGCTTTGACTTCGCGGATACGATCATCGAGCAAGCGAGCTGATTCAGTATTACCGTCCGGAACTGACTCGTCTATCACGAAAGGAAATGAAGCTGGCATATTATTTACCTATCGGGTGTTCTTTTACCCATTGTGCTGCTGTTTCAGCGTCCATCCAAATATAAATATCTTGTCCAGCGTTATCTTTATCCCATCTTCCAGCAGGTAAACCGGGATACCAGTATTTTGACTCGATGCTGAAATATGGATGATTCGGCAGTTTGAAAGTATCAGGAAAGTGTTTATCTGGTCCCGGTATTATTCCTGCCTGCCAAGCGCCTCTAAGATCATAGTCTTTTCCGGTGTCATGCGGATTGACGTACTTAGCTCTCCACTGCTCAAAACTATCCATTTCTTTGCTGTCTCCGGCTCTGCGGCTTGCCTTGCTGAGACATCATCTCCATGAAGCCGAGCACTTCTTGAAAGCCGCTAGTCGCTTCGACCCTGAACCTGAGCGATGGTGGCAGTTCTGGCAGCTGCTGAACACCTGAAATCTTCTCTCCGTCGAACATCGGCACCATACGACCCGGCAGATAGCGATCCACCATCAGGCCGATCATCCGTGCGCCTAGTCGCTCTAGTGACTCTTCTGCCAGCTTTGCCAACATACCCATCAAAAAAGAACCCTTTTGCTGCATGAAAGCGACAGTCTTGCTCGCTACCGATTGGCCGGGCGCTATCGGCGGGTCGTGCAAACCGACCTGCTCTTCTAGCTTACGAATCAAGTAGTCTGGCAGCTGAAACGCTTGTGGAGGCAGCGGCTTAGGAAACTCGACCTTGAACTCAGACATCGGGCGCTTGCGAATCTTGCAGCCGGGCACCAGAGAAAGATTGTCCCAGTCCTCGTCTTCCATCGCGTTCTCGTCGCATATCACCAGAGCGTTCGTGACCTTGATCGAGTTTTCGATCAGCAGCGAGAGCGCTTTATTGATCGAGCGCTGAATCTCTTCGTTGTCGGCGAGCAGACCTGGCCGCCAGAGCGTGTTCGGATACAGAGCGCCAGGAATGTACACGAACGGCCAGCGCATCTCGTAGCCGAACGCACGACCAAACGCTTCGTTCGGAATGTCTCGCAGCACTACGTTGCGAGTGCAGGTGATGATACGCCCGTACGGGTATCTCGGCGCCCATACCTTCTTACGGCGCAGCTCCGGCGTTATGTCTCGCGACGTGAGGCCCATCATGCGCTCACGCAGCTGATTCACTTTCTCGATCGGAGACTGTTCGCTCAATCCCTCGATGTTGCCCTGCAAATCTGATCGATCTTCCGGCGACAGAGAACCGTTCATCATTCCGGTCAGCTCTGACCACGTGTCGATCATCTGTTTAATGTTCGTAATTTGCGTTTCTTCTTTCGTTTCGAGCGACGAGTCGTCAATCCAGCACTCAGCGACTGTCGCTTTGGCACGACTGTAGTCACCTGTCGCACGCCACCCTCCCGCAGGAGAAATAACGTCTCCCTCGCTCTTAGCCCACTCTGGTGATTCAGTAGACCACTTGCGCGAAACAGAACCGTCGGGCTCTACGAGATGTGCTTGCTCAGGATACCGAGCCGACATCGTAGCCATGTCTAGAACATCGCGAAAGATGATGTAGCTGCAGTCGATGAGGCGAAAGTCAGTGCAGTCTGGATCTGGATAAATCTTCTTCGGGTGCGGCGACGAGATCATCACGTCAGCGAGAGACTTAGAATACTCGTGTCGCCTACCGTAGCCGACCTTGAAAAACCCGCCATCGCCGATCCACGCCCACGTCAGTGCTTCTGCGTACTTGTCGATCACGTATTCTGTCTTCTGGATCGACCAGAAAGCATCCTGCCATGCCTTCATCACGTTCGAGTCGACGTTGGTTCCCTGCGGTATCAGTTTTAGAATCGGGCGGTTGCCGATAACGATAGAAAGTGCGATGTGCAACGCTCGCGCCCATGCGTTCATCTTGATAGGGCGACGATAAGAAGGCAAAGGTCCTGTCCATTGTGAGCCTTTCAAAAAAGCAAAGTCAGAGTCCCACTTGTCTTCGCGGGTGATCTTCTTGCGCATCGACGCAGCATGGCCGAGAAGTTCAAATACCCAGTCTGCTAGCTCTTCGCCTTTTGTCTGATCGTACTCGTCAGGCTGCTCAGATGGCGGTATGATCTGCTCGTGAATCGGCGGGGTTTCTGCTGCCATATTATTTCTCGTAGTAAAGCGCTAGACCGAACACCTGTAAAATCTCTTGCACTGACTTCGCTATAGCTAGTTTCAAGTCGTCGTCGCACTCTGCTGCAGCTCGCTTTCTGACAGACACTGCGCTCGCGTCGAGACACATCTTCAAGACGCCCTCAGCTTCAGACTGCTGACTGTCACTAAGCGGCAAAGACTGGTTAAGCAGCCACTTTAGCCCGTCTGGCGTCTTGACCCATGAGTTGAGAAAATACGCGCTCGTAGCGTCTATGTCGCCGCCCCAAGTCGACGCTGCGCCCTTGAGGGCTAGTTTCTCTGTAGGATTAAGAACATCGCTGTCAAGAATCCAGTGAACACGCGGCTTGTCTGAGAAAAAATCTTCAATTATCTCAAATACCATCAGAAATCTTCTTCGACCTCGTATACTTCTCGTGGCTGCCACTTGCGAGTAGAAAACACATGCGAGTTAGGTTGAGGAGGGGAGTCTTGCGACTCTGAGTCGCCATCGACAGGGGTTCGCCCTGTAACCGACTCGTCACCCCCCTCGTAACCGGCTAGCTTATTTTCGACTGTATTGCCCTGCGGAGCGCCGTAAAGTTTCGCTAGCGTGGGGCGCAGCTCTTTGAGAGGCACGCCGGGAAACTGGTGCTGAAACCAGCAGACCAGAGCGATCAGAAACGCCATGATGCGATCATCGCCAGCTCTGCCGATGTACTCGTCTGCAGAACCATCTTTCAGCTCGTAGCTGACCAGTTCATGCACTAGCTCGTCTGATCGGATAGTGACTTTGCCGCAACGAATCGCCCAGTCGCCGATCGCGTGCATGACATCTTTCGACTGCCAAGTCGTCTGCCAGCCGAGAGTATTTGATGTTTTTTGGTAACGGTCAAACTGGAGCCAACGATAGAGGTTGGGATAGAAAAAGATACGCTGTAAACTGTTCTGGATAGCTCGCCCCATATTGTTAATCTCAACAGCCATAAGGGCTTTGTTGTAGTAGTGGCCCAGTAGATGGAGCATTTCTGCGAACGGCACAGCTTCCATGTGACCTGCCCACTCAGCGACCTGAACAGGCCATTCGCCCGGTCGTTTGGACACCCTAAACACGCAAGCCACCTGCAAATCTGAAGTCGCAAGTCCGTCGGCGCAATCCACTCCAATACAATAAATGGCTCGTTCTTCAGGATATTGCCAGATTTTGAGTGCTCCGTCACGATTTTTGACCAGCCCCTTCTTGTTTATATCTCCCTGAAACAGAATTTTCTTGTGCTCGTGAACAGGCTCTACTACATCCATTCCCCACGGGGTCTCGCCTACAGCTGTCAGCGCTTCTTCCCAGCTGCATGGAAACTCGCGACAGCGCAGCTTCCAGTTACCCATGCACCTCACCTCTAGCTGGTGACGTAGCCAGGTCAGCTGTGAGTTATCTAGCGGATATTTTTTCTTGAGTTCGATCTCTTCTTCGTTGAGTTCGTCGTCCGCCAGTGATGGCTCAAGACGGTTGACAGGATCTTCGTAGAAAGCGAAGAACAGCGGAGAGAAACCTGACACACCATCCAATGAGCGGCGCCACATGTCAGCCCATTGATTATCAGGGCCGCTTCCGGTTCCTTCAATGATGAGGATGCCATCGCCCGTAACTGACATAGTTGGCAGAAGAGTGGCAAGGAACTTCTCAGGGTCAGCAAAATTCTCGCTCTGAAATTCTGAGATGTGAAGCATCTGCGCATCTGAACCTCTGCCTAAATCAGTCGAAAGAGCTGAGCCGACGTCGATCACCGAGTCTAGCAGCGGAAGTCTGATCTGCTTGCCATGCGAGCCTGCACGCTTCGGCTTGAGAATTTCCGGCAAGTTCGAGTAGAAGCGCTCGTAGATTTCAAAGATCACCTCGACGCCTGGTTTCGAGTGCGCTATAACTGCGGCTCTCTGACCAGATCGCGTGTAGCATCTATGCGAGAATCGCCCAGCGATCAGGGTCGAAGACCCTAAACGTCTAGCTTTCAGCACCTGAATGAACGCTGGCATGCCGCGCTGAAGCAACGAGTCGATGGCCGCGTTCATCTTCAGCTGGATCGGCTTCAGCTCGAACGGCACAATCGAGCCGTAGCGTGGATCTTTCACGCGCAAAAATTTTTTACTGTAGAGCGGAAAATTCGCTAGCTGATTCGCCATCATGCAGCTCTAAGAGTAAAGGCAGTGTCGTCATAGAGACGCCATCTCACTGGCGTCGTGTACTCGAAAATCTTCAGCAAAAACTTCCTGTTTTCTTCGTCGACGATGATGAAGTCGTAGAGATACGGATCAAAGCTGCCGAACAGGTCGTCTTTCTGCAGCGATCTGTCCATTACCATCTGCATTGAGAATGCAGATAGCGCAAACATCTAGAAATAGCAACGAAAATTAGCAGAGACGAGCGTCGTCGCGACAGAGGATAAAACCAGCAGGAGTGGCGAAGCTGCGCCCGTCGTGCAAGACGAGCGTGCCTGCAACTGTCGGAGTATTGCACCAGATCGAGTGCAGAGCAGTCGAAGAGCGAACTTTTCTTATGTTAGCCCATGTGATGCCCATACCTAGCGGGCAGTTCTCAGCAACTATCACTACGTCGCCGACCTTCACCTCATCAAAGCGACGCCACGACTCGCCTTTAGTCTTGTCGCCCTCTAGCATGCGAATCTTGGTCGAGCCGAGCCCGATCAACGGGTGAAGCTCTCGATTAGAAATCACCAGTTCTATGACAGGTGTGCCTTTCAAGTCATCGACGTTGATAAGCGTCGCTCCTTTGATCTGCGCTACTGTCATGTCTGCAGTAACTGTCTGTCTAAAGCGCCAGTCTTTAGGGTGCAAGAACCAGCCTAACTCTGCGAACTGACAGCGCGGCGAGAGAATCAGAGAGGTGAGAGCGATCACTCAGATAATGACTTTCATGTCGGTAAACAGATCATCAGGCACATCGTAGCCGCGAATCTTGTAGAGAAGCGTCACCCATTCTCGCTCGTCCATTCGTTGTGCCATCGCGATCCATTTCTTGGCGATCTCGTTTAGCGGCACTACGTTGAACCACGAAAAATCGTCAGCGTAGCGACACGCAATGCACGGCACTTTCGCCCTGTCTGCCAGGTCGATCATCGCCTGATACGTCGGGTGAGTGCGAAACTGCGGCGCTGCTTTCTCATGCTTGTACTCGACGAGCGCTACAGCTTTGCCGCGATCATATTCTAGAAACAGAAAATCTAGATCGACTGCAGGGCAATCCCAGCCCCAGTGGCGATGTCTCTCGCTCAAGCGCAAATCTCGCCAGCCAGTACGCTCTTTTTTCACTTCAGGCATAGTTCTTTTTGCCTCTTAGGAAATCTACGTACTCACTGAAAGTGATTTCTCTGTCAGAATGAGGGCGCGGCAGCTCGCCGCTGTCAGCAGCGATGTAGTATGCGATGTGCTCTAGCAGCTTACACTCGTATTCGAGCAAACGGATTTTTTCTTTCTGCAGCAGTCTTTCTTCTTCTGTGTCCATTAATCACGCTCGATTTCTAGCGCTGTCTCCAAGACGCTTCGATCAATCGTATAGATAGATTCATCTTCGCTGAGCACCAGCACAGGAACAGTAAATGGCAAGCGCATAGCTGCGATAGATTCAGCTAGCGATTCGAGAAATTCTTTTTGCGGATAGTTACACTTGAAAATCAACACTGAGCCGTGACGTAAGTCTAGTTTGTGAAGCATCGCTGACAGTTCTAGTTTGCCGTCATTCGTGATGCGATACATCAGTGCTCGCCCTTCATCCTTGCGATTCTCTCGTTCAGCGCTTCCCTGCGATCTGACATGCGATCATCCTCGCTCTCTGTAAACGACGAGCCGAGTTCTCTGCGGCGCAGCTCTTCAGCAAAGCGACGCTGCTTTAAGTAATACCACCGCGTCAGCATCACGTATCCGACCCATACTGTAGCGAGCAGCATGACCCAGATCGTGACCACAACTATGAGTGTCGACAGTTCTATAGCTCTGGTTCTTTCTCAGGCTGCGGCTCTTGCGGCTGTGGCTCTTCAGGCTGAGGCTCTGGCTTCGGTTCTTTTTCCATGTGTTTCCCTTCCCCCACTATCGCTGCGTGTCCGCGCGGTGCTGCTAGGTGAGTTTTTTTTTTGACTTCAGCACCTTCTTTTTAGCCTTCTTTTTAACCATCGCCTTCTCCCATCTCTCGTTTTATAAAATCTTCGTAAGTCAGTGTCGAAGTCGGCCCATCTTTACTCTTTTTCTCAATCGAGTACAGAGCGCGAATGAAGCCGAGAGACTTGACGATCTGACAGATGTCTCGCGTTATCTCTTTCGTCTGCAGCTCGACTGTCTTTCCGTTCTTGAGCGTCTTGACCGGCTTCAATCGTTCGCTCAGCACTTCAGTGCAGAGCTTAATCGCCTGATCTATGTACGGCAGCAAGTTTGACGAGTTAGAGCGAATCGCGTCAGCGTACATCTCGACAGAAGCCTCGATGCGAGCGTTGCCGTGAGTGCCGTTCAGCATGTCCGGCGGGAACATCTTCGGCTTCGGAAGCGGCTTATCTTCTGGCATATAAATCTGTCTGCTCCTGTTTCCACACAGCTGGGCGGTCGTTCCACCACCCAGTCTCAATTCTCTCGTAGCCGTGCATGCGCATGTGCTCGTTGAACTTTCGCCCGATCGCTCTAGAAGTGACTGGCTGCAGGTTGACGACGTAGCCGCGATTGAAGTGACCGCACGAGTCTGCGTTGAAGGCGTTAGCGACGAGCATCAGTTTGAAATTTAGCGGGAAAATTTCCTCGCACAAGTGAGCTACTGGCTGCTCGAAGTGCTCGAAGTATTCAGACGCAAAGACGAAATCGACGCTGTTAATCGAACTTAAATCGTTGTTCAGCGTGAACCCGCAGTCTTCTGCGACAGTTTCAGCGAAGCGAGACTGCCACGACTCGCTGAAGTACGTGCCGAAGACATCGTTGACGCTCATCTCGTTCAGCACAGCTGTCGTATAGCCTAAGCCGCACCCTAAATCGACCGTTCTATACTGCATCAGGTTAAACTTTTTTCTCAGCTGCAGCAGATACTTGCGCGAATATATCAGATAGCAGGCAAGCAAGTCAGCGAGATAAATCTGCTCGCAGTAGACAGATAAATCGGGGTGACCGCCAGTGACAGAATCGTACCATCGCTTCTGCAATATCATCGCGTCGTCGTGAAGCCGCTCTGTCTTCGGGCTTCTGTAGTATCGCTCGAACGCATCGAAGTGTCTCATCACGCTGTCAGTGTCTGCGCCGATACGATTGCAGCGCTCTGCGAAGTCTGAGATAACTTCTTTCCTATTCCAGGTTAGCACTGGCGCGTCATTCATCGGCTATTTCCCAAACCTCAATGATCGTTGCTTCTGCTTCACCTGCTTTACACTTTTCTTCAGTAGGTACTCTAAACTCGACGTATTTGGATGAATCATCGAGTAGTATTCCGCTTCTAACCAGTCCGTCCACTGCCGCCTTATGAGATCGTCCTGTAGGGTCTGCGGGCTTTTTTGAGCGATAGCTAACGCAGACACGGTATCGCGAATGAACTTTTTCACCTTCATTCTCTGTCGCAACGACATAGAGTCTAGCCTGTTCTGGGTCGGAAGCACGAACGGCAGCACGATTCTCAGTCTTAAACTTGGCGAGCTGTCTCTCGACATCTTCATCGTTCCAAGTTTTTCCCCATCGAGTCATCGAGTAGCCTCCACAACTGTTTGCGACCAAGCAGCGCGTCAACCTTCGCCTCTATCTCTTTCGCGTTGATCAGATCGTCTTGCTTACGAGTGCGAAAGTATTTTTTCTGCGCCATGCGCATCTCGTAGATCAGCCGCACGAAGCCAGCTAGGTCCTTCATCACTACGCTGAGCTGTTCTAGCAAGTCAAGGTCTGCGAACTGCTTTGTCATCGCGTTCTCGTTTCGTGATCTGCTTAGCTATCTTGATCAGCTTCTGCTCGAACAGCTTCACAGCTCCGAAGCTGCCGGTGCGCTTAGCCTTCTCGATAAGAGACTTTAGCCGCTCGATCTCGCTCATTGCATCTTCCTGCGCAAGTTCTTCAGGATCAGCGCCTGCTTGAAGTGACTGTAGTCAACCTGGTGTTGTGTACGCTGAAACTTGTGCGTGATCTTAACCACGTCAGGGTGTTTGTCTGCTAGCTCCTGCGCCATCTTTGCCCTGCCATCTCCTTGGTAGTGCGGAGTCATCCCTCCCTTGACGGTCATAGTCTGCGCCTTAGCGATCAGAAAAGCGTTGAACTGAACTGTGCATAGCCCAGCCTTCAATACCCTAAGACACAAATCTGTGTCGTCGTTGTAGAATCCCTCGTTACGAAAACCAGAGTCAGTCTTGATCAGCATGTTCGAGTAGACCCTGGTGTTGAGCACGTAAGCCGGTATCTTCTGCTTTCTCTTGGCGAAGAACGTGTAGTTACAGCCCGCTATGACGATGTTCTCGTACTTGTCGCAGAAGTCCTCTATAGCACAGAACATGCTCGCGTCACGGGCGTTGTTTTTCTTGTTGTGTACGAGTCGTACGAAGCCGCGAATGTTGTCGTCGAACGTCCAGAAGCGCTCGACACCTAATCTCTCTGCGTGATCCCAGATGTAGTTTCGAGTTACTACCAGCCCCTTGTCGCTATGAGGCAATACGTGAAGAGTGCCGCAGAACGACGCCTTGCTGTACGCCTCGAAGTCCTGCTGCTCGACGAAGACCGTGTAGTCGACACCTATCCTATCGAAGGCTTGCATCGTGTAGCAAGTGTCAGCTCTGCCCTTCGATGGAATGAATACAGGATAGCGCATCTTGCTGCTAGCGTAACACTCAACGTCGTCT
>Ga0066903_100000488_pt1 | contig 25014 bp, 21 predicted proteins | sample PanSoiMetaGPlot1_FD_67491 | JGI IMG/M metagenome (GOLD analysis project Ga0066903, IMG submission 67491) | Tropical forest soil microbial communities from Panama analyzed to predict greenhouse gas emissions - Panama Soil - Plot 1 (version 2) | ecosystem: Environmental > Terrestrial > Soil >... | reverse complement strand
GTGCAGGATGCTGCTATGGAGAGGGTCGCGCTCGACTTCCTGGGCGATGCGGTCCATGGTGGCGACCGCCTCGATCGGATACTGGCCGGCCGCCGATTCCGCCGACAGCATGACGGCGTCGGCACCCTCGAAGATCGCTGTAGCGACGTCGGAGACCTCGGCGCGGGTCGGCACCGGGCTTGCGATCATCGATTCGAGCATCTGGGTCGCCACCACCACCGGCTTGCCGGCGCGCCTCGCCGCGCGGGTCATCTGCTTCTGGATGCCCGGCACCTGCTCGAGCGGCATTTCGACGCCGAGGTCGCCGCGCGCCACCATCAGTGCATCGGTGATGTCGAGGATGTCGCCAAGACGGTTGACCGCCTGCGGCTTCTCGATCTTCGCCATCACCATGGCACGGCCGCGCGTAATCTTCTTGGCCTCGGCGATGTCGTCGGGCCGCTGGATGAACGAGAGCGCGATCCAGTCGATGCCGGCGTCGAGCGCGGCGTCGAGGTCGGAGCGGTCCTTGGGCGCGAGTGCCGAGAGCGTGAGCGTGCTCTGTGGCAAGCTTACGCCCTTGCGGTCCGACATTTTGCCGCCGACCTCGACGCGGGTGACGATGCGCTGCGGATCGACCTCGGTCGCGGTCAGCCGCACCTTGCCGTCATCGAGCAATAAATGGTGGCCGGGCTCGACTGCAGCGAAAATCTCCGAGTGCGGCAGATGCACGCGGGCGGCATCGCCAGCGCGCTCGTCGGTGTCGAGGATGAAGGTGTCGCCCTTGTTGAGCGTCACCGAGCCGGCCTCGAACCGTCCGATCCGCAGCTTCGGTCCCTGCAGGTCGACCAGGATCCCGATCGGCCGACCGTACTCGAACTCCACCGCACGGATGAGCCCCACGAGCTCGCGCATGCGCTCGTGCGAGGTATGGCTCATGTTGATGCGGAAAACGTCGGCGCCTGCCCGAAACAGGTTGGCGATAACGGTCCGGTCGGAGGACGACGGACCGAGTGTCGCAACGATCTTGGTCCGGCGCAAACGTCGCATCAGTTCTTGCTTCGGGGCGATGACGACTGCGCAGGTGGGGGGCGGCCGGAGACGGGCGGCGGTTGCACCACGGGAACCCGCGACTGCAAGGGCTGCTGTGGTGCGGCGTCAGCGGATTCGGTGAGCTGCACGGTCCAGGACGGCTGCTCGCCGGTATCGACCTCGAAAAAGCCGGTCCGGTCGAAGCCGCGTGCGAGGCAATCCTCGGTGCCCTTGATGGTGAACTCCTTGTCGCGCGTGCACATGAACGCCTGTCCCGACCATTCCCCACTGCGGTCGTAGTCGACTGCGTAGATGTAGTAGTAACGCGCGACGAGCGGTCCCCGCATCAAAGTTTCACAACTTCGTGGTGACAGGTTCCACCAGCCCTCGGTGGTCCACCCTTCGTTCTCCTTGTACCCAATGGCGATGCCGACCCGGCTGCCGGTGTTGTTGCAGAGGCGGAAATCGGCGGCGGCGGGCTCCGCGACCAGCGTCGTCCCGGCGGCCATAAGAACGCCGCCGAGCAGGGTGCGGGCCCAGCGGGTCAGGTCCGTCATGGTCCGGCGGTTGCTCATCATCCCCTAACAGGCCGCGACTGCGGCCCGCATTGCCCATCACCCCCCACGTGGCTCAACGATGATAGCCCGAAAATCGTTGACGTTCGTGTGAGTTGGCCCCGGTATCAGAAGGTCGCCCAAGCTGGCGAAGAATTCGGTCGAATTGTTGTCAGCAAGAAAGGCGGCCGGATCGAGGCCCAATCGGCGGGCCCGGGCCAGCGTGCTGTTATCCACATAGGCGCCGGCGGGGTCGTCCGGGCCGCCGGTGCCCCCGTCGGTGCCGTCGGTGTCTCCGGCAAGGCCGGCAATGCCCACAGCGCCACCAAGGGCGAGCGCCAGTGCCAGGGCATATTCCTGATTCGGCCCGCCGCGACCCTGGCCGCGGACCGTCACGGTCAGTTCGCCTCCGGAGAGGATGACTGCGCCCCGGCCCTGGCGCTGCAGATCGAGTGCCAGGCGGGCATGCTCGGCGGCGATGGTGCGGGCCTCGCCTTCGAGCTCGGCTCCGAGCAGGACGCAATCGTAGCCGGCAGCCCGCACCGCGGCTGCGACTTTGGCCAGCGCCTCCGCGGGCCGCATCGCCAGCTCAAATCTGGTGCCGGCGAACAGCGGATGGCCTTGCTTCAGTGTCTCATTCGCCGGGTTGGCCAGCGCCGCGACGACGGCCCGCTGCGTGTCGAGATGATAGCGCGCGATGATTGCGCGTGCGTCAGCGAGCGTTGTGGGGTCCGGAACGGTCGGGCCAGAGCCGATCACGGCCGGATCGTCTCGCGGTACGTCTGAGATCGCGATCGTGACAAGCGCTGCCGGCTGTGCCCGTTCAGCGAGGCGACCACCCTTGATGCGCGAGAGATGCTTGCGCACCGCATTGATTTCGCCGATCGAAGCGCCGCAGCCGATGAGGGAGCGGGTCAGCGCCTGCTTTTCGACGAGCGACAGCTCCCCTGCCGGCGCGATCCAGTTGGCTGAGGCGCCTCCAGAGAGAAGCACCAACACGAGGTCGTCGGGGCCGGCCCCGTCGGCCAGCGCGAGCGTCTCGAATGTCGCGGCAAGCCCCGCCGCATCAGGAATCGGATGGCCGGCCTCGATCAGGCGCACCTGCCGGGTCGGGCGGGCGTAGCCCCGTCGTGTGACAGCAAGCCCGGTGAGGCGGCTTGCGGGCAGCGCGCGATCGTCGAGGTAGTGACGTTCGGCGGCTTCGACCATGGCGCCGGCCGCCTTGCCGGCGGCGAGCGCAACCAGCCGCCCTGATGACGTCGGTGCGGGCAGGAGTGACGGCAGACAGTTCGACGGATGGGCAGCCGCAACCGCGGTCTTGAACAGACTTTCGAGGAATGCGCGATGGGCTGTGGGCACAGGCCGATCTCTGCCGCCGTCGGGGAAGTCCGGGAGGCGATTGTTCGAACCTTCATCCTAAACTAACCTGCTCGGCAACGCCCTGCAGTGCTGCAATGGGGCGACGGCGAACGACAATCGCCATCGGGACGAAACATCAGGGAGGGAGCGCATGACCACTGTCGCTTTCACGGTCAATGGCAGGGCAGTGAGCGTCGAGGCTGAGCCCGACACGCCGCTGCTGTGGGTGGTGAGAGAGCACCTCAAGCTCACCGGCACAAAATTCGGTTGCGGCTCGGGCGCGTGCGGCGCCTGCACGGTCCATCTCGACGGGGCGGCGGTACGCTCCTGTCAGGTTGCCTTCGAGCAGGTGCAGGGCAAGAAGGTCACGACGATCGAGGGACTCTCGCCGAGTTCGAACCATCCGCTGCAGAAAGCCTGGATTGCGGAGCAGGTGCCGCAATGCGGCTACTGTCAGTCAGGGCAGATCATGCAGGCGGCCGAGCTCCTGGCTAAGACTAGGCGGCCAACCCGTGACCAGATCGTGGCACACATGAACGGCAACATCTGCCGCTGCGGCACCTATCCGCGAATCGTGCGCGCCATCGAGCGCGCCGCACGGGAGAGCTGAGCCATGACCATATCCATGACCGCAACAATCGATCAAGGCACGCTCACCACCTCCGTCAGCCGCCGTAGCTTCGTCAAGGGGGCGGCCGGGCTGACCTTCGCGTTCACGTTCGGCGGCGCATTCGTCCCCAAGCTGTCCGAGGCGCTTGCGGCCGACGGCGCCAGACTCAACGCGTGGGTGACCATCGGCGCTGACAATTCCATCACCATTCTGTGCCCGACCTCCGAAATGGGGCAAGGCGTGCTCACCGCGCTGCCGCTGATCCTGGCCGAGGAGCTCGACGCTGACTGGTCGAAAGTGAAGTGCGAGTTCGCGCCCGGCAATCCGCGCCTCTATGGCGGTATCCACAAGATGTTTCCAGGCGCACAGGTCACATTGGCGAGCGTTTCGGTGCCGGCCTACTTCATGCCGCTGCGGCTCGCCGGTGCGCAGGCCCGCCGGCTGCTGCTCGACAATGTCGCCGCGCAGTGGAAGGTCCCGGTCGCGGAGCTCACCACCGACCGCAGCACCGTCATCCATCAAAAATCAAGGCGTCGCATCAGCTACGGCGACGTCGCCAAGTTCGCCAGGATGCCGGACGAGCTGCCCAAGGTCGCTGAGACCGACCTGAAGAAGACTTCGCAGTTCAAGCTGATTGGCCGCAAGGACATCAAGCGAGTCGACGTGCCATCGAAGGTCAACGGCACCGCCCGGTACGGCATCGACGTGCAGGTGCCTGGGATGGTTTACGCGACCGTGCTGCAGACGCCGATGGACGGCGCCAAGCCCGAGAGCGTCAACACAGAGGAGGTGATGAAGATCAAGGGCGTGACGCGGGTCATTCCATTGCCGTTCGGCGTTGCGGTGGTCGGCGACACCGTCGAGGCGACGCGGTCGGCGCGTCGCATGCTCAGGGTGTCCTGGAACACGTCGGAGGCCAAGGCAGCGCCGTTCGATTCGGAGCGATCGAAGGACGAATATGCACAGAAGGGCAAGGACCCCGGTGCCGAAACCAAAGAATGGTACACGGTCGGCGACGCTGATAAGGCGCTCGTCGACGCGGCCAGGACGATCGAGGCGACCTACTGGTCGGAACACACCTATCACGCCCAGATGGAGCCAATGAACGCCGTGGCCCAGGTCTCCGATGACGGTCAGTCGGCGGAAATCTGGGTCGGCACCCAGGTGCAGCCGCTCGCAGCCGCGGTGGTGGCGGGCGCGCTCAAGACCACGCCGGACAAGATCAAGATCAATCTGCAGCTCCTTGGCGGCGGCTTCGGTCGGCGCATCTGGCCGGACGCGCCGGTACAGGCGGCAGTGATCGCCAGCATCGTCAAAAAGCCGGTGAAGCTCATCCTCACGCGCGAGGACGACCTCGCTGCTGCGCGTCCGCGGCCGATGACGCATCACACGCTGAAGGGGGGGCTCGACAATGGCGGCAACCTCACCGGCTGGTCGCACCGGATCGTTGCCGAGAACGTCGATGCGGTGGCAGCGCCCCCCCGCTTCCAGGCGACCGGCGGCAAGGATCTCATCGGCTGGCGGGGTATGGAGCAGGAGTACTACACCATCCCGAACATCAAGGCCGAAGGGGTGCGCGAGATCCGCGGCATGCGCGTGCACGCATGGCGCGGCATCGGCGCCGGTTACAACAAGTTCGTGACCGAGTCCTTCGTCGACGAGATTGCGGCGGCGCGCGGCGTCGATCCGCTCGCGATACGGATCGAGCTCACGAAGGACCATCCGCGCGCGGCCGCCGTCATCAGGGCCGCGGCCGAGATGGCGGATTGGGGGCGCAAGCGCCCGGACCGCGGATTGGGCCTTGCCTTTGCCGACTATCACGACACGCTGACGGCTGCGGTCGCCGAGATCTCGGTCAATCGCTCGACCGGCAAGATCAAGGTCCACAACTATTGGATCGCGGTCGACCCCGGCCTCATCATCCAGCCCGACAACGCGCTGGCGCAGATCGAGAGCGCGGTGGTGTACGGGCTGAGCGGAGCGCTGTCCGAGGAGTTGACAATCAAGGACGGCGCGGTGCAGCAGTCAAACTTCGGCGATTATCACGTGCTGCGGATGGCCGACGTGCCGCAGATTCACGCGCGCATCATCGCCAGCAACAACCCGCCGACGGGGATGGGCGAGGTCGGAGTGCCCTGTGTTGCGCCGGCGGTCGGCAATGCGGTGTTTGCGCTCACCGGCAAACGCCTGCGGCATCTGCCGATGTCGCCGGACCGGGTCAGGAAGGCGCTGGCCTGATCGCTGCCTGCGCTCCGCCGCGGCTCTGGCATGCGGCGGAGCTTGTCTGCCACGATCAACCAAGGATCGAACCGGTGGCAATGGCCCGCGGCGCGACTATATTTCTGCAATCCGCGGAGGAAGACATGACCCTGGACGAGAAGACCCGCACTGAGCTGGAAGCTGCCGCTTTCCGTCGCTTGGTCGAACATCTGCGCACGCGCACCGACGTGCAGAACATCGACATGATGAATCTGGCCGGCTTCTGCCGCAACTGTCTGTCCAATTGGATGAAGGACGCCGCCGACGCGCGCGGCCTGCCGATGACGAAGGACGAAAGCCGCAAGGCGATCTACGGCATGCCGTTCGAGGAATGGAGGGCGAAATATCAGAAGGACGCCACGCCCGAGCAGAAGGCGGCGTTCGAAAAATCAAGCCAGAAGCATTGATTGTCCACGGCTGACTTGCCGTGCTGTGGATGAAGAGGGCGCGGCCTTGACCGCGGCACCCGACTCTCGCTCCTGCTTGCCCACGCGATGTTGGTGAACGCAGGAGTGACCGATGGCGACCGCTGCCGCTGCCCAAGAGGACGACCAGCCCGCAATCCGTTTCGGCAAGGATCAGCTCAAGGCCTTCATCGAGCGCGTCGAGCGGCTTGAGGAAGAAAAGAAGGCGATTGCCGACGACATCCGCGACGTCTATGCGGAGGCCAAGGGTTCCGGCTTCGATGTCAAGGCGATGCGAACGATTGTGCGCATGCGCAAGCAGGACGCCAATGAGCGCAAGGAGCAGGAAGCGATCCTGGAGACCTACCTGCATGCGCTCGGCATGCTGAACTGATCGGTAAGACGCCCGCCGGCGCGTGCACCCGCGGCATGCTCGCGCAAGCAAAAAGCCCGCTTGCGCGGGCCCTGTCACGTCGGGTTTGTACGAGCCGGACTATTGCAGCGCGGCAGTCCGCTGATTGAAGGTGATCGTCGATACGAACACCACCGCAGTCCCGGCGAATTTCTCGGTCCTCATGCCGAGATACGGGTCAGCCGCAAAAGTCATCATGACCGAGGAGTCCGGCTTGCGCAGGTAAGGGCTGAGCACACGGTAGTCGTTCACGCCCAGGAGCGACGTGCTCATGAAGCCACCGGCGCTCGGGGCCACGATCATGGCGCGCAGCCATGGATCATTGAATCGCTGCCCGGCCTTGACCGCAGCGGGGAGGTTGCGCGGCGGCGGCATAACGCCGGCGCCTTTGACGACGACCGTGGTATCGCGCGAGTCATCGGGCAATGTCCGCGCCGTGGCCGTTGCAGCGGGCTTGGGTGACTGAGCGGCCGGATGCGCGACCGGCGCGTAAGCAAGCGCGGCGTTGGTGGTCTCGCGCGCTGGCCAGGGCGCGATGCTTCCCGTAGCCACCGGATCGGCACCCGCCGCCGCAACTGCAGCGCCGGCCGGGCGCCGCACCGCAGCGCTCGTTTGTGCGACGACACTGGTCTGCAAGGCTTCGGTGTCCGGGAGCCCTTGCCAGAAGCCACGCTCGCTGATCACGTTGGTCGCACCACCGCCGCTCGGACTCGTCCCGCGATCAACAAGGCTGGCGGTCTGCGCCGGTCGGATCTGGACCGGCTTGGAACTGGCCGATGCCATCTCGAACGTCGCTGGCGCCGCCGGCGTCGTCGCGGGTCGCGCCGCCGGCACGGGTGCGGCGGCCGCGGGCGTGGCAGCTGTCGTGACCGGGCGTTCGACTGTCTTCTCGATCCGCTGCGCGGATTTCTGGGTCCTGGCGTCCGCGACGCGTGGCTGCGATGCGGCCGGCATGGTGGCAACCGTTTCGGCGTCTTCCTCCTCGTCCTTGCCGCCACCGAACAGCTTGGCGATCGGATTGCGCATCCGGGACGCAGGCGTCTTGGTGCCGGCATCGTTGGCAGCGACCGTCAGCGGCCCCTTGGCCATGACGCGGGCGAGTTGCGCTTCCGGCATCCGCGGCCAGTGCCGCACACTGCCGGTATCGAGGTGGACGAAGTTCGAGGACGGATAGAAGCCGACACCGCCGCGCGCCGCGCGCAGGCCGGCCTCCCGCAGCTTTTCCAGCGGCACGCCCGGGATGTAGAAGTCCATCGCTTTGCCGAGCATGTGCTGGCTGAACTTGGCGACGCCGCTCGAGCGCCGGCGCAGCATGGCGTTGGTGCTCGGCGAACGGTAGCCGCAGACGATCGCGATCGGCTGGGTACCCTCGACCTCGCGATAGACCTCCCAGATCAAATCGATGAGGTGTGGGTCGATGCGAATCGGCTTCTCTTCCCGCCAGTCGCGCAAGACGTGGTTGATCTTGGCAAGCGCTTCCTCATCGTAACGCCCGTTGACCTTGAAGGTGACTGTCAGGTCTTCGTTGGTGTGCGTATTATGGAACGAGAGCGTACGGGTATCGCCGTTGGCGGTGGCGTTCTGAAGCGATTCGGAGCCGATGAGAACCAGAAGGGCAGCGAGACCGACGCAACAGCCGGCGCGCACCGGACACGAGCCAGCCCCCAGCATGCGCGCAAGACCAACCGGCACCTGCTAATCCCGCCCTCAAAATTGTGTCCCGCGTGACACGCAACGGCGGATGAGCCGTCACGCACACGCCTGCTCGTCGCAGCTGTCCCCGCAGCGACGAACATGGTGAACACAGCCGTAATAGGGATGGGTAAATGCGCCGTTAGCGCCCCGTCCCCCCGATTTCTTGAGGAACTACAGGGGGACTGTGGCAAAAAGTGGCCGCGGTAACTGTAATGGCTGCCGCCGGGTTAACCAGTGCTGTCAGTTGTGGACAAACGGTATTTTCCTGGGGTCAGCGCACCCGGCTGGGCGGCAGTGGCCGGGCCTGCTGTTGCCTGACCTGCGGTTGTTGCTGGCGGCCGCCGAACAGCATTTCGAGGAAGCTTCCCGGGCGGTTCTCCGGCGCGCGCGCTCGCTTCACGGTGGCGCCGTTCCCGTTGTCCTTCGCTCGGTCCTGCGCCATCTCGATCATGCCGCGCTCTGACTTGATCGCAGCCAGCGTGCGGCTGTCGATCCCATAGATATCGCGTCTGATTTGCAGCTTGTCGTCATCATCGACGAATGCCGTCTGATAGGTCAGGTTGACCGGAATGAAGGTCGGAAACTGGATGTCGGCTTCCGCGCTGCCGTACATCTTACGGATCTTCTCCGCGGTCCACCCTTCATTCGGACGGACCAGATTGAGCAGTACTTCCGCGTATTTGGGCGGATCCTGCACGCGCATGCAGCCATGGCTGTAGGCCCGCGCCTCATGTGCGAAGAGATGCTTGTCCGGGGTATCGTGCTGATAGACCAGGAACCGGTTGGGGAAGTTGAAGCGTACCCGCCCCAGCGCATTGCCATCGCCGGGCGGCTGATAGATGTGGATCGAGCCGTCGCGATTGTTGACCACCTTGAGGCCCATGCGGGATAGCACCGTCGGATCCTGCGCCAGCGCCGGCAGATACTCGTTCTGGATGATCGAGGGCGGCACGTTCCAGGTCGGATTGACAGTGATGTATTTCATCTGCGCGCTGAGCAGCGGCGTCTGCTTGCTCGGCAGGCCGACCACGATCCGGGTCGACCAGTGCACATTACCGTCCTTGAATACGCGCAACATGTAGTCCGGGATGTTGACCATCACGTGCGCCTTGCCGAGGTCGCGCGGCAGCCAGCGCCAGCGCTCCATGTTGATGATGACCGTGTCGATCGCGTCGCTGCGCTGCGGCGGCACGATGCCGTTGAGCTGGCGCACCGTGTTGGGACCAAGCACGCCGTCGGCAGCACCGCCTTTGCTCCTCTGGAAGCCTTTCACCGCCTCGACGAGATCATTGTCATAGCGCAAGCTCGATTCGTCGCCGGCGACGTTGAGCCGCTTGCGCAGGAGCGGCATGCGTGGATCTTCGGCCCCCGGGCGCACCATCGGGCCGTCCGGAATGTGCACGGCTTTCTCTTCCTCGGCAGTCGAGCCGCGCAATTCGGCGAGCTTGGCCTTGAGCTTCTTGTAGCCCTCCTGCGGCGGCGCAAACTCATCGAGCACCCGGCCGGCATCGGCGGCATCGGCCACCTTGGTGAGCACGTCGGTCGGCTCCGGCGGCTCCTGCGGCATGTCGATGTCCTTACTGATCCGCGAATAGGAAAAGCGGCCGGCCTGCAGATGGCGGGCAAAGGTCAATACGGTGACGGTGAACTTCAGTTCGGCCTCGGCCAGGGCCTCCGGGCTCGTGGCATCGAAGTTGGGGACTTTGTAGTCCCTGGCGTCGAGGCCGTCGGCGTCGGCCGTCTTGAGACGTTCGATGACAGCCCGGGCACGCGCATTCATGATGCCCTTGTCGAGCCAGAGCGGCGCGAGATTGCGGTTCTGGTAGAACGCCTCGACGGTGCTGCGCTCCTTCTTGTTACCGAAGATCCTGTCGACCTTGGCGGCAAAAGCGTCGCGAATCTTCTCGGCAATCGGCCGGTCGGCGGGGTCGAGGGAGGCCAGGGGATCAGGCGGGGCCGCCTCGGGGGCGGCCTCGACCGGTGCGGGGTCGCTCGCGGCTGGCAAGGTTAGGGAATTGGTGGAATTCGTGACGGCATTGTTGGTCACGTCGGCGGCGGTGGGTGGCGGCAGGGTCTCGCGTGCGGGCATCGGGACGCCGGCGTCGAGCATGTCAGGCTGCGCCAGGGCTCCCTGCGTCAAGGCCAGGACCAGCGCCAAAGCCGTGCCTGCCACGATGCGGTCGTAACCTAGGCCGCGCATTTCATTTTCTCCCCAACCGTTGGCGGGTTCCGCCTGTGACCATCCAACCCAGCGCAGACTTCGAGGTGAACCCGAATTCTCTCGTCAAGGCAACCAGGTAAACTTCAATTTTGCGCGCGTTTGCGTCGAATTTGCGCCCCTGTCACCCCCCAACAACGCCTTCCGGACTGTCCGAACCGGCCGACTCAGTGGTGGCAAGACCTAGGCTATCGAGCTTGCGATACAGGGTCGAGCGGCCGATCTGGAGGCGCCGCGCAACTTGGGACATCTGACCGCGGTAGTGCGTAATGGCGAAGCGGATCGCCTCGCTCTCGATCTCCTCGAGGGTGCGGACTTCGCCCAAACCATCGAGCAAGGCCAGGGACGGTTGCGGTGCGATCCTACCCGAATCGGGCAGGGCGTCGGCGGCCAACGCCGGAGCATGGACCTCGGCCGGCAGTTCGACCGGCGGTGTGGACATCGGCGGCTGTACTCGAGCGGCTTGCGCGATCTGCGGAAACTCGACGAGCCCGATCTCGTCGCCCTCCGCCAGCACCACCGCCCGAAACATCGCGTTCTCCAGTTGGCGCACATTCCCAGGCCATCGGTAGCCGACGAGCACTGCGAGCGCCTCGGCATTGATGCGCGCTATGCGCTTGCCCTCCTCGGCGGCGAAGCGAGCGAGGAAATGCCGGACCAGTTCGGGGATATCCTCCGGCCGCTCGGCGAGGGCCGGGACGCTGATCGGGAATACGTGCAGCCGATAGAACAGATCCTCGCGGAAGCGGCCGGCTTTCACATCGGCGATGAGGTCGCGGTTGGTCGCGGAGATGATCCGCACGTCGACCTTTACCGGCTTGCGCGCGCCGACAGGCTCGACCTCGTTTTCCTGGATCGCGCGCAACAGCTTCACCTGCGCGGCGGGCGGAAGCTCGCCAACTTCGTCGAGGAACAGCGTGCCGCCGGTTGCTTCCACGAACTTGCCCGTGTGGCGCTCGGTCGCGCCGGTGAAGGCGCCCTTCTCGTGGCCGAACAGGATCGACTCGACGAGATTGTCGGGGATGGCGCCACAATTGACCGCCACGAATGGCTTGGCGCGCCGCTCGCCAGCGCCATGGATGGCGCGCGCGATCAGCTCTTTGCCGACGCCCGACTGGCCTTCGATGAGTATCGGGATCGCCGAGTCCGCCGCCTTCTCGGCGGTGCGCAGCACGGAGAGCATGCGCGGGCTGCGTGTGATGATGTCGCGGAACGTGAGCGTGCCGGAACGGCTGCGCTTGAGGCGGGACAGCTCGCCCGCGAGTGCGCTGGTCGCGAGCGCATTGCGCAGCGATACCTGCAGCCGCTCGACGCCGACCGGCTTGACTACGAAATCGGTCGCGCCGGCCCGCATCGCGGAGACCACGTTGTCGATGCCGCCATGGGCGGTCTGCACCACGACGGGAGTGGCAAGTCCGGCCTCGCGCATCCTGGCGAGCACGCCGAGCCCGTCGAGATCGGGCATTACCAGGTCGAGCACCACCGCGTCGATGAGCGCCCCCTCGGGACCTGTGAGCAGCGCCGCCGCAGCGTCGCCACCATCGAGCACGATCGCGTCATAGCCGGCGCGCGTTACCATATTTTCGAGCAGCCGCCGCTGAACCGGATCGTCGTCGACGATAAGGATACGCTCGGTCATGCCGACTCCCCACCCAACAAGAATCTCGGCGGATGTGCCGATTTGGGGCACTGTGGCGAAGGAGACTTAAGAGGGTGTTAAGCGTGGTCGCGATGTTTCGGCGGTACCGGAAGGCCACGCCTGCGCGCATACCCCCCATTCCCGGCATGTCGCGGGTCGTGTCATCTTCCCGGCAAGAGCGGCACGCACCGTGCGGCTCCGGCTCGCAATCGAGCCAACAAGCGACGGGAGGATCAAATGAACGCCATCACGCGATTGTCCATGCTCGGCTCGGCCGCGCTCCTATCCCTCGGATTGAGCGGCGGCGCCCAGGCCCAGCAGGCGCCGCAATCGCCCGACATGACCTTTTTCGTGACCAGCACCGGCCCCGGCAAAGGTGCCGATCTGGGCGGCCTCGAGGGGGCAGATCGTCAGTGCCAGACGCTCGCGCAGGCCGCTGGTGCCGGCAGCAAGACTTGGCGCGCCTATCTCAGCACCCAAGCGGTCGGTGGCGCGCAGGCCGTCAACGCCCGCGATCGCATCGGGCGCGGCCCCTGGCAGAATTTCAAGAAAGAGGTCGTCGCCCAAAACGTCGATGATCTGCACAGCGACAACAACAAACTCTCGATGCAGACGTCGCTGACCGAGCGCGGCACCATCGTGGCGGGCGTTGGCTACACCCCCAACTACCACGATGCTCTGACCGGCTCGCAGATGGATGGCCGCGCTTTTCCTCCGAACGAAGACCGGACCTGCAAGAACTGGACAAGCAGCACTCAAGGCGCGGCGATGCTCGGTCACATCGACCGCAAGGGTTTGCGTGATGACGCCGCTTCGCGGTCGTGGAATTCGGCGCATCCCTCGCGCGGTCCGGACGGCGGCTGCAGCCAGAACGACCTGCGCTCAACCGGCGGCGCCGGACTGTTCTACTGCTTCGCCGCCAACTGAGCGCTCGAGGCTGAGCATGGCCGGAGACGGCGCGGCCCGGCTTGGCGCCGAGCCGCGCCGTTGCCCCCTCGCGGGGACCGTGCGGTTTGCCTCCCATGACCTGTCGCGTCGTGTGGCAAAGTGTGCCGTGCCAACCGCCGATCCGCGCAATATGTTGATGGATCGCTGTAAGCCTTGTCTTCGCCATACGCAGCCATGAGATACGGCTGACTCCTGCTCCAACAACGTTGATCGCCATGCCAGCACCTGCCAAGCGCGCCGCCAAAGGCGCCCCCGACCGTCGCTCGCCGGCCAAGTCGGCGGCCCAACCGGCGAAACACGCCGCTAAGGCGCGCGCCGCCTCGGTCGCCGCATCGGCGGTGAGATCCGACCCGCAGGTGCTCGGCCCGTTGCCCGAGTGGAACCTCGGCGATCTCTATGCCGCTATCGACGATCCCAAGGTGAAGCGCGACCTCGATCGCGCCGATGAATACTGCAGGGCATTCGAAGAGGACTATAAGGGCAGGCTGGCGGCGATCGCCGGGCGGACAGATGCCGGCAAGGCGCTTGCGCAGGCGATCATTCGCTACGAGCAGCTCGACGATCTGTTGGGCCGGCTTATCTCCTTCGCGGGGCTTGTGCATGCGCAGGATACCGTCGATCCGGCGCGCGCCAAGTTCTACGGCGACGTGCAGGAGCACATCACCGCCTCCTCTACGCATGTCCTGTTCTTCGTGCTCGAGCTCAACCGCATCGAGGACGGCACGCTCGCGGCCGCCATGCGGGAACCCAAGCTCGCGCACTATCGGCCGTGGCTCGAGGACATCCGCAAGGAGAAGCCCTATCAACTCGAGGACCGCGTCGAGCAGCTGTTCCACGAAAAGTCGGTGACCGCCTATTCGGCCTGGAACCGGCTGTTCGACGACACCATCGCGCGGCTGCGCTTCAAGGTCGCCGGCAAGTCGCTCGCGATCGAGTCGACGCTCACGCTGATGCAGGACCCGAGCGAGGGACTCCGCAAGGCGGCGGCGCAGGCGCTGGCGAAGACGTTTGCGGCCAACCTGCCGCACTTCGCGCTGATCACCAACACGCTCGCCAAGGACAAGGAGATCGCCGACCGCTGGCGCGGTTTCGCCGACGTCGCCGACTCACGGCACCTGTCCAATCGAGTCGAGCCCGAAGTGGTCGATGCGCTTGTTAAGGCAGTGCGCGCCTCCTATCCGCGGCTCTCGCACCGCTACTACGCCCTCAAGGCCCGCTGGTTCGGCAAGGCGCGATTGCCGCACTGGGACCGCAATGCGCCGCTGCCCACGGTTGCAACCCGCACGATCGGGTGGCGCGAGGCGCAAGACACCGTGCTCACCGCCTACGGCGCGTTCTCGTCCGATATGGCGGCGATCGCGGAGCAGTTCTTCAGGAAGAACTGGATCGACGCGCCGGTCCGGCCGGGCAAGGCGCCGGGGGCCTTCGCGCATCCGACCGTGCCGTCGGTGCATCCCTACGTGCTGCTCAACTACCAGGGCAAGCCGCGCGACGTGATGACGCTCGCGCACGAGCTCGGCCACGGTGTGCACCAGGTGCTGGCGGCGCCGAATGGCGCGCTGATGGCGCCGACCCCGCTGACGCTCGCCGAGACCGCGAGCGTCTTCGGCGAGATGCTCACCTTCAAGAAGCTGCTTGCCGCCACGACCGACAGGAAGCAGCGCAAGGCGATGCTCGCCGCCAAGGTCGAGGACATGATCAATACGGTGGTGCGCCAGATCGCGTTCTACACGTTCGAGCGCAAGGTCCATACCGAGCGTCGGAACGGCGAGCTCACCGCCGATCAACTGTGCGCGTTCTGGCTGGAGGTGCAGCGCGAGAGCCTCGGTCCCGCGATCGAGCTCAGGCCCGGATATGAGACGTTCTGGGCCTATATCCCGCACTTCGTGCATTCGCCGTTCTACGTCTATGCCTACGCGTTTGGCGATTGTCTGGTGAATTCGCTCTATGCGGTCTACGAGCGGGCCGCAGCCGGCTTTGCCGCGCGCTATCTGAAGATGCTCGCAGCCGGGGGCACCAAGCATCATTCTGAATTGCTCAAGCCGTTCGGGCTCGACGCCCGCGATGGCGCGTTCTGGGAAGGCGGCCTTGGCGTCATAGAGCGGATGATCACCGAGCTGGAGGAGCTGGACTAGTCGGCACTGCGCGTTAGCGCGCGACCTGTTCCTCAATCGCCTGCAGCAGCGCCACCACCAGCACGGTCGGCACAACGATCAGAACGATGCCGGCCATCGTACCGGTCGTGTCGAACATGCTCGCGGTATTCATGATGAAATACCCGACCCCACGGGTCGACGCGAGGAACTCGCTGAGCACAAGGCCGGTGACGCCGAGCATCACACCGAGACGCAGGCTGCCGATGATCGTGGCCGGCATGCCCCTCCCTGGGTCTCGTAACGGCATTGGCTGCCGGTCGCGGCGGACGTAGTGCACCTGTTTGTGCGCCGCGGCGGTGGAGATCATGACCATGTTCATCACGGGGAACGCAGCCACGACGAAAATCGCGGCCGCCTTGGTGGCGGGCAACAGGCCCCACCAGACGATGAACACGGGCATCATGACGACCATCGGGGCGGCGGCCAGCACCACGACGAGCGGCCCCAGGACCCACCGCAGCCCCGGCGAGAGGCCGGCGATCAGCCCGACCCCGACCCCGACCACTAGCGCCGCCGGCAGGCCGAGCGCGAGGGCGGAAACGCTCTCGACCACATGGCGCTGATAGTCGGGGTTTTCGGATAGTTGGATCACCTTCGACAGGACGGCCGGCAGGTTGGGAAGTCTGACCGGATCGTTGACCACAACCGCGGCAATCACCCAGATCACGGCGATCAAGATCAGCCCGATGACTGTTTCAAACAGGGTTCGCAGAAATGGTGGCATCGATACTCCCCCGGTACACACACAACATTCCTGGCCGCAGCGTAGCACGTGACCGGGCGGGCGGTTATATGAAACCCGTGCCGCGCGCTGGCTCTGCGCCGCCGCCAAGTTCGACCACGGTGTCGCAGGCGTCGGCCACAATTCCATCGCGCTGCGCGGCAAGATGATCCGCGTTGCCATGCGCCGCATGGCGTTTCGCATGGTTTTCGCTGGCTAACGTTGCTACCCCATGGACGATCGCGAAAAGAATCGCTTCTCGGCCCGCGCCGCGCGCTATGCCCGCGTCGGCGCCAATATCGGGGGCATTGCCGCGCGCTTTGCCGGCGCGCGCTTCTTCGGCATCACGCTCGACCGCGGGCGCAATGCCATGGAACTCGCGGCTGCACTCGGCGGCCTCAAAGGTCCGATCATGAAGGTGGCGCAGCTCATGGCCACCATCCCGGATGTGCTGCCGCCCGAATACGCGGCTGAGCTCGCCAAGTTGCAGAGCGAGGCGCCGCCCATGGGCTGGGCCTTCGTCAAGCGTCGCATGAGCGCCGAACTCGGTCCCGACTGGCAAACCAAGTTCGCGAGCTTCGAGCACCATCCGGCGGCGGCCGCCTCACTCGGCCAAGTGCATCGCGCGAGCGCCCATGACGGCTCGGCCCTCGCCTGTAAGCTGCAATATCCCGACATGCAGTCGGCGGTCGAAGCCGATTTGCAGCAGCTCGGTCTCATCTTCGCGATCCACCGGCGCATGGACCCGGCGATCGACACCACCGAGATTGCCCAGGAGATCGGCGCGCGCATTCGCGAGGAGCTCGACTACCGGCGCGAGGCCAGGCACGTCACGCTCTACCGGACGATGCTCGCGGAGAGCGACCTCATCCGCGTGCCGCGGCCCTGGCCGGAGCTTTCGAGCGGCCGCCTGCTCACGCTCGATTGGCTCGACGGCAAACGCCTGCTCGAGCACAAGGAGGATCCGCTCGCGGTCCGCAACCGGCTCGCCACCGCCATGTTCACGGCCTGGTGGTTCCCGTTCAGCCGCTTCGGTGTGATCCACGGCGATCCGCACCTCGGCAACTATTCGGTGTTCGCGCAGGCGGGCGAGGGCGCCGGCATCAATCTGCTCGACTACGGCTGCATCCGCATCTTCCCGGCGAAATTCGTGGGAGGCGTGGTCGACCTCTATAACGGGCTGCGCGCTGGCGACGCTGATCTGGTCGTGCACGCCTATGAGACCTGGGGATTCAAGCGCCTTTCGCGCGAGCTGATCGACGTCCTCAACATCTGGGCACGCTTCATCTACGGCCCGCTGCTCGAGGACCGGGTGCGCAGCCTTGCCGACGGGGTCAAGCCTTCCGAGTACGGCCGGCGCGAAGCTTTCCGGGTGCACCAGGCGCTGCGCGAGAAGGGGCCGGTGACGGTGCCGCGCGAATTCGTGTTCATGGACCGCGCCGCGATTGGGCTCGGCGGCGTGTTCCTGCACCTGCGCGCCGAGCTCAATTTCTACCGGCTGTTCAACGAAGCGATCGAGGACTTTTCGATCGCGCGGGTGACGCAGCGCCAGGCCGGGGCGCTGACCCAGGCAGGGCTTGAAGGTTAGCTGGCTATCCCCCGACTTGTGGATTCGGCATAAAGGCCTCTGTCGCTGTCGGAACTGACAGCGGGCTTGTGCCGCGCCGTTGCCCTTCTGCCACATTTGCGCTAAGCCCCGGCCATTGGGGCGAGCGCAGTCTGGAGGCTTTCGATGGCAGATCACGGCCCGGTCGAATACGCGACCGCAACCGGGAACGACCTCGTCGAGCATGAGGCGACATACAAGGGTTTCGTTCAGTTGGCTTACGTCGGAAGCTGTCTGGTCGCCAGCATCGTGATCGCGCTGGCGATTATCGGCACCACGACGCATTGGGGCATGGGCGTAACGCTGATGGTCATGGGGGCGATCGTTGCCGCGCATGGCTTGGCTAGCGGAGCGAAGACGCCGAGCTGGATCATGGTGCTGATCTCGCTTTTGACCCTCGGGTTCGCCGCGACGGGCTGAACGCCGGCTCGCCCGGCCGCGTCAGCATCTGCTCTTGAGGAGACGGGATGATGCGCATTGCAATCGCGCGTGAGACCGATTCCGTCGAGGAACGGGTCGCGGCGACGCCGGAAACCGTCCGCAAGATGAAGGGACTCGGCGCCGATGTGGTGATCGAGCCCGGCGCCGGACTCAAATCCGGCATTCCTGACGGTGAGTTTGCCGCCGCCGGTGCGACGATCGCCAAGGACGGCTTCATGGATGCCGACGTTGTGCTCAAGGTGCGCCGGCCGCGCGCGCTTGACGTCGCGCTCTACAAGCCGGGAACGCTTGTCATCGCCATCATGGATCCGTTCGGCAACGAGGCCGCGCTCAAGTCCATGGCGGACGCCGGCGTCACTGCCTTCGCCATGGAGCTGATACCGCGCATCACTCGCGCGCAGGGCATGGACGTGCTGTCGAGCCAGGCCAATCTCGCCGGCTACCGCGCAGTGATCGACGCCGCCGCCCAATATGGCCGCGCGCTGCCGATGATGATGACCGCCGCGGGGACAGTGCCGGCCGCCAAGGTGTTCGTGATGGGCGCGGGCGTCGCCGGCTTGCAGGCGATCGCGACCGCGCGCCGCCTCGGCGCCGTCGTCACTGCGACCGACGTGCGCCCCGCCGCCAAGGAGCAGGTGGAAAGTCTGGGCGCAAAGTTCATCGCGGTCGAGGACGAGGAGTTCAAACAGGCCGAGACCGCGGCCGGCTACGCCAAGGAAATGTCGAAGGACTACCAGGCCAAGCAGGCGGCCCTGGTCGCCGAGCACATCAAGAAGCAGGACATCGCTATCACCACGGCCCTCATCCCCGGCCGGCCGGCGCCGCGGCTCATCTCAAAGGAGATGGTTGCCTCGATGCGGCCAGGCTCAGTGATCGTCGATCTTGCAGTCGAACGTGGCGGCAATTGCGAGCTCGCCAAGCCGGGTGAAATCGTCGATGTGAACGGCGTCAAGATTGTCGGCTATCTCAATGTGCCCAGCCGGGTCGCGGCTTCCGCCTCGAGTCTCTACGCCAAGAACCTCTACAATTTCCTCGAGATCCTGATCGACAAGAAGGAAAAGAAGCTCGCCGTCAACTGGGAGGACGAGATCGTCAAGGCGACCGCGCTCACCCGCGACGGCGCCGTCGTGCATCCGAATTTTGCGCCAAAGAGCGCCGCCTGACGGCGGCCTTGAGGAGACCGATCATGCTTATCGTTCCGCCCGCCGGGCTCGCCGATCCGAGCGACTTTGTGCTCGCCCAACTCGATATTCTCGCAGCGGCGGCGGGACCCACCATGCAGACCGCAGGCGGCGGCGACGCTGTCGATCCGTTCGTATTCCGGCTCTCGATTTTCGTGCTGGCAGTGTTCGTCGGCTACTACGTGGTGTGGTCGGTGACGCCGGCGCTGCATACGCCGCTGATGTCGGTGACCAACGCGATCTCATCGGTGATCGTGGTCGGCGCGCTGCTGGCGGTCGGCGTCGCGCTCGTCGCCAACGACTTGGGACCGCTGTGGGCGCGCATCCTCGGCTTCGTCGCGCTGGTATTCGCCTCGATCAACATCTTCGGCGGCTTCCTGGTCACCCAGCGCATGCTCGGGATGTATCAGAAGAAGAAGAAATGAGCGCTGGTCTCGAAAGCTTCAACCCATGAACGCCGACCTTACCGCGCTCCTTTATCTCGTTGCCGGTGTGCTGTTCATCATGGCGCTGCGCGGGCTGTCGAGCCCGGAAACGAGCCGGCGCGGCAACCTGTTCGGCATGGTCGGCATGGCGATCGCGATCGTCACCACACTCGCCTCGCATCCGCCGGCGAGCACATTCGCGTGGGGCCTGGTCGTTGTCGGAGTCGCGATCGGCGGCAGTACCGGCGCGGTGATCGCGCGGCGGGTGCCGATGACGATGATGCCCGAGCTCGTCGCCGCCTTCCATTCGCTGGTCGGCATGGCGGCGGTGCTGGTCGCCGCCGGCGCGCTCTATGCCCCGGCGGCCTTCGACATCGGCACCGTCGGCCACATCCATGGCTCGAGCCTCGTCGAAATGTCGCTCGGCGTTGCGATCGGCGCCGTCACCTTCACCGGCTCGGTGATCGCGTTCCTCAAACTCTCGGGCCGCATGGGCGGCGCCCCGATCATCCTGCCGCTGCGCCACGTCATCAACCTCGCGCTTGCCGCCACGATCGTGGTCCTGATCGTGTGGTTTGCGCGCAGCGAGAGCTACACCGCGTTCTGGCTGCTCGCGTTCGCCTCGTTCGCATTCGGGGTGCTGATCATCATTCCGATCGGCGGCGCCGACATGCCCGTCGTGATCTCGATGCTCAACTCCTATTCGGGGTGGGCGGCGGCCGGCATCGGCTTCACGCTGGGCAACTCGGCGCTGATCATCACCGGTGCGCTGGTCGGCTCTTCCGGCGCGATCCTGTCCTACATCATGTGTCGCGGCATGAACCGCAACTTCCTGTCGGTGATCATGGGCGGGTTCGGCGGCGAGGTCGCCGGCCCGGCAGCGGGGCACGAGCAACGCCCGGTCAAGATCGGCTCGGCCGAAGACGCCGCCTACATCATGAAGAACGCCTCCAAGGTGATCGTCGTGCCCGGCTACGGGATGGCGGTGGCGCAGGCGCAGCACGCGCTGCGGGAAATGGCAGACCATCTCAAGAAGGAGGGCGTCGAGGTCAAATACGCGATCCATCCGGTCGCCGGCCGCATGCCAGGCCACATGAACGTGCTGCTCGCCGAAGCCAATGTGCCCTATGACGAGGTGTTCGAGCTCGAGGACATCAACTCCGAGTTCGCGCAGGCCGACATCGCGTTCGTGATCGGCGCCAACGACGTGACCAACCCCGCGGCCGAGGAGGATCCGAAGTCGCCGATCTACGGCATGCCCGTGCTGCAGGTCTGGAAGGCTGGCACCGTGATGTTCATCAAGCGCTCACTCGCCTCCGGCTATGCGGGCATTGACAATCCGCTGTTCTATCGCGACAACACCATGATGTTGCTCGGCGACGCCAAGAAGATGTCGGAGAGCATCGTCAAGGCGCTGTAGCCACCATGCAGATTTGGCCGTTACGCCTGCTGAAGTGGTGTCTCGGCCTAGCAGTCATAGGATACGTCGGGGCGGTTGCGCTGCTGTACGTCGTGCAGCGCGACTTGCTGTATGTTCCGCCAGAGACGATGCGGACCTCGCCTTCGGCGGTCGGCTTTCCGGCCGAAGAGCATGAGCTCGACACGGCCGACGGCGAAAAGGTGATCGCCTGGCATGTGCCCGCGCAAGCGGGCCGATTTGTCATCCTCTATTTTCATGGCAATGGCGACGTGCTCGCGCTACGCGTACCGCGCCTGCGCGAAATCTTCGCCGATGGCACAGGATTGGTCGCGCTCTCCTACCGCGGCTATGCCGGCTCGACCGGCCAACCGACCGAGCAGGGACTGCATGCCGATGCCGCGGCCGCCTATGCGTTTGCGGCGGCGCGTTATGAGCCGGAAAGGATCGTCGTCTGGGGCTTCTCACTCGGCACCGGACCCGCTGTCGCGCTCGCGAGCAATCGGCCGATCGGCAAGCTCATACTTGAAGCCCCTTATACATCGACCGCCGATGTCGCAGCGGCGGCACTTCCTTTCATGCCGGTCCGGCTGTTGATGAAGGACCAATTTCGTTCCGACACACTGATCGGGAAGGTGACCGTCCCTCTGCTGGTAATGCATGGTGAGCGCGATCCAGGAATTTCGATCCGGCTGGGCGAACGGCTCTTTGCCTTGGCGCGCGCGCCGAAGCAGTTCGTGCGTTTCCCGAACGGCGGACACGACGACCTTGATGCGCACGGGTCGATCGCGGCGGCTGGGCAGTTTCTCTATGGCGGGAAGGACTAGCTTTCCGTCCCAAGAAAATGTCGGAGAGCATTGTCAAGGAGATGTGGAGAGCTCGAACAAGTCGCCCTTTTTTGAGGTATCTGCCCGAGAGGGCGTGCGAACGGCTCTTTGTTGATTCCTGACCCTCGAAACTGACACCTCCAGACGACGAGCGCGAGCTGGTCTCGGCTCTTGCCCCGCGCTCGCGGCGATTTGAACCAAATTGCCGCGCCGCAGCACAAATATTTTCCATGATTGGGGGACACAACCCAGGAGCGCGGGTTGTTAGTTGGTCGGATGGGGCACATAGGAGGCTAGAATGCGTGTCTTGATCGGACTTGCCGCCCTCGCAGCAATTCTCGCGGCCGACGTTGGGCCTGCCAGCGCCCAAAACCGCCCGTGGTGCCTGCGCTCGGGCTTCAGCGGCCCAGGCTGGTGCGGTTTCGACAGCTTTGCGCAGTGCAGGGCCACGGCGCAAGGGCAGGGCGGGTCGTGTATCGAAAACAACATGCTGGCTTGGCAGCGTCAGCAACAAAGGAACCAGCAGCGGCGTCCGCAACAGCGTCAATATCGCGACGACTGGCGCTGATAGCGCTCGCGGCTCGTCAATCGCTGGCAAGGTCCTTCCGGGTCCGGCCGAAGACCGGGCTCGGAATTCATCGTCGAGGCCGCCAACAGATTCCGGATAGCGCGTTCGCGGCTTTGCTTACGCTGCTATTGCGCGCGCGAGCGGATGTAGGCCCAGATCTGGTCGATCTCTTCCTCGCTCAGCTGGCCGCGCCACGCCGGCATCTGGCCGCGTCCTTCGAGCACCGTCTCCGCGAAGCGGGGCCGGTGCTCCGGGCGCAGCTCACGCAGATCCGGAATGGCGCCGGAGCTCCTGAGCTTCTCGCCGTGGCACATGGCGCAATGCTCGTCGTAGAGCGCTTCGCCGGGCGCGATCTGCGCCTGATCCTGCGCCGCCGCGAGCGTGCACAAGCCGATGAGCGCCGCAGCGCCAGTGAGTCCGCGCATCTTGAATTCCCCAGTGTCGATTAGCGTCATTGCGCTCACGCCGCAATATCGCGGGCGTGCTTGCCAGCACCAGGCGCATTTGATCTAGTTTCCCAATGGCTGTCCTGCGCTCCCGAGCGCTGGACGCAGAACAAAGCAAAACACGTCGGGGAGGTCCCATGCCCAGAATCTCGTCTTGTCTGGCGGCGGCGGTCTTGTGCGCATTGGCGACGCACGCGGCTGCGCAGCTTCCGGAGTTTCGGCCGGTCACCGATGCCGTGCTGGCCAACCCGGATCCCGCCGACTGGCTGATGATCAACCGCACCTTCGACCAGCAGCGCTTCAGCCCGCTCGATCAGATCAACAAGGGCAACGTCGGTCAGTTGCGCATGGCATGGTCGCGTGGCCTTCCCGCCGGCACGCAGGAATCCACGCCGATCGTCTATCGCGGCGTTATGTATCTCTATGCGCCGGGCGCGAGCATCCAGGCGGTCGATGCCACCAACGGGGATCTGCTCTGGGAGTACCAGCGCGAGTACCCGCAAAGCGTCAGACCACAGGCGGCGCGCAACAAGAATCTCGGCATCTACGAGGACATGATCTACTTCGCCGCGCCCGACGGCGTACTGGTCGCGATCGATGCCAAGACGGGCAAGGTGCGCTGGGAGACCAAGGTAGACGAAGGCGGGCAGACCGCCGGCGGAATCCTGGTCGCGGACGGCAAGGTCCTCACCAACCGGACCTGCATTTTTCCGGCAAATGTCAGGGCGAATTGTTTTATTGCCGCGCATGATGCGAAGACGGGGAAGGAAGTCTGGCGCTTCCACACCACCGCGGCGGCCGGGGAGCCGGGAGGTGACACCTGGGCCGACATGCCGACCGAGCAGCGCTCCGCCAGTGCGTGGGGCCTGCCTGGCTCCTATGACCCGAAGCGCAAGATCACCTATTGGGGCGTTGCCAATCCGGACCCGTACACCCGGCTCACGCGGCATGGCCGGCACGACGCGGTGCCCTTCACGGCGCCCGTCAATCTGTACAGCGACTCTACGATCGCGCTCGACGTCGCCACGGGCAAGCTCCTCTGGTACTACCAGGAACTTCCGGGCGATGACTGGGACGCCGACCATAATCACGAGCGCATCCTGCTGCGCACCCGCATCAATCCCGATCCCCGGCACGTCAAATGGATCGGCTCGGCGCTGCCGCGCGATGAAGAGCGCGAAGTCGTCGTGACGGTCGGCGAGGGCGGAGGCATGTTCGTGCTCGACCAGGAGTCGGGCCGCTTCCTGTGGGCGCTTCCGTTCCCCTACGACGACCCAAACTTCAATATCAGCGACATTGACCTGAAGACCGGCCAGACCCGCATCAACGTCGATAAGCTGTTCAAGAAGGATGGTGACAAGGTCGTCGGCTGCTACCACAACACGCGCGGCCTGTGGGCCATCGCCTATCATCCCGGCAAGAACTCGCTCTACGTTCCGTTCCAGGACCAGTGCCTGTCGATGACCGCCAACACCAAGACCAAGGTGGGTTGGGGTCCGCGCGGCGGGATCATGCGTCCAGGCAGCGACCCCAACAAGTACATGAACCTCGCCAAGATCGATCTCACGACCGGCGAGATGCGCGTGCTCCACTCGCAACCACAGGCGAGTGCTGGCTCGGCGCTGGTCACCGGCGGCGACCTCGTGTTCTGGGGCGACCAGAACCGCCGCTTCCGCGCCTTCGACGCCGATATCGGCAAGGTGCTTTGGGAAACGCTGGTCGCCGGCATGGTCGTGACCAGCACGATCAGCTATGCGGTGAACGGCAAGCAGTACGTGATGGTGTTCACCGGCGAAGGGCAGTCGGTTTCGGCCGGGCCGCTCGGCTTGACGCAGAAGTCCATGCCGAAGGCGGTGCGCGGCCACAACGCGATCTTCGTGTTCGCGTTGCCATAAGACGCGCATGTCGTATCGGAGACTGTTTTTCTCACATGGGTTGGCGCGCGGGACTCGTCTCCGCGAACCGCAATGCTGCCTCCTTCCGGTCCCGGGCCTCGTAGTACTCCGCGGTGAACTTGATCGACCAGCGCGAGAAGAACGCGCTCGCCCGATCGCTCAACAGCATCGGTGGTGACCGGCTCGCCGCCTCGTAATGTTCCCGATAACGCGTGACGATCC
>Ga0066903_100000487_pt1 | contig 25025 bp, 20 predicted proteins | sample PanSoiMetaGPlot1_FD_67491 | JGI IMG/M metagenome (GOLD analysis project Ga0066903, IMG submission 67491) | Tropical forest soil microbial communities from Panama analyzed to predict greenhouse gas emissions - Panama Soil - Plot 1 (version 2) | ecosystem: Environmental > Terrestrial > Soil >... | reverse complement strand
CCCTTTTCATAATATCTTCCGAATGCCCGGCACGAGGCCGCGCATGACAAAGTGATTTAGGGCGGGTCACGCCTTACCTTGGAAGCGACGACCCTCTATGCCTCCGCGCGGGTGCGCTTCGAGACCTGTTCTGCTCGTGAGGTGATGTTCTGCACTTCCTGTTCTGTCCGGCGGGCGGCTTCCGACATCGCGGTCTGCGCGTTGCTCGCGAAGAGCTGCGCCGCCTTTTGGATCTTCTGGCCGAATTCCTTGGTCTGGTCGGCAAAGGTCTGCGCCTGCCGGGCCAGAAACTCACTCTGGCACTGCGCGAATTCCTGCGGCTCTTTGGCGCGCGACAGTTTCTCGCCGAACTCCATGGTGTTCGACAGCGCCTTTTGTGTGAGCGACGTCATGTGTTCGCGCATCACGCTCGCCTGGCTCTCGAAATCCTCCGCCATCTTGCGCGACATGCGCATGAATCCGTCAAAGGCCTGCCGGCTCTGATTGAAACTCTCCTCCGCGAACTCACGGCTCCAGTTCATTCCGAAGTTCGCGGCCTGGAGCGCCCGCTCGCTGCTTTGTTGAGCGAAGTCTGTCGTGTCTCGTGCCATCTGTATCTCCCGGGGATGGCGCGCCTCGGCGCGCGCTATGTCTTTTGCCAACGTGGAAATGCTGAATGCTGCCGCCTCTTGGGGGCAACGGCTTTTTTTCAATGCTTGTTCCTGCAATTTGGTAAAACTAAGTCACAGGACGTTAAAAATATTTACCGGGCGGAATGCGAGGAACTTCAAGGCGTTCGTGCACGTCCAGCCTATTGGTAACACCGGAGTGTTCCTGGCCTGCAGCCAGCAGCAAGCTTTCCGATGATGTTGGAGTGTGACATTTTGGCGTCACGTAATGAAAGAGCGGTATTCAAGTTGGAGATTGCCGTGTCAGCAAAGCAAGCAAAGGGTGTGATTTCAATGGAACGCGGCTTCGCTTCGACAAGGGCAAAGGCTGACGGGATCATCGGAGTAATCCAGAAGAAACCTACATCGACGTAACGCCTAGAAAGAACAGAGACACGATCGTAGCTGCAGAATTGTTGTTTGGCGCCTATCACTTCGGTGGATCAGACGGCACGTAGCAGGCCAAGCACTTTCCTGACGTCGTTCAGCGTAATGACAATACCGTGATTACCCTCGATTTCGAGAGAACCCTGCTGGCCCGAGCATGACACTGGAGGAACGGGGGCGTGCAGTTGTATTGTTGAAGTTGCAGTGCGACTACGCGGCCAGATCAACTGGCTACCAATAGCAGCTCGGCTCTTTTGCAAATTGATTCATTTCAAGACAGGTAAATGGCCACAGTTCTTAAAAAGCTTCAAGCCTTTGCGATCTGCGCGATATTAAGCTGCGCCGTGGTTCCCGCTCTTCTTTTTGTTGGCGCGAATGCGCAGCAATGGCCGAGCAGAGCGATTAGAGTAGTCAGCCCGTATCCTGCTGGAAGTGCGTCCGATACAGTGAGCCGCGTCGTGCTCGAAGAGGTATCGCGCATGCTCGGGCAACCCGTAGTCATCGAGATGCGTCCCGGCGCTGGCGGGAGCATCGGCTTTGCATCGGTGGCTCGATCTGACCCCGATGGCTACACACTCGCAACCAGCTCGTCTTCAATGGCCACCGAACGCGTGCTGCACAAAAATCTGCCGTACGACCCTCTTCGTGACTTCGTTCCAGTCGTTCTAATTGGAACCTCGCCGAACGTCCTGATGGTTTCGAAGCAGAGCGGGTTCAAGACAGTAGCTGACCTTGTTGCAGCTGCGAAGGCCAAGCCTGGCTCGCTTACATTTGCATCTGCAGGTATCGGCTCCTCTTCACACATGGCCGCCGAGCGGTTTCGTCTTGCCGCGAAGATCGACGTCCGTCATGTCCCGTTCCGTGAAGGCGGCCTTACAGAAGTTATGGCTGGCCGTATCGATTTTTATTTCATTCCGCTGGCGGCAGCAGCCTCGGCGCTTGGAAATGATAAGCTGACAGCGCTGGCAGTAAGTTCACCCACTCGAGCCCCAATCCTGCCGGATGTACCTTCGATCGTAGAAGCCGGCTATTCCGCTGCAGTATTTCGTTTCTGGAATGGACTTTCTGCACCAGCAAAGACGCCAAGTGACGTTGTACAAAAGCTGCACGATGTGACCGAAAAAGCCCTCGGCTCTCCTACCCTCCAGGAGAGACTTGCTAAGCTTGGAGTCGAGCCAAAGAAGTTGAGCGTGGAAGAATTCGGCCAGTTTTTCCGAGACGATCTCAGCGCCGCAATACAGCTTGCCAAAGACGCCGGCATCCAACCAATTGACTAGAGTCCGGCCGCGACCCGCTTTTTATCCCCACCAAGGAACGCTCAGAGATGCCTATCAGTCCGCCGCGTATTGGACCACAGCCGTGGGATGTTGTGCGTACAAAGCTCGACCAGTCGCTTCCGTTCGCCAACATGCGTGATACGCCCTACTATCGTGATGCCGTCTGGGAGCAGTTTTCGAAGGCAGAATACGATCGCCGCTACCGAGCACTTCGCGAAAAGATGCGCGAGCACAAATTGGATGCGGTGATAGTCCCAGGCGGGCCAAGCCATTGGAGTTTTGGCGGCGGGATGCTGTGGCTGACCGGCCATTGGGAATGGCATGCTCTTTCAAGCTACGTCCTCGTTCCACTCGATGGTGAACCTACCTTGATTTATTCAATGGGCGGCACGCATGCAGAAGCCGTGCGTCGGCAGGTCGCAGTTGCCGTCAAAGACGTTCGCCATAGCCGCAATGGCCGTTACGCAGACATCATGGTCGAGCGCATCCGCGAACTGAAGCTCGAGCGTGGCAAAATTGGTCTCATGGAGGTTGATCCCCGGCATTCAGACTATCTTCCAGTGAATCAATACAATGTCCTCCGCGAAAACCTCGCTGATGCTGAGCTTATTTTCACGCATGGGTTTCTGCACGAGTTGCTTTCGATCCACAGCACCGAGGAACTTGATTGCGTAAGAAAGGCGGGCATGTTGTGCCGCGATGCCATGGACGCAATGGTCGCGCGCGCTCAGCCCGGAATAAAAGAGTACGAGCTGCGTGCAGCGGCAGGAGCCGCCATCCTTGAGGGCGGTGGAGATATCGATTTTCTGATCATCGGTTCGACCCCAATGGCAAACCCGTCGATGATTTTCGGCAACCCGCGCCCCTCGGGCCGCGTGCTGCGAAAAGGCGATATCATCAATATGGAGCTGGCCGCCGGTTACCGCGGTTATACCGCACAAATCGGCTCACCCATCTGTCTTGGTGAGCCGACGGATATGGTGAAGCGTTTCTGGGACGACGTTACGCTTCCTGGGTATCGACGCATCATTGCCGAAATTGCGCCAGGAAAGCCGGTGGAAGCGATGCGCACCGCGAGCAAGTTCTTCCGTGACAATGGCTATCAATCACGACCGACGCAGTGCCACGGCATTGACCTTGTCACAGATAAGCCGCATGTGGTCGCCGAGCACGTCTCCGCCGAAAAATTCGAGGAAGTGTTGAAGCCTGGCATGGTAATTATGGCGGAACCTAACCCGATCACTCCCGATGGCCTTTTCGGCATCTTTCTCGGCCATACATTTATCGTCACCGAAAGCGGCCACGAAGTCGTCGATGATTTTCCACTGGAACTCGCCATCGTGAAATGTTGAGGTACTGACTTCCATCAATATTCGCTCGCCGACACTCCTCTCATGCGACGGTACGGCCGCGATACCTTGGGAATGGCGCGGGCCAAGTGACGGATCGCTTAACTTTCGAAAGAGAGGCCACTCGCCGCGAACCCCATCAGATTTGGCCGATTTAGCCAATCGCCTTCTTGACCCGTTCCTCTGTAAACGGTGCATGTCACGCCGGCCGTTCCACCCGGGTGTCGATCTCACTGCGGAGCACACCGAAATCGATGGGCTTGGTAAGCAGCGCCTCGGCGCCGTTCTCGAGTGCCTTGCGCTTCGTATCTGCGTCCCCGTAGGCAGTGATCATAATGATCGGCACGTCGGGTCGCAGAGCCTTGGCTTTGGGCAAAAGCTCCAGGCCGCTCATCTCTGGCATGTTGATGTCCGACAGGATCAATATGAGCGACGCAGCGCCCGCGCCGCCGATGCATTCAAGCGCCGCCGGCGCCGACTGCGCAAATTCCATCCGGAACCGGCCCTCGCGCAAGTCGCGCCGGAATTGCTGCCTAAACAGCGTTTCAACGTCGGGTTCATCGTCCACCACGAGAATGAGAAGATTCACACTTATGCTCCCTTCTTGGCAAGCGAGGCTGCGCTGCGCGGAAGAACAATCTTGAATTCCGTGAATTCGCCCTGCTGCGTCTCCACCTCAATAGATCCACGATGTTGTTTCACGATGATGTCGTGACTGATCGACAGGCCGAGGCCCGTTCCCTCCCCGGCAGGCTTGGTCGTGAAGAACGGGTTGAACATCCGCTCTTTGACGTCGGGCGGTATGCCTGTCCCGTTGTCACGAATTCTGATCTCCACGCGATCCCCTAGATCCTTGGTGGCAGCAGCCAGAATCGGCTCGTAGTCACCGCCGTTCTCCTCGGTTTTGCGCTTGGTTGCCGCGTAAAATCCGTTGGAGATCAGGTTGAGAAGGACGCGGGTAATCTCCTGCGGGAACAGATCAACCTCGCCGGCAGTCGGATCAAGCGATTTCTTCACTGTGATATTGAAGCCCTGCTTCTCTGCGCGCGCGCCGTGGTAGGCGAGGTTCAAGCTTTCCTCCACGATGCTGTTGATGTCCACTGGGCGGTGTTCGCCCGAGCCCTGGCGGGAATGCAGAAGCATGTTCTTGACGATGGAATCGGCGCGTTTGCCGTGCTGCACCACCTTGTCGAGATTGCCCTGCAGCATGTCGGCTATCTCGGTGATCTCGTCCTGAAGCTTGCTGTCGAGCTTGGCCGCGGCGAGCGCCGCACGCAATTCATCAATCAGCTCGACCGAAACGGACGAGAAATTGTTGACGAAATTGAGCGGGTTCTTGATCTCGTGGGCAATGCCGGCGGTGAGCTGGCCGAGCGAGGCAAGCTTCTCCGTCTGCACCAGGCGATCCTGGGCTGTACGCAGCTCATCAAGCGAGCTCGCGAGCTCACGGGTGCGCGCCTCGACGCTCTCGAAAAGCCGCGCATTCTGTATGGCGAGGACCGACTGCGCGCCGAAGGTTTGCAGCAGCTCGATGGTGCTCTTCGAGAATTCGCCCGGCTGCTTGCGCCGCACGACGAGCGCGCCGACGATCTGATCCGTACTCAGGAGCGGCACGATCAGCAGAGCGCGGAAGCCGGCCCGCAAAATGATGTCGAGCGCGGGAGAGAGACCTTCCTGGATTTCGGGAATCTGCACGGGCGTGCGCTTCTTGGCAGCCTCGCCGACGCCTGGATCGCTGATGCGGACGTGGCGATCCCTGATCTCTGCAACGGCGCTCTCTTCCAGACCGTAGGTGGCGCGCAGTCGGAATTCCTGGTTAGAATCGTCGAACACATAGATAGCACCAGCCTCCGTGCTGGAGAGTTGCGTCGCTTTTGCGACGATCGTCGTGAGCACGGTCTCGAGGTCGACAGAGGAATTCACTGCCTGCGTGACCTCGCCGAGCGCACGCAGCTCGCCCACGGATTGCGCGAGCTCGCCGGTGCGGGCCTGCAGCTCGTTGAGCAGACGCGTGTTTTCGATGGCGATGACGGCCTGCGCCGCGAAGTTTGTGACCAGTTCGATCTGCTTGTCGGTGAATGGCCTCACGTCCTGCCGGTATATCGCGAAAATGCCGACCAGCTCATTTTCCTTGAGCATCGGAACGTTCAGCAGCGTGCGAAAACCCCCGTGGTTCACGGCATCGACAAAAGCCGGGTCTCCGCCCCGGTAGGCGGGCTCCTCCATGACATCGAGAACCTGCACTGCCTGCTTCGTTGCAACAACACGACCGAAGGGCGTCTGCGGGCCTGGACGCAACGGCCGGTTCGTCCACATCTCCACGAAGGCCGGGGGGACGCCATGCATTGCGGCCGCCTGCATGGCACCGTCTTCGTAGCGGTATAGAACGCCGAAGCTCGCCTCGCAGATGCGGACCGCATTCGCCATCATCGCCTCGAAGACCGGCTGCAGCTCGCCCGGCGAGCTTGAGATTACCTTCAAGACTTCGGATGTCGCCGTCTGCTGCTCTAGCGCCTCAGTCAGCGCCTGTGTGCGCAGTTCGACCTTCTTCTCAAGGCCTGTGTAGGATTCCTGCAGTCGACCTGCCATGTCGTTGAACTGGTCGGCAAGTGCCTCGAGCTCGTCGCCGGTATTGACCGAGATGCGCTGCGAAAGGTCGCCGCCGCCGATCCGTGCCGCCCCAGTACGTAGGGCTTGAATCGGCACAACCATCCGACGCGCAAGGAACATTCCAGCGAGCGCCGCCAGGCACAGCGCGGCAAACAGCACCAGCGCCGTGCGCTGCATGGAGTAAATCAGCGGCTGGTAGGCCTCGTCGACAGGCAGTTCTACGAACACAGTCCAGCCGAGCGGAGCGACCGGGGCGGATGCGCTAAGGACGCTGCGGCCCTGGATGTCGGTCGCCGCCTGGATATCTGCCGTCGGCTTGCCGGCCTGAACGGACTGCGCTGCCTGCACCTGGGCAAGACGGGTCATGTCGGTGTTGCGCAGGACAAGACTGATATCCGGATGCGCGATCAGCCGGCCCCGCGCGTCGACGACGTAGGCCTGACCGTGCTCACCGACCTTGATCTTAGAGACGACGTCCCAGATGAGCTTGAGATTGACCTCGGCAATGCTCACACCCGCGTCGCGTCGCGTACCCGCGAGCGACAAAGTCATGTAGGGCTCGGATTCACGGCGGAAATAGACCGGTCCGTAATACACTTTATTCTTCACCGCGTCGGCGAACTTCGGCTCCTTCGAAAGATCAAGGCCGCTGCCGACAACGTCCATGGCGAGCCGCGAGACGCGCAGCTGCTCCTTGCCGCTCGCATCAACCTGCGAGAGCTCAGTGATCGCCGGGACCTGGCGCAGCAGGCGCAGCGCGTCGAAGCGCCGCTGCTCGATGGTCTCTACCGACCAGAGCAGCTGCGTGGTCCAGCCGACCTGGCTTTCGATCTCCTTGATGAATTGGCCGATCTTGGTCGCCGCCGATTCGGCCTGCTCGCGTTGGATCTGGATTAGAGCGTCTCTGTGCTGCTGGTATGAGACCCAGATCTCGAAAAGGCCGTTGGTCACCAGCGCAACGCACACCACGGCAACAAACAGCCCGGCGTATTTCAGAAAGAGGCGGCTGCGGGTTTTCGGCCGAGCCGGCACGTCGACCTGAGCTGCCGCGGCGTGGTCCGTCATAGGATCACCCAGCCGGCAGCAAAGGCCGCCCCTTCAACCCGTTGCGTCGCCGGTGCAAACGGCGCCGCCATCCCTTAAGGGTACTCAAGAATTCCCGCCGCCTCATGTATGCGCCCCAGGGCTCGGGACGGCATCGTAGCCGGTCAAACCAGCATACCGGAAGGGGTGAAGGACTTCACCACCCCGCCTGCCAAGGCAGGACGGCCACGAGAGCCGTAAAACCCTGCGCAGCGGGCCTCCTGGGCAATCGGCCGACGACTCCGCTGCGCTGCAATGAGCTCAAATCTGTGCAATCAGCCCGGGCAAACCGAGAGCCCGCTGCAGGCCCCGAGCGTGAAATTTGCCTTTTCCTTGGCCATGCCCGCAGCGATCTCGAGAGCGGTATCGGAAATCGCGCCAATGAGAAGCTCCTCCTCGTTGCGGTCGAGTCCAAAGGTATTATCAGTCATCGTATTGATCCTTTCTTATGCGGTTGGGGGTTGTTAATGACGGATTGGGGTTTTGCCTCAGGCCTTCCGGGGCCACTTAAGTGCTTCCGTCCGCGCTTCGATGCGGCCGAACGGCAAATGATAGTCTCCCGGAAGCATTAGATCATTCGAGCTGTGAGAGAGACGACGCAACTCCGCGACACGACCCGCTATGGCTGGTCCAGTTCATGAATGTATCGGACATGGGTGCCTCAGTCATCGAAGTTCACAACGGTTAAGGTACGAAGGCATCCCCGTTTCCAATGTGACGATGGTCACAGAAGCGGCAATATTCCGCTTCCAACAGCAAAGCGTAAGCGCGTCGCACGCATTAACCAAACTGATTCTTGCAGCCGAAACGCTTCGAAATGAAGCGGCGGCCCCTACGCTCGCCCCAATCTCCCTCAGTCCATCGCAATCCGGCTGCCCGTTGCACCGTTGAGAAGCCGCCTGAGGTGAAATGCCGCAAGCTGGTCCTCCCGGTATTTCCCGACGTGCGCTGCGAAGGCCGCGATCGCGCCAGGGTCATTCTTCTCCAGCAGGGAAAAGGCCTCGAGATAGCTTTTCGTGGCAGCGCCCTTGTATTGTTGATCGCGCAGCGGCTCGTAGGCGCGCATCGCTTCGGCCTTGCCCCGCAGCACGAGGTCGCCGATTGGACGACCGCGGAAATTCTTCACCGCGTCGGCAAGCGCCGCGCTGACGCAAATGCGGGTGCCGAGCTGCTTGTTTGCCGTCTCGAGCCTCGCCGCAACGTTGATCGTATCGCCATAGGCGGTGTAGTCGAAGAAACGTCCGCCACCGAAATTCCCGACGATGGCTATGCCGGCATGGACGCCGATGCGTGTTATCCCCAGCGGAATGCCCTTTTTGATGCAGCGCTCGCGAAACGCCTCGGCGAATTCATCGAGCGACAATGCGCAGGCCACGGCACGCGCCGCATGATCCGCCTGCTCCCCCGGCGCTCCGAACAAAACGTGCAGGGCGTCGCCGACGATCTTGGCGACGGTACCGTCCTGCGCGAAAACGATATCGGTCATGCCGGTGAGGTAATCGTTCAGGAGGGGCGCCAGCACGGTCGGCTCCAGCGTCTCCACCAGCGCGGTGAAGCCGGCAATATCGCTGAACAGCGATGCGATCTCGCGTCGCTGCCCGCCGAGATCGACCGACTCCGCATCGTCGGCCAGGCGCTGGGCGATGTTGGGCGAGAAGTAACGCGACAGCGAGGCGTAGGCGCGCTCCGCCGCCGCCTGCCGTTCACGCGCCTCGCGCAGCAGGCCGATGTGGCGGATCGTCTTCGCGATCGTCGCCTCGAGGTCAAGGAAATCGATCGGTTTTGTGACGAAATCGAAAGCTCCGCGGTTCATCGCGGTGCGGATATTGGTCATGTCGCCATAAGCCGAAACAATGATGGTCGATATGTGCTCGTCGCCTTCCTGCAGCTTCTGTAGGAGCGACAACCCGTCCATCCTCGGCATATTGATGTCGGTGACCACGAGGTCGATGCCGCCGCTCACCCTCAGCGCCTCCAGAGCTTCGACGCCGTCATGCGCGAACAAAAAGGTGACCGATCCGTCGCGAATCTGGTGACGGAATTTCTGCAGAACCAGGGCCTCGAGGTCCGGCTCGTCATCGACAACTAGGATGCGGGCGGTCATGCGGCGCGTTCAATCCGCAAATCGATTTCACTGCGAAGCATCATGAAATCGATCGGTTTCGTAAAGAGGTCTTCGGCACCGCTTTCCAGAGCCTTGCGCTTGGTGTCTGCATCGCCATAGGCCGTGATCATGATGACCGGGACATCCGGCCGGACAATTTTCGCCCGAGGTAGAAACTCGAGACCGCTCATTCCCGGCATATTGATGTCGGACAGGATGAGAATCAGCGAGGCCGCTCCAGCATCGCAGATGTATTGAAGTGCATCGGCAGCCGAGCGGGCAAATTCCATCGTGAACCGGCCGGCACGGAGATCGCGCCGGAACTGCTGGCGAAAGAGCATTTCGACGTCCGCCTCGTCGTCGACGACAAGAATAAGAAGAGTCACGTGGCTGCCCCCGTTTTGCCGAGCGTTGCGGCGTTGCGCGGAAGAATGATGCGAAACTCGGTGAACTCGCCGGGTTTCGTTTCGACCTCGATTGACCCGCAATGCTGCTTGACAATGATATCGTGGCTGATCGAGAGGCCGAGCCCGGTCCCCTCCCCTGCCGGCTTAGTCGTGAAGAACGGATTGAAGATCCGATCCCTGATGTCGTAGGGAATACCGCTGCCGTTGTCGCGAATCCTGATCTCGACCTTGTCTCCGAGATTTCTCGTCGCTGCAAGTAGCGTTGGTTCATAACCGTCACTTTCGCCCATGGCCCTGCGCTTGGTCGCCGCATAGAAACCGTTGGAAATGAGGTTGAGGAGAACGCGTGTGATCTCCTGTGGAAAAATATCGACCTCGCCCGCGTCCGGATCAAGAGATCTTTTCAACGTGATGTTGAATCCCTGCTTCTCGGCCCGCGCGCCATGATAGGCGAGATTGAGCCCCTCTTCGACGATGGCGTTGATATCGGCCGGCCTGTGCTCGCCCGAACCCTGGCGCGAGTGCAGCAGCATGTTCTTGACGATTGAGTCCGCGCGCTGGCCATGCCGGACCACCTTGTCGAGATTACCACGCAACATTGCCATGAGCTCATTAATCTCGGCCGCAGGCGTTTCGCCGAACTGCGCCTTTTGCACTGATTCCTGTAGCTCGCCGATCAATTCCGCTGACATAGCAGAAAAGTTATTGACGAAATTCAAGGGGTTCTTGATCTCGTGCGCGATGCCGGCCGTCAGCTGGCCGAGCGACGCGAGCTTTTCCGTTTGCACGAGGCGGTCCTGCGCCGCACGCAGATCCTCCAGCGATTTTGCGAGTTCGTGCGTGCGCTCGTGCAGCTCATTCAACAGCCGCGTGTTCTCGATGGCGATCACGGCCTGGTCGGCAAATGCCCTTATGAGGGCGACATGCTTGTCGCTGAATAATTTTGCCTCGTGGTGTGCGACGCCGATCACGCCAATCACCCGATCATCGCAGATCATCGGAGCAAAAATGCACGCATCAAAGCCGAATTCACGCGCAAACTGCCGGGTTATAGCCGGAACCGATGGATTGCCTTGAATTGGGGAAAATTGGACGACCTTCCTTGTCCGCATCGCCAGGCCGCCCCCCGTCGAATCATCGAGCGGGCGCGGATAATAATCGATCAACTTCTGGAAGCCGGCTTCCCCGTCGACCGCCGGCATGTGAACCATCCCGTCGCGCAACAGCTGAACGACCGCAAAGCGGGTCCCGAACAGGCGCAAGAGATTTCGCACGATTGCGTCGAACACAGGCTTGGTATCGGCGATCGACCCGCTGATCGATGCCAGGATTTCGCCGCTTGCCGTTTGCTGCTCCAGGGATTCGGCGAGGTCGTCACTGCGCTCGCGCAGTTCATTGACCAGGCGCGTATTCTCGATGGCGATCACCGCCTGCGCAGCGAATGTTTTGAGAAGCTCCACCTGTTTTTCGGCCAGCGGGCCGGGCGTCGTGCGCACGACACTAATGGCGCCGATCGCGGCGTCACCGCGCACCATTGGCATTATGGTGATGGCCCTGTATCCGCTGGCGAGAAAGCTTCTAACCCCGGCTGCAAACGGGGTACTCTCGAGGTCCTTTGCCGTCGCATCCGGTATGTCAATGAGCCTGCAATCCAGAATGGCCGTTCCGTGCAAGCGAGTCCGGTTGAGCATGTCGGGAAAGCGTCCTTTCCATGCCTCTTTGCGCCTGGAATTCCGGTCTGCAATAGCGACAGCACGTAGCTGGTCGCCATCACGCAGCACGATCGCGATCGCAGCACCTTTAAAGAGCTTGAGTCCGCTTTGGACGATGGCATCGAATACCGGCTGGGTATCGGTCGGCGAACCGCTAATCGCACGAAGGATTTCCGAGGTCGCGGTCTGTCGATCGAGCGCTTCTTTTGTTTCGTTGAACAGTCGAACATTTTCGATTGCAATGACGGCCTGGTCGGCAAATGTCTCCACGAGTTGAATCTGCTTACGACTGAATGGCCGTGCCTCCCTACGCTGCAGGGTGAAAACGCCGACGACGACCCCCTCTCTCGTCAGAGGCACGCCAAGAATGGCACGCGCGCTGACGAACTGCTGCAACAGAGGGCGATTATATTCTGGATCGGCAATGACGTCTTGTACATGGTTTGTGCGGCCTTCGAGCACCGTGCGCCCGTAAACCGATCCACGATCCGGTTTCGTCGAGTACCGAGCGAAATGATCGCGCTGTTGCGCGGTGAGGCCGAAGGTCGCTACGAGTGGATAGGTCTCTCCATCTCGCCGCCGGATAATGCCGCTATCGGCCTCGCATAGGCGAGCTGCCGATTCGACAAGGGCATTCAGCACGGTTGGCAAATCAAACGTGGAGCGGCTGATTACCTTCAGCACATCAGAGGTCGCAGTCTGTTGATTTAACAACTCGGAAAGGTCGTCCGTGCGCTGGCGCAACTCGTTCAGCAGTCGCGCATTCTCGATTGCAATGACGGCCTGGCTGGCAAAATGCTCCAGCAGCGCAATCTGCTGGTCCGTGAACGGCCGCACTTCCTGCCGGTAGATCATGATGACACCGGCAAGCGCGCCGTCGTTTAGCATCGGCACGCAAAGGCTCGATCGTGCACCGCCCAGCCTGCCAGAGCGGCCAACGACCGGCTCGGTGCTGTAGTCCGCAGTGTGGGCGATCCGTTTCGTACGCAGGACCTTGTCGAGCTGACTGCCCGCCGTGGTCTGAAACGGCCCGCGCCGCGTCTGGAATTCGACGTATTCCCGTGGCGCGCCGACATCGGCCGCAAAATGAAATGAATGCCCATCGTACCGGAACAGGGTCCCAAACTTGGCCCCGCAAATGCGTGTGGATTTCTCCAGGATCGCACGGAAGACAGGCTTCAGATCGGCACGAGACGTGCTGATGACACGAAGGACCTCAGCAGTCGCGCTTTGCCGTTCCAGGGCCTCGCGCAGTTCGCGCCGCATTCCGTCAAGGCGATCCTTCATAGCCGCGCCCGACAGGCCATCATCGGCGCGAACGTTTCGGCGGGCTCGCCGCTTCGGCATGCCGCGCTTGCGGTTCCGCGATTTGGCCGCCTTGAGCCCCACCTTGGACCCAATCTTCTCGCGGTGCTTCATTGCCGCCCCATCAAACGCGCCAAAAGACCTCCTATTGCAGCATGCTTTTGTCGCATTGGAAACCGGCCGGGCTGCGGACTTCACATCAAGGGTAAACGCAGGCCGAGGGCTGCCTCGGCTTTAGGTTGTTGCCGGCTTGTTTATTTCGAATTTATTTTATGTTGTCGGGAGCGGCAAACCCAAGTTGCTACGGCACAAGGACAGCTGCACCTTCAAAGCGACCGTTTCGCAGATCGCTAAGTGCCTCGTTGGCGCGCCGAAGAGGGTATATATGGGTCGTTGTTCGCACGCCCGCTTCTTGAGCAATTGAAAAAAATTCATGGGCATCATGACGCGTCAAGTTCGCAACCGATAGAATCTTTCGCTCCTCCCACATCAGCCGATAGGGGAACTGTGGGATATCGCTCATGTGGATTCCTCCGCAAACAACCGTACCTCCTTTGCGAATACAATTCAGCGCTTGCGGGACCAGCCAGCCGTCTGGAGCGAAAATAATGACCGCATCGAGACTGCAATCGGGCGTTTCGTTTGAGCTGCCCACCCAAGTCGCACCGAGTGACAGGGCGAGCGACTGCGCCTTACTGTCCCCTGGCCGGGTAAAGGCATAGACCTCGCGTCCTTGCCAGCGACACACTTGCGCTAGGATATGTGCTGCCGCGCCAAAACCAAAAAAGCCAATCTTCGTACCGGGGCCGGCGAAACCCAGGGAACGCCACCCAATGAGACCGGCACAGAGCAGCGGAGCGGTCGCAATCGGGTCGTGAAAGCCATCAAGCGCAAAGGCGTAAGCAGCGTCCGCGATTGCGTGAGTCGCGAATCCGCCATCACGCGTGTAGCCGGTAAAAATAGGTCTTTCGCAAAGATTTTCATGTCCCGTCGAACAATACTCACAACGACCGCAGGTATGGCCAAGCCAGGGAATTCCAACGCGCGCTCCTGGCATGATTGTCTCAACGGATCTGCCAATTGCGTCTACGATGCCGACGATTTCGTGGCCAGGAACAATCGGAAGCTTGGGATCAGCCAACTCGCCGTCGACGACATGCAAATCCGTACGACAAACAGCGCACGCTTCGACCCGCACCCTCACCTGATTAGCTGTCGGCTGCGGGTCCGGGCGATCCTCAAATATCAAAGGTTTGCCGACCTCCCGCAGAACCATCGCTTTCATATCGGAGCCTCGCTGCGATATCTGGTCGAATTCTAGGCGCAATTCATCGGTCAGAATTAACAGAATTGATCAGAAATGCTGAGGTTCTCAGTCGGAAATTTGATTGCGTTCAATAATCATCCGCATGGATGGCGGATCGTGTACCTTCATAAATTGCAACGCATTCGCAGGATGGCGCCACTCGGATTCGATTTGTTTTGGACGTCTTTCTTACCGACCGTGCCGAGTGCGCGCATCAAATGAAAGCACCACTTCAGTTGTGCAAAACAACCAGAAGGCCACAAAGACTGCCGGAAGCTGAATTTCAAAGGATCGGCCCCACACAACTCAATATCCGATTACCATCAAACGATACTTTGGTTTCGACTTGTGGCCTTGCTGCTACATTCAAATGCCCGAAGCTTTGTTAATGGTTCGTTAAACAATTTTGCTGAGAATTTTAGCGAATCGGAGGGCGTTATGCTGCAAACCGACATAACGATACTCGAACAGCGACAGAAGGTCCTCGAGAAAGAAATCGACGAGGCGCTCTCGCACACAGCTATCGACGACCCGATGGTTGCCCACCTCAAATCTCGAATCCTATACGTCAGAGAAGAAATTCATCGCCTTCGCTATGAAGCATTCATTTCGTATCATTGAGTGTTGAAATACTGCCGCGCGTAGAATTCAGACGATCTAGTCGATTTCAAAGACGGGACAGCGTGTCCTTTGTCACTGGGCGGACCGGCGCGAACAAGGTAGAGGCATGAAGAGCTGTTTCAGGTCCATCCAATGGTAAAACGGTTACTCCGCCTCACCGGTCGTGGCGCTTCCGTGACCCGCCATCAACCCACTCCACCTTTTGGACTTTGTAAGCCCTGACGCCACCCGGGGCCATCACCTCAACAGTGACGCCCTTGGTCTTGCCGATTAATGACTGCGCGATCGGTGAACTTACCGAAATTTTTCCCTCGTGCGCGTCGGCTTCCGGCTCGCCGACGATCTGCCACACCTTTTTCCCGCCGGTATCCTCATCGATTAACGTCACCGTGGCCCCGAACTTGATTGTGTTGCCAGAAAGCTTTGACACATCGATCACTTCAGCTCGTGCAAGTTTGTCCTCAAGTTCAACAATACGGGCCTCATTGAACTCCTGGTCTGCCTTGGCAGACTGATACTCGGAATTCTCAGCGAGATTGGTATCGTCGGCAATTGCTTCCTGAACCCGCTGAATTAGGCGTGGGCGCTCGACCCCAATGCGTTGGTTTAGCTCATTTTCAAGGGCCGTGTGACCCGCGGCGGTCATGGGAAGCTTAGCCATCGATTTTCGTCATCTGTTGATATGGATAGAAATTCGATCGCGCGCGGACGGCATCCGGCTGCGATGGGGCACCGGTGTTCAGAACGCATATGGAAAAAGGGACGCCTAGCCTCATCTCAGCAATCGCAAGACAGATGCACATATCTTAGCGGATATTGAGTACGAAATCGAACCGTCCGGCGAGGCCGTCGCCAGCATCTGCTACCCGCATCAGCAATTCGCGCTTAAATAAGCCGTCGCGCAGGTTGGTCGGCTCGTTGGGAAAGTAGAGTTGGGTAGTCAGTAAACGGCTGCCCGGCGCTTGAACCTTGACGTGATAGTGCCTGGTACGGCCGGAGTAGACTGCTGGCATGATGGTGCTAAAGCGGAACGCGCCGTCGGGGCCGGTGATGACATGGCCACGGTATCGGAACCCGACATTGTCGTATTCGCCCTTCTCATCAGCGTGCCAGAGATCGACCACCGCTCCGCGCAGCGGTCGGCAACTCCTGGTCAGCGCAAGGCCGGACAGTTCAAACCGAAGGCCCCCAGCGCCATGCTCGCGCAGATCACTGCGCTCCGGCGATCTTGGCTTAAAAAATGGCCCCTCGGTCTGGCGGACGGTTGGTTCATCGCCATCGTGACAGGCGGCCGTGGGTGCAAGCTCCTGCCCCAAGACAGTGTCCGCACAGGATAACTCCCACGCCGCAGCAAGAATGCCGGAGTTAAGCAGTAATCGGCGGCGAGTCGGTCTCGATAACCAGTTCATGAGCATAGCCAAGCTGTTGACCGATGTGACCCAAAACAGCGGGTCACCTGATGCAAAGTTAGTCCGCCAAGAGGCCTAACCTACATTAGCATCTTTGAAAGTTGGCGGATATTGGCCGCCGCAATGTCCGCTATCGCCCAAAATAGACATTCGTTTGCGTCGCACATGTCCGCTTCCGATGTAAAGCGGACATCGGTCAGGATGGCGGATTATCACCGAAAAGTGCGGTTCAAGAAATTTGAAGGACACCTCATTTAGCCATGCAATCCTTCATGAATCTATTCCAGCTTCCAATTTAATTTTTTGTGCTCGAGCTTGTTTTTGCAGCTGGACCATTTTTTGCGATCTTCTTCTTGGTTGGCCCGCGACTTCTCAGCTCCTCTATCAACGAAGGGCCCCGGCGAAAAAACTGAAGGAGGCGTCTGTGCAAATGCAATGCCGCCGGCAAGGACAGCGGTAAGGGCAAAAACCGCGAGCGCTCTAAACGGTCGGAACATCTAAATATCAAAATCCCTTTTTTGTGAGCTAGATTCCCTATCAACAACACATGCTTGTGTAAATGGATACGCCGTTGCGATTGAACGAACTTGATCGCAAAGTCCGCTTTGGCCCAAAGCAGACATCCCGTTCTTGCGTCGCGCATACGCCTGGTGCATCGCGAAATATCTGTTTTTGACCAAAGCGGACAGCTCGGAAGCTAAAGCGAACCTCGCGCGCGCAATATGAGGTGTCCGCTTATCGCCGCACCACCGCCAAGAGTGACGGATCCAACGACGGGAGCACGAGCACGTTCTCGAAGCCGTTCAACAGTGGCTCGATGCGCATCCGGAGAAAATGCGTCAGCGGCGTCGCCAATTAGGGCCTGTAATCCCACAATCAAGTCGCGGTGAAAGGCTGCGAGCCAGCGGACATCGCTTGAAACATATTCGTTGCCGTGGCGTTAGTGCTGGGGAGTACAAACAACGGGACTTGTTTATGGAGCACCTGATCCGGGAGTTTGGTGCATGGCTTAAGCAGGGATTTGGCTGGCTCGTCGACGTGATTGTGTTCGGATGCCTCTGGGGCGTCAGCCAGGTCTCGCGGCTTCTTAGTACGCAATTGGGCAGCGCTCCGATCCTGAAGATTGTAGCGCTCGTTCTAGTGCTCCTGCTCCTCCTATATGCGTTCTATTGGGTGTTTGGCCGCTTCATCGGATTAATACGATGGGCACTCGATAGGATTGCGTATGCGTTAGGAGTGATACTGTTTAGCGCGGCCGTAGTATCGGGAGTGTTCGCCAGTGCTGGGCTCGTTGCAACTGTGGTCATCTGGGTGATGGGCAACATCAACTTGGCCTCGCGGTGAGTCACCGCGAGGCGTTATGAGGCCCTTAGCAGGCATCCCTAGTTGCACCGCGCATTCTGCTTTCGGGGGCAAATCGGGACATGGCTCTCGCTTCGCAAAATGTCTAATTTTACCCAAAGCTGACGTCTCGCAGTTGGTAGGCGGGCGGTCTCAATTCTTCTGGGCGTAAGCGGCCGTCCTACGCGCATACGGACTCGACAGTCGGAATTGTAACACGGTAACGTTTCGACTGCCGATGGTATGTCGCCGAATCAGCAAGCCTTATGTTTCAGGCATGGGCTGGTTTTTGATGCAGAGAAAGATCTGTGTCGCCGCAGCGTTGTTCGCGCTGCTGATCCAATTCGTTGCCTCTTTCGAACATATCCATTTAGAGCGCACCAAAGCGCACTCGAACCTGACGGGATCGATTTGGGACAGTGGCCATGCCTCCTTTCACGGAGGCTCGGATGAACCAGACGGATACGTCTGCGATATTTGCGCCGCGCTGAGTCTTGCTGCGTCTGCACAAATTGCCATCCCACCAGTGTTGCCGACTCGATTTGCGCTGCATGTCGTAATATCGGCAACTCCGACAGACGCTGCGCCTACACGTTCACCGTGGGTTGATTTCCGTTCGCGCGCTCCACCCTTCGCCTGACATCGCCAGCCTGCCCTTGAGAGCGTTCAAGGTGGACGATCCACCGAGCGCGTGCGCACTACAGTCGAAAAAGGCCGTGGAGCTCTTGATATGCGGTGCACGGTATTGATTGTATTAAGCATAGTCGTCCCAGTTTGCGTTGCGGCTCAGGAGAAATCCGACTCGCTGCCCACCGAAAACGCGATCGCAGCCTCCAAGCGAGCCTACGACTGGGACGGCTTTTATTTCGGCGGCCATGTTGGCTTGGGTCTTGGCAAAGCAAGCGCAACCCTTTCGGATGCGACCTCCGTCTCCGACGGAAACACATTTGGTGGCCCAATTGGGGGCGTGCAACTCGGATATAACTATCTGTTCCCCTCACATGTTTTGCTCGGATGGGAGGTCGACAGCTCTTTTCCAAACTACATCGCATCGAATTCGGTCATTGCAGGGCTCGCGACCGCCCAAAACCAAGTGACCGAGCAGTTTGACTATGTGGCGACGGCCCGTGGCCGCATCGGTTACGCCTTCGGTCCCTGGCTCTTCTATGGCACGGGGGGCGTCGGCCTATTGGGCGGACGGTTTGTCAACAACGTTCCGTTTGGAGAGGAAGAGAAGGTTCTGCGATCTCGGGTTGGGGGCGTTGCGGGCGCAGGTGTGGAATATGCGTTCGATCCGAACTGGACGCTGCGGCTTGAGTATGTTTACGGCCGCTTTGCCAATACCAACGTGGGGTTTCCGTCGGGAGCCAACTATGCCTCGACGACCGATTTCAACCTGCTGCGCCTCGGACTCAATCGAAAGCTGGGCGGCCTGGACGAGAGCGCGTCGGAACAGGCAATGGCCAAACCGACGGATTGGCAAATGCTCGGACAGGCCACCTATATCCAGCAGGGTTACCCGAGCTTTCATTCGCCTTATGAAGGCCAGAACAGCCTCACCGGTAATGCGCAGACGAAAAATACCGCGAGTGTGACGGCGTTTCTTGGTCTACGGCCGTGGGACGGCGCCGAAGTTTTCTATGCCCCCGAGCTGGCGCAAGGCTTCGGACTTAGCGGAACACTTGGTCTCGGAGGCTTTTCCAATGGCGAGGCGCAAAAAGCAGGATTCGCTTTCCCGCACTACAACACTTCCCGCTTGTTCATTCGACAAACGTTCGGCTTTGGCGGCGAGCAGGAAACGATCGAACAGGACCAGACCCATTTTGACGGTAAGGTCGATGTCTCGCGTTTGAGCTTTATGATCGGGCGGGTCTTTCTTCCTGACTTCATCGACAACAATACATACGCCGACGAGCCGCGAACCGGGTTTTTGAACTGGGCGATCTGGGCTGCCGGGGCGTTCGATTTTCCGGCCGATCAACCAGGCTACAGCTGGGGAGCTTTCGCCGAACTCAACCAAAAGGACTGGGCTGTACGTGCCGGCTATCTGCTAATGCCGAAGGTGTCTAATTCTAACTATTTCGATCCCGATGTGTTTGGGCGCGGCGAGTATCTACTTGAAACCGAACTGCGTTATTCGCTGCTGTCGCATCCCGGAAAACTCCGTCTGATCGGTTGGATCAATTCGGCGTACTCCGGCAGCTACGCCGAGACGCTCGCCAATCCGGCGCTCGATCTCGACATTAGCCAGACTCGTCAAGGCCGGATCAAATACGGCGCTGTCGCCAATTTCGAGCAATCGATTTCCGACCAATTTGGTCTTTTCTCGCGTTTAAGCTGGAACAACGGAAAAACCGAGATCATGTCCTTCACCGACATCGACGCGAGCGCTTCGTTCGGCGGCGTTCTGAAAGGCAACAGCTGGGGACGCCCGGACGACAGCATTGGTCTTGCCGGGGCGATCAATGCATTATCTCCAGATCATCGTGCATTTATTGCGGCTGGCGGTCTTGGAATTCTGATCGGTGATGGCACACTCAACTATCAAACGGAAAGAATTTTGGAGACCTACTACTCGCTCGCGATCCTAAAGAAGACCACAGTCACGTTCGACTACCAGTTCATCATGAACCCTGCCTACAACGCGGATCGCGGACCTGTTTCGATCTTCAGTGCGCGGCTGCATTCGGACTTTTAGTGGCAGGAGCCGAGACGCAGTTGGTTTGCTTCTGTCGCACGGAGAGAGCTGCTTGATGAAAAAGGTCGCAACAGGACTCGTCGCATTTCCCAGAGTTGGTTGCGGTTTCGGAACAAATCGGCGAGTGCGTTTCCTGGCCCCGCAGACTTCTTCGCTTGTCTAACGTACGCCAATGAGCGGCCAATAGAACGGCACAATCAACAATATGGCGACGAATTCGACGAGCGTGAGCAGTATGCCGAGCCGCAGAAGGTCACGCGATTTAAAATAGCCGAACGAGTAGCCGACGATCAGCACCGCTGATTGATAGACGAAGATTTTTCCGGCCGAGCCAAAGACCCAGATCATGCCCAGGATCAGCGGGCTCAGCCCGTTCGTTTTGGCAAAGGTCATCAACGGCGGCATCGAGGTGCCGAGCATAGCGATGTCGCTCGACAAGAGCATATGATAGAAAAATGCTGCCCAGTAGAGCACGACTGTGGCGAGGAAATAGTTGGTGATTAGCGGCGCGATCCAGCCGAACGCCACGGTGGTGAGAAGGTCGAGGCTTTTCGTCGTTACCAGCACCTGGGCCATGCTCAACGCGGCGGCGACGAAGAATACCGGCAGAATATTTACTTTCTTCAAATCGTCAGACCGAAGCACGCCGATTAAGGGCAGAAGGCTGGCAAGACCGATGCCCAGGCCGATCTTTGCCGACGAGATGTGATGCAAGAAGTCCGTAATCCACAGGAGTGTCGCGGCCCCGAGTAACAGCGCGGTCTTGAGTTCGGGCGTCGACAGCGGACCGAGTTTCTGCAACTCCCCTTCCAGGTAGGTTTGTCCGCTGGCGGTTTCGCTCTTCTCGAGCGGAAACAGCCAAAGCGTGAGCCACCACGCCGCAAGTACCGTGAGAATGTGACAAGGCAGGAATGCGATGAACCACTGGCTCCACTGAACGTCCACTCCGCCGATGCGCTCGATCAAACCGCGCGCGGTAATCGAACTCGCGCCAGCGATAATCATTTTGTCGAACAGCGCGGCGGTATAGGTGATGATGAGAAAAATCCCGCGCGCGCCGTTGCTTCCGACGGGGAACTTCAACGCCTCGACGAGGCCAAGGGCGACTGCCCCCATGATGACGATGCGTGCGATGCCGGAGGGCACGATGAGCGTCAGAAGAAAATCAGTAGCGATCATGCCGAGTAAAAGGCGCGGATAAGTCGTCCCGACACGCAGCATCACTTGATAGGCCAGGCGTTTCGCGAGCCCCGATTTCGAGGCCATCGCACCCATCAAGGTGGCGCCGAACAGGAACCAGGTCGTGTCGTTGGCAAATCCGCTGAACGCAACATCGAAGCGCACGATTCCGAGCGCCCAGAACAGAAAGCATCCGATAAGACCAGCAATTGCGTGATCGATCACCTCGGTGATCCACGCCAGGACCATGAATAGCGTGACTGCGAGCGTGTGCTTGACGGCCGCATCGATCGGCAGCGGCGACAGCCAAAATAGAAGCGGGCCAAGGATGCAAATCAGAAGGCTAGCGTAGTGTCGAGCAGACTGGCGTTTGCTTGTTTCAATGATGGCGGCGGCTGCGTCCATGCCGGATTCCATTATTAGCGCTGAAGTGGATTATTGACGAAATACAAGCCCCTGCCTACCGTTTGCTCACAAACTCCGATTTGCTCGAGGCAATATGATCACCGCTCAGATGAATGAACGGCTGACGCGGGTCGGCCCCGGAACCCCCTGCGGCGAACTGATGCGGCGTTACTGGATTCCGATCCGGCCTTACGCGCAGCTATTGGAAAAGCCTGTGGTTAAGGTCCGCATCCTGGGCGAAGATTTGATTTTGTACCGCAACAAGAAGGGCGGCCTCGGCCTGATCGGCGACCGCTGTCTCCATCGCCTCGTCGATCTGCAATACGGCATTCCGGATGACGAAGGCCTGCGCTGCCCCTATCACGGTTGGCTATACGGCGACACGGGTCAGTGCCTGGAGCGGCCGATGGAGGGCAAGCCGCAGGCCGAGATCAAGCGGAAGCTGAAGGGTTACCCCGTTCGCGAGCTCGGCGGCCTTATCTTCGCCTATATGGGGCCCCTGCCTGCGCCGGACCTGGCCCGGTGGGATTTGTTCGTATGGCCGAATTCGATCCGTCAAATCGGCATCAACATAATTCCCTGCAACTGGCTGCAGTGCCAGGAGAATACCGGCGATCCGACGCACGGCGCCTATGCCCACGGCCATCTGTTCGAACATGTGCTGCGGCAGAAGGGCGAGCTTGAGCAACGCAGTTCCGACACGCTGCATACGATGTACCAGCGCAAGAAGGTCGGCATCGGCATCAAGGAGATCTATGCCAACCAGACGGAGCACGGATTCCGCAAAGGTGTACGCTACTCCAAAGCGCTTGGCGCGGACTCAGACAAGGAACAAGAGCATTCCACGGTGATCTTTCCATTTTACACGCAGACGGGACACACCGGCGCGCCGCGCAGCGAGTATCAGATCCGTGTGCCAATTGACGACACGCACACCTATCACATCGCCTATCAGTGCTACGCCGCTCCACCCGACGTTGAGGCGCCGCCGCAGGACATCGTCCCGTGGTACCAGCCACCTTTATTCGATGACAAAGGCGAGCCGATCCTCGACTATGTACTGGCGCAGGATGCCATCGTTTGGGTGGCGCAGGGACCAATTGCCGACCGCACGGCCGAATTGCTTGGCCGCACCGACATCCCGATCGTGGTATTGCGCCAGCAGCTGGAAGAGCAGATCAGGCGCGTCGAGCACGGGCTCGAGCCGATGAATTTCTTCCACGAGAGTCCGGCGATGATCCACCCCACCGGTTCGCCGCCGGATTATTCCAATCCGGACAAGCTGAACAAGCATGCCTTCCGCAAGTACTATCACAAGGGTTTCGCGAACGATGACGTCGACCGCTACGGACCCCTGATCGAAACAGTGAAAGATTTACACCGCTCGATTGAGGAATTCGAGCTGAAGCGCAAGGCCGAGCACACGCACGAGCACGCTTGATATGCCGGCTGGGCGGGAACTCGTCAACTCCGTGCTGCAGTCGGTGCTCGACCAGCTACCGACGATGGAGGTGAAGTCCGTTTCGTTCTCCCCGGCCAATCCGCAAGAGGGCGAAGACGTGATCGTCCGCATCGAGGTGAAAGGCGCATACTACGTGCTCTGCGAAATCCTGAGCGATGGACGTCTGCAATCGGCGCGCGTCGTTGAAAGCTAATGTTTTCTTACGGCCCGGCTTGCATCGCATCCCCTTCCTCCGTCTTGCCGGCGGGCGACTATTCTGCTGCTGGATCATGAAGACACGACGCATTGGCGCAACCGACCTCGTCGTTTCGCAAATCGGTTTTGGCTGCGGCGGCAATGCCGGACTGATGGTGCGCGCGTCGGCGATAGAGCAGGACCGCGTAATCGGCCGCGCTTTAGATAGCGGCATTACTTATTTCGACAATGCACCGGATTATGGCGACGGGCTCGGCGAAGAAAATCTCGGCCGTGCGCTGCAGGCACTCGGCGCCCGCCCCGTCATTAACACCAAGGTGGAGATCCGTGCCGAAAATTTGGGCGACATTGCGGACCATGTTGTCCGCTCGGTCGAGGACAGCCTGAAGAGGCTGCGGGTCGACGCGATCGAAATCGTGCAGATCCATAATGGTCCAGTCACAGCACGGGCTGATCTTCAGGGGCGCGACTACGAGACGCTGCGGCTAGAGGACTATTTCCGCCCCGGCGGCGCGATCGATGGCGTGCGGCGTATTCGGGAGAGCGGCAAGACCCGCTATGCCGGCTTCATCTCACGGGGCAGCGACGCCGTAGAGGCCGGCGAACTTCTAAAGACGGGCCTATTCCATCTCGTCAACGTGCCGTTCACTTTGTTAAACCCGACGGCGGGCCACCCGAAGCCGGATAAACTCGCGGTCGAGAAGGACTACGGCAATGTCATCGGCGTCGCGCAGGCCGCCGGTGCTGGGACGGCGATCTTCAGTCCGCTCGCCGGCGGTGTCCTTACGGACGCGGTTATCAGTGGCCAACAGACGCATGCGCTTGCGCGGCCCAAGGATTTTAAAGCGCTGGAAAGTAAGGGAGCGGTGCCGCTCGCCCGCCGCTTCCAGGCGCTGGCGGCCAAGCACGGCATGAGCCTCGTGCAACTCGCTTACGGTTTCATTCTCAGCAATCCCGGTGCCAGCACGGTGGTGGGCGGATTTTCGGCGATCGAGCAGTTGGACAACACCATCGCAGCTGCTGCGGAACTTGAGTCGCTTCCAAAAGAGATTATGGGCGAAATCCACCAGATCTGGGCGACAGGATAGGTTGCACTTCGGCACCTTCGGTCCTCCAAAGTCCGCTGTCCTCAATTTCATAATCCTATGGCTAGCTTATTCGCTGATGTTTGATACATCTAATATGATGGTTGAAATAATGATATAACCGTGTATTATATTATAATATATTTTTTAAGCGTTAGATGAGAAGCATGGCACATGATCACATCTGCGCAAATGCGGGCTGCCCGGGCTTTGCTCGCCATCGACCAACGCGAACTCGCGCAACGTTCAGGGCTGTCTCTGCCGACCATTCAGCGCATGGAAGCGAGCGACGACGTGGTCCGCGGCAACGTCGACTCGCTCATGAAACTCGTGGATGCGCTCACCGCCAACGGAATTGAACTGATTGGCGCGGGAGCCACATCGAGCGGCGGCGGCCGTGGAGTGAGGCTCAAATCAGTCGTCACGCCAAAATGACCAGTACA
>Ga0066903_100000486_pt1 | contig 25026 bp, 20 predicted proteins | sample PanSoiMetaGPlot1_FD_67491 | JGI IMG/M metagenome (GOLD analysis project Ga0066903, IMG submission 67491) | Tropical forest soil microbial communities from Panama analyzed to predict greenhouse gas emissions - Panama Soil - Plot 1 (version 2) | ecosystem: Environmental > Terrestrial > Soil >... | reverse complement strand
CGGTCACGCGCCATGACTTCGTGACATACAGCCGCTGGTCGGACAACCAGACCAGCGCGTCGCGAAATTCGCCACGGCCGAGCACGCCGAACGACGACGTCAGCATCACGTCCGCCTCCAGGTAGGCGCCCTGGTGCAGATCCAGGCCGTACACGTTCTGCGACGCCTCGCCGTGGGCCTTCCCCTTCATCCACTGGCCCTTGAGGTCGAGGTGGCCCCAGTGCCCCATCAGATCGAAGCCGTAGAACCACATCCAGTAGTTCGTGTCGGTCGCGCGATCCTGCGGGCCGCCGCTGGCCGAGGCGCCAATCTCCAGCGACAGCGGCAGCCGGATGGCGAGACGTCCGCTCATCGTCTTCCCGGCGTTGCTGTCGATCTCGTCGTAGAAGTGGAATTGCTCGGTCGTGTTCGACCCGTTGGTCACCGCCGCCGCCAGCACCAGCCAGTCGCCGGTACCGAACTTCGTGCGGAACTTCAGCCCCAGCGCCGTGCCGGTCGTGTAGCGCGAGATCAGCGACGGCGTGATGCCGAAGCGCTTGTCGGACTTGCGGTCGCGGTATTCGATCCCGAACACCGAGTCCATCTTGCCGACGAAGATCGACGTGCGCTGCGACTCCGTCGGCAGCCATTCGACCTGCGCGATGTCGACGTCGAACGAATCGCCGAGCGCGAAGTCGCTGCCCGTGCGCGGCGTGAAGTTGACGCTGGCCGACACCAGCGCGGTCGGCGTCAGCGCCGAACGCAGCGCCAGGTTCACCTCGTTGAGGATGAATCCGGGCGCGCCGCGCGAGTTGATGCTGTCGAAACGGGTGACGCCCGGCGCGGTCCCGAGATCGGCCACCTCGCCGCGCGAGTTCACCGCCGGTGACAGGATGTCGCCGAAAAACACCCAGCCGTACTGGCCGGCGTACTGGGGAAAAAATACGTGCCCGAAGTCCTCGAGGTAGCCCGATCCGTTTCCCTGAGGCGCGAAGAAGCCGAAGTCGACGTAGCCGCCCACCTGCACGGTCGGCTGGTTGTTGCGGACCAGCGCTTCCGACTGCGCGAGCCGCTGCTCGAACGCGGCGGTGTCGAGAACGACGCCCGCCGATTGATCACTTTCGTCCTCGCCTTCGTCCGCGGGGCCCTGCGCGCGCACGCGCGCGGGCATTCCGATGACGCCGGCGCACAAAATGGTCAGAAGACCAATCCACCTCGGGGCAGCCCTGACTGGCATACGTGACCTTGCACATCGGAACCCGTAGCGCCGGCTACAGTCTCGCGATGCGCTACGGGTCACATACATTGCCTAGACGGGTGATTATCAGCCGGTAACAGGCGCAAACCACAAGCACAAAACGGCACTGGCCATCGGCAAAGGGTCGCTTCCACGCTGCGCGGTCAGTCGGGTCGGGATCGGAGAGAACTAAGTGATTGCAATGAGTTAGCCTCGGGTTCCGCACGTCGCTGGGCCCAGGGCGGCGGAAAACCGCCCGGCAGGTCTGCGATGTTCGGCTGCCTGCTTCGTGCGCGGGCTAGCGAATTCGCGATAAAGTGATCGGCCGTAGCAAGCGATGAAGGTTTAGCGTGAGGTACTCGCTTCTCCCCGGCGGATTGTTGGCGGTGGCCATCGTTGGATCCGGTCTGGCCTGTAGCCAGGGGCCACTGACGGATGAGGAGATGACGCAACTGCGCGCGTTCACGCTGCCGGCGAATCCGCCCACCGATCCGTCGAACATGTACTCGGGCATGTACGCGTCGGGCAACACGGACCCGGCGAAGCTGGGCAAGCGCCTCTACTTCGACGGCGGCTATTCGGGCAAGCTGCTCGCGCCGTTCAACGTCGCGAAGGACGTCAACGGCGCGCTGGGCGCGGCGGGCCAAGACCAGTTGGTGTCGTGCGCGTCGTGCCACGATCCGGCAAACGGCGGGGCGGACCGCCGGTCGCAGCCGAACGCGACCAGCCTGGGCGCCGGGTACACGGGCCGCAACGCGCCGACGGTGATCAACGCGGCCTACTCGCCGACCTGGCAATTCTGGGACGGACGCGTCGATTCACTCTGGAGCCAGGCGCTCGCGCCGCCCGAGGGCGGCGCCGAGTGCAACAGCAACCGGCTGCACGTGGTGCACTTCATCTACGACCATTACCGCGCCGACTTCAGGGCCGTGTTCGGCGACGCTGCGCTGCCCGACAGCATCGCGACCCTGCCGCCCGACGGGCGGCCGGGCCTGAATCCGGATCCGAGCATGCCGTGCACGCCCAGCGACGTGAACGAGCCGTTCAACGACGCGTATGACTGCCTGGCGGACGCCGACAAGATGATCGTCGACCACGCCTACGCCGACTTCGGCAAGGCGATCGCCGCGTACGAGGGCATGCTCATCAGCCAGAACTTCGAGCCGTCGCCGTTCGATCGCTTCATGGCGGGCGACACGAACGCGATGTCGCCGGCGGCGATCCGCGGCGCCAGCCTGTTCGTCGGCCACGCCGGCTGCGCGGAGTGCCACAACGGCCCGACCTTCACGGATCACCAGTTCCACAACATCGGCGCGCCGCAGGCCGGCGAGTACGTGAAGCTGCCCGACAACGGTCGCTACGACGGCGTCGGCTCGCTGACGAGCGCGACCTTCATCTTCAACCGCGGCAACGCCGAATTCAGCGACAACACCGACGACACCACCTACATCCAGGCGCTGTCCGGACCGGCGCCCGACTCGATGAAGGGCCAGTTCAAGACGCCGACCCTGCGCAACGTCAGCAAGACGGCGCCGTACATGCACGACGGCTATTACCAGTCGCTGTGGGACGTCGTGAACCACTACAACTTCGGCGGCGCGACCGGCACCTACGTGGGCGAGAGGGACCCGGCGATTGCGCCGCTGATGCTGACCGACGCCGAGCTGTCCGACCTGGTCGAGTTCCTCGAGGCGCTGGAAGACGGCGACAACCCGACCGCCGGCGACGACCTGCCGGGCGGGCTCGTCGCCCCGCCGCTGCCTCCGTAACCGTCGTCAGCGCAGCGTACCGAGATTGCGGGCGGCCTGCTGGAACACCGCGACCGCCGCGGTCGGGCGGCGGGCCAGCATCGGATCGTTGAAGTCGATCTTGAACAGGCCGAAGCGGCCCCGGAACCCGTGCGACCACTCGAAGTTGTCGATCAGCGACCAGTGCAGGTAGCCGATGACGTCGACACCCTCGGCGCGCGCGCGGTCGATGGCGTAGAGGTGCGCGCGCAGGAAATCCGCGCGCTGGACGTCGCGGCCGTCGGCGACGCCGTTCTCGGTCACGAACAGCGGCCAGCCGCGGTGCGCGTAGCGCACGAGCAGGCGATAGAGGCCCTCCGGGTAGATCTCCCAGCCGAGGTCGTTGCGGGGCCGCTCGGGCGCGGCGGCGACGTCGTAGGGATGGGCGCGGTCCAGCCGGCCGACGATCAGATCGCGCGTGTAGTAGTTGATGCCGAGGTAATCGAAGCTGCCCGCCAGCGCCGGAAAGGGCTCGTCGATGTCGATCACGCCCGGCAGCACGACGCGGACGCGCCCCAGCGTCACCGCGTCGAGGAACGATTCGTCGTAGAACCAGTCGGCGGCGCCCGCAACGATGCCGTCGACGGGCCGCGCCGAATAGGGGTCGAAGATCCGTAGGTTCTGCGCGATCCCGATGCGCGTCGCGTGGCCGTCGCCGTCGGCGTCGGCGCGATCGCTCTCGCGCAGCGCGCGCGCCATGAGACCGTGGGCGCGCATCAGCGCCGCCAGCGCCAGCGCCGCGCGCCGCGGATCGCGCGCGCCCGGCGGCCACTGCCCGGCCAGGTAGCCCTTGGCGACCAGCACATTGGGCTCGTTGATCGTGCACCACCAGTCGACGACGTCCCCGAACGCGGCGCCCGCGCGCGCGGCGAACGCGGCCAGCGCGGCCGGGGCGCCGTCCCAGTCCCAGCCGCCGCGCGCGGCGACCCAGGTCGGCAAGGTGAAATGGTAGAGCGTCACGATCGGCGTGATGCCAGCCGCGCGCAGCCCGACGAACATCTCCCGATAGCGCGCGGCGGCGGCCTCGTCCCACGCGCCGGGCGTCGGTTCGAGGCGACTCCATTCGATGCCCAGGCGGTAGGCGTTGGCGCCGATCAGCTGAAGCGCGGCCAGATCGGACCGCCACAGGTCCCACGAATCGGCGATGCGCGCCGCGCTGGCGCCGTCGGCGACGTGCGGCGTGCCGTCGGGGTAGCGCCCCTTCTCCCACTCGGTCCAGTCGTTGTGCGTCTGGCCTTCGATCTGATGCGCCGAAGTCGCCGCGCCGAGGAAGAACCCGCGGGGCGCGCCCGCGAGCAGCGGGGCCGCGGCGATGTCGGCCGCGGAGAACGTCACCGGCCGCGCGCAGCCGAGCGAGGCGGCGCCGATCAAGAGGCCGATGACGGCGCGCCAGGGCGCGGAAACACGACGCGCCGAAACACGACGATCGTCACCTGGCGGGTCGGAAGCCATTCGCGCGCGAATCCCTCCAGGGTATTTTCGCGCAGCCCGGCCGCAGGATCGAGCGACAGGATCAGACGCCGGGATCGGTTGAGACCGATGACGACCTCGTAGTGGGCGATCGCGCGCCCCCCGGTCAGCGCCATCGGCTTCGCCAGGCCGACCAGCACCGGGCGGCCGCGCGCGAGCTGGCGGGACAGATCCTCGAACGTTCCGGAGACGACGAACGCGTCCAGGCCCCGCGCGCGCGCCACGTCGCGCAGCGTGCCGGCGCGAACATCGCCCCCGGCGAGCTCCGGCGATTCGTCGGCCGCTGGCGGCACGTGAAAATGCGCCAGCACCATCGCCAGCGCGGCGGGCCCACAGTCGTGAAGGCCGCGCTGGGCGACGAACGGCACGTCGGGCACGACCTGCCAGTCGGGATCGCGCGCGATCGCCGCCATCCCGCCCGGCACGTCGCGCGCCGATCCGGTGTAACAGGCGGGCGCCGCGAGCACGACTGCGAGCATGAAGCCTCTGCCCGCGGCGCCCCAGTTCACGGTCAAATGACCAGGATGAGCAGAATGATCACGAGCGCCAGGACCAGGCCGCTCCCGAAGTAGACGTAGACCATTCCGCCCCTGAAGTCCTGCACGCCCTGCGACTGCTGCTCGCGGCGGGCGTACTGCGACGCCTCGTCACCCGCGGCCAGCTTGCTCACCGCGCTCGCCACCGTCGTCGCCACTTGCAACGCCTCGGCCGCGATCGGCGCGGGCTTCGGTTCCGATCTCGCCAGCGCGGGGGCAGCCCCCGAGAGCATCGAGATCAATATCAACCCCACGACTCCCGTTCGGAGTGCTCTCATTCCCACCCTCCTCTCTACCTTTCCCGCAAGCTAAGCATCAGCAAATGGCTTACAACCTCGAGCGCAGCCTCCGCGGAAGCACGGCCGTGGACATGCTAAGAAACGGTCATGGCCGACAACGCCTCACCGCCCCGGCGATCGTTGATCGCGCGCCTGTGGGGTCTGATCATGTTCGTGCTGGTCGTGGGCGCGCTCGCATCGTCCGCGTACCTCTATGCGCGGCTGCGGCGCGAGGAAGCGGCGCGCGCCGCGCTGGCGACGGAGGTCACGGCGTTCGGACCGCGCTTCGAGCAGTTCAAGTCCGCGGTGCGCGACGTCGGCAAGCAGCTGTCGACGACCGTGTTCCAGGAGGTCGACCTGGGCGCGTCGGGCTGGCAGCCGATCGCGGGTGGCTTCTACGTCATCGACCTCGCCGTGTCGCCGACGGACAAGGGGATGCGCATCAGCGGCAAGATCGTGAACCCGACGTCGGTCGTCCACGAGACGGCGCAGTTCTCGGTGCGCGTCGACGAGCATCGCGCCACGTTCGCGCTGGTCCGCGTGGCGCCCGGTGTTGCGCAACCGTTCGAGGTGACGCTGGCCGGCGTCTCGCCCGGCTCGGCGAAGAAGGCGTTCTTCGCGCTGGACAGCTCGACGATCAATTTCTCCAGCTCGACGACCCGCAAGCGCTCTGACGCCGGGCCGCTCGACACCGACAAGCTGCTGAAGTAGCCCGACGGGCCGGTCGAATTTTCGACGGTCTTGCGACAAGGTATGCCTTCGCTGTCAGGCTTCACCCATCCGATCTATCGTTGGCGGAGGTGAAGGGTCCGGATTCGCGGGGCCTTCGCCTTGGCCTGAAGGTTGCTGGCAAGGGAGCAGAACAGAGCGGATGCCCCGGGAGGTTCACATGATCGCCGTGCCTGCCGTACGCTGGTCTCGATTGCATCGCTGGGGATTCGTGATCGCCGTCGCAGCGCTGTGCGGCTGCCCCCATCGCCCGCTGCCCGCGGGCAAGCAGACGACTGCGCCGACCGTGCCGCAGCGACCCACTGTCTACGCCGCGACCAACCGCAACGTCGATCTGCTGTTCCTGATCGACAACTCGTCGTCGATGCGGCTGTCGCAGGACAACCTGCGGCGGAACTTCCCCGTCCTGATGCAGCAGCTCCAGGACCTGCCCGGCGGCCTGCCCAACATCCACGTCGCCGTCGTCTCGTCCGACATGGGCGCGGGCGACGGATCGATCGCGGGTTGCGATGCGACCGGCGGCGACAACGGCATCTTTCAGCACGCGCCGCGCGGCAACTGCAGCACGACCGGCCTCGCGAGCGGCGCGACGTACATCTCGAACGTCGGGGGCGTCAGCAACTACACCGGCAACCTGGCGGACGTGTTCACCTGCATCGCTGCGCTGGGCGAATCCGGCTGCGGCTTCGAGCATCAGTTCGCGGCGATCACGCGCGCGCTGGGCGTCGACGGGCAGGCCGCGCCCGCCGAGAACATGGGCTTCCTGCGCCCCGACGCCCTGCTGGCGATCGTGCTGATCACGAACGAGGACGACTGCTCGGCGGCGCCGGGCGTGGCGCTGTACGACACGACGTCGAACCGGAACATGGCCTCCGAGCTGGGCCCGCCCGCCAACTTCCGCTGCAACGAGTTCGGCCACCTCTGCGGCGGCGCCCCGCCCCAGCGCGACGCGCCGAACGAGAACGTCAACGCCCTGGTCAGCTACGACAACTGCACGTCCAACGAGACCGATCGCTACCTGCTCGCGGTTCGCGACACCGCGGACCGGATCAAGTCGCTGAAGGCCGACGACGGTCAGATCATGGTCGCGGCGATCACCGGACCGGCGGCGCCTTACGTCGTTCACTGGAAGAATCCCAGCTCACCCGACACGTCGTGCGGCGCGGCCTCGTGCCCGTGGCCCGAGATCGGACATTCCTGCCTGGCCACCGACGGCAGCTTCGCCGATCCCGCGGTGCGCATCAGCGAGCTGGTCGGCGATTTCGGCACCAACGGCAGCCTGCTGTCGATCTGCGACGACGACTTCGCGCCGGCGCTCGGCAACATCGGCGACATCATCGTCAAGTACGTCAACGCGCCCTGCATCCTCGGGCGGGTCGCCAAGGTGCCCGGCTCGGCCCAGTACGACTGCACGGTCGTCGACGCCGACACGGGTAACCGCGTGGCGTCGTGTGACGAAACGGGCGGCGCGGGCGCGTGCTGGAGCCTCGTCGGCGGCGGCCCCAACTGCGGCGGCGTCTCGGTCGTCGTACAGGCCGATCCGGCCAGCACCAACGCCACGCCGGGAAACCTGACGGTCCGCTGCAACATGTGCATCCCGGGCACGCCCGAGCCCGACCGCGACTGCCCATAAGACTCCGCTCGACTTTGGGTTGAGGGGGCCGCGGTCTGTGTGTGCCCCTCCGTGCTCAAACAGTCCTCGCGGGTCGGGCCCAGATCTTCTCGGCAGACTCAGCAGACCGCTGCGGAACTGCGCGCGGAGGGGCACACACAGCCCACGTCCTTCTCAACCCGACGTTTCGCTACGCCTTGAAACGGGTAGCTTTCGCGCGGAGTGAAGCGCCGTAGTCGAGGAGCCGTGGACGTTGTGTTCCCGTCCCGCGCGCAGTTCCCGGAGCGGCCACGGACGCGTGCCTAGTAGATCCGGGGTCTGCCGCGTAGGGGTGTTTGAGCACGGGATGGGAACACGACGGCCGCGGCCCCCGGGCGAAGAAGTGAACGGAGCCCACACAGACCGCGGCGCGTTCAGGGCGTGATCGTCATCGGTGTGCCGCTGTATGAGAAGGTCGCGTCGGGCTTGGGCTGGAACGAGAAACCGACTGCCTTCCCGGGCGACAGACGCACCACCTGGAAGGTGCGCGGATCCGGGATCATCGTCGGGAAGGAGCCTTCGCGCGGTCCGATCGTCAAGGTGCCGGCGGCCTCGTTCCAGGCGATCGGGATCCGGGTGAACTGGCCGCTCTCGTAACCGTTGTCGACCCCCTGGTCTTCGTAAAGTGAGAACGACGCGTCGGCGCCGGAATAAACGTAGAGCGTGATCGGGTCGGCGGGCGCCTCGTCAGTGTACTGCAGCTCGGGCCCCACGGGCACGATCGATCCGGCGCGCGCGAAGACCGGCAGGGCGTCGAACGGCGCCGGCGCGACGATCGTCTGGCCGCCGGCCACGAAGCCGCCGGTCCAGAAGTCGTACCAGCCGGCGGCGGGCGGCAGGTAGACGGGGCGGGTCGTCGCCTGGAAGGTGGTGACCGGCGCGACGAGGAACGCCGGACCGAACATGTATTCGTCGCTCACCTCGAGCGACGTCGGATCGGTCCGGAAGTCCATCACCAGCGGCCGGAGGATCGTCGCCCCGTCCTGCGTGACCGCGCCGGCGAGCGCGTAAACGTAGGGGAGCAGCCGGTACCGCAGGCGATCGAACTTCAGCATCGCCGCGTAGGCGGGGCTGCTGTCGCCTCCGAGCTGCCACAGCTCGCGCGGCGGGGCCTGCCCGTGGACGCGCAAGATCGGCAGGAATGTCGCCAGTTCGAACCAGCGCGCGTTCAGCTCCTGCCACTCGGCGGCGTCGGCGGGCGCCTGCGGGCTGGCCGCGAACCGATCGGGGACCGCGAAGCCGCCGCTGTCGAGCGTCCAGTACGGCACCCCGGACAGCGAGAAACCGAGGCCGGCGGGGATCTGCTTTGCCATCGCCGACCACGTCGACGTGATGTCGCCCGACCAGGTGACCGCCGCGTTCCGCTGCTGCCCCGCGAACCCGCTGCGGGTCAGGATGAACACGCGCTGATCGGGCGCCGCCGCGCGCTGCCCCTCGTAGATCGCCTGGCTGTTGACCAGCGCGTACGCGTTGTGGACGCGCGCGCCGCTGCCGAGGGCGGTCGGGTTCATGTGCGCGCTGTTGGTGGCGATCTGGGCCGCGGGCGACGAAAATGGCCCGGCGCCCGCCGGCGTCGAATCCCCCTCGACGACCTCGGGCTCGGTGGCGTCGAGCCACCAGGCGTCCACGCCCAGACCGAAGAGTCGGCTGTCGATCTGCGACCAGTAGAGCGCGCGCGCCATCGGGTCGAAGGCGTCGTAGAACGTGAAGTTGTTGCCGAGAAAATCGACCACCGGCGCGATCCCCCGGCCGGGGTCGCCCGTGATGTTGAGGGTGTAGACGTAGCCGGCCGCCGCCAGCGCCGCGTAGGTGTCGGTGGTCGGATAGAACTTCGGCCAGACCGAGAGCATGAACCGCGCGTGATAGCTGTCGTGAATGGCGGCGACGAGGCCCCGCGGATCCGGATAGCGATCGGGATCGAACTGGTGAGAGCCCCACCCCGAGGGCGTCCAGTACTGCCAGTCCTGCACGATCACGTCGAGGGGCGCGTTGCGTGAGCGGTAGCCGTCGAGCACGTCGGTGATGTCGGCTGACGTCTGGTAGTGCTCGCGCGACTGCCAGAGGCCGAACGCCCAGCGGGGCAGCATCGGTGCCCGGCCCGTCACGCGCCGGTAGCCGCGCACGACGTCGTCCAGCGCGGGCCCGTAGACATAGTAATAGTCGATGCCGTCGCCGACCTCGGACCAGAGCGACGTCGTGGGGGGCGCCGCCGGCGGCGGCTTCCAGGAGAAGCGCAGGATGTCGACGTCCAGGTCGGCGGCCCACTGCAGGTTCACCGGCACCGTCTGCCCGGCCTGCAGATGCACCTTCGCGATCTCCACGTTCGGCAGCCATCCCTGCCGCCAGTGATCGACGTAGGTCTGGCCGTCGATGGCGAGCTGGAGGTTGCCCGACGCGTAGGTGATGAACTGGTAGTCGCCCGTGACCGGCGCGGCAAGCTGCAGCGAGAGGGTCACCGCCCCGCTCGCGGCCCCGCTCACGTTGTCGTCGGCGTCGTAGCTGACGCCCGGCACGTGCTGCGGCTGCCCGAGGTCGCCGAAACGCGTGAACGAGGTGTTGTCCCAGAGGATGCCGTAGCCACGGCTCGAGACCAGGAACGGGATGAACACCTCGGTGTTCACCTGTCGCAGATCCAGGTCGTAGCCCTTGATGTCGAGGTGTCCCTGCTGATGCTGGCCGAGGCCGTAAAGGGCTTCGCCGTCGTTCGGCTGCCACTGCTGCTGGACGTGGTTCGTCGCCTCGCCCATGACCGTCGCGGGCAGGAGCCCGTGACCCTGGGGCGTCTCCGCGAGCACGGTCGCGCCGCTCCGGTCGAGGAAGCTGACGGCCCCGGTCGACCGATCGACCGCCACCGCGAGCGCGGGCGTGGCCAGCGTCGTCACGCCGTTCTGGTCGGTCCGCGCCCACCGCGTCCCGTCGGCGCACTGCCGCACGCCCGCCGCCAGGCTGGCCCGCGAGAAGAAGGTCGCGGACGTCGCGGACGGCGCGTAGGCGACGTGAACGATGTTCGGACCGCACGGCTCCAGCAGAAGCTGGGCGTTCGCCACCGGCAGCACGACCCGGTCCGGACCGGTGGCCACGCTCGCGGGTGGTCCCTGGCACGCGCCTGCAGCCGCCAGCAGCGCGGGCAGACCGAACCTCGCCAACTTCATCGATCGCGCCGGTGAATCAGCCGCTGCCGCGCGCGACCGTGTAGGCCGTCATGCTGACGATCGTGTCGACGTTGGCGTCGCGCGGAAGCACGGTGACCGGCTTGTTGACGCCGAGGAGGATCGGACCGACGGCGGTCGCCCCGCCCAGCGCGGCCAGGACCTTGTAGGCGGCGTTGCCGGCCGCCAGCGACGGGAACACCAGCACGTTGGCCTCGTCGGTCAGCCGCGTGAACGGAAACAGCTCGTGCAGTTTCTCCGGCTCGACCGCGATGTCGGCTTGCACCTCGCCGTCGATCTCCAGATCGGGACGGCGCTTGCGCACGATCTCGACCGCCGCCGCGACCTTCTGTGATTCCGGATGCGGCGCCGACCCGAAGTTGGAGAACGAGATCATCGCGATGCGCGGCGCCACCTCGAACGCGCGGGCCGCGTCGGCGACCTGGATCGCCGTGTCGGCCAGCGTCTCGGCGTCGGGATCGATGTTCATCGTCGCGTCCGCGAAGAACTTCACGTCGTTCTTGAGCAGCATCATGTACATGCCGGTCGCGCGCCGCACGTCGGCCCGGATGCCCAGGATCTGCAGCGCCGGTCGGATGGTGTCCGGGTACGGCGCCGTCAACCCGGCCACCAGCCCGTCCGCGTCGCCCCGCCTCACCATCATCATGCCGTAGTGGGTGCGCCGGTTCATGTAGCGCGCGGCGCTGGCCGCGGTGACGCCCTTGCGGCAGCGCAGCTCGAGGTACTCGTGCGCGTAGGCCGAGTGCTTGAGGGAATCGGCCGGGTTCAGGATCTCCGCCCCTTCCAGATCCAGATCCAGCTCGGTGGCGCGCTGGCGGATCTTCTTCTCCGCGCCGAGCAGGATCGGAAGGGCGATCTTCTCGTCCAGCACGATCTGGCAGGCCCGCAGCACCTTGATGTTGTCGCCGTCGGGAAACACGATCCGCTTGGGCGCGTTCTTCGCGCGCTGCACGATCCGGCTCATGATCGTGTACTGGGTGCCGCCCGTGCGGCGCTTGAGCCGCTCGCGGTACTCGTTGATGTCCAGCATCAGGCGCGCCGCGCCCGACTTCATCGCCGCCTCGGCGACCGCCGGCGCGCACCACCACAGCACCCGCGTGTCGAACGGCTTCGGGATGATGTAGTCGGGACCAAAGCGGAAGCTGTGCACGCCGTACGCCTCCGCCACGCTGTCCGGCACCGGCTCGTGCGCCAGCTCGGCCAGCGCGCGCGCCGCCGCGATCTTCATCGCTTCGTCGATCTCCTTGGCGCGCACGTCCAGCGCGCCCCGGAAGATGTACGGGAAACCGAGCACGTTGTTGACCTGGTTGGGGAAGTCGCTGCGGCCGGTCGCGACGATCGCGTCGGGCCGCGCCGCCTTGGCGTCCGGGTAGCTGATCTCCGGGTCGGGGTTGGCGAGCGCGAAGATGAGCGGCTTCTTCGCCATCGTCTTCAGCATCTCGGGCGTGCAGAGGCCTGCCTTCGACAGGCCCAGGAAGACGTCCGCGCCGCGGATCGCGTCGGCGCGGGTGCGGGCGCCGTCGTCCTTGCGCGCGAAGCGGGCCTTGAAGGCGTTCATCCCTTCCTGGCGCCCCTCGTAGATGACGCCGAGCGAATCGACCAGGGTCACGTTCTCCAGCCGGACCCCCAGCTCGACGTAGAAGTTAGCGCAGGCGATCGCCGACGCGCCGGCGCCCGAGACGACGACCTTCATGTTCGCGAGCTTCTTGCCCGCCAGCTCGGCGCCGTTCATCAGCGCCGCGCCGGAGATGATCGCCGTGCCGTGCTGATCGTCGTGGAACACCGGAATCTGCATGCGCGCCCGCAGGCCCGCCTCGATCTCGAAGCACTCCGGCGCCTTCAGGTCCTCCAGGTTGATGCCGCCGAACGTCGGCTCCAGCGCCGCGACCGTGTCGATGAAGCGCGCCGGCTCGCGCGCGTCAACCTCCAGATCGTAGACGTCGATGTCGGCGAACTTCTTGAACAGGCAGGCCTTGCCCTCCATCACCGGCTTGCCGGCGAGCGGGCCGATGTTGCCCAAGCCCAGCACGGCGGTGCCGTTGGTGACGACCGCGACCAGGTTGCCGCGCGCCGTGTACTCCCAGGCCGTCTCGGGCGAGGCCGCGATCTCCAGGCACGGCTCCGCGACCCCGGGCGAATACGCGAGCGACAGGTCGCGCTGCGTGACCAGCGGTTTGCTCGGGACGACCTCGATCTTTCCGGGCCGCCCGGAGCGGTGGTAGTCGAGCGCGTCGTTACGCCGGATCATCTGGCGCGTAACAGTATCACGTGCCTAGCCGTTCTAAGCGGGGCGGCGCTCCGCTCGCTGCGGGGTCCTGTCGCTCAGGCCCCTCCAGCGCGCCACCCCTCGCTCGCTCTGCGCCGCTGGTAGGTCGACCTGAGTCTGACGCGTGCCCCGACTCTGTATCGGCGGCTTTCGGGCGGAGCGAAACGTTGCTCTGAGACGAGCGGGTGGGACGGCTGTTCGGTCGGCCGGAGCGTAGGCGGCCGCTTGGATCGTTGCGGCCGACGGGATTCCGAGCTTGCTCGCGGAGGCCGGCCGAACAGCCGTTCCTCCCGCCCCCGCCGAAGAGTTGAGGCGAGTGGAGCCATTTACGAGATGCGCTCTAGCGCCGGACTTTGACGACCCGGGTCCCGGACAGCGAGTCGTGCCAGCCCGCGTTGGCGAACAGGAACGAGAACACCTCGAACGGGATGAGGCGCGCCAGCGTGCGGCCGAGGACGCGCAGCACGGCCGGCTTGTTGCCGTCGTCGTCCACCACGCGCGTGCCGGTGATCAGCTTGCCGATCGTCCACCCGAAGGCCGCTTCGAGAATGACGTAATAGCCGACGAAAAAAAGCAGCGCGAACAGGACGCCGACCATCAGGCCCCATCCTTCCGGGTTCATCGCCCTGAGGGCCGCGACGCCAACGACGGCGAACAGAACCCGCTCGATGATGCCGTCGATCACGAAGTTGGCGAATCGCAGGCCCAGGGAGGCGTCGGGCAGATCGTTGTCCGGCGCGTCGCCGAGCATGCCCGTGTTGAGATCCGCCTGCGGTGCCTGGTAGGGATTGTTCGGCTGGTTCATGGGCCCGAGCGTAGGCCGATTCGGGGCCGCGCGCGAGCGAAACCAGGAACGACCGAAATTACGACCGCAGCGCGCGGAGGCGGGCCCGCTGCGCGCGCACGTTGTACTGGTGAGTCATCGTGTCCTTGGGCGGGATCACGTAGTCGCCCAGCGTGCGCAACGGATTGGTGTGGCGATCCGCGATGCGCACCTCGAGATGCAGGTGGGGCGGCGACACCTTGACGCCCGTCCGCCCGAGCTCGCCGATCACCTGGCCGGCCAGCACGTGGTCGTGTTCGCCGACGGTGTAGCCGCCCAGGTGCATGTAGCAGGAGACGATGCGCCGCGGCTCCGGCACGTGCTCGATGCAGACGTAGATCCCGCCCACGCCCATGCGGCGGTGCTTGTAGCGGGCGATCTTCTCGGGCGGGATGCCGCTCATGCGGGCGCGCGTCGGGCTGTTGATGCCCGCGAAGATCACCGTGCCGTCCGCGATCGCGCGCACCGGCTCGCCCAGCATGCCGGCGATGTCCAGCCCGGCGTGCCGGCGCGCACCGCCCGAACGGTCGTCGCCCGGTCCGCTGGTCGCCACGCGCGGCACCGCCTCCAGCGGCGACACGATCGGCACGCCGATGTACTGGGCCATCCGCGGCTCGTCCTTCTTCCCCTGGTAGTTCTCGATCATCCGGCGGCGCGCGGTCAGGATCAGATCCTCCTGGCCGCTCGATCGCACGAAGTCGCCCCAAACGAAGTGCGCGACGCCCGTCCGATGCGCCGGGCTGTTGAACGCGGCGTCGATATCCTTGTGCGTCGCGTTCCACATCTCCAGCAGCGCCGCGCCGACGGCCAGGTTCACGTCGGGATCCAGCAGCTGCTTCGACGTCAGATCATTCTTGTCGACGGGCAGCGTCGGCGCGCCCTCCACGCGATACATGCCCGGCTCGATCGCCAGGAGACCGTATGTCCCGCCTTTACCCTTGTACGTGACGTCGCAGTGGCTGCCGTAGCGGGCCAGCGCAGCGAGCGTGAACGGATCGCTGTTGGCGGTCTTGGCCGCCGCGAGGATCTTCGGCGCCAGCGCACCGGTCGCGGATTCCGACGAGACGCCGCAGAGCGACGCCCACGCGAGCTTGAACTTCATCTCGTCGAGCGGCGCCGCCGGCTGCTCCGGCTCCGCCGGCCACTTCGCCGGATTGCGCAGTTGGTGCGCCGGCTTGGGCTCGACGGCCGGCTCGCGCGCCTCCCAGGGACGGGCATGCGCTGCGACCGGTGCGGCGAGCAGTACGAGGGCCAAAGTGACTTGCCGCATCACTTGCCGAAACTATACACGGCCCAGCTGAGAAGGGCTCGGTAACCTCCCTAATAAATTCGCCCGGACAGCTGAACATCTGCTCCCGGGTGAACGGGGGCGATCAGTCGGCGCAGACGAGCACGCTGCCGCATTCGTCCTCGCCGGAGATCAGCGCCGCCCCCGATGCTGAGAACGTCATGGAGTCCACGAACGTCGAGGCCGTCGCGGCCGACACGAAAGTTCGCGTCGTCACGTTCCAGATCTCCGCTTGATCGTCGTAACCGATCGCGACGTACGTTCCGAACGGTGAGAACGACAGCCCGAAGATCGGGCGGCCGCTCACGTTCGAGATCGGGTTGCCGGCTGGCGTATTCGAGGTCAGCGGAATGTTCCAGAACCGCGCGATCCCTTCGTCAGTACCGACGCCCAGCAGGTTGCCCGTGGGCGAAAACCGGATCGCCCAGGCCACCGCGGATGTCGCGGTCGGGACGATCGTCGAGGTGGTCCCGAACGTGGTGCCGTTGAACGTGTAGACGCCAAAGGTGCCGTCGAATCCGCCCACGGCGATCGTCGAGACGTTGCCGGTGCCCGCGACGGGCGAGACCGCCATCACCTGCGGACCCAGGCCGAGGGCACGGGATCCTATGGCGGTACCGTTCGGCCGATCGGCGAACAGGTTCCCGTCGACGTTCAGGTCCCAGGCGACGCTGATGACGGCCTGGCTATCCGGCGACCAGCCGACGCCGGAGAGCGCGCTGCTGGCCCCCGCGCTGGTGATCATCGCGGCCATCGTGAACGACGGAACGTTGTAGACATAGAGCCATTCGCCCATCCACGCGACCGCCAGGTACTGGCCGTTGGGCGAGAACGCGACGTAGGGCGGGCCCGCGCCGGCGTTGGCCAGCGTGGTCGCGCACTGCGTGGGCGTGCTCCCGACGAGCCGCCAGATCTTGACCCGGTCCTGCGCGCCGGTCGTGTCGCTGGCCGCGGTGGCCATGTACTGACCGTCGGGCGATACCGCGACCTCGTTGATGTAGGGATCGTTGGCGCCGGTGGTGGTGTCGCAGGTCGCGCCGGGATCGTTCTGCGTGTACTCGACGCACTTCGTGAGCGAAGGTGGTGTCACGGCCGTCGGTTTGGTACCGACAGCCACGCTGCAGCTCGGCGATTGACCACCGGTCCCCGTGCCGCCCGTCCCGCCGCCGCCCGTCCCGCCCCCGCCTGTCCCGCCGCGCCCGGCAGCGCCGCCGGTTCCCGTGCTACCGCCCGCGCCGATGCTCCCGCCCGAGCTGCCGGCCGTGCCTGCGGCGCCGCCGCTTCCGCTCGTCGAGCCGCCGGTGCCGGTGCCGCCCGTCCCGCCGCTGCCGCCCGTGCCCGTCGTCTGGCAGATGTCCTGCGGCTGCATCACGATCGCGACCTCCGCCGAATCGCCGGCGGCGCCCAGGTACGCGGTGCCGCTCCCGGCGTAACCCATGCACCCGCTCGCCGGGCGGGCGATCGCACCGACCATGATGGTTCCGAGCACGTCCGGCGGAACCGAGAGGTCGAGCGGGGTCGCGACCGTCGACAGGCGCTGCACCGGGAAGGTCTTCGCGACCGTGCCCGCCGTCAAACGGACCGTGTCGAGACCGGTCACCTCCTGCATCGTCGTCAGCTGAACGTGGATGACCGAACCGCCCTTGCTGCTGCTGCCGCCACATCCGGCGACCAGCAGCCACACGGCGCCGCAGACGCGCACAATGAGAGCGTTGCGACCGTTCACTGGCAGATCAGGAACTTGTTGCACTGATCTTCACCGACGAAGAGCGCGCCGCCGCTCGCCGAGAAGGCCGTCGAATCGACGAACTGGTTCGTCCCTCCGGCAGGAGGCGTGACGTTGTGCCGCGCGACGAACGCGTGCGTCGCAACGTCCCAGAGGTCGACCTCGCCGGCCGAACCGGTCGCAAGCTGATCGCCCGCCGCCGAGAACGCGATGCCGAACGGCTTGCCGGGCAGCGTGATGGCGGTGCCGACGGGCGCGCTGTTCGCCGTGATCGGAAGGTTCCAGATCCGGACGGTGGCGTCGTCAGTCCCCTCCGCCAGCATCGTGCCGCTGCGCGAGAACGCGAGCCGCTCGCCGACCGAAGTGCCCACCGTCGATTTCACGACCGGACCCGAGAACACCGATCCGTTCCAGCCGTACGCGCCGAAGTTGGCGTTGTAGCCCGCCACCGCGATCGAGGTGACGCCGCCGACCGCCGTCGGTGCGACCGCCATGAAGTCGGGATCGACGCCCAGCGCCGTCATCGTGATCGCCGAGCCGTCCATATGGTCCGCGTACAGGGTCCCGTCGGAGGCGACGTAGTCGATGTAGAACAGCGTCTGGCTGTCGGCCGAGAAGCCGACGCCGTAAAGAGAGTTCGGCGATCGCGAATCCATGCCGACCTGACCGAAGGTCGGAACGCGGTAGATGTAGACGTAGTCGCCGTTCCAGGCGATCGCGAAGAACTGGCCGTCTGGCGAGAAGGCGACGAACCCGGGCCCTCTGTTCGCTTTCGTGAACGTCGGCCCGCACTGCGTCGGCGTACCGCCCTGCAACTTCCAGATCTTCACGACGCCGTCGAAGTAGGAGTTGTTCGTCGAGGTCGCCAGGAATTGCCCGTCCGGGCTGACCGCCATGTCGACGATCCCCGCGTTGTTCGTGTCGGTGACCGGGTCACAGGGAGTCGACGGAGAGCTGTCGTACTCGACGCAGTTGTTGAGCGTCGGGGTCGCGACCGTCGGAGGCGGCGATCCGACCATGGTCCCGCAGCTCCCCGGCGGCGTGCTGCCGCCCGTGCCCGCGGTCCCCGTGCTGCCGCCCGTGCCGCCCATCCCCATGGTTCCGCCCGACCCGGCCATCCCCATCGCGCCGCCCGTGCCGGCGGTGCCGGTGACCGTACAGACGTCGGCGGACGCGTTCATCGTCACCACGATTGGTGACGTCCCGCCCGCGGGGACCTTGACGTACCTCATCCCGACGTAGCCCGCGCAGCCGGAAACCGGCTTCGCTACCGCCGTCACCGGCAGCGAGCCCGTGACCCCGGAAGGAACCCAGACGCCGACCTCGTACATGCGGCTCGTCGGCAGACCCGTCGCGGGCAGGTCGAAGTCCTTCTTCACCGCGATTTCGGTCGACGGGTCCGGGTAACCGATCGAGACCTCGACGACCGCCACGCCCGTCCCGTCGCCGCCCTTCACCTCCATGTCGACGATCACCAGCGACTTTGCGTCGTCTTTCTTGCAGCCGGGCGCGAACCCGGCCAGGCCGGCGCCGACGAGCAGCCCGCGCACGGCAAGAGAGCGAACCGACCGCCGCTTCACATGCACCCGTCTGTCGCCGTGCAGGGCGGCATCGTGGTCTTGCCGCCGAACGGCCGCACGATCGCCACGATGACGACGCCCGCGACCACCGCGCCGATGCCGGTCCAGAACCACCACTTCTTGTAGACCGGCGTCTCTTCCTCGCGCGGTCCCGGCTGCGCGATCAACGTCCCGGACGTCGTCCCGGTAGGCGGGCCGGTGTAGGTCGGGGGCGGCGGGTTGGCCGTCGGCGGCGGCGGATTGGGATTGATCGGCGTGACCGGCGGCGGAGGCGGAGGCGGCGCGCTCTGACGCGCCTGCTCGTCCTTGAGGGCCTGCATGTCCTTGATGTAGCCCTCGATCTCCTTGCGCTCGTCGGCAGAGACCTTCTTCTCCTTGGCGAGGTACTCGTTGAACTTGTCGATCGCCTGGTCGGGCTGTTTCAACTTCTGGTGGCAGCGCCCGATGTTCCGCAGGTAGACCGGGTGCAAGGTCTCCGCGTAGAGCTTCGCGAACAGGTTCAGAGCGTCCTCGTAGCGACCGGCCGCGAACGCCTCGCGTGCCTTGAGCTCCGTCGGGTTGCCGGCCCGGGCCTCCGGCGCCGTCAGCCCGAACGCGAACAAGAAACCGAGCACCAACCCCAGACGCGCAATCGAGTACAACCGCATAGGCGAAAACTGTACGTCGGCTAAGGCATCGGAGTCAAAGCTTGCGACGCCCCGGATAAGCGACGTTAGTTCGGTTACGATGCTCTCCGAATGTCACGACTCGGCGACGTCGACGTCCACCTGTTCGCGGAAGGCACGCACACCCGCGCCTACGACGGCTTCGGCGCGCACGTGGCGCGGCGCGATCCGACTCCGGCTGGGGTGCTGGGCGTCGACTTCGCCGTCTGGGCGCCCAACGCCGACAGCGTCCACGTCATCGGCGACTTCGAGCGCTGGGGCGAGCGTCCTGTCCCGCTCGCCCGCCGCGGCGAGACCGGCATCTGGGAGGGGCGCGTGGCTGAGGCGCGCCACGGCACGCGCTACAAGTATCGGATCGCCTCGCGCCACGGCGGCTACCGCGTCGACAAGGCGGATCCGTTCGGCTTCCGTTGCGAGGAGCCGCCCGCGACCGCGTCGATCGTCTGGGACATCGACGACTACGGCTGGGAAGACGCCGCCTGGACGGCGGCGCGCCGCGGGAAGATCGCGCTGGACGCGCCCATGTCGATCTACGAGGTGCACCTCGGGTCGTGGATGCGCGTCCCCGAGGAGAAGCACCGCTGGCTCGGCTACCGCGAGATCGCGCCCAAGCTGGCGGCGCACGCGCGGCGTTGCGGGTTCACTCACGTCGAGCTGATGCCCGTCGCCGAACATCCGTTCTACCCGTCCTGGGGCTACCAGGTGACCGGCTTCTTCGCGCCGACGTCACGCTTCGGGACGCCCCAGGACTTCATGTGGTTCGTCGACCACCTGCACCAGCAGGGGATCGGCGTCATCCTCGACTGGACGCCCGCGCACTTCCCGACCGACGAGCACGGCCTCATCTACTTCGACGGCACGCATCTTTACGAGCACGCGGACCCGCGCAAGGGGATGCACGCCGAGTGGGGCAGCGCGATCTTCAACTACGGCCGCAACGAGGTGCGCAGCTTCCTCCTGTCGAACGCGCGCTTCTGGCTGGACCGCTACCACATCGACGGGCTGCGCGTGGACGCGGTGGCGTCGATGCTGTACCTCGACTACGCGCGCCGCGGCGGCGACTGGATCCCGAACCAGTACGGCGGCAACGAGAACCTGGAGGCGCTGCAGTTCCTGCGCATCTTCAACGAGAGCGTCTACCGCGAGAACCCCGACGTCCAGACGATCGCCGAGGAGTCGACGTCGTGGGCGGGCGTGTCGAAGCCGACCTACACGGGCGGGCTCGGCTTCGGGATGAAGTGGGACATGGGGTGGATGCACGACACGCTGGCGTATTTCCAGGAGGACCCGATCGGCCGACGCTACCACCACCACAAGCTCACGTTCCGCAGCATGTACTTCTGGAGCGAGAACTACGTGCTGCCGCTGTCACACGACGAGGTCGTGCACGGCAAGCGGTCGCTGATCGAGAAGATGCACGGCGACGACTGGCAGCGGTTCGCCAACCTGCGCCTGATGTTCGCGTACATGTGGGCGCAGCCGGGGAAGAAGCTGCTGTTCCAGGGCGGCGAGATCGGCCAGTTCGCCGAGTGGGCGCACGACCGCAGCGTCGACTGGCACCTGCTGGGCTCGTCGGAATATCACGTGCAGCTGATGTCGCTGGTCGCGGAGCTGAACCGCCTTTACGCCGCGACGCGCGCGCTGCACGTGCACGACGTCGGCCTGGCGGGGTTCGAATGGATCGACGCCGACGACAACGAGAACAGCGTCTTTTCGTTCCTGCGCAAGGGGACCGTACCCGACGACGTCGTCCTCTGCCTGTTCAACTGCACGCCCGTCCCGCGCCACGACTACCGCGTGGGCGTCCCGGTGCGCGGGCGCTGGCGCGAGCTGCTCAACACCGACGCGGCCGTGTTCGGCGGCAGCGGCATGGGCAACCTGGGCGGCGTGGCGGCCGACGACATCAGCGTTCACGGCCGCCCCGCGTCGCTGCGCCTGACGCTGCCGCCGCTCGCGGCCGTCTACCTGCAACCCGAACGCTAGCCGTTTCTAGAACAGCGAGGGACAAGGGGATATTGTCCGTGTGTGCGGCGCCCTTCGCCACACCTCTCCTCGCGCACGTCGACGCTGACGATGTTGTTTCTCGCGTGCGCGTTCGGCGGGTGCGAGGCGACGATGATGACCGGGGGGCACGTCCCGGTGCCGATCCTTCTCGGGCCAGTCCGGTGCATCGGATGCGAGCCGGGCGTGCCGCCGTCAGGCGCAACGACCTTCCGGGACGAGGTGCATTACCAGTACATGGTCGGCGGTGGTGCTACCTACACCGCCTGGGAAAAGCAGAGAGCCCGATCGATGCTGGCGCGAAAGGTCTTCGCCGCCGTGGGCCGCTCCTGCCAGGGTGAGTTGCGGGTGACCAACCTCAAGGCGAGCGCCTTCGACATTTACGCGCTGGTGTTCGCGTTTTACAGAGTGGACGTCGAGGTCGAGGCGATCGCCGCGGTCATGCCCCCGGAGGCTTGCGCAGCGCCCGCCGCCCCCAAAGACGGGGCCAACGCCGGGGAGGATAAGGAGTGAGTCGCCTTGCCGCGGGGTTGATGTTGGGTGCGGTCCTGACGCCTGTCGCCGCCACGACAGGCTGCGCCGGCGCGCGGGTCAACATCACGGCGGAACGGGCGCGCTTTCCGATCTCGATGTCAGACGCCGTTCGCGACAAGTCGGGCGAGCTCTATGGCCCTCCGTCATTTCAGCGGCTGGGCACCTTCTCCGTCGAGGCGACGAAGATCGGAATCCTCTACTCAGCCGTTGCGCCGGGATCTCCGCTCGACATTTCCGACGCCGTCAACTCTCAGGTCACGGCCGTGCAGGGAGAAGCGGTGATCAGACTCTCGGTCACCGTCTCCGAAGGCTGTGCCTTCCTGAACTCTTTCCCCGTGCTGAACGCGCTGCCGATCTGGCCGGGGTGCGTGCCGATCACCATCGAAGGCGAGATCGTGCGCCGGCGGCCAAAGCCGCCAGCCGCCCAGCAATCCGGCGTCAGCGGCGATTGAGACGGCCGAGCAGGCGCAGGATCTCGAGGTACAGCCAGACCAGCGTCACCAGCAGGCCGAAGGCGCCGTACCACTCCATGTACTTGGGCGCGCCGCGGGCGGCGCCCTTCTCGATCAGGTCGAAGTCCAGCACCAGGTTCAGCGCGGCGACGACGACCACGACCATGCTGATGCCGATGCCGAGCGGCCCCGACGAGTGCATGAACGAAACGGGCATGCCGAACATGCGCATCACGAACGTGGCCAGGTAGACCAGCGCGATCGCGCCGGTGGCGGCGATGACGCCGCGCTTGAAGTTGTCGGTCGCCTTGATGGCGCCGGTCCGATAGATGATCAGCATCGCCGCCAGCGTGCCCATCGTCAGCCCGACCGCCTGGAACACGATGCCGGGGTACGCGCGCTCGAAGAACGCCGACAGCGCGCCGAGCGCCAGCCCTTCGCAGACCGCGTAGACCGGCGACAGCGGCCCCGCCCATTCCTTCTTGAAGATGATGATGAGCGCCGTCACGAACCCGCCCACCATGCCGACCCACAGCCAGGTCAGCGCGGCCGTGGGATCGGTCTGCATGAGGTGCCACGGCCAGAGGGCCGCGGCGACGACCGCCGCCAGCAAGATCGCCGTCTTGTTGACGGTGCCCGGGATGGTCATCGCCTCTTCGCGCACACCCTGGGTGTGCGTCGGGGACGGGGCCTGCGCCGCGAAGCCACCGAACGACTTCGACGAAAGAACCGGATTCGACGTTCTCAGCATGGCCAGAGTCTACCCCCACCCGGCGCGGCGGCCAGCCCGGCCGTGCTTGACCGCAGGGCGGCGGTGGCTAAGTAGGGTCGCCGTGGACATCCCGGTGAACACAGGTGAAAAAGCCGACTCGGTCGTCTACGCTTGCAGCAGCTGCGGCGGGATGAACCGGATCTTGCGGGCGCGCCTCGCGGACGACCCGGTCTGCGGCCGCTGCAAAGAGAAGGTGTTCCCGCGCCGCCCGGTCACCGTCACCGACGCCAGCTGGAAGAAGGAGGTCGAGGACTGCCCGATCCCCGTGCTGGTCGACTTCTGGGCGCCCTGGTGCGGCCCCTGCCGCGCGGTGGCGCCGATGCTGGAGGCGCTGGCGGGCGAGCGCGCCGGCCAGCTGAAGATCGCGAAGCTGAACGTCGACGAGAACCCGCGCAGCGCATCGCGCTTCCAGGTGCAGGCGATCCCGACGATGATCGTGTTCCGCGGGCCGCTCGAGGTCGATCAGATCCGCGGCGCCGTGCCGAAGGCGATGCTCGAGACGCGCCTCGCCCGCGTCATCTGACCGCGCACGAGCGTTTGGCATCCTCGATCCATGAATCCGCAGCGCGTCTTGTACACAAAATCCTGAGCCGTTTTCGTTTTGCGCAGGGTAGGCTGGTGATTGTCTGCGGGAGGGGACTCGAGCTTCGAGGCCCGCGACTGAATGCAATCCAGCTGTTCTCAGATCGTTCTGGTCATCGACGACGATCGCAACGTCGCTGAAGCACTCATGGAGGTGCTGGAATCAGAGGGCTACGAGGTCCAGACGGCCGACAACGGCAGATCCGCGCTGAACCAGCTGCGCGGCGGATTGCGGCCGTGCGCGATCCTGCTCGACCTCATGATGCCGGTGATGGACGGTTGGGACTTCCGGCACGAGCAGATGCGCGACGCCGACTTGAAGGAGATCCCGGTCGTCGTCATCAGCGCGGCCGGGTTCAGCGCCGACACCGTGCGCGCCCAGTTCGGCGGGGTCGAATACCTGACCAAACCGTTCGAGCTGACGTCGTTCGTCACGACCGTCCGCCGGTTCTGCAACGGCGCGCACGTCGCCGCGGCCGCGGAAGCCGCCGAGTGACGGCCGATCCGCGCCGTCATTCGAAGCGGACTTCGATCCCGACGCCAAGGCCCCAGAAGCGAGCGGCCGCGTCCCGGTTCATGTCCTGGAACAAAAACCATGTGCGGAGGTCGACCGCGCGGCCGAACTGCCAGCCGAGCCCGAACCCCAGCGGGTAGGCCGTGTGGCTGCCCGGGTTCTCGAAGCGCAGCCCGAGCAGCGGGCCGAGCCAGAAGTTGGGCGCGGCCTGGATCCAGATGTGCAGCGGCACGCTGACGAACGTCCAGGTCGGGTCGTAGAAGATGATCGGAACGTAGAGGCCCGTGTCGAAGCGGACGATCCCGGCGCGCAGATAAACGGGGAGGCCGACCATGAAGCCGAAGCGCGAGCCGTTCTCGGTCGGCAGGTAGGCCCGTAGCTCGAGGGCCAACTCGGCGGCATAGCTGCGCGCGACCGCCCAGCGGAATTTCAGCTCCGGGTTCGACACGCGTTCACCGCGCGTCCCGTACGTCTCGGTCTCGAACGGCCGCCCGTAATAGTCCGCCTGCGTGCGCTGGCCGCCGTCGTCGAGGCGGAAGCCCACGCGGAATCCGAGCTCGAAGTCGTGGGTGATCCCGGCGCGCAGCTCCAGGTTCAAGCCGAAGCCGTCGGGGCCGGGCCCCGGGTCGTGGCCGAAGCCGAACCCGAAATCCAGCGCGACGTCGTGGCGGGGCAGCGTTAGGCCGCGGTAGATCCAGGGCGCGGCGGCGGACGCACGGGAAGGTGACAGCAGACCCGCCGCGAGCATCGACGCGAACACGGCTGCCACCACGCGTGCAGAGCGGTGCATGCCCGGGTTATACCTCCGGCGTGAGCGAGCTGATCCAGCTCAAAAAGCCGCGCGCGAATTCCGCAACGCCGGATGCTGCGCCCGCGTCAACGGAGACCGCAGCGCCTGCGGCGTCGACGACGACGCGGAGGGTCTACCTCGAGACCTACGGCTGTCAGATGAACGTCGCCGACAGCGATCTGATGCTGGGGCTGCT
>Ga0066903_100000485_pt1 | contig 25031 bp, 18 predicted proteins | sample PanSoiMetaGPlot1_FD_67491 | JGI IMG/M metagenome (GOLD analysis project Ga0066903, IMG submission 67491) | Tropical forest soil microbial communities from Panama analyzed to predict greenhouse gas emissions - Panama Soil - Plot 1 (version 2) | ecosystem: Environmental > Terrestrial > Soil >... | reverse complement strand
CCGGTTATTTCGCGAGCCATCCTTGTTTATAACCGGGAACGCAAAGAACACTTGGCCGACGGCATTGTGATCACTCCCTCCCACAATCCGCCAGAGGACGGAGGCTTCAAGTACAATCCGCCCAACGGCGGCCCTGCAGATACTGACGTAACGGGCTGGGTGCAGAATCGGGCGAACGATTTGTTGCGAGGTGGTAATAAAGAGGTAAAGCGCGTTCCTTTCGACAAAGCCATTCGTGCTACGACAACGCATCAGGAAGACTTCGTTTTGCCTTACGTTCGAGATCTGAAGAATGTCGTGGACATTGATGCCATCCGAGGCGCCAAACTCAAGCTGGGGGTAGACCCACTCGGCGGCGCCGCCCGGCCGTACTGGGAGCCGATCAATACGCTCTACGGACTGGAGGTTAACGTGGTCAATCCAGTTCTTGATCCTACCTTTTCATTCATGACCGTGGACCACGACGGCAAGATCCGCATGGATTGTTCCAGTCCTTATGCAATGGCCAGGTTGGTGGGCTTGAAGGACCAATACCAGGTAGCGTTTGCCAACGATCCTGACTCTGACCGCCACGGAATTGTCACGCCCAGCGCCGGCTTGCTGAATCCCAACCATTACCTCTCGGTTTCGATTCAGTATCTGCTCACTCATCGGCCAATGTGGCGGCACGATTCGGCGGTAGGAAAAACTCTGGTGAGCAGCAGCATGATCGACCACGTCGTAAAGAAGCTCGGTCGCAAGCTGTGCGAGGTGCCGGTGGGCTTCAAGTGGTTTGTATCGGGACTCGTTGATGGTTCTTTCTGCTTCGGTGGGGAGGAGAGCGCGGGTGCAAGTTTCCTCCGCCTCGATGGGACGGTGTGGACCACAGACAAAGATGGTCCCATCATGGACCTGCTAGCTGCGGAAATCACCGCGCGCACTGGCAAGGATCCCGGAGAACACTACCGCGAGCTGACTGCAGAATTCGGCACTCCTTATTACACGCGCATCGACGCGCCTGCTACCCCGGAACAAAAGGCGCAGTTGCAAAAGCTTTCGCCCGAAGCTGTCAGAGAATCCGATCTCGCGGGCGAACGCATCATTGCCAAGCTGACCAAGGCTCCGGGTAACCAGGCTTCCATCGGCGGGCTGAAAGTCGTGGCCGGGAGCGGCTGGTTCGCTGCGCGTCCTTCTGGTACAGAGAACATCTACAAAATCTACGCAGAGAGCTTCAAGGACGAATCTCACCTGCATGCCATCGTGAGCGAAGCACAAGAGATGGTCAACAAGGCGCTCGGGGCGCGGTTATGAGCAAAAACGCTACCTGTGCTCGCGTTCCACCCTTTCCATCGTAATACCGCGGCTCAGGTCTGCTGTTGCATGTCACTTCTCTACCATCGGAGTATGGCATCGGTGATTTGGGTCCATCAGCATTTTCTTGGATAGATCGCCTTCACAATGCCGGCGAGAGCTGGTGGCAACATCATGGAGAAGCTCTGCGCAAATGATCGGACACAGGCCGTGGCGATCGGACTGTGGCGCGGGATCATTCAGCTCTGAGATATAAGTCAATCCTGGCAGGTGCAAGAACCTATCGCGAATGCACCGCAACCGCGCCGGATGTCAAGCAAGAACGAAGTGCGAACGCGCGTTGTATGCCAGTACCAAAGCGATGACTTTAGTGTGGGGATCCAGGTACGCAGAAATCTTCGCAACGAGAGCGGCGTCGTTCGGCTCACCCTTAAATCGGCGGAATTGCATGCGTCATGTGGCACCGTTCCGGTCCAGAAAGTCCGGGAACGGTGGTCTACGCTCCTGTTTTCGCATATAGTTGCTCCTCTGTGGGCACCGCTTTAGCAACCATGTGAGGTGGCCTTCCTGTGATTCGGGTCCTACCAAACACTCTTTTGCGAGCAGCATTGATTCTTTTCGTTGCCTCACAGACAGTTGTCGCGCAGGAAGCCACAGCAAGAGGGCTTGTGGTGATTGAGGTTTCCCATGAGTCCTTGGCTAGGGATATCGTTCAACCCGGTGACGTCATCCTTTCCTATGATGGAAAGCCCCTGCTAAGCCCTGCCTCACTACAGGCAGGCGAAGAAAATGTTCTGGGCACGAAAAAGATCACCCTGGTGATGCGGAGAGGTGAGCGCGTCCTCGACGTCGCTGTTTCCAGTGGACCTCTTAAACTCAATGTTCGGCCTCCGCTTGACGGCCCTCTGGCCGCACTCTATCAATCCGCTGGAGATTCAAAAGGAAGCCAGATCGAGATACTGAAGCAGGCTGCCAGCTTGGCCAAGCAGGAAGGGAACAGCTCGTCGCTAAGCTGGTTCTACGAGAAGATTGCTGCGGCGTATGAGGCGAATGATCAACATAAAGATGCCGCCGAGTTTCATCTAGCGGCATGGCAAGTGCTCGAGCATAGCCAAGACTTGGCTGGTCAGTCGCGGGCACTCGCTGGGCTTGGCCGATGCCATCGCAAGATGAACGAGTTTCAGGTTGCCGAACAATGGTGGACACGCGCACGAGACGTAGATCAGGATGCCGGATACGAGGTCTGGAGGGCGTCCGATATTACCAACATCGGACATGCCTTCTTTTCACGTGGGGACTTGCAACAGGCACGCAAGAACTACGCTGAGGCCTTGGAAATTCGTCAGAGACTCGTGCCGGAATCAAAGGAGGTCGCCGCAAGTCTGAGCGACCTAGGCGTAATCGCAGCAATAAGTAGCGACTATTCTCTGGCGGAAGAATACGGTCGTCGCGCTCTGGTCATCCGCGAACGCCTAGCCCCTGGTTCGCTGGAGGTGTGCGACAGCCTGAACAACCTGGGGATACTGGCCCGGAAGCAGGGCAATTTGAGTGCGGCGCGGGACTATCTTGGCCAGGCGCTTGCAATTCGCGAACGGCTGATTCCGGACTCCGAGAAACTTGCCGGAACCTTGGACAATCTGGGCCTTGTCGCTCTCGACGCCGGGGAACTTGAGGAAGCCGAGAAGTTTCAGCGCCGGGCTCTGGCCATTTTCGAGCGCCTGGCACCGGGTTCTCTGGACGTGGCAGCCACTTACAACAACTTGGGTCTCCTGGCGCGCGCGCGTGGCGATCTTCAAGCAGCGTTTGAGTATCACAGCCGCGATCTAGCTATCACCCAAAAACTGGCGCCGGATTCCGTAGACCTGGGAACAAGTCTCAACAATGTCGGCCTGATATTTCTGGATCGCGGCGATCTGGATTCTGCGCAAGATTATCTTGGCCGATCTTTGGCGATTTTTCAAAAAGTCGAGCCCGATTCTCTAGAAGTCGCAGGCAACCTCGAAAATCTCGGCCAAGTTGCAATTGCCAAATCTGATTTTGGATTGGCACAGAATTATTTCGAGCAAGCACTGGCCCTACGCAAGCATCTGGCGCCAGACACTTTGAAAGTGGCGGAAAATCTCGACAACTCCGGTGAAATTGCCCGCCATCTCGGTGACCTCGCGACCGCGCGTCAATTGCATGAACAGTCATCAACACTCTTTGAACAAGTAGCTCCTCGCTCGCTGGAGTACTCCGCCAACCTTACCAACATGGGAAGTCTTTGTCTGCAGGTGCAAGACTTCACGCAGGCTCGCCAGTACTTCGAGCGAGCGATTGGCATCGTTGAGGCCCAGCGAATTGCGATCGCATCCGCCGAGGCCCGCGCGCTTCTAATTGCGCAGCATACGAGGCCATACATAGGACTCATGCAGACATTCATCGCTCTCGGGGACATCCCATCGGCATTCACAGTGTCCGAAAAAGCCCGTGCCAGGAGTCTGCTCGACTCTCTGGCGGAATCCCAAGCGGATATTCGCCGTGATATTAGTCCGGACTTACTGGAACGGGAGCGGTCTTTACAGCAGACACTCAATGGAAAAGCGCGGCGCCATTTTGAAATGATCAGTGACAAGCATGATCCTCAGCAAGCAACTGCCTTGTCCATGGAAATTGAATCGCTGATTGTGCAGTACGACCAATTGGAATCGGAGATCAGGGCGCAAAATCCACGTTATGCAGCTTTCACGCATCCCCCTCTGTCGTATGAAGAGGTGCGTCAAAAGCTCTTGGATAATGACACAGCGCTGATCGAATACGCGTTGGGGGAACAGGCAAGCCACGCATTCGTTCTGGATCGTACTGGGATCAAACACTTTCAGTTGCCGGATCGAGTGAAAGTCGAGCAGGCTGCTCGTGAGTTCTATTCTGTATTGACTGCTCGCAATGCCCGCTTGCGTGCGGAGTCTGTGGCACAACGGCAATCGCGCATCCGACTGGCGGAAAGCAAATATGCGCAGAAATCGCTGGAATTAAGCCGGATTCTTCTGGGTCCTACGGCAGGCGCAATTAGTCAAAAGCGGCTCGCAGTCGTTCCGGATGGAGCGCTATGGTCAATACCTTTTGGGGCGCTCCCTAATCCTGAGGTAGAGAACCGGCAACCCTTGATTGCTCAGCACGAGATCATTATGCTGCCCTCGGCGTCGGTGCTCGGAGCGCAGCGTGAAGCAACTCACGAAGGCACAGACAGTCAGAAGAAGATCGCTGTCTTTGCAGACCCCGTTTTCGAAGTGGATGATCCGCGCGTGACCAGTCTGAGGAAAGAGGCCCCCACCTCCAAAAGCGGTCGAACACCACAGAAGCCTGGTGACACTGCATCAAGTCCGTTGGCTTCGGAGGAATTACGGCGTGCCATCGATGAAACGGAGTTCATGGAACGTGGCGTAAGAATCCGCCGACTGCCATATTCGCGTGAGGAGGCCGAAGGCATCGTTGCACTCTCACCTAAAGATGCCCTCAAGGCGGTTGACTTCGAGGCAAGCCGCGATCACCTCATGCGGACAGAGCTTCGTGAATACCGGTTCCTGCATTTTGCAACCCATGCTTTGATCAACAATGAGCATCCTCAACTCTCGGGCATCGTGCTGTCACTAATTGATACCAAGGCTCAGCCCGTTGACGGCTTTCTCAGACTGAACGAAATCTATAACCTCAACCTAAAGGCGGATCTCGTGGTCCTAAGCGCATGTCAAACGGCGTTAGGGAAAGAAATCAAGGGCGAGGGCCTGATCGGGCTTACGCGTGGATTTATGCACGCAGGAACTCCCCGCGTAATAGCCAGCCTCTGGAAAGTGGATGACGAAGCTACGTCGGAACTAATGCGCAGGTTTTACGGGCATGTATTCCGAAACAGCACAACCATCGGCCAGGCTCTACGTCAGGCCCAGCTTGAGGTGAGCCGTCAGCCGCGTTGGCGGGCACCCTATTTTTGGGCCGGGTTTGTCATCGAAGGCGAATGGAAATAGCATTGGCAGGTCGCGTTGGCACCTGTTTAGTGCGAAGGTAAAGCCACCGCGGCCCCCACTGCTACCCATGCATACGGATCCTCAGAATCAGACAAGTGAAGCTCGCCAGGGGTTTGAATTGCTCCTCACGCATTTGGATTCGAACCGTGAGAGCGCTGGTGAGAAGTACGAGCAGTTGCGTCGTAAGCTGATCAGATTCTTTGGTTGGTGGGGTTGCCAAAATCCAGAGGACCTTGCCGATGAGAGTTTTGATCGGCTCTCCAGGCGACTCTTTCAGGGAGAAGCAGTCAAGGAATTGAATGGCTATCTGATGGGAATCGCGCGTCTTCTATATAAGGAGCACGTTAAGGAACAGGTCAGGCACCGCGACACCACCCAACAATTGCAGCAGCGCTCGCAAGAGGAAGTCGCTTTCACAGACGAAGAGTCACGATATCAATGTTACGAACAGTGTCTGTCTAGTCTGCCCTCACACAGCCGGGAGTTGGTGCTCAATTACTATCAGGCCTTGGAGTCGAAGGCAGCTGAAAGGGAAGCACTAGCCAAGAAGATGCAAATCCCCTTGAACCTGCTGCGGGTGCGTGCATTCCGAATCCGACAGAAATTGGGAGATTGTCTGGCTGGGTGTATGAAAAATCGGGCTGAAAGCATGTAATGAAACCTGAATTTTGCCACTCTTATGTATGCCGCAAATGAGCGATGACAGATAGCCACCCACTCAATACCGACGAGATGATCAAATATCTGCTCGGGGAAATGCCCGAAGAGAAGAAGATTACCTTCGAACAGGCCTGCTTGGAGGATGATCGCCTCTTTGAGGAGTTGCTCGCCGTCGAAGCTGAACTTACCGATGACTATGCGCGAGGCGAGCTGGTAGGGCGCAAGCGCGAAGCCTTCGAGCGGCGCCTGCTGAGCTCTCCGGGCCGGATTGAGGAACTCCAGCTCTCCCGGTTATTGACGCGGAAGTCCGGAAACATCGTCAGCAACGATCGAGCGATAGCAAGCATGCGCCTTCGCGGCTGGTTCGACCTCAGCCGGCTTTTCGTATCGAGGCCGCTGGTTGGCTCGCTTGCTGCCGTCGCCCTACTGGCACTCGCAGTCGGGCTGGGGCTGCTCTGGCGAAATGGGACGAGACCTGCACAGCAAGCACAAACTCCAACTTCACCGGGCCCGAAAATTGGCCAATCACCCTCGCAGAAAGAGTCACCTTCTGCCTCCAAAGCAATGGTTGCAACCTTTGTGCTTGCCGGAGGTGGTGAGCGAGATGCTGGAGCTGCGAATGACATCGACGTTCGCCTGGGAACTGAGCGAATCCGGCTCATTGTCCCTCTTGAAGGTCAGCTAGAGACCCACCATTACACTGCCGTTACCAAGCGTGTTGGGGGAGAAACAGTTTTGACGTTCCCCAACTTCGAGGCCACTCGCGCTGGAACTGGGAATGAATTGATAATGGAGTTTCCCGAGCAGTCTCTTCCTCTCGGCGACTATATCCTGACTGTTTCTGACGTCACAGGCCGGAGCCCTGAAGTGGTCGGAAGATACTTCCTCCGACGCCCGCGCTAGAAGGTCCCTCCCAAAAAAATGTTTTGCCGATGTAATTTTCTCCGGCGGTCCACCACGTACATGTGAACACCGCGAAATGTGGGGTTCGGTCCTATAACGAAATGTGCCGGCCCGAGCGCGGAGTAAACCCTCCGCTGCCAGCACGAGCAGCAGTAACTTGCTGCCGTGGGACACCAAATTGAAAAGGAGACAACTCATGACCAGACGATTGATTGCTGTGATTACCCTTCTCTTCGTGTCGCTGACGGCCATTCCATCCCCGGCAGCGATAAAGGCTGCAAGCAACAGAACGAGTTCAAGCACCTTTAGTGATGAACTGGCTCACTTGATCCCGCTCGACAACGGCGGGGCAACCAGCATCAACTTCACAACGACGGCGCCAAACCAAGGCGTTGTCATCACCTATAACGCTGAATGCTCAGTTGCCGGAACCGACAACCAGACCTGGTTGGACATCGACATTCTGTTGGACGGAGTAATCGTGTCTCCATCCGATAGCGATAACGCGTTCTGTACCGACAGTGGAACTGGCTCCCTCACAAACTGGGTCAGCGCTGTCATTGTGGTTGCAACCAAGGTGCCGCTGGCGGGCCCGCACACGGTTGAAGTACGCGGTGGGCTACACGTCTTCGATAGCGGAGACGAGTTCAGGCTGGACGATTCGACGATACTGGTAACCCAATAGACGAAATACCGGGACAGGCAACGCCTGTCCCGGCACATCTCTCCAGATCGCGCATTTGGTGTACGGATTGCTGGCTCGTTAGCTGCTACGGCTCGACATTGACTTTCACCTCTACTCGATCCACATCGTAATCGCTCCCGGTAGGATCCTCGTTGTATACCAAGAAGGTATCCACTGGCACGAAACCATCGGTACATACGCGCAGCAGTTCCCACTCCTTGGTCTTCGTGCTCCATGAGCTCGGTCCGGACAAGCCCGCGGTGGCTTGCATTACAACGTGACCCTTCCGAACGTAGACCCAGGCTGAGGCGACAACTTTAGTTAGGCCATTCGGCAAGGTCTGGAAAACGCCGCTTTCGCTTCCGTCGGAATGGATGCGCAACATCCTCGCTCCACCGCCGATCGGCAAGGTCGAAGTCACCAAGGCTGTCCGGATGAGATTGCCGAAATTGTCGCTGTGGATGGTCCAGTTGGCAGCGGCTGAAGCGGTCGGGTCCGAGGGGCAAGTGGAATCACCCATCTTCCAGGCCGTGTGAGTTCCGCAAGGTCCGACTGTGTTGAAGTCGGAGTTAATCAGAATGTTGGGATCTGGGGGTGGGGTAAATGGTGGACAGGTCGGGTTTGCCTGCGCCGCAACGTAACACGGTACGGCAAGGGTCAGGGTGAGAATCAGGAGTTTGGTGTAAGCATGGCGCTTTGCGGTTGCGCAGTTCATCGTATCCTCTCTTGTGCGAAGGACAGCAACGCATTCCGCACTGACGGCGAAGCCCCAAGCACCAAGCAGCTTCCGCATGCGGCTACCATTCGCGATGCGATCTTACAGAAAAGCGGAAGATTATTCGACGAGGCTTTCCCGGATCACGACGGCGCATCTCCGAGGGCTTGGCGAGCGCAGAAACGACAGGCTCTTTGGCTCACGGAGCAATCAGCTGCCAACCCACCATTTTCCAGCGGTTCTTTTCGCGACCCCAAAGTGTGTAAAGGGCGGCGGGTTCGCCGCCTGACACCTTCATCAGAAATGCGGTTGTGTAGTAACGACCGTAGTCTTGTTCAGTGGGTACACGCTCAGAAGGTGTATGTGCCGTTTGACGTGCGTGGCACATAGAGCTTCGAGCGGCATACTCAGGTGTGCTAAGGATCGAAAACGCGTTTTCATCCGGATGAATCACCAGGCGAAGTGTCGGATCATCGGGAACGAAGGGCTCTAGGTAGTCGGAGAGTTTTGCGCGCGGCCCAACAACCTTGCGTATCTTAATTAGGCCGGACAAAAATGTCTTCTCACCCTCGGCACCAGTCAAAGGTTTGTCGAAACAAGCGTAAGAAGCGGACGAGACAAAAGCCATAGCCGTCTTGAAGTCGCCCTTTACCAACCAGGACTCGAGAAAGTCGCGGATGGCCAGGTTGGCTTCTCTGTCTCCTGGCACGTTCGGGAGTTGACGCGTTTCTTCTGGAGCGGGGGCTTCGGCAAACCAGGACGACGTACGATCATCCCCATCAATGTATCTTAAGCTTAGTATCTGCCAGTGTTTGTACTGTCTCGCCCACAAAAAGTACAGGGTACCCTCATTTAGTTCACCATGATGCAGTCGGAACACGGAACCAAAGTACTGGCCGTATTTTTCCTTTGAGGCTATCGCAGGAGCTGGCAAAGCGCCTTCAGAGCATCCGTCTTGCTCGGCGGCATTGGATGGTAAGGAAACAGCCGTAAACACGTTTTCATACTTGTTCTTGAAAGGGCGAAGTGTCGGATCAGTGAGTGTGGCCGGACTAACTACCTCTTCAAGGTTCTTGACTGCCCCAACCTGCTTCCGATAGTTGGCCAGCGCGTCAAAAATCTCGTGTCGGACAGCGCCCGGTGAGAGTGGTTTGCCTTTCCACTCGGAGAGTGCCTCCAAACATGGATAACTACTTCGAGAGAAGTAAGGAACGGCGAATCGAGGCTGATCCTCTACTAGCCAAGCCGTAAGAAAGTCGTGGACCGCAATTTCAAATGGTTGCTTGGCATTGGTGCGTGGGGAGGGCGGAAGAGCGAATGTGGAGTATTCTGCGGTGTCCTTTGCTGCACCGCCAAAGTTGAACCCAAAAAGTAGCTTCCACCACTGAGACAAGCCATTCCAACGGCGGTTGTGCCGCACTCCGTTATTGCCAGCGCGCACATCTGAATTGGCGGCGCGAAGATGACCGTTTACCAGCGCGTTTGGAAATTTGGGAGAACGGTAATCGACGTCTATGTCGGCACGCTTACCGTCGCGGGTCAAGGATACCTGGATGGAGGGCAGCCCAGGCATCCGGAAACACACTGGAAAGCCTTTGTGATAGTAACGATTGTCCTTGTCCCGAAAGAACTCGACACTGTCTTGCAGCTTTTCAATCGCACCGGGCTTCATCACTGCATAAACTCGAAATTGCTGGTCACCGCGGGCGCCACTAACCTCGCCGGCCACGTCTTCAATGACCTCAATCAGTTCAAGAGCATTGCCGAGAGGTTCACCGGTTGTGGATGTCAGTTTGGTGGTCAATAATGCTTGGGAAACAGCTTCAAAAGTGGATCGAACGGATATCGGAGCGGCATCGTAGGCGTGTTCCGGGACTAACGCCTGCCCCGTGGACAAATTAAACCGGCCGACCATTTGGACAACAAGTTGTCGCTGTTCGGACCTCAACTCATGAAATGAGCCGATGTCCGCCTGCTCCGGGTGGGCGACACCTGCCAGCACAGCAACCAAAATCAGGTTTCTCGAGATGAGTCCCAATATCCTGATACCGGTTTCTCCCGAGGTCTTAACCTCCTGCTGCAACTTGTAATGTTGCTGTCCTTCACCAGCATTACGAAAGAGTGTCGTTGAGGAAGTCCGCTGCAAATCTGTTCTCGAAATCCAACATTGCTCGCGATCGTCTTCTCAACATTACGACTCGACTGACCGACCGCTGCCCGCCCCCAACCTCCTTCTCGCCGGAATCGACTGCCGTTGTATAGTTTCTCTCTGTGAGGTCTATTCAGCTTTCTTGCTGCCAACAACGCTGAGTTTCACAATCTTCCCGTTTGATCGTTTCACATCGAGTGTTTTGCCTTTTACCCTAACCGGCATGTCCTTGCCTACGTAACTCTCGAGTTCGTATTCATGCACTGAATCCACTAGGCAGAGGTAGATTGTGTCATTGAGTTGAATAGTTACGTTGTATTTTTGTCGATTTTCGGAAACGGGTGCATCCGTTCCTTTGGATGCAGCGGTCGAGCCAGCTTTTTCAACCGACACTACCTTTCCAGTCTGGAAGTCGGAATCCTGCGACAAGACATTCTCTGTCCCAAACAGGACAACGGACAGTAGAAAACCAACGAACACTCGTTTCATAGAATCCACCTTTCTTTCTTGCTTCTCTGAGATTCGTTTCAGTGCTGCCAATACACTGGGTTGAGACGGTGGTTCCGCGGGTTTGCCGAGGCTTGATTCCTTGGTTTCAGTCAAGACAGTGGACACTTGATGAGTTGGGCATTCCAACTGTTAATGCTGACAGGCGCAGGGAATCGCTAACAAGGCGGTTTCATGTGGCGGAGGAATCTGGGTGGAGAGATGCAAGTGTTTGGTTCAAGTAAGGCTTTGAATGTGGCACTGTCATAACTGACAGCTGTCGTGCTTCTAGGCACCAGTACTCTAGTCACAAGTCAATGCCGGGTCGTACAGACGCGTTGGAAAAGAATGTTCGAGATGATCCCAACACGTTTTGCCCTTCAGGTGGCACATTCAATGTTGGGCAGGCGTCGAACTGGGCGACAGCATTTGTACTCGTAATACTTTGCTGTTGTGTGTTGATGTTGCCAGCTAGAGCACAGCAACAAGCGCCTGAGGATCCGGAAGACGAAAAGCAGATTGGACTCTGGCTTGACCAGGGAGTTTCCGCCGGGCTTTCGGCTAACAAATCGCTGGAAGTGGAATTTCATGAGCGGTTCGATGAAGGAGCGTCCAACCTTTACGAATACTTCGTTCAGGGTGGTGTGGCTTTTCGTCTGCGGCCGTGGTTTACGCTAACACCGATTTACCGCTATCAGCGCTTTCCTGGCAATTCCGCAACTGCCTACGAAAACCGGTTGCTGCTGAATCTGACCTTCAGCACATCTCGGGGCCCGTGGCGGCCAAGTGTTCGCATACTCTGCGAGGGTCGATTCCCCGATAATCGCTCAGCTTCGGCTCGCCTTCGATTCCGTCCCGGGGTCGACTATACCCTACCGCTTCGCATGACGCGGCCTCCTGTGCTCGTGGTGAACAACGAGTTCTTCGTCGTTCCGGGAGAGAATCCCTTCGCGAACGGAGGCAGCTACACCCAAAACCGCTTCCAGGTCGGAATACGGTTACCCATAGCCGACTCGTTTTCGATCAGGCCTTATTTCCTAGTGCAATCAGTGAATCTACCCACTGGCTGGGATACCAACGAAATTATTGGCATTTCGGTTGCCCTCAAGGTTTGGAACAAGAGTAAATGATCCGCTGTTGGCAGCGATTACGCTCATTGGTCCAAGATTGGTCCTCATCAATGTCCTCGGGTGTGCATTCAACTAGGACGGTGAAAGCCTCTTAGCAACTAGTGCGGATTTGCTGCGGTCTGTTTTCGCGCCTCACTCAACAACGCAGAGAAAGCTGGGGTGCCCCGAAGTGCCTTCAGGTCAACGTCCGCCTCCATGTGATCCGCATCCTGGTATCCGAGGTCAACCGCGTGTCGCAAGTAGCCGATTGCTTCGTCAGGACGCCTTGCTGTCACAGCCAGGCAGGCAAAGTTGTACCAGGCGAGCGACGAGTTCGCGTTGGGAGTTTTGTCAATCTTCTCGATAGTATCCGTGAAGAGCGATTTCGCCTCGTCATAGCGATGGTCGTAAACCAATGCAGTCCCCAACGATTGCAGCGTAGAGAGCGTATCGCCATGTTGTGGGCCCAAGATGCGAAGCTGTACTTCCAATGCTTGCCGAGCCAGTTCTTCGGCTTCCCGTGGTTTGTCCTCTTTGACCAGAATTCTGGCTAAGAATGCCTTCGACGCCAGAGTATCCGGATTCTCGTCGCCGAGGACACGACTCTGCGCGCGAAGGGTTTCACGAAGTAACTTATCAGCCTGAGCGACGTGTCCTTCGCGGAATAACACATCTCCAAGGTTGTACTGCGATAGGAGCGTATCCGCATTGTCGGGCCCGAATACACGGAGGCGGATACTAAGAATTTCACGATGGAATTTCTCTGCCTCCTGATAGTGCTCTTCGGAGGCGAGAGTATTTGCCAAGCCCTCCTCGGCCTGCATGGTGTAGGGATGTTCCGGTCCGAGGTTGCGCTGCAAGATCTCCAGGGCCTGCCTGTACAGTGCTTCCGCACCCGACGCCCGTCCCTGACCGTACATGATCGTGTTGGCTAGGGTTGTCATCGTACTTGCCGTATCAGGATGTTCTGGCCCCAGCACGCGCCGCTCGGTATCAAGAGTCTCTCGATATAGCGCTTCAGCTTCGTCGTACCGCCCCTCCTCTTGGATAACGTTCGCCAGATTGTGCATGGTCGCTAGCAGAGTTGGGTGCCCAGCTCCCCAAACACGGCGCTCCACTTCGAGCAACTCGCGAAACTGTTTCTCGGATTCCGCGAGTCGACCTTGTCCATGCACGGCATCCGCTAGATTGAGCCGTGAACGCAGTGTCTGTGGATTTTCGGGGCCGAGCTTCCGTGTGCGGGCCGCAACCAGATCTCTTTCGAGTTTTTCTTCCTCTGCATAGTGACCCTGCTTCTCCAGGACAATGGCGAGATTATCCTCGGTCTCCAAGGTCAAGACATCTTCCTTGCCGAGGACACGTTGCTCAAGAGCCAGCGCATCGCGTGTTATCTTCTCCGCTTCGAGCTCTCGCCCCTCTCGGTCCAGGATCCATCCCAGTTGCGTCATGGATTCCAGGGTTTTGGGATGATCTGGTCCCAAGGCGCGACGGCGGTTTTCAAGAGCGCTCTGCGCCAATGTATGCGCGCGAGAGTACAAGCCAAGATTCAGGTAAGTGAGTGCCATCACCTCCATCAGCTGAGATTGCACCTCGACGTCCTTGGCCAGGCCTTGCTCAATTTCATTCGACGCCTTGTCGAGAATCTCTCGTGCTGTAACTTGGTTTCCACGAGCCTCGCCTGGATCCGACACTTTGAACATCTGGCTCATAAATTCGGATACGCGCTTGGACACTTCCGCTTCGTGGTTGGCGCGATCTCGTTCTTTCGCAATACGACGTGCCTGGACTGCCATGGTTGCCGCGAATGCAAACAGCAGGAGCACCGCCGAGGCAGCAACCGCAACTCCGAAACGATGACGTCGAATAAATTTACCAGCACGATACATCGTGCTCGGGGGACCGGCCACTACGGGCTCATCGTTCAAGTAACGCTGTATGTCTGCAGCCAGTTCCGCTGGCGAACCATACCGTCTGGCTCGGTCTTTCTCCAAAGCCTTTAGCGTGATCCAATCAAGCTCGCCGCGCAGCCGTTTCTGTAGTGTTTGTGGCTCTTCCCGCCGCTTGAGCGCGAAGTCGCTCGACGAGCCACCGAGGGACTTGATCTTTGCGCTGGGGGAGACGGGCTCGTTCTCGCGGATCTTGCGTCGCATCGCTTCCGCCCCGTCCGCGCGCAGTTCGTGGGAACCGAAGGGCAACATGCCAACCAGCAATTCATAGAGGATGACGCCGAGTGAATAAACATCAGTGCGAGTATCGATGTTCGGCTCGTTACCGTCGGCCTGCTCCGGACTCATGTATGCCGGCGTCCCCACCATCGCACCGACTTCGGTGAACATCGTCATGTCGGTGAGTCGCTGTCCAGTAGCCTTAGCTAGCCCGAAGTCGATGATCTTGGGAACTGCTTTCTGATCGAGTTCTGTTACTAGAACGTTCGAAGGCTTCAGGTCACGATGAATGATCGCTTTGTGATGCGCGTGCTGAACGCCCTCGCAAACTTGGATGAAAACATGCAGCCGCTCCCGCAGGGTCAAAGTGTGTTGATCGGAGTAGTCGGTGATAGGAACGCCGGGCACGTATTCCATGACGAAATACGGTCGCCCTGCGGGGGTTGAGCCGGCGTCGTAAACCTTCGCGATGTTGGGGTGTTCCATCAAGGCCAGGGCCTGGCGCTCTGAGTCAAAACGGGCTACCACGGCCTTGGTGTCCATTCCAGCTTTGATGAGTTTGACAGCTACGGTGCGATGGAATGGGGTATCTTGCACTCCTCGCCACACTTCGCCCATGCCGCCGGCGCCTAGCAATTCAATCAGGCGGTAAGGACCGATAGTGCCGGAGGGTCCCTGCAGTGAACCTGCGCTTACGGTGTTGTCATTGGAGGTATCAGGCATGTGCGAATTCCGTCACAGAACATGCGCAAGAAAATTGCCCCTAAGCACACTGCAACTGAGACCAAATGGGAGAACCGACCTTCAGATAATGATATGAAAGGGTCGTTGTTAAGGCAACCTCCGCGAAGCAACTACGCCCTAGTTGGGGCAGCCAGCGGGCCTTAGGAATCTGCGCCGCGTTGCAGCGTCTGAAAATTTCAATTCGCCGACTCGAGAAGATTTAATCAGCGTTTCCAGCGAGCAGGCAGGAATAACGATATTAATATTCCTTGACACGTATATACGTAATAGAGTATATAAACAAATGTGGAATCAGTATTCGAAATCATTGCCGAGCCCAACCGCCGCGCGATCTTGAGCCTGCTGGTCTCGTCCGAACAGTCGGTGGGAGAGATTGAACGCCAACTTCACATGCCGCAGCCCATGGTGTCCAAGCATCTGCGCGTGCTGCGCGAGGCTGGTTTCGTCGAAGTGACGGTGGACGCACAGCGTCGTCTTTATCGGTTGAAACATGAACCACTCCAGGAGATTGATGCGTGGGTAGCGCAGTTCCGGCGCTTTTGGTCCGCCCATGTCGACGCACTCGAACGCTATCTCGACCGGATGGATCAGCCATCGCCAACGAAAAAGAAGAAAAGGAAAAAGGAGTAGAAGATGATCGATCGCGAACAGTACACACCGGGTCCCGCCACCGGCGCACAAGTGAAAAGAGACGGGGATAAGTGGACGCTGATTCTCGTCCGCCAGTTGCGTCACTCACCGGAGAAAGTTTGGGAGGCCCTGACCGACCCGCAGCATCTGCGCGAGTGGGCGCCATTTGACGTCGACGCGAACATGGCTACGGCTGGAACAGTGAAGCTCACGTGGGTGGGGAATCCGACGCCGATCGACACGCAAGTGACGCGCGCCGAAGCTCCCAAATCGCTCGAGTACGACGATATGCGCTGGGAACTCGAGCCGTCGGATGGCGGAACGCGTCTGACGCTATGGTCGACTATCGATCGACGCTTCATCTCGATGGGCGCTGCGGGATGGCACATTGCTTTTGATGTGCTCGATCGGCTTCTCAGCGGAACTCCGATGAGCCGCATCGCTGGCGCAGATGCGATGAAGTTCGAAGGCTGGAAGCGATTGAACGCCGAATACGCTAAGCAGTTCGGTGTGGAAGCTCCGAAGTGGTAAACGTATCCCGCTCAAGCATTCTTTTGGCTTGAGCGGGATCTACGCCTCGAAGCTCATAAATCTCCAAGAGGAAATTATGAATCAAGCCACAACACGCATGATTTTTCGCTGGATTCACATCATCTTTGCTATTCCGATCGTCGGTTATATCTATAGTCCGTTTGAAAAACTTCCGGACTACGCCGGGCCAACGCGGTTCGTCTTCCTTCCTGTCATGGTGCTCACAGGACTGTGGATGTGGAAGGGCCACGTGTTGCGACGCCTGTTTTCGAAAAAGCCGGCGTAAATGATTATGTAGTCCGCGAGAGTGTCCCATGCAAGCCAAGATGGGCCTTGAATGCGGCACCCTCGTAGGGGTTACTGAGCCTTTTGTCTCTTATGCCGCGCTTCGAACTCCGCGGTCATTTCCGCATCCTGGGCGCGGATTTCCATCGGGCCGATGCGTAGCCCGGGATGCTTCGACATCAGTTCGATGGCCTGTTTCCGGTCCTTAGCCTCGAGGAAGATGACGCCGCCAATCTGCTCCTTCGTCTCTGCATACGGTCCGTCGGTGACCATTGTTTTGCCTTCTTTGAACCGGATGGTGGAGGCATTCTGGGCAGGCTCAAGCGCTTCGCCTCCGACAACGTGTCCACCGTTGCGCAGGATATCGTCATAAGCAAGACATTCTTCCATGAATGTCTTCTGCTCTTTTTCCGATAGCGCTTCCCACTTCTTGTCGTCGTAATATCCAAGAACTATGAATTTCATCGTTCTCTCCGACTGGATCTGACCGCTTTCAGCATATAGTCGTTCGGCAAGGTGAGAAATCGACAGTTGGGAAATGCCATTGCCTATCGCAGTTGGCCGGTTTCAACTTGAGCAGATCACCCGCCCTACCCCCCTCCCCCTCCCCCTCCCCCTCCCCCTAGCCTTCTAATGGAATCATCGATTTAGCGCGATTTTCCTCGCAAAATCTTCCGGATAAAAGACTTATACGCAAAATCTTGAAAAGACAGTCATTAGCTCATAGTCGTCAGTCTTCAGTCGTCAGCTATTCGGTTCAGGCCCATGAGCTCGGGACAAAGTTTGTCAAAGAATAATTTCGGCTCCCGTTGGGGAGCCGATGGAGAGAGCGTCAGCGTTCTAAAGACACTGGTCCGAAGATAACTGTGACATTAGTAAGATTGGCTGTCAGTGATGCAGACGAAAATGTGGATGAAAATTTTCCCTTGCGTGCCCTTTTAGGGACAGCTGAGATGGGTTAGCGAAGTTCGGCCGTCCCTCCGGGACTTGACTGACCCTTTCACTTCTCCCAGCGCTGAAGCGCTGGGCTAAGATCGCATGTCCCTCCGGACTTGAAATTCGGATTGAGAATAGCCCGGCGTTTCAACGCCGGGTACGCGCCCAAACCACGCGCGGCCCGGAGGGACGCCTGAAACCGTCACCAATATTTAATGAACCATACATAAAGATGTCCCGAGGGGACAATGAAACCGCTTTTCCCACACAACGAAAGGCGTGTTGTGTCGGGTACCCGGCTGATGATCTTGCTCCGGTGCGGATGACACGATTGAGAACCTCTCAACACCCAGGTTAGCGCCCTAAGTCTGAGCAGCGTGACGTGGGAGGAGAGACCGGGGCGCGAACCTGGGGCACCAAACACGTGTGTCATGGCCCATAATCTGTTGTTTGGTGGGAACGCGCTAGACTTAATGCATGCTGGGTGCCATCGCGGGGGATATTATCGGCTCAGTTCACGAGTTCTGCTGCGGGAAGACTACGGATTTCCCATTGTTTACACCCGAGAGCAGATTTACCGATGACACCGTTCTCACCGTTGCGGTAGCCGATTGCCTGATGAGCCGCGGGAGTTACATAGACAAGTTTCATGAATACACGACTTCTTATCCTCACCGAGCTTACGGACTTCGATTCTTGACCTGGGTGCAGGAGGGATTGCGTGAGCCGTACAACAGTTGGGGGAATGGATCGGCAATGCGGGTGAGCCCTGTCGCCTATGCTTTCGATACGCTGGAGGGCGCACTGCATGAAGCCAAGGCCAGCGCCGAGGTCACCCACAATCATCCGGAAGGAATTCGCGGAGCACTTGCTACCACCATGGCCATCTTCATGGCGCGGCGGGGCGCTTCCAAAGAAGAAATCCGTAACGCAATTCAGCAGCAGATCGGATATAAGCTCAACCGCAGCACTGCGGTCATTCGTGAGACGTATTGTTTCACCGAGTCGTGCCAGCACACCGTGCCAGAAGCGATCACGGCTTTTCTCGATTCGAAGGATTACGAAGATGCTATCCGTTTGGCGATTTCACTGGGTGGAGACGCGGATACATTGGCGTGTATCACGGGCGGGATTGCGGAAGCCTTTTATGGAGGAGTTCCCGAGAATATTGCGAGAGAGGCGTTGGAGCGCTTGAACAGAAGTCTTCGCAGCACAGTCCTAAGATTCCGGAAACAGTTTAAGGTTTAGGTGATCATGTCGGGGTGACAGAGTCCGAGAAATCCTGAACTTTCCCATTGCTTTGTCAGCCCATTTAGAAACGGAGGATCGGGTGATCGAAATTCGGCCGTCCCTCCGGGACTTGGCTGTACTTCTTTCACTTCTCCCAGCGCTGAAGCGCTGGGCTAAGATCGCCCGTCCCTTCGGGACTTGAAATTCGGATGAAGCCGCTTTTCCTTCGACTTCGCTTAGGGTAGGCTTTCTCCTCGGCGGATCCTATGCCGCCCGTACCTTAGTTCCGTAGGCTAAGCTGGCGTACCAATCGCCGCGTCCTTGCGGGGTGAGGTCCATGAAGTGCCAGATGGGAGTGAGCAGATCGATGCCATGCTCCGCGATGTCGGGCGCCATCCTGGGATGCGCCGAGTAAGAGTGCCGAACGGTGCCGCTGGCATCGCGCATGAAAACTGAAATCGTCGAGTCCTGAGCTCCTTCGCGGTCTTCGCTGCCTAAATCAAATTTGAATGCATTGTTACCGGCGCTGAGGAGACGTAACTTATCCCATCCGCGCTCGCGAGCATACGCGCGCAGCGTCGGAAGATCGGCGGCAGCGACTACAGCGAAGTCGAGATTTTGCGCGAGATGATGTGCGATACCGTTCGCTCCATCGAGCCAGGCCGTACACATAGGGCAAGCCTTCGTCTGCTTTTTTCCGAACATGAAGTGATAGATGATGAGTGAACGGTTAGGCCCGGTGAAGAGGTCGCTGAGGCGTACGCTGTGCGCGGGGCCATCTCCGGCGTCGAGATCGCGTGGGCCCTCTTCGAATAAGTAGTCCTGGAGGGAAGCGCCTTCAGGAAGATGACGACGCAGCTCGGCGACGCGCTCGCGCTGACGCATGAGGTCGATTTCGGCGCGGCGAAGCTCCTCGCGCTTGGCCAGATAGTCGGCAGATTCGTTGGTCAAGTTAGTTTGCCGATAGGTTCCGTCCACGATGGTGTTCACCATGATGCGCCTCCGAGGGTCATTTTCTCTGAGGCTGTCACACAAGTGCAATCGGGGGTTTACCCGACTCCTGGTTGTTACAGGGTTCGTGATATTTTCAACGCGCAGGGATTGATTATGGCGGTTAGGGACAAAGCGGTGGTTTCCGCAACAGAGCGGCTCTCGAAAATTCTTGAGGCCAACCGGAAGGGTGAGGGCGTCGGGATTTATTCGATCTGCTCGGCAAATCGGTTTGTTCTGGAAGCAGCGATGCAGCAGGCGCGGATGGATGGCAGCATCCTGTTGCTGGAGTCGACTTCGAGCCAGGTGAATCAGTTTGGGGGCTATACAGGGCAGACTCCTGCACAGTTTGTCGAGTTCGTGAACGGACTCGCAGGCCGGATGAATTTTCCCGCGGAGCACATTGTTTTCGGCGGAGATCACCTGGGGCCGTATGTGTGGTCGAGCGAGGCAGCTGCTTCTGCGATGCCTAAAGCAGAAGAGTTGGTACGAGCATGCGTTCTGGCGGGGTATACGAAGATCCATCTTGATGCCAGCATGAGACTCGCAGATGACGGCGGAAATGGGCCTCCGCCGGATGAAGAGATCAGCCAGCGGGCGGCTGCGATGTGCAAAGTGGCAGAACAAGCACATGCGACGCTTCCGGCAGGAGCGGCCCCGCTGTATGTCATCGGAACAGAAGTTCCGGTGCCTGGAGGGGAACTTGCCGAGTCACGGGCTCCTGAGACTACGCGGGTCAAAGACCTCGAACGCACCTTGGAGTTGACCAGGCGGTGCTTCGCGGATAACGGACTGAGCTCCGCCTGGCAGCGAGTGATCGCCGTGGTGGTTCAGCCGGGTGTGGAGTTCGGCAATGCGGTGGTGTTCGACTACGAGTCGGAAAAGACACGGGCACTTGCGAAATTTCTGGAGAAATCATGGAGCGGCGTGTTTGAAGCGCATTCGACTGACTATCAGAGTGGTTCCGCACTTGCGCAAATGGTGAAAGACCATTTTGCGATCCTTAAGGTTGGGCCATGGCTGACATTCGCTTTGCGCGAGGCGGTGTTCGCGCTGGCGAATGTAGAAGAGGAATGGCTCGCAGATCGCAAGGGGATTACGACATCGCGAGTGCGCGAGGCGCTGGAACAGGCGATGGTGTCTGATCCTCGATATTGGAAGAACTACTATCGCGGAAGTGATGCCGAGCTTTACTTCGCCCGCAAGTACAGTTTGAGCGATCGATCACGCTACTACTGGCCGAATCCTAATGTGGAAGCAGCACTGCAGAGGCTACTGCGAAATTTGGGGAAAGAGCCACCGCCGTTGTCGCTTCTGAGTCAATACCTCCCAAGTCAAGCTGAAGCAGTGCGGACGCGAACGCTCGCGGCGGATCCGGAATCGCTGATCCGGCATAAGATTCAGGAGGTGATCAGGATTTATGCAGAAGCGTGCGCAGGCAGGGGGAATTGATCGTTCAGCGGCAGAACGCAGCTTTGTTTTCCAGTTGGCCCGGGCCTATAATCGCCGCCGAAAGGAGACACCCATGTTCAAGCGCATCTTAAATTTGGTGGCGTTGACGTGCCTGGTTGCCGTGACGCTGTGGGCCGCGGACGATCCTTTCCTGGGTAAATGGAAACTCAACATCGATAAGAGCCAGATCACGGGCGAACAAATGAAGATCCAGGATCTCGGCAATAACAAATACACAATCAGTTGGGGCGCGACTCCAACCACAATTATTGCTGACGGGACTGATCAACCGGACCGATACGGAGGCACTGTGTCGATTGCTCCGGAAGGTGCAAACGCGTGGAAGATGGTGGTCAAGAAAGACGGCAAAGTCGTGGACTCGATGACTCACACTCTTTCGGCGGACGGAAAGACCCAGACCATCAAAGGGACGGCCTACAAACCAGACGGGGCTACATCAGATTTCGAGACCAACATGAAGAGGGTGGGCAGCGGCTCCGGCTGGGGAGGAACCTGGGAGAGTACAGATGTGAAGTTCACTTCTCCGGATGAGTGGGAGATCTCCGCATATGAGGGCGGTGGGCTAACGTTCACCACTCCGGCCTATAAAGAAGTTCTGAGCATGAAATTCGACGGCAAGGATTATGAAGACAAGGGGCCGAATGTGGCACCTGGTTCCATGGCCTCAGGCAAGCGAGTGGATACACACAACCTAGAAGTGACGAACAAGGTGAAGGGTGAGGTCATGGATCACACGAAATTCCGGGTTTCGTCGGATAGCAAGACGTTGACTCTGACAATTAAGGAGACCGGGCAGCCGAATCCTATTACCTTGGTTTACGACAGAATATAGTTCGAGAGTTTGTCTATGAAAAAATCCGTTCCGGTAGAATCCGCATCTGCAGTCATCGATCAGAAGATCAAGGAACTTGGCGATTGGCGCGGGAAGACGCTGGCGAAGGTACGCGATATCGTACATAAGGCAGACCCTGAGATTGTCGAAGAGTGGAAGTGGGCCAAAGCGACGTCGCCCGGGGTTCCTGTATGGTCGCATGAAGGCATCGTTTGCACAGGAGAGACCTACAAGAATGCGGTCAAGCTAACCTTTGCAAAGGGAGCATCGTTGAAGGACCCGACGGGCCTGTTCAACTCGAGCCTCGAAGGAAATGTCAGGCGTGCGATCGATATCCACGAGGGCGAGAAGATTAATGAAGCGGCACTGAAGGATCTGATGCGGGAGGCAGTGGCACTCAACCAAAAGGGGAAGAGCAAGGGCAAGAAAAAACCGTAACGTCAAGACAAAAGGTCCCTCCACTCCGCAGATCATTGCTTTCACGATGATCGGCTACGGTTGGGATGACAGATTGAGAATGATGTATCTCGTGCGGGGTGACAGGTTTGAACATCACTCCCCAAGCCAAATACGACGTACTTCGCTTCGACCTTTCATTATTGCATTGGCCTTGATGGCGAAAGAGGTGTGATCCAGGGATCCGGCGTGAATGGGGCATAGTCCCAGGGTCTTTTTTCTATCTTGCGCGGAAGGCGTTATTTGGGTAGTCTTCCGCCGCTCTTTCCTTAAGAGTTCCTCCCCCGAGAGAATCCGCCACGGACCGAGCCCATGGCGGATTTTTTGTCCTCTTACCTCTCCCGATACCGCATGAGCCTGCGCTGTGCCTCAGGAAATGAAAATCATTTAACCTGATTCCACGGAGTCGCGGACCCGCGAATGACTAGAAGCCAAGTGCCAGAGCCGATCACGGGTCTCCCCGGGTTTGCCGATCTCCGGCATTCACGTCGGCTGATGCTCGTGCTTGTCGCCGCTGGACTGTTTCTTTCATCTTCCCTCTGGGCCCAGATGGAGATCGGACGGTTGTCTGGCACTGTCAGCGATCCGAGCGGCGCAGCCATTACAGCAGCTCGCGTGTCACTTGAGAATCCTTTATCTGGCCGATTGACGGAAGTGGCAACGGACAATCGCGGCGAGTTTCGATTCGAAAACGTACCGTACGGGGCTTACATCCTACGCATTGCTGCGCCAGGGTTCAATTCAATTGCCAGAGCGCAGGATGTCCGCTCGAATGTTCCAGTGCGTGTGTCGTTGAGCATGACGATTGCGACTGGTGGCGCCGAAGTGACTGTGAATGCAGCGCCGGTCCTCGCGAGCGAGACTCCGCGAACGGAAACTGTGATTGACGAGGGTTACATCAAGCTTTCGCCAAGCGTTGTGCGCAGAGATCAGCTACAGGCACTGATTTCAACTGCGCCTGGCTGGAGTACAGAAAATGACGGCTTGATGCACATTCGAGGCGTCGATGACGGCACGCTCTATGTTGTCGGTGGCGTGCCCACACCGGACCGTGTCGATGGCTTGTTTGCAGGGTCTTTCAATACTGATGCGATCACATCCCTCGACGTAATTACAGGAAATATTCCAGCGGAATTTGGGGACCGTTCAGGGGCTGTCGTGCTAGTTCAACCAAAGTCGGGAATCGCAACTCCGTTTAATGGAACCGTCTCCTTGGGCGCTGGCAGTTTTGATTCGCGAGACATTTCTACAACAATCGGCGGCGGCACGCGCGACTGGGGATTGTTTTTCGCGGGCTCAGGACATGACTCCGACCGCTTTCTTGATCCGGTAGATCCGCGGAATTTTAACAATGGCGGAGGAGACGTTTCGCTGGAGCTTCGAGCTGACTGGAACGCGACCGAGAAGGATGTCATTCGTTTCGCGGGATTGCTGCAAGGCGCCGATTTCCGAGTGCCTAATAATGAAGAGCAAGAAGTGGCTGGCCAACGTCAGCGCCAGGAGGTTCGCCATAATCGCGAGTCCATCTCATGGCAGCATACCTGGTCGCCGAACACTCTGTCGGACGTAGCGTACTTCCGCAATTACTTCAAGTCCGAGCTTATTCCCAGCGCACTGGATACTCCGATCACCGCGGAACAAGATCGGCACCATACTCGTCAGGGAGTGTTGGCCAGCTTCACGCATCTGGCCGGAGGACACACGCTCAAGTTCGGGGTGTCGGCTGCGTTTGTCTCTATTAGCGAATTTCTTGGATTTGCCATCACCAACCCAGAGGCTGCAGAAGCCGCAGGCATCAGTGAAGCAGCAATGTTGTTTACGCTTCAAAATCCCTTTCGCTTTTCGGATGAAGTAACACGGGGAACGCAAGCGCTTTATGCGCAGGATGATTTCTCACCACTGCGTAACCTGAGAATCAGCGCGGGAGTGCGTTACGACCACTCCAACTTGCTGGTTTCAGATCAGCAGGTGAGTCCCAGAATCGGAGCCTCGTATTACTTGTCATCCACACACACTACGTTGCGCGCGTCGTTCAACCGACTTTATATGCCTCCACAAGTCGAGAATCTGCTCATCGCCAGTTCGCCACAAGCACGCGAACTTTCACCCTTTGCCGCGTCGGGAGGCGGAGCAGACATTGCTCCCGAGAAGCTCTCTGCGTGGGAGACAGGATTCTCGCAGGAGTTGCCGCAGTCCTTGCGTTTGAACATGGCCTACTGGTGGCGGAGGTTTCGGAACATCGACGATCCTAATGTTCTGCTGAGTACAACCATTATCTTTCCCAATAGCGTTGCGCGTGCGGAAGCGCAAGGTTTGGATGTGCGGCTCGATGTCCCACTACGCAAGGGCTTCTCGGCATTTTTCACCTACACGAATGGCCGAGTGGTTGAGATAGGCCCCATTAACGGAGGACTTTTTCTCGACGACGAGTTCATCGAAATTGGACCCGGAACCCGCTTTACTCCAGATCACGATCAACGGAATGTCGCATCGTTTGCGGTCACATATTCGCCGCGATGGCATGGCCTTTGGACCACTTTTTCAGGGAGATATGAAAGCGGCGTTCCGTTGGAACTTCCTGATCTTGATCCTGCGAAATTGAAGGCATTGCCCGGCGCGAACCTGGTCAATTTCGATACTGGACGGGTAAAACCATGGTATGTGTTTGGCTGGTCAGCTGGAATGGAATTGCTTCATAGAGATCGAGTTGTACTCGTTGCCCAGTTCGATGTACAGAATCTTGCCGACCGAGATTTCG
>Ga0066903_100000484_pt1 | contig 25056 bp, 23 predicted proteins | sample PanSoiMetaGPlot1_FD_67491 | JGI IMG/M metagenome (GOLD analysis project Ga0066903, IMG submission 67491) | Tropical forest soil microbial communities from Panama analyzed to predict greenhouse gas emissions - Panama Soil - Plot 1 (version 2) | ecosystem: Environmental > Terrestrial > Soil >... | reverse complement strand
GGTACCGACGAAGGCATGTAGGGCTCCGAGTTCCTCGCTAAGCGGTCGCCAATGCCCATTCAGTACAGCAGGGCCGCGCGGACGATGTCGAGCCCGCGCTAGCGGTCCTGTGGCTGCAACGGTCGCTGGGTTGCCATACGGCCAGTGTTCACGTGTTCTCCACTGATTCTGCGCTTGGTCCAGGCACCACGCCGTTAGCTTTCCTGCACAGCCAAGACCGAACCGGAGGCGCGGGCGTCCCGCGCGGGCAAGGGGCGGGACATCATGGTCAGGGCCGCTGGTGTACTCGCCTGGGCGGTCGGGCTATGTTTCGGCCTGCCCTGCGTCTTGGGGATCTGGCACTTTGCCAGGCACGGCCAGGTCTGGAGCTTCATGGGCTTCCCGACCTACGGCGGTGGTCCCTTTACAGACATCGGGATTCACACGACGCTGCCCTTGCTCGTCGCGTTCTTGCTGGCGTGCGCCGCAGAGCTCCTCGCCGGACGGCTGCTGTGGAACCGCCTTCGCTCAGGCGCGATCTTTGCGCTCGCGCTGCTGCCGGTCGAGGTCGCGTTCTGGATCGGGTTTGCGCTGCCGGCGGGACCTGCCGCCGGGCTGGCGAGGACGGTGCTGCTCCTGCTCGGCTGGTCTACCCTGACCAGAAGCCGACCCCGGCGCGGACAGGCGTAGCCATATCGTAAATCGGATATTCCGGGAATTCGGGATGAGTGGGGCGGGTGGGGATCGAACCCACGACCGGCGGATTATGAGTCCGCTGCTCTGACCGGCTGAGCTACCGCCCCAAGCGTCGGGTGCACCTTATCGCAGGCGCGCGATCGGGATACCCGGCCGCGCGGGCACCGCGCATGCGGGCGGCTGCCAGGAAACCGAGCCGCCGCGATCCAGCTCCGTCAGCGGATGCTCAGCTGCATTGCCATCGCGTGTTCGACCAGGGAGATCAGCACTTCCTTGGTGGAGGGCCTGTTCCTGGCGTCACACCGCACGATCGGGACCTCGGGCCCGAGCGACATGGCCTCCCTGACGTCTTCCATCTGATGCGGGAAGTCGCCGTAGAAGCCGTTGATGGCGACGATGAACGGCAGGCTCGCAGACTCGAAGTAGTCCACCGCCGGGAAGGAGTCGGCAAGCCGCCGCGTATCGACCAGCACCACGGCACCGATCGCGCCCTGGATCAGGTCATCCCACATGAACCAGAATCGATGCTGGCCCGGCGTGCCGAACAGGTAGAGCACGAGCCCGGCGTCGAGGGTAACCCGTCCGAAGTCCATCGCAACCGTTGTCGTGGTCTTGTCAGGAGTGTGGGACAGATCGTCGACGCCGTCGCTGACCGAGGTCATGACCGCCTCGGTGGTCAGCGGGGTGATCTCGGACACCGAGCCGACGAACGTCGTCTTGCCCGCACCGAAGCCACCAGCCACGACGATCTTGACAGACGTCACGGCGACGTCGGCGTCAAGGCCGTTAGCGGCCCTAGAGCTTGCGAAGTCCACTGAGCACCCTTTCAAGAAGGTTGAGATCTGGCCGGCCCTGCGCGTGGTCCGCCTGGTGGACGCGGACCAACCCCTCCATCGCCATGTCCCCGATGAGGACGCGGGCGACTCCGAGCGGCATTCGCAGGACCGCGGAGATCTCGGCGACCGATCGCCAGTCACGGCAGTATCCAAGAATGGACTGGCATTCCGGGCTCAATACCGAAAGATCGCGGGCTTCATAGTGCGATGCCGACACCATAGCCTCGATCTGCAGGTGATAACTGGGTTTTGTCCGACCGCCAGTTACCGCATATGGACGAACTAGCGAACTGGACTGCTCTGCGAGGCCAAAAGCTATGTCGTGCACGCCAAAATCGTCCGGAGACTGGGCGCCGTTGTCGCGCCTGTCTGCCGGCCCTGGCCGACGGCTGTCCATCGCTGGTCTGCCGCCGTCCGCCATCCAATCATCGTGGCGGGGAACCGACACCAATAGCTCCTGTCACTAACCGCCAGCACCGGGCCAGCTAGGAGGGGCCGAACCACGCATATCCGGAGTGAGCGCGCTGCCCACTCTTTCCACCATAAGTGCCATTTCATAGGCAACAAGGCCCATGTCGCAGTCTGCAGCCGCCAGAACGGCCAGGCTCGAACCATCGCTGATCGCCATGACAATCAGCAGCCCGCGCTGCATCTCGACCACGGTCTGCGAGACTGCACCGCCCTCGAAGACGCGCGAAGCGCCCTGGGTGAGGCTGGTCAGTCCGGAAGTCACTGCCGCGAGCTGGTCGACCCGCTCAGGAGGAAACCCCTGCGAGAACGCCATCGGCAGGCCATCGGCGGAGACGACGATGGCATGCGCGACCGAGGGCACACGCTCAACAAAGTTGGTAACGAGCCAGTTGAGATCCTGTGCCGGACGGGTAAGCGGACTCACCGGCGCTCCTTCCTGTCATGCGGGGTACACCCGGCGCCTTCCGAGCCTGGCAGCCACGGCACCATTGACCATACCTGGGGAGTTCGCAGATCTAGCATGACTTCGTCAGCGCTCTCATGTCACTCATCACCTGGAACGTCCGTCGTCCCATCACCCTGGTCGTTCACGTTCGCAGCACGAGCCTCACGCACTCCTCGTTGCAGACTAGCGAACCGCTCCCGGGTTGCTGCTGCAGAACGAACAGGCGCTGGCGTCGTAGCTTCCGTCGCCGTCCCGGGAATGAGGTTTGCCCTTGGCACCCGCCGGGGCAGGCCCGCCACGGTCGTGCCGCTGGAACTCGGAGCCACCGCCGCCTCGGCTACCTTCCAGCCCTCGTCGGCCGGTGAGGTCCAGGCCGCGGTCGGCCCGAGAGCCCTGCCACTGCCGACTTCGACCGACGGGCGGCCGCGGCGGAACCAGTCGGACTCGACGGCCTCGAAGATCGGCAGCCTGTTCTCCTCGGCGAGCGAGGCAGCAGGAGGAATGATGACCCCGCCGTTGGTCGATCCGTTATGAGAGTCGTCACGACTGCTCCCAGACCACGCGGGTATGGGCTGTGTACCCGGATCGCTCCAGGCCGCAGGCTGGCTCCAGGCGGGCTGCTCGGCTGCCCCGCCCGGGGCAGCTTCAGCGTCCTGCTCCCCTTCCCGCGACGCACTCTCTTCTTCGCTGCCGGTGGCAGCTGGCACGGACCACTCGCTCGATGCAGCCGCCGCGGGAATCGACGGGTGCTCTGCGCCGAATGCCGGGCCGGTGCCGGTGCCATTGCTCTCGCCTGACTCCGCGCTGAAAGCGGGGTCCGTCATCGCCGGAATCGGCCCTTCCGGGGTCCCGAACCTGCCAGGGTGCGGTCCGATGCCCGGCACACGCTGCGGGCCAAGCGACTCGCCAGGATCGTTTTGGTCCGGCGGCGAGAACCTCGGGGTGCGGGCCGCGGCTACCTCTTGCTCGGCGGTAGACGCTGCGGCGGGCCACTCGCCAGAGCTGGCGGCTGCGGTGAGTTCGCCAGGCGCATTGGGGCCAGCTATTCCTGCCTGCCCGGTCCCGATGGCGAACTTCGAAAACGGCTCGGAGAAACGCCCGGTACCGCCTGGCCCTCCGGCGGACTCGCGCACGACGACCTCGTCAGGCAGCCAGACCAGCGCGGTCAGGCCCGCGCCGGTCGCCGACCGCAGCCTGACCCGGATGCCGTGCCGCGCGGCTAGACGGGCGACTACGAACAGGCCCATCCGCCGGGAGACGGCCACGTCAACTACGGGCGGGTTGTCCAGCCGCCAGTTTGCGTGCGCCATCTCCTCACTGCCCATGCCGACACCGACGTCGGTGATGTCGAGAAGGACCCCGCCGCTATTGAGCAAGTGGCCAGAGACGTTGACCGGGGTGTCAGCCGACGAGAACGAGGTGGCGTTCTCAGCCAGCTCGGCAATCAGGTGGACGACGTCATTGACTGCCGGTCCGCGGACGGCGATGCCCGGCTGGACGTTCAGCGTGACCCGCTCATATTGCTCGATCTCGGAGACCGCCGCCCTCAGCACGTCCACGAGCGAAACAGGCTGATTCCAGCGCCTCGCTGATTCGTGGCCGGCGAGAACAAGCAGGTTCTCTGAGTTACGGCGCATCCGGGTGGCAAGGTGGTCCATCTGGAACAGGCTGCCAAGACGCTCCGGGTCCTGTTCGCCCTGCTCGAGTTCGTCGATCAGCTTGATCTGCCGTTCGACCAGCGACTGGCTTCGCCTGGACAGGTTCACGAACATCGCGTTCACGTTGCCGCGCAGCGCCGCCTCGTTCGCGGCGAGTCGCAGGGCTTCACGGTGAACCTGGTCGAAGGCCCGCGCGACTTCACCGATCTCGTCGAACGATTCGACATCGATCGGCTGGACGTCTATCGACAGGTTGTCGCTGTCGGCCTCGCTCATTCTCCGGACGGTCTCTGGCAATCCGACGCCGGCCACCTCGAGCGCGCCCGCGCGGAGCCGGCGCAGCGGCCGCACCATCGACCGGCCTACGACGACCGTGAACAGCAGCGCTATCACCAGGACGGCGAGGACGCCGCCGCCGATCCCGACCGCCGATATGATCGCCTTCTTGCGCAGGTCCTGAGCACGGTGGATGGCCTGGGAGACGAGAAATTCCTCAACTACTCGGACCTTGCCGATCGTCTCCGTGATGTTGCCGAACCACTCCTCAGCAGGGATCCCGATGCCGCTCAGCGAATGGTGCGCGGGCTGGTATTTGATCACCGACGACTCGGCCGCGCTCACCCGGTCGGCCAGCGAGCCGTTCTGGAGCGCGATCTGGTACTGGTTCTTCTGATAGGTCGACGCGAAGTTCACGAACTGGGCGCTGTCTGAGACTTGGTCGGCCACCGAGGCGTTCAGCATCTGGAACATGTTCGGTGCGAACTGTTTGGCAGTCAGCGAGTACACGATCAGGCCACGCTGAGTCGAGAACTCCTGCTGGATTCTCGAGATTTGGGTCAACGCGCTGACGGTCGATGTCAGCTGCGGATCGTTACTGCTCAGGGCGATCTGACCCTCAAAGGCAAGGAGGACTTCGATGACGGCCGTATAACGCTGGATCACGGTTGTTGCTTGAGACGAGCGCGAAGCTTCTCGCACACTCTTGATGAAGTCGAGCTCAGAAAGCACCGAGCTCGCATGCTGGACTACCCCTGACGGAAAATTCTCCCCAATGGCCTTGGCGCCTTCCCGGACTGGCCCGATCGCCTTGTCGGTATAGACGTATTGCTGGCGGACGACCTGCAATTGGCTCTGCGCCTGGCTCCGCGCATCCCTGGAGAGGCCCTTACCAACAATGCCGCCCGGCCCGGTATCCATAGCGAGGTACCAGACCGTGTTGTCACGCTCGTACTCGAGGTCATACGCCAGCTTGGTGACCTTCGAGCCGAGATCGGCCAGTTGCGCTACCCGCTGGTAGTCGACCGCCGTCTTCCAAGACGAGACGATGCTTGACGCGCCAAGTGCAACCGCGGTCGCCGTCGGAATCGCGATCAGCAGCACCAGCCTGGACCGTACGCGCCAGTTCCTGAGCAAACGTCGGTGCGACCTTCCGGTCGTCGGCTCCACGGCCGGTGCCATGATCTGCCGGACCTCAGCAGCCATGTCATGAGGGGGTGATTCGGGCATATCTCTCATGCCAGGGCCACCGGATCGTCCGTAGGCCGCCTGAGCCTCGGCGCCGGACGGCCTGGCTGAACCGCGCACGGCATCGCGCGACATCTTGCTTCGGGACGGCACTGCTGGTGTACCTCTTCACCTCGTTAGCAGAAGGTTCCCTTGGTTCCGGGCCTCCGGAACACCCATCTGTAGGATCCCTCCAGGAAACGGACCGTTACGGCGACGCAACAATGCATAGCCATGGGTGACTCTATCCCTCAACTCGCCGACATGCAGCGATACGAGGTTGAACCGGATATTCGCGGAAGCAAGCGGCTGGCCAGCACGGTCTTTGTTCCGCGCTCACCCGCCTCTGCCTGTGCGACGACTTTATTTAGGGTACTCTCTCCCGAGTCGTCCGTGATCAGAAAACTGTCCGTATCACCAGCAAAATGATCACCGGCATGCGCTCGTGCCACTTGCATCCCAGGTAAGGACCGAGATGAGGCTGTCGTCAGGCCGGACTGGCGCGCCTGCGCGCAGGACATCGCCCCGCCGGCTGCGTTCCATCACCGTCCTGCTAGCTAGCCTGAGCGCCTTGGCAGGCGTGGCTGGCTGCAGTCCGTTCAGCCAGCAGGCGACGACAACCGACGCGACCGTGATCAAAGTCGGCGTGGTACCCGGCATCGACAACGCCACGCTGTACCTGGCGAAGAAGCGCGGCTACTTCTCCAGCGCCGGCATCAACGTGCAGATCGTCGACTTCAAGACCGTGGACGCCGAGCTGCAGGCTCTTAACCACGGCGATGTCAACGTCGCCGCAGGGGACTATGGAAACCTCTTCGCAAAGCAGTCCACATTGCAGAAGAGCGCCTTCAAGATCCTCGCCGACGGGTACGACGCGGCGCCAGGAGTCGTCCAGATCATGACGATGCCCGACTCCCCCGTGAAGTCGCCCACGCAGCTGAGCCTCATCGGAGCGCCAAACGTCGACCAGGTGGGTGCGCCCTCTGGCGGCCCGAACAGCCTGGTGATCGCGAGTGCGACGTCGGTGCTGCAGAGCTACGGCGTGAACCTCTCGAACCTGACGTGGAAGAACATGAGCGAGACAGACGAGATCAACGAGCTTGTCTCCGGCCGGATCAAGGCCGCGCTGCTCACCGAGCCGTACGTGTATCAGGCTCAGCAAAAGGGCGCGATTCTCCTCGTCGACGCCTGTAGCGGTGCGACCGCCGGCATTCCGCTGTCTGGATACTTCGCCAGCACATCGTGGGCGAGCGACAAGTCCAAGGAGGTAGCGGCGTTCCGGGCCGGCCTAGCACGTGCCGATGCGCAGGCCGCGATGCCTGGCCCGGTTCAGGCGATACTGCCCGCGTACGCCAAGCTGAGCCCGCAACAGGCAGCCCTCGTCACCACAGGCGTATATCCGCTCTCGACCATCACCGCCAATCTTCAGCGCACCGCCGACCTGATGAACCGGATCGGAATGATCAGCAAGCAACTGAACGTGGCGCAAATGATCGCCAAGTAACGCCGTGCGTCGGATCAAGCCTCGGCGGCCAGGCCCAGCTCGCGAGCGATGATCATGCGCTGCACCTCGGAGGTGCCCTCGCCGATCTCGAGCACCTTAGCGTCGCGGTAGAACCTCGCGACCGGGAACTCGTTCATGTAGCCGTAGCCGCCGAAGATCTGAGTGGCGTCACGCGCGTTGTCCATCGCCGCGTTCGACGCTGTCAGCTTCGCGATCGCCGCCGTTTGCTTGACGGGTTCTCCCGCCACCAGCCGGGCCGCGGCGTCGTACCAGGCCAGCCTTGCGCTCGCCGCCCTAGCCTGCATATCCGCGATCTTGAACTGGATGGACTGGTAGTGGCCCAACCGGTGGCCGAACGCTGACCTTTCGCGAACGTACTTCAAGCACTCGTCGACGCATCCCTCCGCCAGGCCGGCCGACAGGGCCGCGATGGCGATCCTGCCCTCATCCAGGATCCGCAGGAACTGGGCGTAACCGCGGCCCTGGTCGCCGAGCAAGTTGGCGGCTGGCACCCGGACATCAGCGAAGGACAGCTCCCTGGTGTCCGACGCGCACCAGCCGACCTTCGAGTACTTCGCGCCGACCGTTAGCCCGGGAGTCCCTGCCGGGACGATGATCGAAGAAATCTGCGGCCTGTCCGCTGACGTGCCCGTGATCGCCAGCACAGTGATTACCGAAGTGATGGACGTGCCGGAGTTCGTGATGAAGGCCTTGCTCCCATTGATCACCCATTCGTCACCGTCCCGCACGGCGGTCGTCCGCATGCCGCCGGGGATGTCTGAGCCACCGCCAGGCTCGGTAAGCCCGAAGGCCGCCAGCCGTTGGCCGCTGCAGAGGTCCGGCAGCCATTGCGCGCGCTGCTCCTCGTTGCCGTACAGATAGATCGGCATCGCCCCGAGCGCAACCCCCGCTTCCAGAGTGATGGCTACGGATGAATCGACCCTGGCGAGCTCGTGGAGGGCGAGACAGAGTGCGAAGTGGTCGCCGCCCATGCCGCCGTATTCCTCTGGGAAAGGAAGCCCGAAAAGACCTAGTTTCCCCATGCTGGCAACGATTTCGTATGGGAACTCGTTGCGCTCGTAGAAGTCGCCGATGACCGGGGCGACAACGTCGCGGGCGAAGTCCATCACTGTGGTGCGCAACGCCTCATGCTCATCGTCGAGTCTGAAGCTGATCACGCAGCGATGCTACCTGGCGGCATCTGTACCAGCGCTAGGCTGTGAACGTGACGCCGGTGGGTCATTCTGTACCGGCTTGACGCGACGGCCTGGCACGCGCCTGGATGACAGGCGCCGAGGCGGCGATGACTGGCGAACCAGGCATCAAGGAAGGAGCTCGCTGTGATGGCGACGCGGACTTGCCCGGACTGCGCGACCGAGGTCGGCGTAGCCGATCTCATCTGCTTCACCTGCGGAGCGAACCTGCCCCGGCTCGCGTCAGCCGATGAGCCGCCGCTTCCCATCACCGTGGCTCAGAAAGCCGTTTCATCCGACAAGTCGGGCCGGCGGATCTCCTCGACTGTTCTGCGAATTGCCTTCCCGGCCGGCAACGTTGAGGTGCCTGCTGGCACCTCGGTGCTGCTTGGCCGCGACCCTGCCGAGTCACTGGTGGCCGCAGCATTCGAACAGTGCGAGAACATATCCCGTCGGCACGCGTCGATCACCGTCGACGACGCCGGTCACGCCACGATCAGGGATGAGCACTCAACGAACGGCACCTTCGTCAACAATGACCGCCTGCTGCCAGGGACCGACGTGCGACTCGTCAACGGCGACACGGTCCGTCTTGCTGCTGACGTCACAGGCCTTGTGACAGTCCTTCCCTAGCCGCCAGGGCCGTGCTATCGATCTTCACCGGCCGCGAACCAAGGCGTGAACGGCTCCGCGGACATGAACCAGGGTCGATACGGCTCGTAACGAGCGTCACCTGGGAACCTCTCGATGTCGGTTAGCACGTCGCCGTCTGCCCATTGGGCGAGGCCATCACCAGCATCCCTGAGCATCTTGATGAGGTCTGTCAGCTTTCCGCCAGCGCTGAGCGAGCCGCTATCGTCCGCGCCGTCCGCAGCGGACCTGGGCGGCCACTGCCACGACCTGTCCTCATTGTTGTCCTGGGTCAGGCGGCCCGGCTGGATGTCGCTGGTGGCACGCGAGGCGGAGGGATGGCCGTCTGGCAGCTGGCTGAGCCGCAGCCGCAGGTTGTCGAGTAACTCCGCAGGCGATCGGGCCCGGCCGTCAGCGCCGCTCGGCAGATCCCAGGTCTTGTCTAACGATCGATTCGGGTGCAGGTCCCGCGGTTGCATGGCCATGATTGTAATCGTTGTTTCTAATGGTGCATGATTTGCACGAGTTATCCGATGATTGGTCTGTTGTTGCGCCACATGTCCGTGACATGATCGGCGCAAGGTCTCCCCGTGACTGACGGAGGCAACGGTGGCCGATTCCCAAACCCGCACCCCGGTGGCCGACACCGGCCTTAGGCCCAACGCGATCGGGCTGCGCGAAGTCCTGTTCCAGAGCATTACCGACATGGCGCCGGGCGCTGCGATCGCCGCGTCAATACCGTTCGGCGCGGGATTTGCCGGCGGAGCGCTGCCGCTGGCGGTTGTGTTCGCGCTCGTAGCGTCCTTGTTCACGGCCTGGACCGTCAGCCAGCTCGCTAAGGAGATGCCTGCGGCAGGATCACTGGCGACCTATGCCGCCCGGGGCATCCACCCCGGCGCCGGCTTCCTCGTTGCGTGGGCTTATGTGATGGTCGGCTGGCTGGTCGCGCCGCTGGTATTGCTTCAGCTCGGCTTCACGACCGCAGCGACGATGAACACCGAGTTCGGCTGGTCGGCTGACCTTTGGTGGCCGTGGTCCATCGCCGGAATGCTGATCGTCTTCCTCGTCGGCTACTTCGGTATTCGCGCGTCTGCCCGCCTCGGCACGATCCTCGGCATCTTCGAGATCGCCGTCTTCCTGATCCTCGGAGTGATGCTGGTGATCCACGCTGGCGGTCACAACACGGCTGAGGTGTTTACCACCAAGTTCGTGCCCGCCGGTCAGTACCACGGACTGTCAGGCGTCATCGCAGGCTCAGTGTTCACGGTCCTGGCATTCCTCGGGTTCGAGAGCGCGGCACCACTGGCCGAGGAAGCGCGCAACCCCAAGCGAACCGTCCAACTCGCGGTACTGCTGTCCACGCTTGTCATCGGCGCGCTATACGTGTTCACCACCTACGCGATGGACGTCTCATTCGGTCCGGCCGGGTTCTCCAAATTCACCACAGCCGGCAGCGCCTCCTGGGAGGGGGTGGCCAGATCGCTGTACGGGCTGTTCTGGGTGTTCGTCTTCTTCGCGATCATCAATTCGACGCTGGCCAACTCCAACGCCGGCGTGAACGTGGCCAGTCGTACCGCTTTCGCGATGGGCCGGGTCCACGCCTTCCCGCCGCAGTTCGCGAGGGTCAGCCACCGGCACCGTTCGCCGGTACTTGCGATCGCCGCCGGCACGGTCATCGGTCTGGCGGTGATGCTCGGCCTCGGCCTCGGCTACGACCCAATCACAGCGTTCGGCATGGTAGCGACCGCGCTAGTGATCTTGCTGGTGGGCATCTACCTGGTCATGAACGTGGCCTGCATCGGCTACTTCGCCCGCCGCGGGCACGGCTTCAACCTGCTCTCGCACGTGATCATCCCCATTCTCGGGATCGCGGCCTTCATTCCCGCGTGGCTCGCGGGTGCTGGCATCAAGGCGCCGGGCCTGAGTTTTATCCCGTCGCTGACCGCCCCGCTCTCCTACATGGGTCCGGCCGCTGCGATCTGGATGGTTATCGGCGTCGTCTTCTTGCTGTTCCTGTACGCGCGTCATCGCCAGCGCATTCAAGACGTGGCGCTCGTCCATCTTGACGCCGCGCCGACGCCCGAGCCTGCGGGGCTTGACAAGGCATGACCGACCTTCAGGTTGTCACGTTCAAGCCGGAGGCTGATCAGTACGCGTGGACGTTCGGCGGCGCGCCGCCGGTCGCCAGGATCAAGCCTCCGGTCGTGCTCCAGGTCTTCACCGAGGACGCGTTCTTCGGCCGGGTCCGCGGCGAGGGCGATCTGGTCTCCCAGGTGTGCGAGTTCCCGTTCGTGAACCCGCAGACCGGGCCGTTTTACATCGAGGGCGCTCAGCCGGGCGACACGATCGCGGTGCATTTCGTGTCGATCACCCCGGCTAGGGACTGGGGCGCATCGACGACCATCCCGCTCTTCGGCTCGCTTACCAACACGCACCTGACCGCCCTGCTGAACGAGCCGCTGCCGGAGATCGTCTGGATGTGGCAGCTCGACCGCGCCGCAGCGACCTGCCGGTTCACAGCCCGCCGCGGTGGCTTCACGACCGACATGCCGATGAACCCCATGCACGGGACTGTCGGGGTCGCCCCAGCCAACCTGGAAGCGCGCAGTGCGCTGGTGCCTGACGCCTTCGGCGGCAATATGGACACTCCGGAAATGTGCGCGGGAACGACCTGCTACCTGGGTGTCAATGTGGATGGCGCGCTGTTCTCGCTCGGCGACGGCCACGCCCGCCAGGGTGAAGGTGAGACCTGCGGCGTGGCTGTTGAGACCGCGATGAACACCGTGATGATCATCGACCTGCTGAAGGGCGTGCCATGTCCGTGGCCGCGGCTCGAGAACGACGGCTACATCATGACCGCTGGCTCGGCGCGGCCGCTCGAAGACGCTTTCCGCATCGCTCAGACCGAGCTGATCACCTGGATGGCCGGCCAGTACGGCATGGACGTCATGGACGCCTACCAGCTCGTTAGCCAGGGTGTCGAAGCACCATTGGCGAACGTGGTGGACGTGAACTACACGTCGATCGCCAAGATGCCCAAGCGCTACCTGCCACATGGAGCGGTCATGGACGGGACCCACGCCAGGTTGCGCGAGCTCGCGGCCCAGTACCGCGGCTAACCGACCTGGGATGAACATCGAGGTCATTGCCTTCGATGTTTTCGGAACGCTGGTCGACTGGCGATCCAGTATCGCCGACGCGTTCGCGAGAGCTGGTGAGACTGCCGGGCTGAGTGCCGACTGGGCGGCAGCCGCCGATGCATGGCGATCGCGGTATTACCCGGCAATGGCAAAGGTGCTGAACGGCGAACGTCCGTTCCGGCCGCTCGACGTCCTGCACGCCGAGATGCTTGATGAGGTCATCGCCGAATTCGGCCTCGAGAATCTGGGCAGAACTGCCCGGACCGAACTGGTCCGGGCCTGGCATCGGCTGCCGCCATGGCCGGATGTGGTGCCTGGCCTGACCGCGCTGCGCAAGCGACACATACTCACGCCGCTGTCCAATGGCGGCGTCGGCCTGCTAGCCAGGCTCGCGAAGGCGGCCGGCCTGCCGTTCGACTGCATCTTGTCCGCCGAGCTGGCAAGGACCTACAAGCCGGACCGGCGGGTCTATCAACTACCTGCCGCCTACTTCGATGTGCGGGCCGACCAGGTCCTGATGGTGGCATGTCACCCTAGCGACCTCGACGGCGCGCGGCATGCCGGGCTCCGTACCGCTTACATCCCGCGCGCTCTCGAATGGGGACCCGGCAGCTCCGCGCCCCCGCCTCCGGATTGGGTCGATCTGGCGGCCGACGATCTGATCGCACTTGCCGCCCGGCTGTGAGGGGCTAAACGCCCAGAAACCGGAGCACGTCCTGCGCCTCGGCCTGCAACGCCGCCGCGACGTGACCGGGCAATGGCGCGAATGCAGACAGTTCGAAGGCTCCGCCGGCCAGCGACCAGATCGCTGCCGCGCGCCCGTCCACCAGCGCGAAAGGCCGGAACAGCCCGTTGACCGTCACGATGTTGGTGGCGGCGCCGAGCACTGGCTTCCGGTCAGCCCAGCCGTGCAACAGCGGGTCGAATGAGCCAAGCAGCAGCGGCGGTGGCAGGTCCGGGATCGCCGACCGCGTCGATGCCTTCAATTCGGCCAGGCCATCCTCTCGCCCTCCCAGCTCGCCGGCGATCGCGCTCAGGCCGCGGCGCGCATCGCGCAGCGGCAGGCCGGCCCACTTGGCGAGATCACGCTCGCTGGCCGGGGCATGTCCGGCGAGGAACCGGCGCGCGAGCTCGGCGAGCGCGACGTCGCGGTCGAATCTGGCTGTCTCGAAGCGGCTAGGTGGCTGGCCCAGCCAGTCACGGACCAGCACGAACCCATGCTGACGTCCGATCATCGGCCCCCTGATGACCAGGCCGCGGATCGATGCCCGCGCCAGGATGTGCACCAGAGCCTGACCCTGCGTCCGAATCCCCGCGGCGGCGATGACCTCGCCAAGCTGGGCGCGCGTGAGCGGGCCATCGGCGGCCAGCGCTGCGTCTATCAGGCCGACCGCCTTGTCCGCCTCGGCGTCGGTCACACCCTCTTGCCCGAGGCGCCGTGAGTTCGCGGCCTCCATCGGTGGCGTCGTCAGCCGCTGTAGCCACCAGTAGTCCGCAGCGGTCACGAGATGGAGCGTGCCGCGGTTCAGCCAGGTGATGAGCAGTGACCGATCCTCGGTCAGCGCCCGGTCGACATCAGCGGCCGTCAGCCCGGCAGTTCGTGCCCGGATCGCAAGCCGGGCACCCCTCGCGTCCTGGCCTTGCACCGCCAGGAGCCGCGTGACCACGTCGACCGGAGTAGCCGCCGATGAGCCGGTCAGCAGCTGCGCGGCGCAGCGCTCGGCAACCAGGTCCGCATCGACATTGCCCATCCCTTCATCGTGTCATCAGCTGCTGACAACTCCGGGAGAGAACGGCGTCGGCCAAGGGCCGGCGCGATGTAGACAGGCTCACCCTCGACATAGGTCGCAAGCACATGAGTGTTCGCGATCTCTGCCGGGGTTCCGCTAAGCGCATCCCGGTCGAGTACGACCAGGTCAGCGAGCTTGCCGGGTTCGAGCGAGCCGGTGACGCCGTCGAGGTGGTTCACGAATGCCGACCCGATGGTGTACGCGCCTAGCGCCGCAGCCAGATCGAGCGCCTGGGCGGGCAGGAACGGGTCAGCATCGGCACCGGTCGCCCCCGCCAGCGATCTGTTCACCGCAAAATGGATGGCGCGCAGCGGGTTCGCGCTGCGCGCCAGCTATGTGCCCTCCCGCGGCGCGCCGACTCCACCATCATCGCGACTCGGCACTGCGAGCAACGATGACGCATTAAAGATCGTCAGCGTGTCTGGCGCCAGATCGACGTGATCGGGAAGTGCGTGCTGGCCTGACCGCGGAACGGCAGGCCATAGGCCTGTTCGATTGTTCGCAGCACGTTGTAGTGATTGATCGGCGTGTGATAGCGGCCCGGTCGTACCTGCTGGCCGGAGAAGATCGTGGCGATGTGATTCGAGTGGCTGCCGTCGTCTTCGTCGAAGGTCACGATCAGCAAGCTACGGTGCGTCTGCGCCCACATGGCGTAGCCGGCCAGGTGCGCGCGCAACCATGCATCCCCGGTGCCGACCGAGCAGTCGTGCATGTCGTGGCACAGGTCTGGAATCACGAACGAGACGGCGGGCAGCCTGGCGAAGCCCCCGGCGCCGAAGCGAGTGAAAGGCTGGTTGACCGTACGTGGCAAGCCGGCAAAGTCGGTCCAGGGAGCGTGCTTTCGTGCGTAGTCGCCGCTCTGGCAGGTCTGCGACCCCGTGCCCGGCAGACCTTCGGAGTAGCCGGCGAAGGTCCTGTCCTTCGCGATCAGGTCGGCAGCCAGGTTCGGCCGGCGTAGCGTGATCGGGCACTGGTCACTCGTGACCCCGTGTGTACTCCCGGAGAACAGGGCCAGGTAATTCGGCTCACTCGGATGGCCGACCGCGTACGACGCGGTGAAGAGCGCCCCGGTCCTGGCGAGCGAATTGAGGTAGCTGGCCTGCGAGTTGCCGATGACCGCGCCGTACTGATGGTTCTCGAGGATCACGACCACCGTGTGCTCAGGCGTCGGCACGGCGACAGCGGATCGCAGTGCCGACGGACTGGCCGAAGCACGACCTGAACGCTGGACACCCACGCCTCGCGGGGCGCTCGAGGCACCGCAGCTTGCCAGCAACATGCCCAGCGTGGCCAGGGCGCCGGCCCGAGCGATCCTGCGCGCAGCTCTCGGCATCACGCACGTGCCATCCCTGTCGCGTCGTCCGCTCGGTCCTGCATGGGCTCCATCCTGGCCGGTTGCCCGTTAGGTAAACGTCCGGCGCACTCGCCCAGTGCCGGCCGACAGGGGCGCGGTCCGTTCAGTGTTGGGCGGCTTATGGCAGAGTGCGGTACATGGCCCCCACTGTCTCAACCACCTGCGGAACGCTGCGCGGCCAGTACCGCGACGGCGTCGCCAAATTCCTCGGTATCCCCTATGCGGCCAGCCCGACGGGCAGCCTGCGGTTTCAGGCACCGGAGCCGCCGAAGTCGTGGTTGGGGGTCAGGGAGGCCATCGCATACGGAGCAACACCGCCCAAGCCGGACTATCCCCCGCCGTTCGACACGCTGTTCGCCGAGCCCAATATCGCCGGGGACGACTGGCTGAACCTCAACGTATGGACGCCGGATCCCGAAGGTTCCGGCCTGCCGGTCATGGTATGGATCCATGGCGGAGCTTTCGCCAACGGCAACTCAGCAATCCCGCTGTACGACGGGCACGCCTTCGCCAGGGACGGCGTTGTCCTGGTCAGCATTAATTACCGGCTCGGCATCGATGGGTTCGCACTACTGCCTGACCGGCCCGCCAACCGGGGGCTGCTCGATCAGATCGCGGCGCTGGAGTGGGTGCGGGACAACATCAGCGCTTTCGGCGGTGACCCGGATAACGTGACAATCTTCGGAGAGTCCGCCGGCGGCATGAGCGTCACCACGTTGCTGGCCATGCCACGCGCCGCTGGCCTGTTCGCCAGGGCGATCGCGCAAAGTGGCGCTGCCCAGGCGGCCGCTGCCCCGGCAGACGCGGCACTGGTCACCGCCGAGCTCGGCCGGGCGCTAGGCGTCGATCTGACCGCGGACGCCTTTGCCGAGGTGGACCTGGACGTCCTCAATGCCGCGCAGGCCACCGTTCGAGATGCTCTGGCCGCCAGCCCAGATCCGGCCAGGTTCGGGCCGAGCATCGTCGCGAGCACGATGGCGTTCATCCCGATCGTCGACGGCGGCTCGCTTCCCGAGCATCCGCTCGCCAGCATCGCGGCGGGCAGCGGTTCAAACGTGCCGCTTCTGATCGGTACCAACGCCGACGAGTTCCGCACCTTCCTCGTTCCGTCCGGGATGGTCAACCTGGTCACCGAGGAAGTGCTGGCGACGATGGCAGGCGCAGTAGGCGCGGACAAGGACGTGATCGAGACATATCGGGCATGCCGCCCTGAGGCGTCACCAGGCGACCTGCTCGCAGCGCTGCTGACGGACCGTTACTTCCTGCTGCCGGCGCTAGCCGTCACCGAGGCTCGGGCCGACGGGCCGGCGGCGACTTTCTGTTATCAGTTCGCCTGGCAGCACCCGCAAGCTGGTGCCGGGCATGGGCTCGATGTTCCGTTTGTCTTTGACAACCTGTCAGCGGAGGGGGCTGAACTGGTCGCCGGTCGCGACGCACCGCGCGAGGTCGCGGAGGAGATGCATAAGGCCTGGATTAGTTTTGCTGTTGCGGGCGATCCGGGCTGGCCGGCCTACGACGCAGGCCGCCCGGTCATGTTCTTCGACTCGGGCGGCGGCGCCGTGCAGCACAACCCGCGCAAGGAAGAGCGCGAGATATGGCCGCGTAGCTGACGCTGCAACCCAGGTGCTTTCGTCATGCTCCCAGCCATCCGGTTAAGCTGCGCACTCCCGGCAAATGGGTTCGCCCTTGCGGGTCTCAGCGAGCTGACTCCTGTGGTGCACCAGGAAGCATCGTGAGCAAGTGAACTCGTCAGCCTGACGCGGGATCACCCGGAACGACAATTCCTCATTCGAGAGATCCGCCCCCGGCAGCTCAAGTGACTCAGCAACGTCATCTGGATCAAGGTCAATCGATGTCGACGACTTATCCATCCTGCGCGCTTGAAGTTCCTGCAGGCTGTCCTCGGTCATCTCTTCGTCAGTCTTGCGCGGGCTGTCGTAGTCAGTAGCCATGGTGGCCTTACTCCTCCATCGTTAACTTCCTCGCGCGAGTGCAACGCTTTCGAGGCCGTAGTTGTGCCCGAATCCGGCGGGGAATTCTGTCACGTCCCCGCCGCGAGGTACACACTGCGGTCCTGCTTAGCGGTTCGTGTCGCACCGATTTACTCGTAGATCACTGTTAACTACTGCAACGGCCCGCTAGCAGCCGCCGCGACTAGCCGTCAGTCATCCCGTTCGGCGTCCAGTCCGAGCAGGAGGTCATGCAACTCGGCGAAGAGCGTCGGCCCCGCCCCTATCGTCATCGATGAACCAGCCGGCTTCCCTGCCAGCCCGCCGACGACCGCCCCCGCCTCGCGAGCGATTAGAGTACCCGCTGCGATATCCCAGTACTGAACGCCGCGCTCGTAGTAGCCGTCCACGTTTCCAGCGGCGAGCGAGCACAGGTCCACCGAGCACGCCCCGTTGCGCCGGATGTCCCTTACCCGCGGCAAGACGGCACTAAGCACCTGGCCCTGCACCGCGCGCCGGCCACGTTCATAGCCGAATCCAGTGGCGATTAGCGCCCCGGACAACGAAACTTCGGCGGTGCAAGCAAGAGGCTCGCGATCGGCTGCTATGTCAGGAAATTTGTTGCTAATGGAGTTGCTTGAACTTGCCAGCGCCGAGTGCCAGGCGCCGCCGCCCCTGACCGCGCCGTACAAGGAGTCCCGCCGCGGGGCGCACACCGCCCCAGCGACCACCTCCCCGTCGACCTCAGCGGCGATGCTTACCGCCCAGTCAGGCAGGCCGTACAGATAATTCACGGTGCCATCCAGCGGGTCCACTATCCACCTGACTGGTGCATCACCGCCGGTCTGCCCGCCTTCCTCACCCAGGATGGCGTCCTCAGGTCGTTCGGCCAGGATCCGGGTCCTGATCAATCGCTCGGCGGCCTGGTCCATCTCGGTGACGACATCGGTCGGGCTTGTCTTGGTTTCCACTACCTTCGGCGGCGTGCGCCGCTCGGCGAGGAGCTCGCCAGCCTCGCGCGCGATCGCGACGGCGAGGGTCAGCAGCTCGCCTGGGTCCTGGCCGGTCACGACGCGGTCCGGCAACAATGCTCGCCGCACAAGAGGGCGACGGAAGAACCTAGCGCGCCCGCCCACGAGCTCGCCAGGTTTTCTCCGCGCGCCCCGGCGGCGAAGTCGGCGACCAGGCTCGAGATGAGCGCCACGAACTGCGGATCGGTGCCAGGCGTCGCTGCCCTCGCCATCGGCAGGCCAAGATCAGCGGCCGTCCGCGCGGCCTCGATGTCCAGGTCGAACATGACCTCCATGTGGTCACTGACGAAGCCGATCGGCACGATAACCACCGCCGGAGCTCCGGCCTTGGCCACGTTAGTCAGGCAGTCGTTGATGTCAGGACCCAGCCAGGGCACGGATGGCGGCCCGCTGCGGCTTTGGTACGCAAGCTGCCAGGCATTCCTGCCGACGGCCGCCGCGACCCGGCCGGCCACTTCGGTCAACTGTGCCTGGTACACCCCTCCGCCGGGACCGCTCGTCGCGGCCATCGATTCGGGGATGCTATGAGCGGCGAACACCAGCTCGGCATCGTCCCTGACGTCAGCGGGCAGCGTCGCCAGAGCGCGGGAAGTGGCGCCGATGAACGACGCCGCGAACCGGCGGTGCCCGTAATAGGGCGGGATCTTGACCACGGCGGGCGCGTTCATACCCACGGCCGTCCTGGCACGATCGATGTCCTCGAGGTACTGCCGGCAGCTCGAGTACGAACTATAGGCCGCCGTTGCGAAAGCGATCACCGAGCGGATGCCGTCATCGGCCATCGCCCGCATGGTGTCGGTCAGAAACGGCCGCCAGTTCCTGTTGCCCCAGTACACGGGCAAGTCAATGCCGTTATCTGCAAAGTCACGCTCTATTTCGCCGAGCAGCTCACGGTTCTGGGCATTGATCGGACTGACGCCACCAAACTGAAGGTAGTGCTCGGCGACTTGGGCGAGCCGCTCGTCGGGCACGTTCCGGCCAGCGGTGACGTTGCGCAGAAACGGCATCACCTCATCTGGCCCCTCGGGCCCGCCAAACGAAACCAGCAGGAACGCGGCGTCTGTGCCCATGGCGTCATCCAATCAGGGCCGGCCAGGCGATGGCCGGCTGGCTCAGCGGTGTTCCTCAGTGATATTCGGCCGCGTACCTGCCAGCCAGCGCGAGCACCTCGTTCACGTACCAGTCGGCGTGGTTGTAGGCGAAGATCGCCTGGCGAAGCCCGCTATCGGTACCTGACGAAGCACCGTCCGCGCATAGCATCCTTGCGGCCGACGGCACCGCATCGAAGGGGTTCATGATGTCCGGCGGCCCCGGCGGCCCGAAGCCGCTGATGCCCCATTGCGCCCAGGTGCTGGGCAGGAACTGCATGGGGCCTAGCGCCCCGGCACTGGAAGGACCCATGTTCTGCCCGTCGGCGCTTTCGATCTGGCCGATCGCCGCCAGTACCGTCCACGACATCGCAGGGCAGTACTTCATTGCCGAGGCCTGGAAGAGTTGCAGGTAGCTGCTGATCTGACCGGGCCGCGGCGGCTTGGCGCCAATGACCGGCCGCTGGCCGCGCAGGTCGACGACCTTCGCCTGAGCGCCGAGCACCCGCCTGACCTGCGCAGTCAACGTCGCAATGCTTGGCCCTGGCGCGCTTATCAACGCTGCCACCTTGTGCACCAGGCCGAGCTTGCGCGAGGTGTCCTGGTTCACGAGCAGGTCAACGCCGGCGATATTGAGCTGCGCCGATCCTGCGTAGCGAAGATCAACGTGTGTTCGGGCTGTCAGCCGGTAGCTGCCTCCCGACAACCTGAGCTGCCTGGCGGCGGGAGCCGATGCGATGAACCCGCCGGCTGCCAGCCTGGTCCAGAGACCGTCATCCGATGCGGCGCGAAGAGGGACCCAGGACCTGAACCGTCCGGGGTTCACGCCGATCACGCTGGCTCGGCGGCCGCCGACGGTGATCTGGGCGCCGTCAAAGGTGACCATCTTCCGTACGCCCCTGATCGCGCGCAGCCCGGCGACATCGCTTGACTGCAGGCCGCTCGGAAGCACGATCAGCAGATCAGGCAGGACGATCCCGTTGAAGGCACCCGTTGTGACGACCGGTGCAGTGGCGTCAGGATCACGAGCGGAAGGCGCACCGCTGGGACCAGTACCTACCGGAAATACGCCGGGCTGGTTATCCTGCCCCGCCCGCGCCGTCACGCCACCGATCGACATCGCGATGATGACGGCCATTCCGGACAGTACAGCTCCGCAGCCTATGAGCAGTGGCTTAGGTAGTCGCCGCGCGGCCTTGAATGCCGTCGCTGCCGAACGGGAAAACAGATCGGCTGACCGCGAGAATGGCGGGACGACGATACTGCTGGCACGCTTCAGCCTGGGTCCCATGTCCATTCCCATGTTAGCGGCGCACCCAGCGAGGGCAGCCGATGCCGGCCGGCGGCCGATACCCCGCCCGGGAGGACAAACTACCTCGTCGTACGCTATACGGGCAGTGCGGGGAGGTTAGTCGACGATGACGCAGGTGCGGGACCGGCGCGGCCGGGAGCGCAATACCCGCACCTCGCAGCGGCAGAACGCCTACCTTGACTTGCTGCGAACTCCTGGCGCTCTCGCCTTCTCGTCGGCTGGATTTGTCGGCCGGATGTCCATGTCCATGTACGGGCTTGGCACTGTGCTGCTGATCGCGTTGCTCACCGGGCATTACGGTCAGGCCGGCACGGTAGCCGCCGTTGGTTCCGTCGGGTACGCGGTCTTCGGACCTGTGATCGCCACCAGAGCCGACCGGTTCGGCCAGCGCAGAGTCCTGATCGCCCAGACCTCCGTCTTCGCGCTCAGCAGCGTGGTGTTCATCACCTGCGCCGAACTACGGGCGCCGTTCTGGACGTTGCTCGTCGCCGGCGTCGCGGCCGGCGGTTCCATGCCCTCGATCGGCAGCATGGTCCGGACGAGGTGGAGCAGCCTGCTCGGCGGCGAGGCGCGGCGGCTGCACACCGCGTTCGCCCTGGAGTCAGTGAACGACGAGTTCATCTTCGTGATCGGGCCCGCCCTGGTGACTGTGCTCGCAACTCAGGTCACTCCCGCGTCTGGCATCGGGACCGCCAGCTTGCTGTGCATCGTCGGCACGCTCCTGTTCGCTGCCCAGCGCAAGACCGAACCGCCGCCGACACCCAGGCCATTGCCCGACGCTAAGCCGCCACAGACCACCAGGCCATCGTCCGTGCGAACGCGCTTGCTGCGGTTCAGCCTGCCCGCTCGGGGACTCAGCACTCTGGCACCGGCTTTCCTGCTCATCGGTGCCATGTTCGCGGGCATCGATCTCAGCACCGTGGCGTTCGCCACCGAGCTCGGTCATCGCCCGCTGGCTGGCCTGATCCTCGGGACCTTCGCACTGGGCAGCGCGGTCGGCGGCCTTTGGTATGGCTCCAGGCACTGGCAGGCGCCCATAGGAAGGCGCTTCACCATCACCGCCGCGCTTACCGTCATCGGCGTGTCGACCTTCTGGGCGATGCCAGGCCTGCTGGCACTTGATGCCGTCGGTTTCCTCGCCGGCCTTGCGATCTCGCCCACGCTGATGACGGGCTACGCGATCCTCGAACGACAGTCGCCGCCACACCGCACAACTGAGGCGATGGCCTGGCTCAGCTCGACGATCTCGGTCGGCGTTGCGCTGGGCTCCGCGTTCGCCGGCCACATCATTGACGCCCACGGCGCGAGATGGAGCTTCGCCTTCTCGGCGAGCTGCGGGGCGGCAGGCGTGCTGATCTGCGTCGCCGGGCTGCGCAAGCTGCGGACGGACCAGGACGACCAGCCTGCAGAATTGGGACCTACGAGTGATCCCGACCAACCAGAGGACGTACCGCGATGACCAGCCACGATGCGCATCAGGAGCCGCAGGTTCCGGCAACCTCCGGTAGCGCGGGTTCCTGGCGCAACTGGGCAGGGACGGTGACGGCCAGGCCAGCGAGGATGCGGATGCCGGCCTCGGCGGCCGACGTGGCAGCCGAGGTAACCAAAGCGGCCGCCGACGGGCTCAAGATCCGGATGACCGGCAGCGGCCACTCGTTCACGCCGGCCGCGAGCACGGAAGGGGTGCTTCTGCACCCGGGCGGCATGACCGCCGTGCGGTCCATCGACCCATCTGCCGGGCTCGTCACAGTCGAGGCTGGCTGTCCGCTGTCAGCGCTGAACACCGCTCTGCGCGCCTGCGGCCTTTCCCTGACCAACATGGGCGACATCCAGGTCCAGACCGTGGCTGGCGCGACCCAGACCGGGACGCACGGCACCGGCAGGGACAGCGGCAGCATGGCCGCCCAGCTGGCAGCGCTCGAGCTGGTGCTCGCCGACGGCAGCATCGTGACGTGCTCGGCAGACGATCCGCAGCCGGATCTGTTCAACGCATGCCGGGTTGGCCTCGGAGCCCTCGGCATCGTCACGGCGGTAACGTTCCGCACCGAGCCGCAGTTCTTGCTTACGGCGCGTGAGGAACCGATGAGCTGGTCCGAGGTGATCTCCCGGCTGCCGGAGCTGACCAGCGTGAACGAGCATTTCGAGTTCTACTGGTTCCCGCACAGCGAAGGCTGTCTGACTAAGCGCAACAACCGTTCTACCGGTCCGGCGCAACCACTCCCTGGGTGGCGCTACTGGCTTGACGATGAGTTCCTGTCCAACTCGATGTTCGGCGCGGCCTGCCACCTCGGTCACCTCGCGCCAGGCGCGATACCCACCGTGAACTCACTCGCTAGCAAGGCGCTCAGCGCCCGCACCTACACCGACGTTCCGTTCAAGGTGTTCACCAGCCCGCGGCGGGTCAGGTTCAAAGAACAGGAGTACGAGATTCCCAGGGAGCACCTCGCTGAGGTACTCGGCGAGATCCGCGCTCTGTTCGAACGCAAGGACTGGCGGATCAGCTTCCCGATCGAGGTGCGGGTCACGCCAGCGGACGAGCTCTGGCTATCCACCGCACACGGCAGGGACAGCGCGTACATCGCCTTCCACGTCTACCACCTGTCGCCGCACGAGGACTATTTCCGCGAGACGGAAGCGATCATGACCGCTGTCGGCGGACGACCGCACTGGGGCAAGATGCACACCAGGGATGCCGATTACCTGCGCACCGTATACCCGAGGTTCGCCGACTTCCTGGCGCTGCGGGACAAGCTTGACCCTGACCGCCGGTTCGGCAACCCGTACCTGAACCAGGTACTCGGCTCCTGACCTGGGCCTTCAGAGGGGGACGACCCCTCGCGAACCCTCCGCTGGCAGAATCGCTGGGTGCGCTTTCTCAGTCAGCCGAGCTATGACCTCACGTACAGCGACGTCTTCTTGGTGCCTAACCGGTCCGCGGTGACCTCACGAAACGACGTGGACCTGGCTTCGGCCGACGACAGCGGTACCACGATCCCGATCGTCGTAGCGAACATGACGGCGGTCGCCGGCCGCCGGATGGCCGAGACGGTCGCCAGGCGCGGCGGGATCACCGTCTTGCCACAGGACATACCGGTCGAGGTTGTCGCCGAGGTCATCGCCTGGATCAAGAGCCGTGACCTGGTCTACGACACCCCGCTGACGCTGAGCCCTGGCGCCACTACCGGGCACGCGCTGAGCCTGCTCCCAAAGCGCGCGCACGGCGGCATCGTGGTGATTGAGGACGGCCGGCCGGTAGGAGTTGTCACCGAGGCTGACTGCACCGGCGTCGACAGGTTCACCCAGCTCAGGCAGGTCATGTCGAGCGAACTGCTGACGCTCCCTGCCGGGGTCGACCCAGAGCGGGCATTCGGCCTGCTGCAGGTAGGGCGGCACCGGCTCGCGCCGGTCGTCGGCGACGACGGGCGGTGCGTTGGCATCCTCACCAGAACAGGTGCGCTGCGGGCGACCATCTACACTCCGGCCACCGATGCGAGCGGCAAGCTGCGGGTCGGGACCGCGCTCGGAATCAACGGCGACGTCGCCGGCCGTGCCAAGCAACTGCTCGACGCGGGCTCTGACCTGCTTGTGGTCGATACGGCGCACGGCCATCAGGAGAAGATGATCTGCGCGCTGCGAGCGGTGCGTACAGTGTCGCCCGCCGTACCTGTGGTGGCCGGGAACGTGGTCACGGCCGCCGGCACCGCCGACCTCATCGAGGCCGGCGCGGACATCGTCAAGGTTGGCGTCGGTCCCGGTGCGATGTGCACGACACGGATGCGGACGGGCGTTGGCAGGCCGCAGTTCAGCGCAGTGCTTGAGTGCGCAGCCGAAGCCCGCACGCTCGGCAGGCAGGTGTGGGCAGACGGAGGTATCCGATATCCACGAGATGTCGCGCTTGCGCTTGCGGCGGGCGCATCCAGTGCGATGATTGGCTCTTGGTTCGCAGGGACCTGTGAGTCTCCGGGCGATGTCTACCGCGATCCCGAGGGCAAGCTGTATAAGGAGAGTTTCGGTATGGCGTCGGCTAGGGCCGTCCGGTTGCGCAGCGCGGCCGATTCACCGTTCGAGCGTGCCCGCAAGGAACTGTTCGACGAGGGGATTTCCAGTTCCCGGATGTACCTGGACCCGCAGCGCCCAGGGGTAGAAGACCTCATCGACGCCATCATTGCCGGGCTGCGCAGCGCGTGCACGTACGCGGGCGCCGGCAGCCTGGCCGAGCTGCATGAGCTCGCCGTTGTCGGAACCCAGAGCGCGGCCGGATATACGGAGGGAATGCCACTGCCCGAAGGCTGGTAGCACCCTCCCCCAAGACGCCAACCTCAGGAGCGACATGCACCCCGCACAATTGTTCCGGCGTCGGCTGACCAACCCGGCCAGCCTCGCGACAGCAGCGACGGCCGGCGCGGCAGCGCTGGCAATTTCGGTCGCTGGCTCGACTGCTCCGGCCGCCGCCGCACCGCGGGCAGCGGGCAGTGCC
>Ga0066903_100000482_pt1 | contig 25086 bp, 52 predicted proteins | sample PanSoiMetaGPlot1_FD_67491 | JGI IMG/M metagenome (GOLD analysis project Ga0066903, IMG submission 67491) | Tropical forest soil microbial communities from Panama analyzed to predict greenhouse gas emissions - Panama Soil - Plot 1 (version 2) | ecosystem: Environmental > Terrestrial > Soil >... | reverse complement strand
CTCGCCCTGTAATTCCTAAAAATCGAATTCGCGTTCGGCTGCCGTTGACGATTCCTACAAATCGCAGCTCACCACTTCGGCAAACGCTTTCGATTATTCAATTGCTTTTTAAATTGCGGCCGTGCCCTATGGCCCCCTATACGCCCGCCAATAGACCTGTTACAACGCGCGTGCGTCAACCTGCGTGGCCCATCAGGCTTACCACCCATTGACAGCGGCGTAATGTGATCGTAATCCAATGGCTGATATCTGAACATCGGCTTGCCACACAAAGGGCAAGGCGCCCCGTCCTCAAGCGCATCAATAGCGGCACGCCTCAAGGTCTTATGCTGCCTGCCATAAGGATGCACGAGTCATGCCAAAGGCAGTATCAATATCCTTAGACAGTTGACGCCACCAAACACGGAAGACCAGCGCCTTACTGATGGGACGCCAACGATGCGGGAACCGTGACGACGCCAGCCACCAATAACCGCAATCACAGGCGCTCATTGTGAGCGGGACGCCAGGACGGAACACACAACGACAGTCGCGCCGGGTTATGCGCCGGTATGGCTGCACTGATGGCAACGGGTCAGGCTCATACTCAGCCCCGTTGAGCGTCATTCCCATCCACGCTCCAACCACAACCCAAGCCAATCCCCTGGCGTAACCTCCCGGTCACCCTCAGGACAGTCAAGGCCAGCGCTGGCATAGAGGTACGCCGCGAGCGAACTGCATACGACGTGCCCGGGTACCGTGCCCGCCTTGCCCCAGCGCAGCTCCCATGCCTTATCGAGTCCGAAGGCGCCGGCAGCGTCTTGCGCTATGGCCTCCCAATCGTAAGGCGTGCCCAACAGGGCAACCGCGCCCTTGCAAACCTCATCCCGCTGGGCATCAGTCTTGGGCTGACTGCCATTGCCGAAGGTGTGGCGGTTGCTGAGATAGTCGCTGGCGTCCCGCCAGCCAACGCCACCAGGCCGGCCCTCAATGCACCACGTAACACCCTGAGCGTCAACATGATGCACAATGGCAATATGGTTAACCAAGTTGGGGCGGTCACGCAAGGCGGCGCCTAGGCGTATTAGGAAGCTGCCCGTGCCCGTGCTTTTAGTTGCGAGCAAATCGCCAGGGTTTACCAACATTACCAATCCATTTACGTTTAGGGGCGGGAACAGGATTTGAACCTGTGACCTTTGGCGTATGAGGCCAACGCGCTGCCGAACTGCGCCATCCCGCCTCGTGATATGATCCGCTGCCATGACCCAATATCTTGTGCTCGCCAGGTTTGAAACGCCAGCCGGCGAGTCATACACGGAACATGCAATGACGGAGCTTGACGTAAGGATCCGTAAGGCGTGTCAAGGGTTTGCCCGCCCGCTGCCTGGCGGGTGGCTTGGGCTGGCGCTCATCACCAGCACAGAGCCGGCCAGCGTGCCAGGGGAGGCGGGACGCTTGCTGAGGCGTGAGGCGTGCACGGTCGACGTGTCCGCGATCATGGTTGAGTTGCACGTCATGAGGCTGGGCTAGCGCCCTGGCCTGGGATGCAAGGTAACCGTCAAGGCTCTTGCAAGGTTCGCCGGCAAGGCTTAGGGTCGGGACACGTTTAACACTTGGCGGGAAGGAGAACCCCCCATGTCAAGAATCAAGAGGCTCGCTTGCGGGATCGCCATCAGTGCTGGCGCGCTGGGCGTTATCGGCGCCCCGGTTGCCGCTGCCGTCCCTGCAGCGTCAACGCCGGTGATCGGGATGCATTACCACGGCAAGGTCATCCCGAAAGTGATCGCCGGCGCAGAAATGGTTAAGGGGGGCCAGAACGTTGGATAAGAGTTTTTCCAATGGCAACGGGCTTGGCAGCCCGCAGACTGGCCCGGCCAGTCCCGCAACCGTCACGATCACCGGCGTGCATTTGGGCGCCGGTGATACCCATTGGGAAGTGATGCGCTAGGATTGCATGTTAGGCCCGCGCTTCAGGGCTCAATCTGGTTTGGGCGCGGGCCAGGGAGGCGCCCGGCAGGCCTGCGCCCTTTCAAGGGTGGCCGGGTGCCTCCCGCCACGTTTAACGCCTGTCTGTTGGGCGTTGCATCAGAGGCCACGGGATGACAGGCAAGATTCCCCTTTTCGCACGGGCCAGCGAAGGTGACCAGCGGAACCGGCAAGAACCGGGAAATCCTCAAGGTTGAGCTTGCCGTCAGAAGTCACGCGGTCGAAAAGTGCCCGTGCATTTAACAGATCGATCGATCATATATATATATATATATTAACACGCACCGAAGGTGCGTGTTTTAACTATTATTAGTTAGTTATTAGTGATTGACAGCCCTTAAGGGCTGTCAATCTATTAGATCGATCTATTAGATCGATCTATCTATATATTCTTATGGTATCACGACCGGAGACGAAAACGGCTTAAGTTTTTTCGTTTTTTCCAAGATTCGGGACTTTAGTCCCGAAAAAGCCGGGACTATTGGGTTAAGTGTTTTCGTCTCCACTGGGTTTACCATGAATTCATCGCGCCACCAAAGGGCGCACGGGGAACCGTTTACCGGAGGCTTCCGCAATGCAATTTGCGCTTGTTTTGGTGGCCATTGGGCTTGCTGCTCTTGTCCTGGCCTACGCCCGTTGGGGCAAACTGTGATTTACCAGGGTGACTACGGGCTTGCGGATCTCCGTGACACGGTTGACGAGGCAGTCAGGAAGCTGGCCCCGTTCGCTGGCCTCAGGTTTGACAGCATCGCGGTTACGGGGCTGTCTGGCAGCTTGGTTGGCCCTGCCGTGGCCCTGGCCCTGAGCGTGCCTGTTGTGGCCATACGGAAGCCTTCGGACATGCACCACGGAAGCGCCACGCTCGTTGGCTTTGAGGACGTAGGCCGGCGGTACCTGATTATTGACGATTTCCGTTCCACGGGCGCAACGGTTAACCGCATCCGTGATGAGGTAGCCGGCCACGCCAAGACTCATGGGTTGCGCTGCCCGAAGTATGCGGGCGTTTACCTTTATGGCAACACGCCGAGTAAGCGCCTTCGCTGGGCGGTTGGCCGGCCTTTGAAGGCGGCGTGATGGACCTCGTTGGCCTTGACTTGTTTTGCGGCGCCGGTGGCGCGTCGTTGGGTTACAGTATGGCGGGTTTTGAAATGTGGGGCGTTGATGTCAAGCCGATGCCTTGTTATCCGTTTAGCTTTGTGCAAGCTGATTTTAACGATTTGCCGGGTTGGTTGCTTGAATCCGTGTATGAGGGTGGTTTTGATTTTATTCATGCTTCGCCACCGTGCCAGCATTGGTCGGCCATGAGCAACTGTCAGCCAGGGCTGGCCGGCAAGTATCCTCAGCTAATTGAGCCGGCGCGCAAGTTTTTGCGGGCAACCGGGTTGCCGTATGTGATTGAGAACGTGCCAGGGTCACCGCTTGAGGATCCCGTGAGATTGTGCGGCACGTCGTTTGGCCTGAGGGTGAACCGTCACCGGCTTTTTGAGTCTAATTTTGTGATTCCGCAATTGGCTTGCAAGCATGCAAAGTATGTGATGAATCCGCATAACGCTGCCGGCCGTAGGCGCATGGAATCGCATTTTGGCGTTAAGTTTGGGGACCTTGAGCCGGCGTGGCGCCGTGAAATGGGCGTTGACTGGATGCGGCCGCATGACGCGCGTGAGAGCTTCCCCCCTGTCTACACGGAGCACATAGGCAAGGCGCTGGCGTCGTGGCTGGCCCTGTGCGGGCCTGAGAGCCACGCTGAGGCGGCGTGATGTACTCCCTTAGGCGTTTTGCTGGCAGGACGGGCGAGCTGGGCCAGGCGTTGCCTGACCCGTTCACTTCGTTTGACTTGCACAGGATCAAATTCCGCCACGGGGCAGTGAGCTTGATTGCTGGCGCCCCGGGCGCGTTTAAATCCGTGCTGGCGCTCAACATCCTTGTTGCGTGGGCTACCGCCGGAAAATGCGCGCTTTACTTTAGCGCGGACAGTGACGAGTGGACGGTCGCCAAACGGGTTGGCGGGATCCTCACCGGCGATGCTGCGGAATACGTCGAAGCTGAGCTAATGCGCGGTAACACAGGCCCATACATTGAGGCCATGGGTTTGCTTAACGGCACGCAATTCGTTTACCAGCAGTGCGACACTGACGCCATTGTGGTTAACATGCGGGCGTTTGAGACTATACACGGGACGTGGCCTGACATTGTTTTTGTCGATAATTTGATTGACACGGTTGAGGATCCGACGGATTGGGGCAGCATGATTCAAGCCCTTCGGGAGTTTGACGGGTTGGCCCGGGAGACGCACGCGCACTTTTGCGTTTTGCACCACGCCTCAGAATCGTGGGCAAAGGATAACCCGGGGCTTCCGCCACCTTCGTGGGCAATACAAGGGAAAGTCAGTCAGATCCCGCGCCTTGTGCTTACCGTGGGCGCGTTGGGTACAGCGTTGAGCGTTGCGCCGGTGAAAAACACTAACGGGCCTCAGGATCCGACCGCGCGCATGTTTTGCCGGTTTTTGGTACAGCCCAGTATGCGGGTTAATGATTTGTATGAGAGGGAGTTGGCAGCGTGACCACTTTGCTTAACCGCCGGCCTGAGGTTGGCGAGCGGGTTACGGTCAGTTTCACGGGCAGGGTTGTTGACTGTGACCCTGTGTGGCCTTCGTGTGTGACGGTGGAGTCAGACAAGTCTGACTTGTGGCATCAGGTTTGTTTTTATGACCCTCGTGACATTGAGGTTGGGCGGGATCCGAAGGGCAGGCCGGAGCATTGGCCACCCACGTTGGGTGACATTTGGCAGGCTGATGACCGTTATTGGCTTGTTTATTCGGTTGTTGGCGACCCTGACCGGGATGACGCAAGTTTGTTGATTGGTGAGCTTTCCCGGGTTTACCGGGGGGATGAGTTTTTGCGCCGGTACCCTGATGCTCAGTTGGTGCTGTCGGGTGACCTGGTTTCTTGACCTTGCCGAGTTTGCCTCGCTTATGGGCTTGGCGTTTATTGCGGGTTTCGGGGCCGGGGTTAGGTGGCGGAAGTGAGCGGGCCTGGCAACGGTGGCCCTGTTACGTGGGGCCGGTATGACGCTGAGCATCAGGAAGTTTTGCGCCGCCTGACGATTGGCGAGGCTCAAATTGAGGCTCTTAGGGCTGGCGTCTCAGCTCATGACGCTTTGCTTGCGCGGGTGGCGAGGCTTGAGGACAAGTCGGCGGGACGGTTGAATCGGATATGGATGATAGGCGCAGCGGTATTGACGGGCCTGATATGCCCGGTCGTGGTCACAATGATTATTACCTTGGCGCATCTTCGGGGCTGATTCCATGGTGGGGAGTCCTGGCCATTGTCGTTTTCGTGACGGTTTGGTGCGCCGCGCAAGTCGTTAGCGAGCTTGCGACAGTGCGCCTATTCCAAGAGGTGCGCCACGCGGAACGGCAAGTTTGCATGATTGTGACTTGCGGGCAGCAATGAGCGCGCCTCGCATAACCAAAGTGTATGGCGTGAGGATTGGTGACAAAATTTATTGGACGGGTAAGGCCACATGGTTTGGCATTAACTGGCGGCGCCTCACGCACAAGCGTAAGCCGGTTTGGCGCATGTACTGGACAAGTGAGGGAATCGCCTATTGGAAGGTTGAGGATAAGTGAAGGCTAATCATTGTGAGCAATGCGGGCGCATCACGAACGATTGGCGGGACACGGGCTTTTTTTGCTCGGATGAGTGCAAGGCCCGTTACATTGACGAACTTGTGAGCGGGCAACGCTCGTTGCAAGAACCGTTGGTCACACGTTTGGAGTACATACCTTGATTATCTCAATGCCTGTGCCCGCTGGCGCGGTCAAATGGTCGATAACGTTTTATGACGCACGGGGGCGGGCGTTGCTTATGCCGGGGTTGCGCCCGGTTGAGCCTGAGCCTGAGGACGTGGCAGCATGACAGCTCCAGCGTTGAGCATCAACACGCCGTTTGGGCGTTACTATTACAACCCTGCCAAGCGCACTCAAGTACCGTCGATCACGAACATTAAGGGCAAAAAGGCTATTGATGGTTTGAAGTATTGGGCTGCCAATGAGGCTGCCCGGTACGCTTCTGAGAACGTGGGGAAACTTTACGGGCTGACACCTGACGAGATTTACCGGCTTGTCAAGACTGCGCCGTTTGCGCGGGACTCGTCCAAGTCGAGTGCGTCAGCGGTTGGTGACCTTGTGCATGATTGGATTGACCGTTATATCAAGGATGATATGCCGGATGAGGATGAGGTTGCCGCGGCGGTCCCTCAGGCGCGTCAAATGTGGCGACAGTTCTTGTTTTTCACTGAGCATTACAAGCCGGATTGGGTTGATAGCGAGTTTACGGTTTGGTCGGATGAATTTGAGTATGCGGGCACGGCCGATTGGTCGGCGCGGATTGGTGGCACGCTTGTGCTTGCCGACACGAAAACGGGTAAGAATCTTTACCCTGATTATGGGATGCAGTTGGCGGCGCTGGCTAAAGCTGATTACATCCTTGAGGCTGATGGGTCGACCCGTGAGCTTCCGAAGTTTGAGCGTTTTGCCCTGTTGCATGTTAGGCCAACGTTTAGCCGGCTCGCACCCGTAGCGTATGTTGACGAGTTGTTTAAACAGTTCCTTGCGTTGAAGGTGGTTTTTGATTTTGACGTTGCGCACGCTGATGGGGTGCTACAGCCGGCGCCGAAGTTGCAAGCGCCAGCGTTGAAGGCTGCCTAACGTGGCTGATGGCTGGCAGTTGCTTGAGGGTGATTGCGTCAAGGTGATGCAAGCTCTTAAGGCTGAGAGTGTTGATGTGATTGTGTGTGATCCTCCGTATGGGTTGGAGTTCATGGGGAAGGATTGGGATCGGTTTTGGAAACACGCAACGGGTTTTGAATCGGAGTACGGGCCTCGTTGGTCGGCGCGTGAACCCGGCAGGATTAAGCAAGTTCACGAGAATTCACGAGCTTATCAGGAATGGTGCGAAATGTGGGCGCGCGAATGCTTGCGCGTCCTGAAACCCGGCAGTCACCTTCTGGCCTTCGGCGGGACACGCACCTATCACCGTTTGACATGTGGTATTGAGGATGCCGGGTTTGAGATCAGGGATTGCCTTGAATGGTTGTACGGCAGCGGGTTTCCCAAATCACAGAACATAAGCCGGATGATTGATAAACGGTTGGGTGCTGAGCGGGAAAAGAAACGTGTCCCATGGACTTCCAATGTTTTGGGTGGCGGTATTGGTATCGACCGACCGTGGAAACGTCAGGCAGCGGAGGATGGTTACCGGGAGGTTGATGATGATATTCCGGCCACGCCTGAGGGTGAACGGTGGCAGGGTTGGGGGACTGCGCTTAAGCCGGTGCATGAACCGATTGTGATGGCCCGTAAACCCTTTAAAGGGACGGTTGCGGGTAATGTACTTGAGTACGGTGCCGGCGGTATCAACGTTGACGGTTGCCGGGTTGGCAGTGACGCGCGGGTCAACGCTCGTGCGGGTAACAAGCCTGGCAACGCTGCCAGGCTCAATAACTCGCCCGATGATAACGACTATGCGGGCAGGGAGGTTGAGGGACGCTGGCCACCGAACGTGTTGGTTGATGAAACCGTGGCGGGCGAGCTTGGGCAGCGGGCAACGTTTTTCCCTGTCTTTAAATACCACCCGAAGGCCAGCACGAGGGAGCGCCCGACAGCGGAAGGCGTGACCGTTCACCCGACTGTCAAACCGCTTGGGTTGATGCGCTGGCTCGTGCGGCTCGTGTGCCCGCCTGGCGGGCTTGTTTTGGACCCGTTTGCGGGCACTGGCACCACTGCCGAAGCTGCGGTCCTTGAGGGCATGCGCTGCGTGTTGATTGAGCGTGACCCTGATTACTTGACGTTGATTGATGCCCGTATGGGTAAGGCTATGCAAACGGAGTTGGCAGCATGACGGATCTTGGCATTGATGTTAGTGACAGCTTCCTTGACCGGCTCGCCGATGCGGTCGCGCGGAAGATGTATGAAGGCAGCGCCGCACATGTGGCGGAAAACACCCGCCAGGAGGCGCCAGGACGCACGGAGACGCGAGAACAGGCACCCGCCTATACCCCCGGTAGGGCCGGGGCTCAGAATGGCTCTCAGGGCCAGGGAGGCGCAACGCTGGACCCTTGGCAATCCGCTGGCACCACAACCGTGCAAAACCCTGGCTATGCGCCAAATGTGGCGCCGGTGTCAGCGCAGACAGGATCCTCTGCGCCGGCTGCCGTGCCGTCGTGTCAGCACGGGCCAATGAAATACGTTCCGGCCGGATTCAGCCAGCGAACGGGTAAACCGTATCCGGCTTTCTGGTCATGCCAGATGAGGGACCGTGCGCAGCAATGCCCAACGGTGCAAGCATGAGGCCCGCCGATGCCTTCCCGTGTTGACCGTGGGCGCCGCACGCAAAACGTTGTGGTCGTTGCCTGGCTTCGGGCGCACGGCTGGCCTCAGGCTAAAGGCACGCCAGCGAGCTTGCCCGGCAAGGATGTTGAGGACGTGCCAGGGCACGCGATTGAGGTTAAGGCCCGTGGCCGGTTCAACCCTCAAGAGTGGATGCGCCAGGCCATGAGGAACGCTAAACCTGGTGAGGCGCCTTGTGTGATTGTCCGCATGGTCGGCCAGGGTGAGGACGCCGATAACTACCTGGTTTTTCGCCGGCTCGCAGATGACGAGCTAAACAAGAAACGGGGCGAGGCGGCGTGATTGACCCTTGGGCGCTGGCCCTTGAGGCGTGCGAACTGGGCGCCCAGCAAAACCCGCGAGAGTTGGCACAAATCATTGACCTTATCAAGGAACGGCAGCCTAAGACGTTGCTTGAGATCGGGTGCGCTGAGGGTGGCACGTTGTACGTGTGGCAGCAACTTGCCATAAGCAACGTTTACGGAATCACCCTGCCTGGCGGGCTGCCTGACCGTAACAACCCGCCGGCGGGCGCCTCCGTGGCGCCTGAGGACGTTTACGGGGCGAACGTGCATCTTGGCGACAGCCACGCTCAGGCTTCGCTTGAGTGGGTTGTCTGGGAGCTTGGCGGGCGCCCGGTTGACGTGCTTTACATTGACGGAGATCACACGCTCGCTGGCATCGTGGCGGATTGGGGCATGTATTCCCCATTGGTGCGCCCTGGCGGTTTGGCCATGGTGCATGACATACGGCACCCTTATCCGTGGTTCCCTGAGTTGCGCCAATGGTGGGATGACTTGGGGCAAGGGTTTGTCATTGAAGACGACCGGCCGGATTACCGTGTCGGTTTCGGCATCGTGGAAATGTGAAGGGAAGTAAAACAAGGTGGCAACGACAGCTAAGACCCGGTCAATACTCATTGAGCTTCAGGATGGCGGCGCGACGATTGTTGAAGACATACCGGCCAACGCCAAGATAACGTTTGGCCCGCTGGCCCCGGGCACCCGCGACTATGGCCCCAGCCGTGACTGTGCGCTGAGGATTTACACGAGCCAAAGCAATCAACTGGCTGTGTTCCGCCACGTGGCGAGCTTCCGTGACCTGTCATTGAGTGTGAGGGTGCGTGAGGTTGAGCGCAAAACTGAGGTTGCCGAGGTTGTCAGCCCTGAGGTTTACCAGCGCCAGGCCACGGTCGACCAATCCGGCAAGTTTGTGCCGGTCAAGCTCGAATGGTGACACGGTGCTTGTTTATTTTATGTGGCTGGCGGCCGCGTTGATGGCGTTGGGCGTTGGTGGCGCTGTGTATATGACTGAGGATCCCGCTGCCAGGGTTACGGCGTTGGTGGTTGGCGGTTTTATTACGACTATGCTTGTTATTGCGGCGTTGACAGCATGAGCTATCAATCCGGCCCTGAGAATATCGCTCGTCTCCGTGAGCTTCACACTCAGATTAAGATTGCAACGCTTGAGTTTGCGGAGCGTTGCCAGGCTGAACTAGATGGACCAGGCAGTAAGACACAACAACAGATTGCCGATGCTATCGGTTGCGATCAGTCTGTCGTATCTCGTGCCGTTAACTCGCTCAAGATCGCTAATTATGCCGTTGGCATATCTGGCGATCATGAAAAGCGGGTTGAGGCTTATGAGCAAGCCAACCGCCAGATACGCACGCCCAAGCCTCAACCGATTAACCAACCGCCCGAAATATCCTCGCATGATCTTGCCCGGGAAACTGCGGATTTTAAAGCCCGCCAGCATGGCGAGATTCAACCGCTTAACGATTACGGGCCTGAGGATGCGCTAAACGATTGGATGCAAACCCTAGACCGCATCGTGCGTGACATGGCCAGGCTAGCGGGATCCTCTTGGGAACGTGGCCAATTGCGCACGGAGCTAATCAAGATGATTGACGGGATTTTTGATGAGACGTGATTTGCAAAACGTTGCCCGGGATATTTGGTCGCTTGCACTCAAGGACGACCGGCCAACTGGCCCTGAAATGCAGCAACGATACGGGCTAAATGAAAGCCAGTACAACGGAGTAAAGCGCCATGTGAGAGAGCTTGCGGCTGAGGCTGGCATCCTTTGGGGTTTGTATCCGCCAACTGGGCGTTATCTGGCTATCTCGCCAAGTCTCACAGGGATTGCCGGGGCAATCCTTGATTATCAGTTGAGGCATTGGCAAGAGGAAGGTTATTCGACGAAACTCACGGTTAGGGCTGCCGCTAGGCAAGGTTTGATTACTTTTGAGTCGTCAAACCAGGTCGATAGCCTAGCCGATGAATTCGATAAGCGCATTGATCGACTGCGCCGAGATATTCAAGATGGCTCTTGACATTGCTGAGATTTTGACGCATTACGGGGCAAACCTCGCAAGGGTCAGCCCAACCGGATGGCGCCCCGTCAAATGCCCTTTCCACGAGGACAAGGTCGCGTCAGCGAGTGTCAACGTTGAGCTTGGCGCGTTCAAATGCCACGCATGCGACATGTCAGGGGACGGCATCAGCTTGATAAGGAAGGTTGAGGGTTTGGGTTATCGTGGCGCGGTCGACTTTGCAAGAACGGTACTTGGCGCGAGCGGCACGGACATATCACACACAACTGTTGAAGCTAAAGGAAGACGAAAGACAGCCAGTGAGCGCCTATTTGAGTAAGCACGGGATTCTTAACCGTGGCATTTGGGAGGCGTACCGGCTTGGGTTTGTGTCGTCACCGTTGAAGGGTGACGAGCGTTTTACGGGCATGCTGGCTATCCCGTACCTCACGCCCGCTGGAGTTAAGGCGTTGAAGTTTAGGCGTCTTGTTGGGCGCGGGCCTAAGTACGGCCAGCACGAAGGGCAAAAGCCGCGGTTGTTTAACGTCCTGGCCTTTGCTAATGCAACCGATCAAATTGGGATTTGTGAGGGTGAGATTGACGCGATAGCGGCAACGGAAGGGTTGCATATCCCGGCCATGGGCGTGCCTGGCGTTGACCATTGGCAGGCGAACGCCGAAACGTGGGCACCCGTGTTTAAAGATTTTGGGCGTGTGCTTGTGTTCGCCGATGGGGACACGCCGCGTTGCCAGTGCTCGCCACGGTGCAAGCTCGACTGCCCTAACCCGGTCAGGCCAGGGGAAGTGCTAGCCAGGCGTGTGGCGCAAACCGTGGGCTGGCGGGCGCAGATCATTTACGCGCCTGAGGGTGAGGACGTGGCCTCGCTTGTGGCTGCCGGCAGGGGTGACGTGCTGACAAATCAGATAAGGGATTTCAGTGATGATTAAGGTTAACGGGCAGCCTTTGGATTGGATGCGTTACGAGTTTGCCACGAGGGACAGTGAAGGCACGATTTGGGTTTGGCCTGACGTTGACGAGGCCCGGGAGGCAGCGCAAGCCGAGCCGGCCTCCGTAGTGATGATGCGTGCGGTCTACGCGACCAAGTGGGCTGAGACGCTATGAGGCACGCTGGCGGGTCAGGGCGCGGGGCGTTGTGGTATGGGGATCCTTCGTGCGTGTTGCGCGGCCGTTTCACTTACGAAGGTGAGACGTTGCCGGCGCACGAGGATGAGCGCCCTTTTGCCCGTGACCCGTTGCGCAAAAAGAAAAGCGGGCGCAAGCGAAGGCGTAAGCATGCATTGCATGACCCGTTGACCGGGCGTAAAAGCCGGAAGCGGCGTGAGGATGAATGGAGCATTGCTAATGGGATTTGGCCGGAATGATAACTTATTATTTGTCTGGGCCGATGCGCGGTTACGAAGATTACAACCATCCCGCGTTCCGCTCAGCCGAGGATGCGCTATCCCGTTGGATTAGGACCGAGGTTGACGCCGGCCGTTGGCCTTTGCTCGCTGACGAAGGGTTTAAGATTATCAACCCTGCCCGCAACTTCAACGGTGACACGTCATTGTCACTTGACAAATACATGCGGAAAGACCTTTCACAAGTTGTCAAAAGTGACGTTATTGTCTTGCTGCCCCTTTGGGAAGAATCCGAAGGGGCGAACCTTGAGCTTAAGGTTGCTCAGGCGTGCGGGCTTGACATTATGCGGGCAGCGGGCAACACGGAGGATGGCTGGCGGTTTCACCCGTTTGAGCCGGTTGCGGGTGGCGTCCGCACGTTTGCCAGTGGTGCGACTCGTGACACGGAGCAAGGCAAATACGACTTTGAAGCGTTCCTAAGCCCAATCGTGTTGGAAGCGTTCGCCGCCTATATGCACAAGCACAGGGAGCGCAATGACGGAACCTTGCGTGATGGCGACGACTGGCAAAAGGGGATACCGTATGACGTTTACGCCAAATCAATGTGGCGTCACTTTATGCAGGTTTGGAAGTATCACCGCGGCTACGATTGTGATGTTATTGACCCGGTTGAGTCGTTGATGGCGCTCATGTTTAACGTGCAAGGATACGCTTACGAGCTTTTGAGAAATTAAAGGGAGTCCCATGATTTGTAAAAGTTGTCTCAGGGCCGGTGAGCTGAATGCTATTTGTAATGACCCTGACCGGCAAACGGTAGGCAAGGCGTTGATGCAAAGCATGGCCATTGGCGAACATGGCAACTGTGATGGCAAGTGCGATTGCCAGCACAAGCTAGGGAGTTGGGTAAATGAGTTTGCCCGTTGAGGCCATGCAAACACTCAGGCACTTTAGCGAAATGACCGCTGGCCGGCCTGAGGGTGACAGGTTCGCCAAGCATGACGAGGCCCGCCAGGTAATCAAAGGGCTCAAAATCACCCTTGACGACCTGCCTGATAAACACTTGGCGTGCGTGTCGTATGTGATAGCAACACTCATGTCAACGTTGCTCGTGTTGCCCGTGCCTGACCTGGCAGCCACGTTGGACAAGTCCGCTGGGGCGTACTCGCTGGCTTCCGCCGCGTTGCTGGGGTTGTACGACTTGACGCCAGGCAGCGCCACGGAGGCCAGCGACACACGGGCGCCCGCGCATGCTTACCTGTTATCCGCGTGGTTCGCCACTTGCGCGCCGACCGTAGAGCGTTACACTGCCTCGTAAAAGCCAAGCCAGCCAGGACAAGCGAAGGGATGCGGGATGGCTAAGCGAGTAGAAGTAACACTGTTGTGTGACTTGCCACACGACGATGGCGAGCATGAGGCAACAGGCACGGTGGCGTTCGGGTACGAGGGAGGCAGCTACGAGCTCGACCTATGCGACAGTGACGCTCAGGCGCTCAAGGAAGGGCTAACGCCCTACCTGGCCAGTGCCAGGCGTGCGACTGTCCAATGGGCGAGCAAGGCTCACAAGGGAGGCGGGCGCACGCCGGCTGACCGGGCCTACAGCACCCGCGTGAGGCAATGGGCTGCCGGTCAGTCTGACTTGCCACCCGTCAATGAGCGCGGGCGCATACCTGGCAGCATCATCGCAGCCTATGAGGCCCGCCACACAAGCGCGGGCAACGACCGGGTCAACACGCCCGCGCCGGCGAGCTTCCGTGAGCCGGCGCCAGCGCTAACCGTGGTTGAGTCGCCAGCGGGTCAAGCGCCAGCGGGTGAGGCTGACACACCGAAGGCGCGCAACAAGAGGATCCGTGAGTGGGCCAAAGGCGCGGGCATCAAGGTGAACGCCAACGGGATTATCCCGCGTGCTGTCGTGACGCGATACGAGGCGGCGCACGCCTGACAAGCCCCGGGAAACACGAAGGCCCGCCGGCTGACCGGCGGGCCTTCGCTTTGCGCCCCCTTAGGGCGCGCCAGGCGTGACGCTGGCGGGCGAACGCCCGCGCCCGGTTGCGCCGGCACCCGTGCCCGCTGAGGGACGCTCAGGCGCGTTGAGGCGGGCTTCCGCTGCCTCGCTGAGCCATTGCGTGAGCGTCACGCCCTGGCGCTCAGCGTCCTCACGGATCCGCTCGTCAAGGTCAGGGGTGAACCTCACCTTGAGTTGCGGGCTAAGGTGCCTGTCAGTCATGGCCGGCGACCAGTCATAAGCGGGCTGTCAGGCTGGCTAGTCCAACCCCACGTTTCACGGGCCTTGCTGCCACACGTCGACCATGTGGTCAGGTCAACTTCACTGCCAGCGCCGCCGGCGGCGCACAAGTCCACTGTGTCTATTGCGCGGTTGTTGACACGCCAACCGCCTTGCTGGGTGTGTCTCTCGTGGAATGTCCACGCCTGCCAAAGTGACCCGCTGGCGTTTTTCCATTTGGCCACGCCACCAACATTTTGCAGGAATAGGCCCGGCGCCGACTTGAGCCAAATTGTTTGATCGCTGACGCTGATGCATACTTTCCATGCGCCCTTGCCTTGAACGGTGGCCTTAGTGCCATCCTTAGGCGTCTTACCAGGATAGGCAGAGAGAGCACCGCCTTTAAGCGTGCTGCCGTCACGCCAGTAACCGCAGGTGGACGCTGGCGGGGCAGCGTTAGCGTTTGGGGCGTTGCATCCTGTGACGGCGAATATTAGCGCGGGCACGGTTATTGCCGTGAGTTTGCGCATGCGTTCGGCCATGTCAGGCGCCTTCCTTCGTTGCACGCTGGTTGAAGTCATCAACCCAAGCGACGATAGCCTTACGGTGAACGTGTTTGTTGACCGCTAGCACGGTCGGTTCCTGGCCAGGTACTGTGAACGTGACTACGCCATCAACGTAACTGGCCCGCGCGTGCGCAGCGATCAGCTCGTCTTGTTTTTTGACTGACAGGTTAACGAACCGCCGGCCGTGGTCATAGAACCTGCTGAGATATTTGAACATGTCAGTTGCCTTCCTTCGCGTGTGCTTGCTTGTAAGCCAGGGCGGTCGCCAACTCGTTGCGACTGTAAACCGCCATGAGATCATGCACGGTGAACGGGGTTTCCTCACCCGTGTCCGCGTTGAAGCGCCAGCAAGGCACGATAACATCACGGTACCCGGGCGCGTTGTGGAATTCGGTTATGCGGGCAGCTAGCACCTTGACAGCGGTTGGCCAGTCAATCCCTTCGCTTTGCGGATCCGACTCGCCATAGAACGTGACCGTGTAATTGCCGGCAAGGTTTTGGATGATGTAACCGCCATCACCAAACCCAACCTCGTGAAGCGGGTTGTAAGGGTCATCCTCGCTGCCCGCCATGGGCGTAAGCGCCTCATAGAGCGTTGAGGCAACTTCCTTGACTCCCGCGATGGCCTCACACACCCTGCCATCCTTAAGCGCCTCGTTGCCGACCTCGTTGCCAGGCTCAGCGAGCTTGACAAGGCGTGCCCTGATGCGGATAAGAGCCAGGTAAGCGGAGTTAAGGTCGCTGGCCAGTTGACCCGCCACAACTTCGGGCGTGTCAGGAAGCTCAAGGTAAGCCCTGAGTTGAGGGTTGAGGATGCCGTCAGTCGTGCGCCATGCGCCCCTGTCTGAGTCCCAGCTTGTTGCGTTGGCGGGTGCGCCAGTCTCCCGCGCCCGCTTAACCTGTTGGCTGATATACCACTCGTTAGCTCCCATCCACTTTTGATAGGCCACGATGAACGGGTAATCAGTTTGCGGGTTTTTGTCTGCCATGTCAGGCACCTTCCTTGATTGATTCCTTGAGTTGCACGAGCTGACTGATAATATCCTCAGCCTCCGCGTTAGTTTGCGGACCTTCGTGTATGAGCCGGTTGAAGATGGCAGGGTCAAGCTGGGCGCGCAAGTCTTGCGCAAGGCTCATCACCATGTAACCACGGTAAGCCGTGACCCTGGCCATCTTTTTCGCCTCCCTTCGTGGTGAGCTTGAGTGCTCACCGCTGGCTCGCCGAAGCGGGCCAACGGTCAACGCTCAGCCAGCCACCTTGTCAAAGTGCTTGATGGCGTAGGCCCGCGCGCCGGTGATGCTAATTTCGCCCGGGGCTGCCGTTGAGTTGAAGGTGAAGGTTGCGCCAACGTCTTGGTTCATCACGGTGACTGAGCCGATGTAGAGGCAACCGCCACGATGCGCTGAGTGGTGCGTAACCGCCAGGCGCACGCCTTCAACGGTGCCCCGGTAAACGTTGGTAACGTCACCTTGGTCGTTCTTGGTGACGCTCGTTGCGCGCCAGTCTCCGTAAACCTCTTGGCTCTTACGGACATACGCCCGCTTGAGCGACTGAGGCGGGATCCCATACATGTTGCTCAGGAAGGCCCAGCTTGCGCCATCGCTACGGTCGCGCGCAATGTCCCTCATCATGTCCTCGCTAATCCGGTACATCTTCCCTCTCTCCCTTGTCCCTCGCTGTCTTACACTTTGAGTGTATCAGTTGTGGGTACCCACACGGGCCAGTTTTCGAAAGAATCTTGAACTTTTTTTGTGGCGTCCCTCACACGCAAAAAGCCCGGCACGATGGCCGGGCCTCGCAAGCGCCTGAGCGCCTACCTGAGCGCCTTAGGCGCCGGCGGGCACTCAAGGCCAGGGTCTAGCCAAATGTCGCCAGACACGACGCCACGCCCGCACTTGGGGCAAACCCAGCGCGGGTCATGCGTGCGAGTGTTGCACGCCCCGCACCAGTAAGGCTCGCCAGCGAGCCCACAGTGGAACATGCCGTTCCCGCAAGTGCGACAGATAGCCTTGGGGCTCATTGTGAGCCTCCTTCCTGGGGCCGGTGGCCCCGTGGGGGATGGTTGGTTAACCGTGGACTGCACAGTTGGCGATTGAAGTTGTGATGTTGTCAAGGTCGTTCTTGTGACCCTTGTAACACGTGCAGTTGTCATGGCCGGTGAAGCTCACCCGAACCGGCTCGTTACAGCAATCGCTGTACTGGTCAAGACTCTCGCAGATTTGCTGGCACTGGCTACAGGTCGTTGTCATGAGATCAATCTACAGTGTGGGTACCCACATGTCAAATCGTTCGCCACATGTCCAGTGTGGTCTACGTCACACAGACAGCGGACGGGTTAGCCTCTCATGAGACTCAGCCATGGGCAGCCAATCACTCTCGATATGCTGGCCGGCCTGGCGCCCGTCAATGTGGCACACGTCGTAAAGACGGAACCGCACGCCCAGACGCATGAGCATGGCGCGTCGGTCACGGGCGTTATTCGCCCGCTCCCAGCGTTGTCTGACGGTTTCGCCCGTGCTTTCCCATTGCTCACCTTCGCTGAGACGCGACAGGTTGACAAGCTCGTTTTGCCGTGCCTCAAGTCTCGTTGTCATGCGCGCGAACCGCTCAGCGGACAGTGAATGAGCCAAGTATTGATCTTCCAAATCATCAATCTCACGCTGCACTAGCTCAAGCTCGGCAGCGTAATTTTTGCCAGTGCTCTTACGACGCTCAATTACATCATCACCGTAACCGCGCAACAGGAAATCTTCGGCCACACCCTCAAGAGCTGATGCGCGGATCATGCGTTGTCCGCAATTCTGAGCGCAACGGTAATAACCGTAAGGGCGCCCATTGTGCTTTTGGTAATATAGTGGGCTATCGCACGCGCCACAAAACCCAACCCTGAGCAAAAGATGCTCAGTTTCCCGCGTCCCCTTATGTGTGAATGTCGTTTGCGTCAGGGCATGCTGAAGCAAATTCCATTCACCCTCAGTGATAAGCGGCTGATCCGTTATCATGATAGGGTTACCATCTTCATCCCGCACCGTGCGCCCTTCAAATTGAAGTTCGCCCCGGAGATAACGCGAACCAAGCATTTTGGATATTGTCGGGACACGCCACATTTTCGCGTTGCGTGGCGCGGGTATGCCATCCTCGTTTAGCATTTCCGCTACGGTAAGGCGCGAATGGCCATCAATTATCAGGTTGACGATTCGCCTAATAACTGGCCCCGTGTCGTCATTTTGATACAACAGGCCGGCGCCTCCATCTTTCAAAGCGTACCCGTAAGGTGCCCGGCCACCGTTCCATTTACCGCTTCGACGTAGTTTTTCCGAAGCTTCCCGCCGGCGTTCGCTTGTGCGCTCACGCTCAAATTGTGCGAAGGAAATAAACACGTTGGCTATCATCCGGCCACCTGCATTGGTTAGGTCAATGGACTCAGCTACGCTAATTAGGAATTTGCCGTGTTTTTCCATCCATCGCACAAGGTCAGCGAAGTCAAACAATGACCGTGTAAGCCGGTCGAGTTTGGCGACGATAAGAACGTCCCATTGATCTATTTTCACTGGGTCGGTAAGCCACGGGCCTAGGTCTTCCCTGTCGAACGGTGAGATTGCGCCGGAAACGTCAATGTCACGGCAGATCTTAACTATCCGGTCGCCGCGGATTTTAGCGGTGAGCGTTGTTTGTTCCTCTTGCCGTTCCACGCTTGTGCTTTCGTCCGTGTCGCGGCTCAGCCTCAACTCGATTAGTGCTCGCATGTTCGCCATGGTGACTCGCCTTCCCTGTCTCGTGCAACGCGACACGCGCGCCGCCTGCCTGTCACTCAGATGATACCACGTAGGATCGTAGTGCCAGCTCTGTAACAGGATCATTGCAGGTCAGCGGGACATGATACAGCGCAACGCCCTGGCGCCCCCGCTGGGGCCAGGGCGTTGCGTGCGAGCCTGAGGCGTGGCTAGCTGGGATCCTCGCTGGCTAGGCTGTCTGCCAGCCGGTCAAGGTATTGCCTGACCGGCTCATACATGTCAGGCGCAACAACCGCAGTCTCAGGAATCGTGAGCCACTTTAGCTCACTGTGATCCTTCGTATCCGTGAGTTTGGCGGAATCAGGGTCAGCGACCGTGGCATGCACGTAAATCATGTGCCGGCTTGTGCGCGGGTGGACCCGCTCGCCGATATAACTCGTGTCTGTCACGGTAAGCCCAGACTCAGCCAGCACCCGCCGGCGCGCCGCCTTGTCTGCGGATTCGCCCGGCTCAGCGTCTCCCCCTAGGAAGGTCCACGGTGGCCGGTCGTCCTTACGCCTGGCCATCAATGCGCGTCCGTCAGGGCTTGTGATGACTGCCAGCACTACGGGCGGGAGTATGGGCGTTGTGGTTGGGTTGGTCACTGTGTTACCTCGCTCCGTTGCTCGTTTGATAAGCGTACTGACTTGAGGACGTGACAGGCCAAGCCGGCGGGCTAGCTTGGCGTTGTCTAGCCCGTGGTAATCGCGCAAGCTCAGCAACACGGTTGCGCGGAAGTTGGCAGCCTCACCGTTGAGGCGCGCCACAAGCGCCTGTAGCTCGTTGGCAGCGCGCCAGGCAACCTCAGGGTCAGGGTCGGCGTATATGGCGGCGCACGCGCCAGCGAACGCCTCAGCCACCTTCCGTGCCTCGCCTTCGGGCGTTGTGCCTTCCCGGTAAGGGATCATTGCCATGGGGACAGTGTAGGGCGCGGGTTACGCCCGTGGCAGGGTTGCCCGTATTGCCCGCGTGTCGTGCCTCCCCTACGCCCGTAACCCTCCCCTTGCGCTGCCGTCGGCCTGGGGTTACGGTTGCGTTGGTGCGCCCTTACGGTGAGCGCGCCAAACGGTCAAGGGAGGCCCGCCAGGATGACAGCACAACCGACCTACGTGACACACGACGCCACGGGCGGGCGAGGCTTCGCACGCCCGCACGGCAAAGGCCCGCCACGGATAGCGCCCATGCATCCCGCGCCAGACGTGCCGGCAACCGGCTATCCGACAGCGGATAACCAAGCGGTTTGGGTCCAATCGGCGGCGATATGCCCGCTCGTGCTTTTGCATGTCCACGACGACCAAGGCAACGCATGGAAATTGCAAATGTCGTTGTCTGTATTCCTGCCACTGGCGCGGGAAGTAATCGCGCTTGACGACGGAGACACACAATACAGTGAGGATGGTTAACGCCTATGCAATGGGGTACGGTTTACCTTTTGCACTTGTCCGATTATTACGGGCCAGGGGGAGGCGCAAACGGGCGAGGAACCGCCCGGCATTACACAGGCTGGGCAAGGGGAGGCGGGCGCGGTTTGGCACGTCGGCTGGCCCAGCATGGCACAAGCGAAGGCTCACCACTATTGCGGGCAGCAAAAGCGGCGGGGCTTACTTGGGTCGTTGCGCGCACTTGGGCTGGCACCCGCGCCCGGGAACGCCAACTCAAACGGCAAGGCAGCGCTAAACGCCGTTGCCCATTGTGCGGGATTAGCCCGCGTTACACGCTTGGCGAGCTTCCGTGGAATAAGGACGGTTCGCTGAGCCGGTCACGCACAACCGATTACCAAAAAGCGTGGGTTGGGGTTATGACAGCCACGCAACTGGCCGAGCATTCGGCTTTGCAAAAGGGCACGCGCAAGGGCCGGATCCTCGGCATTGAGCGTGTCAAAAAAACGCCTGACGAGGATCCGTGGTATGTGATGACGGTCGGCGACTGAGCGACCGTGATGGGATGGCCGGGCGCTTTGCAAGTGGGGAAGCTTCGCAAACGCCCGGCAACCCTCAAGACAGGACAAGCAACAATGGTAAGGCAAAATGTAACCGTTACCGTTCAAGTGCCTAACAGTATCGACCTCGTGTTTCATGACGTTGAGGTTGAGATTACCGAAGGTGTCGTTCGCATCAGCCGGCGTGGCCAGCTCGTGATGAACATGACCCTTGAGTTTGTGCGTGTGTGATGGCTCATTTCCTGGCGCTCGTGTGGCACGCCAACAACCCTGGCCCGGGTTATGTGCGGTTTGACATAGCGGTTGGCTTGTTTGCGTGCGAGCTTGCCTGGCTTTGGTTGCTCACCGGCGGGCAGCGTTTCACGGTGACGCCTCACCAGCCAAGCATGATCCATCGCATTATCTGGACTGGCTAGTTAAACAAGCTCGCCCGCGCCCGATGAAGGATGGCCCGCGCCCGGTAACGATCCTCAAGCGCACCCTTGTGCAATCTTATGGCCTCGTCAAGCCTCGCCCGCGCCCGCTCGTGCATGTCGTCAACGTGCTTATAGCGCCTAAACGTCCTGATCGTGAGATACACGTTGACAGCCAGCAAGCCCACGGTTAGCCCCGTGAAGCCCCACGAGTAGGCAGCGGGCAGCATGGCTCATCCCCAGCCGTGCCGGTTGTGTGAGGCGTCGTGATAAGCCGGCGCAGCGTTGGCCCAAGCCTTGACCCGCTCAGCCCACGTGACGCGCGGTTCGCCAGCGTCGTTGATGACGCCAAGCTGCCTTAGCGTCTCAATGAGCCTGGCGCACAAAACGCCCTGAGCAACCAGGTATTGCCCCCGGTACTCGCTGACACCCTGGGGGTAAAGCTCGTCAGCGGTCTCTGTGCTGGCCATCACGTATAGCGCTATAAACTCCCGTTCCGTAATGCTCATATGGTTTCCCATCCCTTGTGCGGGTGCAACTCCGTGGTCACGCCATCACCGTACCCGACACGCACAAACACGGGCTGCCCCTTGTTTGTCTCACCCTTGCCAGGGATATGCACAACCGCCGGCCCGGTCACAGTCTCGGTCCAGCGTAGCTCGCCCGTGGCAACGTCACATATCTCAAGCACAATCGGAAACCGGCTGGCGGGCAAGTCGGTAAAAAATGCGTGTGTCATGCTGTCATCCTGGCTAGCTCAGCCTGGCGCGCCAACGCGGCGCACTCAGATTTGACGTAAGCAATCGTGCGGTACGTCACCCGGGGCAGCCCCTTAAAGTCTGGCATGGGCGGGATCCCCATGGCCCGCTCACGGGCAGCCATGCCCGGGGCGAAGTCAAACGCATGCCCGCAATCAAACCCAACCCACCAAAGCGGTTCCGGCTCGCCTGGCCCGGGTATGTGGCAAATCGTTTCCCCTTCTGGCCCGTCCTCTTGGCACAAGTCGGCATAGGTCAAACCACCGTGAACGCCTACCACGTCCTCAAGCTCGCTGTAACCCTTGCCGTGCCACGGGTGACCCTCAGGCACGCCCACGTACCCGCACAGTGACCCGCCAAAGTGACTGCGCTTCACGAGGCACGCCAGGCCGGTTGCCTCGTCCTGCCACTGTTCTTTATCCGGCTCACCCTGCCATGGGCCATCCCCCCACGAGCTTTTATCCACGGTCGACCACGTCAAGTGCTCCACGAGCTAGCCTCCGTTGCTTATCTCGTGCATGGCGACCGCAATGACCGTGGCTTTGGCCACGCACACAACGCACACAATCACAACCGGGCGAGCCCCGTTATCGCTGGCTTCCCGCACGGTAGCGTCACCGGCGCCCAAGCTGAGCCAGCACTCATGCTGGCATAGTTCACAGTGCACGAGGCGGGACGGTAGCGGCGGGTCGGCCCTCGTGCGGCGTATGACCGCAACGAAGGCCGGGCCAGCGCTGCCCCGTATAAGCCTGCCGTGCGCAAGCCTCGCCATCGTGTCTCCCCTTTACCTGTCGTGATGCTCGTGCCACCATGGCCCGTGAGCCGGGCCGGTCAGGAACCGCCACCAACGCCTAGCCCAGCGCCGAAGGCGCCTGAGGCTGGCGGGCTGGCGATGAACCATCACCAACCAACGCCAACCCGCTTGTCATAACCCGCCGGCTCGCTGTCATCACTGCCATCCCATGCCAGCGCAGCCAGGACAGCCCGCACAAAAGTTGCCTCGTCATTGCCGAAGTAACACCAGCCACGGTCCCAAACGAGCGGGGCAGCCTTGGGCGTTGTCACAATGCGGAAGTTGTAAAGCATGGTGAGAACGTCAATGTGGTATGCGTCGGTAGCTTTGATCCGCACGCCACCGTCAATGGGCGTAAGCTCAATAGCGATCAAAGCGGTAGACCTCATCATAATGATGAACAAAGATCGACGGCCGCGGGTAGGGCACAGCCACGGAAAGGAATTCTGCCTCGTTGTGGCGGATTGTCAAGAGGATGGCTAGCGCGCCATCGCCGGGCGGGTAGCCGGCGTGAGCGTTACCGGGATACCCTTGGGCGTAAACGCAAAACCCATGCCCCCTGTCGTCGCTCCAAACCTCGTGCCCGGTGTAAGGCGTTAGGCGAATCGTGTATCTACCGCCAAGATTGCCGGTAACGCTAACCGTGCCGTTAAGGGCGTATTGCTTCCGCTGGCCAGCGTCCAAATGCGTGAGGAAAAGCGCCAGGGCCCGCCCGCAAATGTAATTGTATCCTGCCGAATCACGCTGACGCTCCGTAACCTCATATTTGAGCGGGGCCGGCAGGCCCGGCCCGCTGGGGAACCGGGCCTGTCGGTTACTCGACGGTGCCACGGTTGTTACCCGCCGACCAACGGGGCTTTAACCGTGATTGTGCGAGCCTCAGGCGCAAACTCGCGGGTAAACGTCTCAGCTCCGTTGGCGTCGACCGCAACCGCGCCCATGCCCTGAGATATCAGCTCGTCAAACGCCGCCTTAACCTCAGCCTCACTTTTGGTGCCCGGTTCCCATGTCATCGAGGCGTGGCCCTGTTGCGGGTGCGTTACGTTGAGTATGCCCACTTGCCCTGTCTCCTTTCTGTGCCTATCTTTTCCTGTTTTTGTTAAGGGGTTTAAGTCATCGGCGCCGCCAGGGGAGACGTTTGGGCAACGCCGGCGGTTGCCACATGTACCGGGTTACCTCATCCTTGTAAACAGGAGGCCAGATGGTTGCCTCCTCGTGCAACCCGTTACAGCAATGCTCCGCTGTGCCTATCGCCTGGAGCATGTGCTTGGAACGCTGCCGGCAGTCATCGCAAAGCAAATCCTCGGCGGTCATGTTCTGATGACATGGCCGGCAGCAACCGTGGTTGATGCGCGTGCATTGACACACCCGGTCAAACTCACTCACGTCCTGATCTCCCGTATTAGCTCCGTGCGCGTGTAGACCACGAGCAACGCCGGTGAGCGCCTGGCCCTGGCCACGACGCGCGCCCAATCGGCATGCCCAAGCGCCCGCTCACGGTCACTTGAGACAAGCGGCGTAACCGTGACCTGGCGCAGCGAGATAACCGGGCGGGCTATCAGGCCCTCTATCCCGTCCTCATCCCGTGACAGCCACGCATAAAGCCTGTGCGTGTCCTGTAGGCCATCGTTGAGCGTAGGTATCTCTAGGGCCACGTCACCCGTTCCAATCCTCGTAGCGTCCCGCACGATCACGCCTGGCGGGTGGCCAGGCGCTATCTGGGTCACGCGGGATTGTGTCAAAGTGCGCGCCGGCGTGGTACGGGACGCCACGGGCGTTGCTGGCGTCCTGGCGGCCGCGTTCGTAGGCTTCGGCCACGAGCGCCCGCAACCGGGCGCGGTCGACCTCAGCGGTCAGGGCGTGCCCGCTAAACATGCTGTCTGACGCTTCAATCAAGGCGTCAAGTGACCTTGCCATGATGCCCGTTTGCCCGTCCTTTGCCCGCGTTTTGCCGTTCGAAAACGTGTTTTCTTTTATGGGATCACGCCCAGCCTTTAGGCCGGCCCGGCGCCACGTGGGGGGAGACGTTTTGCCGGCTTGCCCCCTAACCCGTTAGGCTGGGCGTGACCCATGCCAGGCACGCTAACATATTCGCCACTTGCAAGGAAAGCCCCCACGGTGATATTGCTTGAATCCGAAGCCATCAACCGGGCGCGGGCAGCGCCCTTGAGGAAACGGAGCGTGTTAACGGTGACCACACAGGGTAACCAGGCATGGCCAGGCGCAACCGGGGGATTCGTAGGTCAAACACCCGTTCAATCGGCGGGCTTTCTCGGCGCGATTATTGACGGCAAGCTCACGGAGCTTACCGCCATGATCGCCCGGTATCACAGCACCGTGGCGAGCGTGCCCGACAGCGAGCGCGCCCCGCTCAGCGACATTACCCGTGAGCTTCGGGCGAACGCTGGCAACGTGGTTGCCATGTTGGACGACCGTGACTCTTACGGGCTGGCAACCTAAGGGAGCGCATGAGTAAAGCCGGCCGGTCGGCGGTGCATAACCAGCGCCACATAACCCGCGACCACAAAGCCCATTGGCTTGGCGACCAGTGGGATGCTGTGAGCCTTTTTGCTGGCCCAGTTACCGGCGTTGAG
>Ga0066903_100000481_pt1 | contig 25086 bp, 23 predicted proteins | sample PanSoiMetaGPlot1_FD_67491 | JGI IMG/M metagenome (GOLD analysis project Ga0066903, IMG submission 67491) | Tropical forest soil microbial communities from Panama analyzed to predict greenhouse gas emissions - Panama Soil - Plot 1 (version 2) | ecosystem: Environmental > Terrestrial > Soil >... | reverse complement strand
AAGAGCAGAAGGGCCGCTGACGCCCGAGCATGTCCGATCGGTAGAATTCCCGCGATGCGCATCCGGACGGCGATCGTCATGCTGGCGATCGCCGGCGCCTCTCCCGCCGCCCAGCCCGGCCGCCGTGCTGTCTCGCTCATCGTGACCGGCGGCGTCGTCGTCACACAGAACGCGGCCCGCCAGGTTCTTTCCCCAGGTTCCATCGCCATCGACGGCACGAGCATCGTGGCCGTCGACCGTCCCGACACCATCGCGGCCCGCTACACCGCGGCGCAGACGATCGACGCGCGGGGCGACGTCGTGATGCCCGGGCTGATCAACACGCACACGCACGCACCAATGGTGCTGTTCCGCGGGCTGGCCGACGACCTGGCGCTGATGGAGTGGCTCGACAGGTACATCTTCCCGGCGGAAGCGAAAACCGTGTCGCCCGAATTCGTCCGCATCGGCGCACGACTCGCGGCGCTCGAGATGATCGAGTCCGGCACGACGACCTTCGCCGACATGTACTACTTCGAGGAGGAAGTTGCCCGCGAAACGAAGGCCGCCGGCCTGCGCGGCGTGCTCGGTGAAACCATCATTCAGTTTCCGGTCGCCGACGCAAAGACCCCTGGCGAAGGCCTCGCGCGGACCGAGCGGTTCATCAAGGCCTTCAAGGACGATCCGCTCATCACGCCGGCGGTCGCTCCGCACGCGCCGTACACGAACGATCGGGCCACGCTCGTGGCGTGCGCGGAGCTCGCGCGGCGGTACGGCGTGCCGCTCTTCACGCACTTTTCGGAAACCGAGGGCGAGGTCGCGACGTCGCGGGCCGAGCATATGGCCACGCCGGCGGAGTATCTCGATGCCATCGGATTTCTGGGGCCGCGAACGATCGTCGAGCACGGTGTCTGGGTGACCGACGCGGATATTCAAATCCTCAAGCGTCGTGGCGTCGCGGTGTCGCACAACCCCGAAAGCAACATGAAGCTGGCGAGCGGCATCGCGCCGGTGACGAAGTATCTCGCCGCGGGGGTCATGCTCGGACTCGGCACCGACGGCGCCGCCAGCAACAACGATCTCGATATGTTCGAAGCGATGCGGCAGGCCGCGTTTCTCGCCAAGCTCGGCACGCGCGATCCGACGGCGGTCTCGGCGCAGACGGCCCTGGACCTTGCGACCCTCGGGGGAGCGAGGGCGCTCGGCCTCGAGGCGATGATCGGATCGATCGAGCCTGGAAAACGCGCGGATCTCATCACGGTGTCCATGAGCGCGGCGCGCCAGACGCCGCGCTACGACACCATCTCGCCCCTGGTCTACGTGACGCGGGGCGACGATGTGCGAACGACGATCGTCAACGGCCAGGTGCTCATGCGCGACCGGAGGGTTCGCACGTTGAATCCGGTGGCAGTAAAGGCAGATGCGAACCGGGTCGCGGAGAATGTGCGAGCCGCTGTGAAGCGCTAACGCCGTTGATGTGGGGTTGCGCTACGTCAGAACGGCAATATGCGGGAGGTTGCGGTACTCCTCCGCATAGTCCAGCCCGTAGCCGACGACAAACCGATCCTCGATGGTGAAGCCGATGTACTCGACCGCGACATCTATTTGTCGCCGCGAGGGCTTGCTCAGCAGGCAGGCGGTGCGGAGCGTTCGTGGATTGCGCGCGCGCAGGATGCCCTGCAGGTAGGTGAGGGTCAGCCCGGTGTCCACGATGTCTTCGATGATGACGACGTTGCGGCCGTCGAGCGCCGTGTCGAGATCCTTGAGCAGCCGCACCTCGCCCGAACTCGTCGTGCCCTTCGCATAACTCGACAACGCCATGAAGTCGATCGAGACGCGCCCTTCGACAGCCCGGACGAGGTCCGAGAGGAAGATGAAGGCGCCCTTGAGCACGGCTACCAGGTGGAGGTCGTCGGGGAAATCGCGGCGGAGTTCCGACGCGAGCTCGGCGACCCGTTTCTGGATTTGCTCTGCAGAGAGTAGGATTTCTGTCGGCTGCATCGCGGAAATCATAATTGAAGGCGGCTGTGAAGCGCTTCGACATCATCACCGAATCCGACGCCCGCACGCTCGCGCGGGGTGAAACCGTCGTCCTGGCGCGGCGTGGCCACATCACGCCCCTGGCGAAGGATTCGCTGAATGCTCGGCGCGTCACCGTGCTCCGGGAGGATCAGGTCGCCGACGATCACGCGGGGCTCGCTCCGCGCGCTGAGATCAGATCCCTCGCAATCGGCAGCGATCACACGGGCGTCGCCCTGCGGCGCGATCTCGTGGGATTCCTCCGCGGGCGGGGCCTCGCGGTCGACGACCTCGGAACCGACCGCACCGAGCCGGTCGATTATCCGGATATCGCGGCGGCGGTTGCCGACGCGGTGGCTCGCGGCGAGGCCGACGCGGGGATCGTGATCGACGGCGCCGGCATCGGGTCGGCGATGGCGGCGAACAAGATTGCGGGGATCCGCGCGGCGACGGCGGCGTCGGAGACCATCGCCCGCTATTCGCGCGAGCACAACGGCGCCAACGTCCTCACGCTCGGCGCCACGCTCCTTACTGCGGAGGAGGCTCGTCGCATCGCGGTGGCGTGGCTGACGACGCCGATGCGCGAACCGCGCTACATTCAGCGCCTGGCCAAAATACGGGATCTCGAGCGACGTGGTCAGTAGAGAAGAGCTCGAACGGCTCATCGCCATCATCGTCGACGAATTCGCCGCGGCGACGGCATCGAAGCCGGCGCGTTGCGCCTGTCATGCGGTGGCGTCGGAGTGCTGTCCCGATCGACTGCGGGGCATCGTGGACGCCGGGGCGAGTCGCGTCGGCGTGCATGCCGCGGGCGGGGCGCCGGACGGCATCGCGTCGATGATCGATCACACCTTGCTCAAGCCTGATGCCACGCGCGCGCAGATCGAGGAGTTGTGCCGCGAGGCGGCGCAGTTCAGGTTTGCGACGGTGTGCGTGAATCCCGTCTGGGTGGCGCTCTGCGCGCGAGCCCTGCGTGACACGGGCGTCGGCGTGTGCTCGGTGGTCGGGTTTCCGCTGGGCGCGACCACGGCCGACGTCAAAGCCTACGAGACGCGACGGGCACTGTTCGACGGCGCCCGGGAAATCGACATGGTCGTCAACGTCGGCGCGCTCAAGTCGGGCGATCTGCGCACGGTCGAGCGCGACATCGAGGCCGTGGTGACGCCGTGCCACGACTGCGGCGCCCTCACGAAGGTGATCATCGAAGCCGCGCTCCTGACCGACGACGAGAAGGTCACGGCGTGCACGCTGGCCAAGGCGGCCGGTGCCGAGTACGTCAAGACGTCGACCGGTTTTGGCCCGGGCGGCGCCACGGCGGCGGATGTCGCGCTGATGCGGCGTGTGGTTGGCGCCGAGATGGGGGTGAAGGCGGCCGGTGGCGTGCGCGATTTCGAAAGCGCCCAGGCGATGATCGCCGCGGGCGCGACGCGGGTGGGCGCGAGCGCCGGCATCAAGATCGTCCAGCAGGCGAAAGGCCAATAGATATTCGATTACCAGGTTCCGATTTCTCCAACCTGGATGCCGCGCATCTCGTCTCCGACGGTGCGACTGACGTGCAGGTCGACGCGGCGGAAGTGCCGGCGCGTCATTCGCGCCGGCAGCGGCAGTTGCGGCGTCACCCAGGCTTCCGGCTTCTCCAGCGTCATCTCGGCGAGCTGTCGGTCGTCAACGGCGATCGAAACACGGACCGCGGCGCCCAAAGGTCCGGGAAACGCTGCGCGCATCGGCAGCGTCAGGCTCGTCGCCTCGCGCGGCACATAGAAGGTGGCGCGGCCTAGCGTCCATCGGAATCGCCGGCCCGCTCCATCGTCCTGCCAGCGGCTGAAGCCCGACGTCTCCTGTCCCACCCACGGCGGGTCGTACAGATACCAGCAGCCCAGACACGCGGCGGCGACAAGAGCGAGCACGACTGCCGCGCGACCCGTCGATCGGGGTCTCGTCACCGGAACCTCAGAAAGACGGCGCGGTACTGTGCCCACGTCGTGTCCGCGATCGGAATGATGCCCATCCAGTACTGCGCCATCTGAAGCACCGACAACGCGACAGCGAGAACGGTCAGGCATGCGACGGCGAGTTTGAGCCGCGGATGTCGAGCGGTCCACGCGAAGAACGCCGCCAGAAACAGCGCGACGAGCGCAAGGCCGTCGGTGAACCCGCGGTGGCCGTAGCTGCCGCCAAACTGCCAGTCCGACCACGAGGCGATCAGGTACGTGTCAACGGCCAGGATGACGATGGCCGCCAGACGGTACGCGCGGGCGATCGAGCGCGCCACCGGAAATCCGGCACAGGCGAACAGAAGAATCGGAGACCAGAAGAACACGCCTTTCTGCGTGCTGAAGAGCACGCCCGCCAGGTGGGGAGACGCGAAGCGGAAACCGGCGGCGTCGAGCCCCTGATATGGGCTCGCCAGCCACGTGCCGGTCGCAGCGCGATAGATGGCGAGCTGCGGTAGCACGACGGCCAGGCTCGCTGCGGCCACGATTGTGACCTCGCGCCGGCGCAGCCAGAGCTCCGCGACGCGCCGTCGCGCCGTCGATGCATCGGTCACGCCGAACAAGGGCCACAGCAACAGGAACAACGCGTTCGTGAGCCGGCATAACACGATGCTGCCGGCCACGACGCCGAGCAGCAGGCTGAGGCCGGGCGTCGAGGAACGCCACCATCGCTCGGTCAGCCACAGGAAGATCGCAATCAGGCTGAACGAGAAGGCGTGGCTGAAGCCGCTGTCGTAAACGCCATAGTGAAAGAGATTGGTCCCCCACGTGATGGCGACGAGCGTCGCCAGCACGATTCCGTCGTCGAAGTAGCGGCGGAGCAGCGCGCGCAGCACGGCGAGGCCGACGAGAAACCAGGCGAGGCCCGCCAGGCCGGCACCATGCTGGTAGTACAACGAGAATCCGTCCGGTGGAAGATTCGACCAGCGCGTGAGAGCGTGCGCGATCGCGAACGCGGGCGACATCAACACGGCCGGGCCGATCGGGTGAGGATTGACCCATCGTCCTGTTGCCGCCCACCGCGTGATGGCGCTGAACGAGGGGTACCGGCCGCCGTACCAGTCCTGCGCCAGGCGGTCCAATGAGACGTCGCGGTACAGAAGCCACGACGGCAGGTACACGTAGTAGCTGTAACCGTCCGATCGGATTGGCGCGGGCGCGTCTGGCCGTGTGTAGAGGGCGACATAGCTTGTGGTCGCCAGAAGGGCTGTGACGAGTACGAATCGCCTCACTGCGGCGGCGATCAGGGGATGTGGCGGACGGACATCCGCGGACTGTGCCTCGACTGGCTGCATCGGCCGACTTCCGAACGGACGGTTCACTCGAGCAGACCGTCGGCACAGCAGAGTATAAGAGCGGCCGACACGAGCCAGCGCGTCTGGCACTGTCTATGAATCACATTCTTCGGCTGCGCGCGGAGGAGTGATGGACACGGCCCGAGGGATTCAGGAGGTGGTTCGGCAAATTCGCGGTGAGTTTCTCGAGATGCCAGGATTGCGGCTCACATCCGCGCAAGCTCAGCGACTATGGCGGCTCGACTCGACAGCCTGCGAAGCTGTGCTCGGCGCGCTCGTCGACGCGCGATTCCTCGCCAGGACGCGCGACGGCTCGTTCGTCAGGCGCGACGGGAACGCCCCCACTTTACTTTTCCCTTAGGTCTTTTGTCTTCAGTCGTTTAAGCGTCTGTCCTCTTCCCCGCCCTTCTCTTATACTCACCGAGTGGGCAGGCTCGGCTCGTACATCCTCGCCGTCGCATCGGTCGCGATCGCGATTGCGATCCTCGAACTGCTTGGACCAACCGCTAACGCCGCGACAGCTGCTCAGGTGCTGCTGCTCGTCCTGATCATCGACGTCCGGTTCTGTGGCAACGGTCCGGCTGTCGTGTCGTCGATCTTCGCCGCCGCCGGGTTCGCGCGCTTTTTCCTTCGCCCGACCGGGCTGTCGCTCGATCCAAGCGACTGGGCAGCGCTGAGCTCGTTCGTCATCATGGCGGTGGTCGTCGGCGAGCTGGCGTCGCGCGCCGAACGCCGGGCGGCCGAGGCGCAGGCAGGACGGCAGGAAATTGCCCGCCTCTACCAGGAGCTCCAGGCCGCCTTCGATCGGGCGAGCGAGGCCGAAGGGGCCCGTCGCAACGAGCAGTTGAAGGCGACCCTCCTCGACGCGCTCACGCACAACCTGCGGACGCCGCTCACGGCAATCAAGGCGGCGGTCACGGCGATGCTCGGCGCCGAGTCGTGGAGTGAGACGGCTCTTTCGCGGGAAAGCCACCACGAACTGCTCGAAGTCATCGATCAGGAATCGGATCGGCTGAACCGGTTCATCGAAGGACTTTCAGGCAGCGGCGTCGCCGAGCCGCTGCCGGTCAACGTACGGGCCGCCGATCTGCACGACATCGTGCGGGCGAGCCTGGCGCGCGCCGAAACAGTGACGCGCGATCACCATGTGGACGCCTCGCTCGATCGCGGGCTTCCGGCCGTCGTCGTCGACGCCGCCTCGATCATCGAAGTGCTCTACATCCTTCTCGACAACGCCAGCAAGTATGCGCCGGCCGGCACCAGCATCCGCGTGACCGGCGTCCAGTGCGACGAGCGATTCGTCCGCCTCACCGTCAGCGACGAGGGACCGGGTATTCCTCCCGAGCTCCGGGAACGCGTGTTCGAGAAGTTCTTCCGGGTGCCGGGCCGGAACTCGCAGGATCCGCGCCGCGGCGGGATCGGGCTCGGCCTTCCCATCGCCAGGCGGCTGGTCGAAACGCAGGGCGGGCGCATCGAGATCACTGGCGGGCCTTCGACGCCGGGCACCATCGTGCAGCTCACGCTGCCCATCGCCGAGGCCCCTGCGCGCGCCGCGGCGGCTTCACCTTCAGATGCGCTCAAGGCATCCGGGATTGCATCATGAGCCTTACTACTGCCGACAAGTCACGCGTCCTGGTCGTCGACGACGAGCCGCAGATTACGCGCGTGCTGCGCACCGTGCTCACGAGCCAGGGCTATCAGGTCAGGACGGCTGCTGAAGGCGAGGCAGCCCTCACCAGCTTCAACGAGTTCAGGCCGGAGCTCGTCATCACCGATCTCTACATGCCGCACATGGACGGCGTGGAGTTGTGCCGGCGCATCCGCGCGCAGTCGAACGTGCCGATCATCGTGTTGTCGGTGAAAGGGGAGGAGCGCACGAAAGTGGAAGCGCTCGACTCGGGCGCCGACGACTACGTGACGAAGCCGTTCGGCATCGACGAGCTGCTGGCGCGCGTGCGGGCCGCGCTCCGGCGCGGCGGCGCCGAAGCGGATATCGCCTCGTTCGACGTCGGCGATTTCCGCATCGACCTCGAGGCTCGTCGCGTGCACGTGTGCGGCACCGAGGTGCGCCTGACACCGAAGGAGCTCGAGCTGTTCGTCTACATGGCGCGCCATCCAAACCGCGTGCTCACGCACCGGACGCTGCTCGAAGCGGTGTGGGGCGAAGCGTCGCAGGAGCAGCCGGAGTACCTGCGGGTGTTCATGGGGCAGCTGCGGAAAAAGCTGGAACCCGATCCATCGAACCCGAAATACCTGGTGACCGAACCGTGGGTGGGCTACCGGCTGAATCCCAGCGGATAGGATCCTCTCGGGACTCGATGCTCGGGGCTCGGGTCAGCAGTACCGCGTTTCCTCCGTGATCTGGTCGGCGGGCCAAAACGCCGGTCACAGTTTCCCGGACCGAGCCGCGCGCCAGAGAATGCGACCCCGCCGGAAGGTTCATCCCAACCCACAGCTCGCGCGACCGTTGATCGGCAGTCTAACGGCTGAGCTGACGGACGCGTGTCGCAGGCAATCGTGATCGTTCAAGAAAACTAGTCGCCGTCGTCACACTCGGGCTCCACAATCAACCACGCGTCACGCCGACCTTCAAGAGCGACATATGGAGGCGGCGGCCCTGCCGTCACGGATACCCGTCGCTCACGATGCTTGCTCGATCGCTCGCCGTCCAATGACAGGAGAATCGCCGTGAGGAACTCTGTCCGCTACTCCGTGGCCATCATGGGGCTCACCACGACATTCGCGGTGGCGTTGCCGTACGCCGCCGAGGCGAGGACCTTCTACTGCGGCAGCGAGGATGTCCAATGCCTCATCTTCGCGATCAACGACGCCAACGCTGACACGCAGGAGAAAAGCACGATCTGGCTGGAGCAGGGGGGGACGTACACCCTGACCACCGTCAACAACAACATCGATGGTCCGAACGGCCTGCCGCCGATCACCGGCGATCTCACGATCCGGGTCAAAGGAAACGGCACAGCGACGCTGACGGGATCAGATACGAATCCGGCGCCGGTCGGCACCTTCCGACTGCTGGATGTGGCGGCGACCGGACATCTGACGCTGCGCGGTTTGGTTGTTGCTAATGCTCGCGCCCCCTTCAATCAGGGTGGAGGCCTGCTGAACAACGGCGGAGAGGTGACGCTCATTCGGACCGTATTTTCCGGAAACAACGCGGGCGGTGCCGGCGGAGGATTGCTTAATCTCGGTGGTGTCGTGACCATCAACAAGAGCACGTTTGTTTCCAACAGCTCTCAATCAGGAGCCGGTGCGCTGGAGAACGAGGGCGGCCACATAAGTATCATCGAGAGCACGATTAATCGGAACGAATCCAAGGGACCACGTCCAGCGGGCGCCGTCGGAAACAGCGGTACCCTGACCATTTTTCGAAGCCGCATCACGCAGAATTCCAGCGTTTCTGCAACAGCAGGCCTTCTCGCCAGCGGGGGCTCGGTGTGGATCTCCGAGACGACGTTCGCAGGCAACGCTGCACACGGCGCCGTGGCTCTGTACGTGACTGGGGGAACCGTCTTCGTAACAGAGAGTGCCTTTGTGAAGAACGTCAGTACCCTGAGCGTGGTTGGTGTGAGCGATGGAGGGGCGCTCGAGGTGACGAACTCGACTTTCGCCAAGAACGCCGACGGATCGGGTGTGATCGGAAATACAGGTGTTCTCGTGCTCACCAACACGACATTCGGGGAAAACATCCCGACGTCCCTCGGGATTCGACCCGTTCTGATTTCCGGCGCTGGTGCCAGAACGATTTTGCAAAACACCATCCTCTCCCACGACGCTGACTTCACCCAGGACTGCGTCGGACCCGGACCCGTCATCTCGCTGGGAAACAACATCTTTGGCGACCCGACCGGCTGCGACATCACCCGGCAACCGGGCGATCTCACAAGCGATCCCGGCCTCGACCAGTTGACGGATGACGGGAAGCCCGGACATCCGCACTTCACGCTCCTGCCCACCAGTCCGGCCATCGGGGCCGGAAATATCGACGTCTGTCCGAGCGAAGACCAACTCGATCGGCCGCGACATGGACGATGCGACATCGGCGCGATTGAATTCCGTCGTCACGAGCGGGACAAGAACGACGACGGCGGGGTCGCTCTGAACTTCAGGTCGTTGCCCAGTGAACAAGGGTGGACGTTCTCTACGTCGGCAGGCACTCCGGAGCATGACGTGTTTTCTGTGGATGGGACGACCCTTCGCCAGAATAGTCTGGGAATAGTCGATGATCCGAAGTATGTCTGGAACGGGGCTGTGGAGCGCGCTCCTTTTGATCTACGGTTCCGCGCGAGACTCACCGAGTTCGACGGACCGTTTCCCGACGCATTTGCGTTCTCTGTGCTGTTGGGGACAGGAGATTTCTTTGTGTATGTTGGACTGGGGCCAGGATTCGTGACGATCGAGGAAAATGTTAAGACTGTCCAGACAGTGTTCATCGACACGTCACAGTCTCACGACTATTTATTGCTCGGCGACCCAGAGGCTGGAGGCTACAGCTTTTTTGTCGATGGGACTGAGGTGCTCTCACGAACAATCGGACATAACGCTCTCGGCACTAGCTTCTTGACGATCGGCGATCGAGTGCTTGGTGGCGGTCCTGGTTCCTCCATCTCTCCAATAGGCGCTAGGGCTGAACTCTCTGTTTTCGTCTTTGACGTGATTCGGTCCCATTGACCGCACTCGCAGTCCGTGGACGTATTCGTGATGAGCGGGCAGACGGAACGGCGGGGCCGACGAAATAGCCCGACGATTGATAGTCGATCCGAAGATCGATCTGCGATAAGCTCAATGAATTCGGCCGCAAGCGGGAGTAGTTCAGCGGTAGAACGCAGGCTTCCCAAGCCTGATGTCGCGGGTTCGATCCCCGTCTCCCGCTCCAATCACATCGACAACGTGCCGCCCTCCTGAGCGGGCGGACATCCGGCGAAACGGGCGACTGTGCCCAGAACTGTGCCCGTACCGCATCGAGCTTGCGCGCGGCCTCCAGCAGATCGTCAGGGCTCACGATGTTGTACCGCTCGAACGCCGAGCGCGTCTTGTGCCCCGTCATCGTCATCGCGACGCGCTCTGGGGATGCCGGCGCGGACGAGGTTGCGCACGACCATGCGGCGGAAATCGAGCGGGATACGCCCCGGGCAGCCGGCCGCCTGACACGCGGCGATCCACTGTTTGCGAAAACTACCCACCGCCGCAGGCTGCTTGTTCTTGCGGTCGCGCCGCGTGCCGACCATCCGGAAAACGCCAGCGGGACGATGTGGCCAGCCTGCTTAGCTCGATCGTGGGCTACCCACGGGCCATCTCGCCGAGCCCCTACAGTTCACGCATCGGTGTTGCGCCTGGACCTACGGTTTTGATTCACGCTGAGAAAGGGCGTGAGCCGCGCCCTGAAGCAAAAAGCTGCCGCATGTCTTTTTGGGTTTTTTACTGGTCGCTCGGCCGGGCCGCCGCTACCGTTACGCTCAGGAGCGGCTCGCTCTGACTCCGCGCGCTCATCTAGTCATTCTCGGAAACGCTCGCGCAGGACGCCCGTAGTAGGGCCATCGTGGCATTAACCCGCGGCACGAAGCTCGGACCGTACGAGATTCAATCCGCCGTCGGCGCGGGCGGGATGGGCGAGGTCTACAAAGCCCGCGATCCTCGGTTGAATCGATTGGTCGCGCTCAAGGTACTTCCCGCGATGACGGCGGAGGCCGACACCGAGCGGCGCGAACGGTTCGAGCGGGAAGCGCAGGCCATTGCTGCGCTCAATCATCCCAACATCGTCACCATCCATTCGGTCGAGCAGGCGGAGGGCCAACTCTTCCTCACGATGGAGTTGGTTGAAGGGCGGCCGCTGGCCGACACGCTGCCCCCAAACGGTCTGCCACTGGAGCGGCTACTCGCGATCGCCATTCCTGTCGTCGATGCGGTGGCTGCGGCGCATCAAAAGGGGATTACACATCGCGATCTGAAGCCGGCGAACATCATGATCGGCGAAGGCGAGCAGGCGGGCCGGATCAAGGTGCTCGACTTTGGCCTCGCGAAACTCGACGAGTCGCCGCTCGCGGCCGCAGCTGCGACCACGCTGCCGACCAAGCCGATCACCGCCGATGGCCGCATCCTCGGCACGGTGGCCTATATGTCGCCTGAGCAAACCGAGGGCAAGCCGATTGACGCGCGATCGGACGTGTTCTCGCTCGGCGTGACGCTGTATGAGATGGCGACGGGCGAGCGTCCGTTCAAGGGGGACACGCCCGTCTCGACCATCGCCAGCATTCTTCGAGATGCGCCGCCGCTGATTACGGAGTTGAAGCAGACGTTGCCGAGGGACCTGGCCCTCATCGTGCGCCGCTGCCTGGTGAAGGATCCGGAGCACCGCACGCAGACGGCGAAGGATCTCAGGAACCAGCTCGAGGATCTCGGCCACACCCTGGACGCTGGTGAACTGAGCGCGCCGATCACCGTCGCGCTCGCGGCGCGGCGCACCCTGGCGTGGCCATGGGCGACGGCAGTTGTGGCGGCGGCGCTGACGGGGGCGGCTGGAACTTGGGGGCTGCTCCGCGCGCGCCCTGTGCCGAACGTGCCGACGATCGCCGATGTCGCACGGCTCACGCACGACCCCGGGCTGTTTAAGTGGCCCACCTGGTCGCCCGACGGCAGCCTCTTCGCGTTCGCGGCGAATCGAAACGGCAATTTCGACATCTTCGTCCGGCGTGTCGACGGCGGGAAGGACGTCAACGTCACCAACAACCCGTCGGAGAACTTTCAGCCGTCGTTTTCGCCCGACGGACGATTGATTGCGTTCGTCTCGACGCGCTCGTCGCACTCGAGGATGGTCGAGATCGGTCAGCGATCCGGAAGCATGGAGGCCCGCACCTACGGTGGCGATGTCTGGGTCGTGCCCGCGCTGGGCGGTCAGGCGCGTCGGCTCGCGGCCGACGGGAACGCACCTGTCTGGCATCCGGCCGGGCAACGCGTCGCGTACATCGGCGGGCCAGAAGCTCATCGTTCGATCCTCGAAGTGGCGATCGAAGGAGGCGTCCCGCAGGCTTTGCTGGCGAGCGCGGTGTCGTCTTGGGAAATCGTTCGCATCCAGTACGCGCCGCACGCCCGCTGGATCACCTTCGACACGAGCGATAGCGAAATCTTCGCCGTCCCGATTGGCGGAGGAGCGCCACAGAAGCTCGCGAACGGCTTCAGCCATGTGTGGGACCCGTCCGGGAAGCGTTTGTACTATCTCGTGCGTGACGCAGGAGGCGGCACCCGACTGTTGTCCGTCGACATCGACGAACGGAGCGGCCGACTACTGGACGCTCCCGCGACCGTCGGGCTGATGACGGGCGTCCTCCGAGACCTGGCCGTGTCCAGCAACGGCGAACGGCTGGTGCTGACCGAGGACGAGAGCTCGATGAACCTGTCGCGCCTGCCGCTGGCGGCAGGAGGTGGCGCGCCAGCTGGTGACGAGGAAATCCTGAGTGCGGGTCAGGTCTTCGACGGCCAGCCCAGCGTCTCGCCTGACGGCCGACAGATCGCGTACAGCAGCAACCGGCTGGGACGCCCGCAGATCTGGATGCTGCATCTCGACACGAAGCAGATGGACGTGTTGCAGTTGCCGGGCGCCGACGCGAGCGCGGTCGGTGCGCACTGGCATCCCGATGGCCGACGACTGCTCGTGCAGCGCGCGCTGCTGGATGGGAAGGCCGCCTTGTGGTGGCTTGCGGCCGACGCGAGCAGCGCGGAAGAAGTGACCGCGCTTCCGTCGCTGACGAACAACTTCGAAGGCTGGCCCATCACGCCTGACGGGAGCCGGATCATCTACGGCGCCGGCATCGCCGGACACGGTCAGCTCTTCACGTTGGAGATCGCGACCCGCCGCAGCTTGCAACTGACGTTCTCGCCCGACGACAAGTTCAGCGCTGCGCTCTCGCCCGACGGCCGCTGGCTCCTGTACACGTCGAATGCCAATGGCTCGAACCAGCTCTGGCGCATGCCGGCGGCTGGCGGCGAGGCGAAGCCCGTCACCGATGGCACGGATCGCGTGCGGCACATGTTCTATGCACCCGATGGTCGCTGGCTGTATTTCCAGCCGAACCACTTGAACATCTACCGCATGCCGGCAGACGGTGGCCCGGTTCAACAGGTGACGCATTTCCGGGAGTCGGCGCTGTTTCTCGAGGAGCCGACGATCTCGCCGGACGGACGCTTCCTCGTGTACTGCCGGCGAAACGGCGGATCATCGCTCTGGGTTCTGCGGCTTGGAAATACGGCGTCATGATTGCGGTCGGGACGACGCTCGGGCCGTACCAGATCGTCGCACCGCTCGGCGAAGGCGGCATGGGCGTGGTCTATCGCGCGCGCGACACGAAGCTGAATCGCGACGTCGCGCTGAAAGTGCTGCCCGATCTGTTTGCCGCCGATCCCGATCGGCTGGCTCGCTTTAAGCGCGAGGCGCAAGTCCTCGCGTCGCTCAACCATCCGCACATCGGCGCCATCTACGGCTTCGAGGATTCCGGCAGCGTGCATGCATTGGTCCTCGAGCTCGTAGAGGGGCCGACGCTGGCCGACCGGGTCGCGCGCGGCCCGATACCGTTTGAAGAAGCGCTGCCGATCGCGCATCAGATTGCCGAAGCGCTCGAAGCCGCGCACGAGCAGGACATCGTCCATCGTGACTTGAAGCCTGCCAACGTCAAGCTTCGCTCCGACGGCACGGTGAAGGTCCTGGACTTCGGTCTCGCCAAGCCGCTCGAGCCGCGGCGACCAGGCGACCTGACACAGTCGCCGACAATGATGAGCCCGTCGCCGACGCTGGCCGGCGTGCTGCTCGGGACCGCGGCGTACATGTCGCCGGAGCAGGCGCGCGGCAAGGTGGTCGACAAACGGACCGACGTATGGGCGTTCGGCTGCGTGCTCTTCGAGATGTTGACAGGCCGCAAGACGTTCGAGGGCGAGACGCTGACCGATACGGTTGCGGCAATTGTCAAGAACGATCCCGACTGGCAGGCGCTGCCGGCGGGCACGCCGAGCACCGTTCGGGCGCTCATCGCACGCTGCCTCCGGAAGGATCCGGCGCAGCGGTTGCGCGACATCGCCGACGCGCGCTTCCAACTCGATGAGTCGCTGGAGTATCCGGCCACTTCGGCGCTGGCCCGATCCGGCCACCGCTCTCACGAGTGGGCGGGTTGGATCGTGGCGGCGCTCGCCACCGGCACCGCGCTCTTCTACGCCATTCGGCCGGCGACCACCCAGGCGCCCGCCACTCCGATCAGCTTTTCGGTGTTCCCTCCCGAAGGAACGGTTTTTGCCGCCGCGATCAACACCACGCTCAGCATCCCATCCTTTGGTATCTCGCCGGACGGCCGTGCCCTGGTATTCAGCGCGCGGGCGCATGGTGACAGACCGCTGTTGTGGCTTCGATCCCTGGACCAGGTAAGCGCGCGCCAGTTGCCGGGAACCGAAGGCGCGCAGGATCCTCTGTGGTCCCCCGACAGCCAATGGGTCGGCTTCTTCGCGGACGGGAAGCTCAAGAAGGTCCCCGCCGCTGGCGGAGCGGTGCAGGTACTCGCACAAACAGCCATCGACTCTCGCGGGGGCACGTGGGGTCCTGACGGGACAATCCTTTTCGCCGGTGGCACGGAGCCGATCCTGTCGGTAGCCGCTACTGGCGGCAAAGCGACCCCGGCGACCGTCGTGGTACCGCCCACCTCGCACCGCAATCCGCACCTGCTGCCCGACGGCCGTCACTTCCTGTACACGATCACAAGCGACGTCGCGGACCAGACTGCCGTGTATGCCGCCTCCCTGGATGGCGGAACCAAGAAACCGCTGGTTCGGATCAACACAAGTGCCGTCTACGCGCCCGGGTTCCTCCTGTTCGTGGATGGAGCGACCCTGCTGGGCCAGGCGTTCGACCCGGCAGCCCTCGAGACCAGAGGCCAACCATTCCTGATCGCCGAGCACGTCGGCCGCAACTCGGCCTTCATGAGTGCGGTTTCTGCCTCCCGCACGGGAACCATTGCCTATGCGGACGCCCTCTCTCAGAACGGTCGTCTGACATGGATCGATCGCAAGGGAAACGTGCTCGGCTCGATAGGCCCGCCGGATGGCGACTACGCCGACTTCCGGCTGTCTCCCGATGAGATGCGTCTGGCGGCGTCTATGGTCGATCCCAAAACTAACACCGTCGACATCTGGCTCACGGACATTGCACGGGGGAGTACGTCCCGGTTCTCCTCGGGAGGGCTCGTCACCGCGTCTCCCGTCTGGTCACCGGATGGCTCGCGGCTGATGTTCCGGAGCAACCAGAGAGGGAATGTGGAGTTCTACGAGAGAAGCGCCGCGGGCGGAGGCAACCAGCGGACGGTGTTGCCTCTCGAGGCGTACGGCGAGGCACGTATACCCTCGGCGAATATGGTTCTGACGGACTGGTCGCCGGACGGACGTCACGTCATATTCTCCGTGCCATCGCAGGTGTCCGGCAACGACTTGTGGCTGCTGCCTCTCGGGGAGATACGTAAGACGGCGAAGGTGATCGAATCGCCTGGCGAACAGATGCACGGCAACTTTTCGCCGGACGGTCGTCTGGTCGCCTATACCTCGAACGAGTCCGGAAGATTCGAGGTGTATGTCGAGACCGTTCCGCGATCGGATCGGAAATGGCCGGTTTCCACCAGCGGCGGCTACGAGCCGCGATGGCGCGCGGATGGACGCGAGATCTACTACCTGTCCGAGGATCGCAAGCTCATGGCCGTGTCGGTCGGTGCCGGACCCTCCTTCGGCATTCCGCAGCCGCTGTTTCAGACGCGCGTGCCCGAAGGCGTGTTCGTCAACCGCGCGCATTACGTGCCCAGTCGCGACGGCCGGAAGTTCCTCGTCAACACAGCGACCGACGCTCCACTCTCGCCGATCACCGTGGTCATCAACTGGACTGCGGGGCTGAAAAAGTGAGCCTTGCCGCCGGCACGAGGCTCGGGCCCTACGAAATCCAATCCGCACTCGGTGCCGGCGGCATGGGCGAGGTCTACAAAGCGCGCGACACGCGGCTCGATCGCATCGTCGCCATCAAAGTCCTGCCGGCGGCGCTTGCGGCCGATCCGCAGTTCCATGAGCGATTCGACCGTGAAGCCCGCGCGATCTCGCAGCTCGATCACCGGCATATCTGCGCGCTACACAACATCGGCGAGCATGGCGGTACCTCGTACCTCGTCATGCAGTCACGACCACCGGGTCATATGCAGGGCCCGAGCTGATTGTGGCACCAGAGCCCCTCGGCCCACAGGTGATAGCTGACGAAGATGGCGACCGCGAGAACGATGGCGCCGAATCCAATCCAGAGCGAGACGTTCTTCAAGGCCATTCGTCCACCCTCATCGCATGAGCGTGCGCTCGAAGAAGTCGGCCGTCGCCGCCGCTGAGCGCCGCCAGTTTCTCCACAACAACGCGTCGTGCACATCGTCCGGAAGCACGAGCTCTTCGACGTGCACGCCCTTTTCCGCCAGGCGCCGGCTCAAGTCGATCGTCTGACGGAACTCGACGGTGCGATCGTCGTCGCCGTGAATCAAGAGCACCGGGGAGCGCCATGTCGCGACGGCGGAAATCGGCGACGATGCGAATTCAATCTGGAGGGCGTGTCGCAGATCGGCATCGGTGATGCCGTCACCGACGATGGCGTGCGCGAGCTGCGTCGGGTTGACGGCGGGCAGCCGGTCGTGGACCCCGTGCATGTCGACGCCCGCCGCGAACACGTCGGAGTTGCGTCCGAGCCCGAGCGCCGTCAGATAGCCGCCATACGACGCGCCCCAGACGCCGATTCGTCGCGGATCGACGTCGGCCCTGGTCTGCAGATAGTGGCCGGCGGCGAGGATGTCGGCATACTCGGACGCGCCGCGTGGGCCAGCGCGTTCGGGGAACTGAAACGCCTGGCCGTAGCCAACGCTGAGGCGATAGTTGACCGACAGCACGACGAAGCCGCGGCTCGCGAGATATTGATTGATACCGTAGTCGTTGGCGTACTCCCACCGGTTGTGCCACCCCAGGAGCATCTGCCGGGGGCCGCCTCCGTGCACGTAGACAATCGCCGGCCGCCGCTGGCGCCCTGACGGCTTGAACAGCTGTCCGTGCGCCTCCATGCCGTCGTCGGCGCGAAACGTCACCGGTTCCGGCGTGACGAGCTGGCGCGGAAAGTCGGCCGGGACGTGATCCGCTCCAAGCGTACGCGGCATGCCGCCGCCCACCGGCACGACGGTCGGCAGCGGCGGCCGCTGCGCGTCGGCCGACAGAAAGGCGACCGTCCGGCCGTCCCGCGTGACGGTCGGACTCCACTCGATGCCGAGGCCCGGCGTCAGCGCGACCGGCGCGGCTCCGTCGATCGCCACCTTGAAGAGATGACGGCGATCGAAGTCAGCGCGATCGTTGCCGGTATTGGCACTGTAAATCACGAGGCGATGATCCGGCGTTTGCGTGACGTGCTCGACCATGAAGGCGCCCGGCGTGAGCAGACGCGGCCGGCCCTTGCCAGGATGTTGCAGCGCATAGAGGTGCGGCCAGCCATCGCGCATCGACAGGAAGACGAGCGTGTCGTCGGCCGCCCACTGAAGCTGAATGCCTCCCGGGTGGCGCACGATCGGATCGGTCGGGTCACCGCTCGATGCGGCGACAATCGGTTCGGCCGCATCGGCAGCGTCGGCGTCGACGACGAGGATCGACCACGGCGCCTGAGGCTCGGCGAGCGGCGAACGAGGCGAGCCGCCCGTTCCAGGTTGACGGATGAACGCGATCCGGCGTCCGTCGATGGACCATCGGGGCGCGGAGTCACGCGACGTGGACGGCGCGAGGTAGCGCAAAGGCCGTCCTGGCGTGAAGAGGGCGATGTAACTGTGGTCGCCCCGATTCAGCACGAACGCGAGCGTTCGGCCGTCGGGCGACCAGTCAGGGGACTCGACAGTGCCACGCGCGTAGAAGGCCGCCTCCGGCTGCTTGGCCGAACCGTCGATCGGTGCCATCCAGAGCCGACGATCCCTGAGCAACAGCACGCGCGTCCCGTCGGGCGTGATGACGGGATCGTCGCCCTCGCCGAGGAGCACGGGCGTCCCCCCGGCTGTCGGGACGGCCCAGGCCTGCATCTTCGGTTGAACCGTGGCTGCGGCCGGGTTGGGCGCGCCGTCGCCGAACCTGCTGCCGCCGTGGTCGCCGCCGCGAACGTACACGATCGTTTTCCCGTCCGGTGCGAAGGACAGGTTGGTCAGCTCCTGCCCATCGTCATCCTGATAGGAGGTAACACGACGGGCTGCAAAGTCCGGCCCGCTGGCGACGTAGATGTTTCTCGCTCCGCGCTCGTTGAACGTCCACGCGATCGTGGCCCCGGAAGGCGCGGCCACGAGATTGTCAGGCTGGGGAAGGCTCAGAATCTGGTCGACGCTGAAGGCGGGACTGCCTGACGACGGACCGGTCTGCGCTGCGTGCAGCCAGGCAGCCGCGCCGGCGACCGACGCGGCGATCAGTCCGACGACATGGAAGCGGCTGCGCACGTGCATCGCAGACCGGGCGATTATGTCACGACCGAATGAGCGCCAGCACCTCGTCGCGCTTCTGGGCCATCTGCGCGTCCGTCTTCGCCTCGAGATTGAGGCGGAGCAGGGGCTCGGTATTCGATCCCCTGACGTTGAAGTGCCAGTCGGGATACTCCACCGACAGGCCATCCAGCTTGTACTGATGGCCATCGGCGTACTTGGCCGCGATCGCGTCGAGCTTCGCGGGCACGGCATCCATGCTCGACACCTTGGTGTTGATCTCGCCCGAAATGAAATAGCGGCGCCGCAGCGGCTCGAGCAGGTCGCGGAGGCTCTGTCCCTTCTTCGACATCAGCTCCAGGATGAGGAGCGCGGGGATGAAGCCGTTGTCGGCGTAGAAGTTGTCGCGGAAATAGTAATGCCCGGTCACCTCGCCGCCGAAAATCGCGTTGGTTTCGCGCATGCGCCGCTTGAAGAACGCGTGGCCCACGCGGTTCATGAGCGACGTGCCGCCGTACCGTTCGACGGTGTCCTTGACGGCATAACTGGCGCGCAAGTCGTAGATGACCGAGGCGCCCGGATGCTTCATCAGAAACGCCTCGGCGAGCAGGGCCGTGATGAAGTCGCCCGAGATGAACTCGCCCGCGCCGTCGATGAAGAAGCAGCGGTCAGCGTCGCCGTCCCACGCGATGCCGATGTCGGCCTTCCGAGCGATGACAGCCTCGACGATGTCGCGGCGGTTCTCCTCGATGAGCGGGTTGGCTTCGTGGTTCGGAAAGCGGCCGTCGATGTCGAAGCACAGACGGGTGGTGCGGCACGGTAGCCGATCGAAGAGCTTCGGCGCGACGAGGCCCGCCATGCCGCTGCCGGCATCCAGTACCACGTTGAATGGCTTGACGACGCCCGGATCGATGAACGACATGACGTGATCGACGTACGCGCCCACCACGTCCCTGGGCGTGACGGTGCCGGCTCGCGCAGCGGGCGCGGGCAGGCGATCGGCGGCGATCATGTCGCGGATGTCGCCGATGCCGGCGTCGCCGCTCAGCGGAAACGCCTCGCGCCGCACCATCTTCATGCCGTTGTACTGCTTCGGGTTGTGCGATGCGGTGATCTGCACGCCGCCTTCGAGGTTGTCACTGGCCACGGCGAAGTACAGCAGGTCGGTCGGCGCCATCCCGTAGTCGACGACGTCGCAGCCCTGCGACGTCGCGCCGTCGATGAACGCGGCCGCGAGGCCGGGCGACGACAGGCGCATGTCGCGGCTCACCGCAATGCGCTGCGCCTTCAGATAGGCGACGAAGGCGGCGCCGATCGCGCGCGCCACAGGCTCGTTGAGCTCGTCCGGATACAGCCCGCGTACGTCGTAGGCCTTGAAAATGTCGGGTTTGAGGGCGACTGGCATACGTTCAGCTTATTACAGCCGACTGAAGTCGGTAACCACCGACTTGTCGCCGAGGACTGCGCCGTCGTCTATCGTCGCGCTGCGTCCCACGTGACAGTGTCGTCCGAGAATCGATCGCCGGACCACGGCTTCCTGACTGATGCGGCTGTTCGCCCATACGATGGCGCGATCGACGACCGCGTGCTCCTCGATGTGGCAGTTCCGCGAGATGACGCTGTAGGGCCCGATCCGCGCGCCCGGTTTGACGATCGTGTCGGCGTCGATGAAGCAGGGGCCTTCGACGACCGCGCCTTCCTCGATGCGCGCACCAGTGGCGATCCAGGCCCGCGTGGCTTCTCCGGCAAACGGGGCGAGGTGATAGCGGCCGTCCATCACGTCGCGGTGCACCTGCATGTACTTTTCGGGCGTCCCGATATCGATCCAGTAGCCGCGATACACGTAGGCGATAAAGGTTTCGTGCCGTTCGACGAGTGACGGGAAGAAACTGCGTTCGATCGACCAGGGCGTGTCCTTCGGGATGCGATCGAACGTGTCGGGCTCGAGCACGTAGATGCCTGCGTTGATCGTGTCGCAGGTGATCTCGCTCGGCTTCGGTTTTTCCAGGAAGCGCCGGATGTTGCCGTCCGCATCCGTCTCGACCAGACCGTACGCGCTCGGGTTGTCGACCGGCGTCAGCACGATCGTGGCCTTGGCTCGCCGCTCACGGTGGAGCTTGATGACTGCGGCCAGGTCGACTTCGGTCAGCACGTCGCCGTTGAAGACGATGACCGATTCGCGGAGCGACTCGCCCGCGTATCGCACGGCGCCGGCGGTGCCGAGAGGCTCCCGCTCGACGACGTACCGGATGCTCAGGCCGCTTTCCGCGCCGTCGCCGAAGATCTCCTCGATCCGGCGCGGCTGATAGTTAAGGCTGAGGATCACCTCGTCGATCTCGGGGACGCGCTTCAGTAGATCCAGTTGGTAGTGCAGAAACGGCCGATCGAAGATCGGCACGATCGGTTTGGGGGTGTGAATGGTCAGCGGGCGCAGTCGCGTGCCCTTGCCCCCTGCCAGCAGAATCGCTTTCATCGCAACCACCGATGGTATCATGTGCGGACACGGCCGCTCGATGCCGATGAACCTCCCCAACGCCCTCACCGTCGTCCGCATCTTCCTGGTTCCGCTCCTCCTCGTCGTGCTGCTCACCAAGTTTGATGGCCATGCGATTCTCGGCGTGCCGAACGCACTCGTCGGCGCCGCGATCTTCGGCCTGGCGTCGATCACCGACTGGCTTGACGGCTATCTGGCGCGGCGGCGGAAACAGGTGACGGCCTTTGGACAGTTCACCGATCCGATTGCCGACAAACTGTTGACGTGCGGAGCGCTCATTTCGCTGGTGCAGCTGGATCTCGCGCCGGCGTGGATCATCACCGTCATCATCGGACGCGAGTTCGCGGTGACGGCGCTGCGCAGCGTGGCACTCGCGCGGGGCATCGCGATGCCGGCGTCGCGGCTCGGGAAGATCAAGATGGTGGGGCAGGTCGTCGCGATTCTGGCGCTCATCCTCGCGCACGGCGCCGAGGGCGCCGACGACCGGTTCCGTCAGCCGCTGATGCTCATCGGGCAGGGAGCGCTGTGGGTGGTCGTGGTGGCCGCGCTCGTATCAGCCGCCGACTATGTCCGTCGCTTCAACGCGAGGGTCAGCCCGCGCGTCGCGCACATTGCCGCGGCGCGCGAGCCGTTGTCGGATCGCAAAGCGGGGTAGGGCTGGGCCCTACTTTCGGATCACTGCGTAATCGCCGCTGAAAATAACGTCGCGCGCGCGGTTGATGCGCAGAACGGTCATCGTCGGGCCGACTGCGACAGCTGCCGCTTCGCCAATCGACGTCAGCGGCACGCCTGCGGTCTGAACGTCTCGGTAGATGGCGAATAGTGCCCCGGGCATCACGCCTTCCTTCGAGCCCCGATCGATCACCATGAATTCGCCGACGCTGCCGATGCGCCGTTCGTCGGCGCCGAACAGGACGCGACTGAGCACCTTGAAGTCAGGCTCTTTCGTCGTGTCAATCGCCGTGATGTCGCCGGCGACGTCGGGCGCCTTGAACGGATCGAGGTAGTCGCCTGCCAGAATCTCGGTGCACAGGCGGTCGACACTCATGATGGCCGTCGTCTCGTTGACGGCGATGATGCGGCCCCAGCCCGCGGTGTGAACGCTGTGCGGCAGTTTGTCGTTGTAGGTGGCGCCGAAGCGGTTGAGCCGACGCACGAAGAAGTCCTGCCCGAGCTGGACCCCGCGCTGCGTGCCGCCGTTGACGACGATCAGTTCCGGCTTGCCGAAGAGCGACCGCTGCACGACGTCCTGCGATCCGACGACGCGCAGCTTGTCCGGCGCGGGTGGCTCGGCCAGGTTGGGGAGCGGCGCGCACGCGACCGCCGCCTGGGACGCGCTGAGTTCGACGTTAGGGGTCTGGGCTGCCGCCGTGCCGGCCGTGAACGCGGCCAGCACGGCCGCGAGTGTGATGCGACGCATCGCTCGTCTCCTCCTTGTTGTGCTCGCGGGCAGATCCCGCTCGCACGCGCAGCGGCGCGCGAAGGCGTGCAACCTTCGCCAGACCCGCACACGCGTTGTTACGACTTCGTGCTCGCTTGAGCCTTCAGTTCTGCGATCCGCTTCTGGGCGTCCTGCAGATGCTCGCTCTGCTGGAATTCCTGAACGAGCTTCTCGTAATAGGGGAGCGCTTCGGCGTTTTGCCGCATCTTCAGCAGCGATTCACCGAGGTAGTAGTACACCGCGTCACGTCCCGTGTACTCGGGATCTTCCTTGAGGAGCGGCCGGAATCGATCGATGGCGCCGCGATACCATTTTTGACGGTAGTAGAACAACCCGACGAGATAGTTCGCCTCGCTCAGTCGGTCGCGCGCGTCGCGGAGGTGCTGCTTGGCCTCCGACATGAGCGGGCTGTTGGGATAGCGTTCGACGAAGGTCTCGAATTCCTTGACCGCGTCGCGGGTTTCGGTCTGATCCCGCTGCGCTGCGCGCATCTGGTGGAAATGAGACAGCCCGAGTTTGTACTGGGCGTAGTCGGCGCGCGGGTTCGTCGGATAGAAGCTGAGAAACTCCCGGAACTCGTTGATGGCAAGGACGAGCGCTTCGCTCGAGCCCTCGCTGAGATACGTGTCGCCGATCCCGAGTTTGGCGTCGGGACGGTAGACGCTCTGCGTGTAGCTTTCGACCAGCTGCTTGAAGAATTCGCGAGCGAGTGTCCACTTCTTTTGATTGAGCGCGTCCGTGCCCTTGTCGAACAGGAACTTGTCGGGCTCGACGGTGCCGGGTGGCACGAGCTGGCGTGTCGCGCCCGCGCAGGCGAGGCTCAGCGCCATCGCCGCGAGGCAGGCGAACAATGTCGGACGGCCGATCCGCCGCGCGCGTGTCAGAAGATTTCTTTCAGCCACTGGTATTCTGCCGCCAATCCTTCCTCGAGCTGTACCGACGGGTGAAACCCGAGATCGGCTCGGGCCCGCCCGGTGTCGGCGAACGTGTGCCGCATGTCGCCCTTCTGCACCGGGTCGACCTGGAGCACGGGCTCGCGTCCGGTCACGCGGCCGATCATGGCCAGCACCTCGTTGACCGTGACGCGCGAACCCCCTCCCACATTGTATACACGACCCGGAACGCCTCGCGTCGCTGCCGCGATGGTCGAGTTGACCGCATCGTGCACAAAAGTGAAATCGCGTGTCTGCTCGCCATCGCCGTAGACCGTGATCGGCGTGCCGTGATGCGCCGCGCGCAGAAACTTGTGAAACGCCATGTCAGGCCGCTGCCGCGGTCCATAGACGGTGAAATATCGAAGCGCCGTCGTCGGCACGCCGAAGTTGACGTAGTAGAGGTGACACAACTGTTCGGCTGCGAGCTTCGTCACGCCGTACGGAGAAACCGGCTGAGGCAGGGCGTCTTCGCGCATGGGTATTGCCACTTCATCGCCGTAGACCGACGACGTGGACGCGTACACGAGCCGATCGATCGGCGCACTGCGGCATGCCTCGAGCAGGGCCTGGGTAGCCTCGATGTTGTTCACCGTATAGACGGCGAAATCGCGTCCCCAGCTTTTCCGAACGCCCGCCTGCGCGGCGAGGTGGAACACGTGGGTGCGCCCCGCCAGCAGAGCGGGGAGGTCGGCCTCCTGAAGCCGCGTCTCGACGAACCGGAAGCGGTCGTGCGTCAGCGCCTCCGCGAGGTTCCGCTCCTTGATCGCCCGCGGGTAATAGTCGATGAAGCAATCGACGCCGACGACATCGGCGCCCTGGGCGAGCAGCCGATCGACAAGGGTCGATCCGATGAACCCGGCGGCTCCGGTGACCAGCGCGTTCACGACCGCAGTACCGTGGCGACGCGCTCGGGCAGACGGCAGGGGCGGCCGTCGCGTCCGATCGTCGCGTGTACGGTGCGTCCCGTCGCGACGAGCGTCTCGTCGCTCGGCCGCACGACGGCATACTGAAAGGCTATGCGGACCGGCGACACGCGCTCACCCGACGTCTGTACCTCGAGTTCATCGTCATACCGTGCGGACTGATGATACTCACAGTGGGCTTCGATGACCGGCAGCGAGAAGCCCTCGCGCTCCATCTCGCGATAGGTCCAGCCGGCGTGGCGCAGCAGGTCGGTGCGGCCTACCTCGAACCAGACGAAATAGTTCGCGTAATAGACGACGCCCATCTTGTCGGTTTCCGCGTAACGCACGCGCACACGGGAGACCGACTGCGGATCCGTCAACGTGCACGTGGGGAGGCGCTCAGGGCCGGCCCCGCCAGCGCGGCTGCCGCGGCCGCCTTGATGTCGCTCGTCGCGCGCTCCGGATCGCCGGTGTGAAAGATGGCCGAGCCCGCGACGATGATGCGGGCGCCGGCCGACACGACGC
>Ga0066903_100000480_pt1 | contig 25088 bp, 23 predicted proteins | sample PanSoiMetaGPlot1_FD_67491 | JGI IMG/M metagenome (GOLD analysis project Ga0066903, IMG submission 67491) | Tropical forest soil microbial communities from Panama analyzed to predict greenhouse gas emissions - Panama Soil - Plot 1 (version 2) | ecosystem: Environmental > Terrestrial > Soil >... | reverse complement strand
ATCCGCTGATGCGCCAGGGTCCCGGCGATCCGGGCCCGCCCGTCAGATCGGGCCGGTCTGGCGAAATCCAGGCCATGCGCCTTCTCGGCGCGCCACTCCCCTCATTGGGGAGAAGGAAAAGAGACGGGCTCTCCCGCGCCCGACCCAAGTGAGGGACCAGCATTAGCGTTGGCTCTGAGAGCCAAAATCGATGGAGGTTATTGAGACGGTATTGCGAGGTACAAGATGTCAGCAACATTTCTCTCAAACACTGTTTCGTCTGCCCGGCACCGGGGTCGGCCTCACACCGACCCAGGTGCCGGGCTTTTTTGCGCTTGCAGGTGCTCCCGCCTTGCGCACTTGCTCTCGGCTCCTCATTTGCTTTGCATTCGCCCATCGGGCACGATGCGGCCCCATCATCCCTTGCCAGCGCGAAGCGTTCCGCCTTCCCTCATGCAACTGTCCTGCCCCGCCTGCGCCGCGCCGACCGAGCACCGGCTTCTCTATTCCAAGAACGGCTGCGACATCCTCCGCTGCGAGCAGTGTGGCCTCGGCCGCGCCCAGGCGAGCGGCTTCGATCCCGGCACCTACTACACCGACGACTATTTCTCCGGCGGCCATGCCGACGGCTATGCCGATTATCGCGGCGCCGAGCCGGTGCTGCGGCGCGAGTTCGCCGGCACCGTCGACTTCATCCGCCGCCATCGCGACGGCGGGCGGCTGCTCGACGTCGGCTGTGCATACGGCTTCTTCCTGCAGGAGGCGAAACGCTTCTACGACGTCGCCGGCATCGAGATCGCCAAGGATGCTGCGGACTATTGCCGAGAGCAGGGCCTGCGCGTGGTCACTGGAATCGCCGACGAGGGCAATCTGGCGCGCTTCGGCAAGCTCGATGTCATCGTCTTGCTCGATGTGATCGAGCACCTGCCGAGCCCGCAGGAGACGCTCGCGCTGTGCGCCCGCCACCTCAACGATGGCGGCATCATTGTGATCACGACCGGCGACTTCGCCTCGGCCTATGCGCGGCTCGCTGGCACGCATTGGCGGCTGATGACCCCGCCGCAGCACCTCTGGTATTTCACCCGTGCGAGCATCGAGCGGTTCGCGCGTCCGCTCGGGCTGCGCATGGAATCGTTTGGTCATCCCTGGAAGATCGTCCCGATCTCGCTCATCACGTTCCAGCTCCGGCGCATGCTCGGTCTGCGCCCGGCCGGCACGCCGGCGGCGAGCCGGGTCGGCGTACCGGTCAACCTGTTCGATGCCATGCGCATCGTGCTTCGCAAGGGCGAACGCGTCGCATAGTCATCTCCTCGCCCGGGGTTTTCCGGCGACGACAGCAGGGCCGCTGATATGAACGATCGTTTATCCTTGGTGCAGATCGCGCTCCTCGTCTCCTATGCGGGTGGCATGGTCGGCGGGCAGCTCTTGTTCAAGCTAGCGGCTTTGCGCGGAAGCATCGAAGGACCGTTCGGCGAGCGGCTGCTGGCGATGATGGCCAACGGATATTTTGTCGCAGCCGTCGTGCTTTATGGCGCGCTTTCGGTGCTGTGGGTGTGGCTCTTGAGCTTCACGCCATTGTCGCGCGCCTACGTCTTCGTGGCGTTCGCATTTGCGGCTACGCCGCTCCTGGCAGGCCTGATATTCGGTGAGCCGATCTCGGTACGCCTGATGATTGGCGTGGCCTTGATCTGCTGCGGCCTGCTTTTCGTCACCGGCTAAGGCATTTGAGGACTGACGAGTGATCCGGTCGGTTGCCGCCGACCACATGTTGCGTGCAGCGGCAAAGTCACGCAGTCATGAATTTTCCTTCATGTGTCGCACGCCAGCCGCTTCCATGATTCTGTCATGTTGGTATGGCACTTGGCTGGGATAACTCGGAGTTCATTGCGGAACCGATCCTCGCTCTTAGGTGTTGTAAGCAGAGCCGTTGGCCATTGGGGCCGGCTTCCCTTCCATTGGGTCCAGAGCCATGCATCCCGAACCGGGTAAGTGCGTGTGGGTTGTGATCGCCGCCTATAATGAGGCGCGCGTGATCGAGCAGGTCGTCGCCGGAGTCAGGCGTCGCGGCTACTCCGTCGTCGTGGTGGACGACGGATCCGGCGATGCCACCGCCGCCATCGCCGAACAAGCCGCTACCGCCGTGGTCTACCATCCGGTCAACCTCGGGCAGGGCGCCGCACTGCAAACCGGCATCGAATTCGCACTGGGTCAAGGCGCTGACTTCATCGTGACCTTCGACGCCGATGGCCAGCACCGGGCTGATGACATCGCGGCCCTGCTCAGGGCGCTCACCGAGAACAAGGCAGATTTCGCGCTGGGCAGCCGGTTCCTGGGCGCCTCGATCGACCTGCCGCGCTCGCGTCGATGGCTGCTCAAGGCGGCCACCCTGTTCACCCGTTTCACCACCGGGCTGCGGGTCTCCGATACCCACAATGGCCTGCGGGCCATGACCCGGCGCGGCGCCTCATTTGTCGCGCTGCGACAGAACCGGATGGCGCATGCCTCCGAGCTGCTTGAGCAGATTGCGCGGAGCAAGCTGCGCTATGTCGAGGTGCCGGTTACCATAGAATACAGCGCATACTCACTTGCCAAAGGCCAGAAGCTGAGCGATTCACTGACCATCCTGGTGGACCTCTCGGCGCAAAGGCTGCATCGATGATCGCCCAGCTTATCCTGACCGCCTTCCTGCTTGGAATACTTCTGTACGCTTGGCTCGAGTACCGACGCGCACCGGTTGTCGGGGTACTGGCGATGGTCGCGGCGCTGACCGGGCTATACTTCGTATGGATTCCGGCCCATGCGACGCGGCTTGCGGAACTGGTTGGAATCGGACGCGGCGTCGATCTCATCCTTTATATATGGGTGGTTATCAGCCTGATCATGCTGCTGAACCTGCATCTCAAGCTCAGGGTGCAGAAGGAGATGATCACGGTCCTGGCACGCGAACTTGCGATCGCCAACGCGCGCTTGGCAGCCACAGCGAAATGAGCGAGGCGGCGCCCACCGCAAACGGTCCAATCAAGATCAGGTTGTAGCGGGTGTAGTGGTTCGCCACTAGGGCGTGCAACCCCAGCATGATAATTGCGGGCGCGGCGTAGAACAGAAGCATCGATTGCCGTTGCCGAATGGCGCGCACGCATGCACATCCGAACAGCGGGATCATGACCAGGGCGACGATCCAGCCGGCCCACATCCCGCACCAAGCCAGCGGAATGCTGACCAACAGATGGCGCCACCAGTTCGCGCGCATCTCTTCGAGCACGATGCCCCGGATGAGCGGATCAAGCCGCCCGTGTTCCTTCACCAGCGTATCGCGACGCCCGCGTCCAACGTGAAAAAAACTGTCGGGCGTGTGATAGACGAAACGGTGCATCGAATCCCTGCCGTAGATCTGGTCGAAGGCGAGGTCGCCAAGACCCGGCGTGCAATAGGGAAACGCGGTGAAGAACTCGCGGATCGTCATGTCGTTATAGGCGAACCGCTCGATCAGCACCGCTGAACCGTATTCTTCGGTCAGTCCCCATTTGCCGACGGAGATATGGTTGCGGATGATCCAGGGTCCGATCACCACAATCGTTGCGGCGGCGAATGCCAGGGTTCCCCGCCACCTCGATCGCGCACCGCCAGTCGCGGGCTGACGCCCGCGCCACGCAATAAGAATAACGAGGACCGGAATCAGAATAACGAAGGACGGACGCGTCAGGCATAGCAAGCCGAGCACGAGTCCCGCCAAAGCCCAATAGCGGTTGCTCATGCATTTCCAGGCCAGCACCGCAAACAGCATGGCGATGGAATAGAGAGAAACGGTCAAGCTTTCAGTCATGACGAACGAGAAAAGGTCCGCTTCGGTCAACAGGCCGGCAGTCGCAAGCACGCCGCTGAACCAGAACACGAGCGTGCTACCGAAGATGGCCTCGCCGGCCATCGCGATGGCGAGTACGGCAAACGCGAGCAGGAGCGCATGGATGATATGGATGGGCGTCGCATAGACCTCGCACTGCGACCCGTCGCGCTTGTTGTGGTTTGCTTCGACACTGCACTCTACGGCCCGCGCGAAGCGCGGGTCGATCTTCATCGCCGTCAGCACCAGCAGCGGATAGCCAGGAACGAAGAACATGCCGGGCGGCGGCACCTCACGGGTGCTGTCGGTCGTATCGAAGATTCCGTTGCTGAACACACCGTGGTGGTCGATGTCGTAGGCAATCGTCAGGTAGAACGACTGATCGAAGTCGCTGAGCCATTTCGGCGGCTGGATGAGGATCGCGGCGGCAAGGATCGCAAACGAGCAAAGGGCGAGGGCGATCCTCCACATCAGGGCCGACCTGAGTGGCGGCTTGAGCACGACTGACCCCGTGGGGGCCTCGTGACTAGGCGTCATATCGGACGACATGCCGGGCCGATTTACGGCTGCTCCCGTTGATTGAGCGGTGGAGCCGGCACGATCGTGCCGTCGTCGGTGATGAAGGCGATCGGACCGATTCTATCCTCGTCGAACACAGCAGCGGTCAGCGGGCCCCCGAATACGGCGCCGGTATCGATGTTGAGGCGATTGGGGAGATGCTCGACTTTGCCGATTCCGACCGGGGTGTGGCCATGGACGATGTACTGACCGTGGTCGCGCGGATCTGACAGGAACGGCTCGCGGATCCAGAGCATCACGTCCTTCTCCTGCTGTTCCAGGGGGATGCCGGGCTTGATACCGGCATGCACGTAGAAGCGCTTGCCGTCGCTGATCGCAAGCGGAAGATTCTTGAACCACGTCAGGTGTTCGGTCGGGATGGCGTCGACGTGATCGACGCCATAGCTATCGAGCGTCTCATGCCCCCCGTTCGACAGCCACAGCAGCTCGTTGCGGTGCTTGGACGCGTTGATCAGCATTTCCTCGTGGTTGCCGCGCAGGCATACGATGCGATCGGGCGCCGCCGATTGGTCTGCGATCAGGCGGTTCACCACGTTCCGGCTTCTTCGGCCACGATCGATATAGTCTCCGATGAAGACAAAGCGGGACGAATTTGAGCCGCAGTGGGCCTCGCAATGTTTGAGCAGGTTGACGAGCTTGGTAAAGCTGCCATGGATGTCGCCCACCGCGTAGGTCAATATGCCTGGCATCTGCAATCTCCCGTGCGCCGCGATGTGAACGACCATTTCGTTGGAATTTCGACGGCCGTCGCAACGCGCGTGATTGCGTGCGTCGCGGGCTGTCAGTAACGTCTTGCGCAAGACTCTTGTTCGAGACTATTGATGCCCCTACCTACCCTGCGGGCAGCAAGACACTGTGATTGCCCGGTCTTGAGGCCGTCGGCTAACAGGAAGTGAAAGCTATGAAATTTGCCATGAAAGCGGTTCGTCTGGCGGTTTTTTGCGTGCTCCCGGTTGTGGGCGCTAGCGGCGCTTCCGCGGCCGACTACCCGACCAAGCCGGTGCGTTGGATCGTCGGCTATACCCCGGGCGGAGCTACCGATATTCTGGCGCGCATCATGGGCGCGTGGCTCTCGGAACGACTAGGCAAGCAGTTCATCATCGAGAATAAGCCTGGTGCGGGCAACAATATCGGCACTGAGCTTGTCGTCAACGCGGCGCCTGATGGCTACACGCTTCTCCTGATCAACCCGGCGAACGCGATCAACGCGACGCTCTATCCGAAGCTCAACTTCAATTTTATAGCCAGGATCGCGCCGGTTGCCGGCTTCATTCGGGTGCCGAACGTGATGGAGGTACACCCATCGGTCCCTGCCAAGACTGTCGCCGAATTCATCGCCTATGCTCAAGCCAATCCCGGCAAGATCAATTGGGCGACCTCGGGCAACGGCACGTCGGTCCATCTCTCCGGTGAACTCTTCAAGCTGATGACGGGCGTCAAATTGACACACGTTCCCTATCGCGGTTCGGCGCCGGCGCTGACCGACATGCTGAGCGGGCAGGTGCATGTGATGTTCGACAACATGCCGCCCTCGCTTCCGCATATCCAGGCCGGCAAGCTGCGTGCGCTCGGAGTGACCACCTCGACCCGGTCGGAGTCTCTGCCCGATGTTCCTACAGTCGGAGAGACCGTGCCAGGCTATGAGGCCAGCGCCTTTTTCGGCATGGGCGTCCCTAAGGGCACGCCTGTCGAAATCATCGAGATTCTCAACAGGGCGGTCAATGAGGGGCTCGCGGATGCAAAGGTCAAGGCGCGACTCGCGGAGCTCGGCGGGGTAGGGATCGGAGGCTCCCCGGCTGATTTTGGCAGGGTGATTGCTGAAGAAACCGCGAAATGGGAACGGGTGATCAAGGAAGGCGGAGTGCAGCTGGAATAGGGTCATCCGGGCCGCTGCGCGCCCCAGCTGTTGACTGCGTTGTGTGAGGCGCCCACCTGCAGGCCGATGGACAACGACATCCCGTTCGACAAGAGCTTCGATCTCCTCCCCGGCAAGGTGGAGGAGGTGCGACTCGGCGTCCGCCGTATCCTGTGCAACAATCCGGGGCCTTTCACCTTCAAGGGGACGGTGAGCTACATTGTCGGACGCGATCGAGTCGCTATCATCGATCCCGGGCCGCTCGAAGAGACACATATCGCGGCGCTTCTCCAGGCGGTGCGGGCAGAAACAGTGACGCACATCTTCGTCACCCATACCCATCGGGACCATTCGCCGGCGGCGGCGCGGATCAAGGCGGCGACTGGCGCGCCGACCTATGGCGAAGGGCCGCACCGTCCGGCGAGGCCGCTCAATATCGGTGAAGGCCCGCGGCTCGAATCAAGCGGCGACCGCGATTTCCGTCCCGATACCGTGCTCGCCGATGGTGACGTCGTTGCCGGCGAGGGCTGGACGCTTGAAGCCGTGGCGACTCCCGGCCACACTGCGAATCACTTGGCATTCGCTCTCAAGGGCACGGATACGCTGTTCTCCGGTGATCATGTCATGGCGTGGTCGACTCCGGTGGTGGCGCCGCCGGACGGCGCGATGAGCGACTATATGGCTTCGCTCGAAAAGCTCGCGCGGCGGCCGGAGAAAACCTATTTGCCGGGTCACGGCGGGGCGGTCGAAGATGCGCCGCGGTTCGTCGAATACTACATTCGCCATCGCCGCGGCCGCGAGCGATCGATCCTGCACCAGCTTGCTGATGGTCAGTCTGACATTCCGTCGATGGTGCGGGCCATCTATGTCGGCCTTGATCCGCGGCTCACCAAAGCGGCCGGACTCTCAGTTCTGGCGCACTTGGAGGATCTTGTCGCGCGCGGACTTGTGCAGACCGATGATGCGCCGTCGCTCGAAGGCATCTACCGCTGTCGTGGTGGCGGTTGACCAGTTTTGGACTGCGGCACCTTTCCCTTCTTCGATGCCGGCGTTGCCGCCGGCTCCGGCTTCTGGGTGCCGATTGCGTCGTCGATGTCATCGATCAGGTTGCGCACGCGCGCCGCATTGGTGCCGAAATCGAACGTGCCATAGCGCGAGGAGGAGCGCACGTCGACGCGCGAGCCGGGCCCGTCCACGCGCACCCGCACGACTACATCCTCGCGGAATCCTATGACGGGCGTACGCACTACCGCCTCGATCCGCCCCTCGCGTCCTCGCTCCGGCGGGCGACGCGCGACGATATTCCAGCGGCGCTTGGTGACAACCGCAAGCGCCGCATCGTAGGCCGCCTGCGCGTTCGCGTCCGCCTCCAGGGGTTCGATCTCGGGATAGGCGTTGCGCTGCTGTTCGGCGGCCGACAGGCCGGCATATATCACCGGGTTGGCGTCGCGCGGACGAATACGTGCCAGCGCTTCGAAGCGCGGCGGATCGAACGGATCAGTTGTGATGTCGTAGATCCACGGCAGCCGATACGAAACGACGCCGAGATAGGCCGGATAGGCAAGCAGGCCTGCTCCGATCACGATCGCCGTCAGGGCGTAGCCTATGCCCATCAGCCCCTCTCGCCAGATCACAACGAAGGCCGCGAATGCGAGCAGGACCGCAATCACCGAGAGCGCGAGCGCGCCCGCGAAAGTCGCAAGCGCCGGCCGAATCTCGAGCAATCCTGAACGCACGATGATGATCGCCAGGAACGTCGCCATCAGCGAGAACAGCGCCATTCGCCGCGCCCAGATGGCGAGCTGCGAAGTTTGCTGTTCGGCAATATATCGGCGCAGCATCAGACGGCCTCAAAACCTCAACCAGATGGAACTCAGATCCGCCTGACGCCGCCAATGACTACCTAAGCCGCGGAACCGCGGCGCTCTCGCAGGCAACCGCATAGCTGGGCCGGGCTGCGCCGCAGGTCTGCTAGCGGATCGCCGAGGATCGATACCATAATTTTATCCTGGGAAATATGGCAGTGCGAGGGGCATGACGGCGTGAGGCGATTTATCGGCGGCCGTCACGCGATAGGTGGCGTGCGGCGGTCGCCGGCAGGGAAAAGTCCTTAAACCGTTCCCGAAGCACAGTCTTCTGAATTTTCCCGGTAGCGGTGTGAGGGATTTCCTCAACGAAGACCACATCGTCAGGCAGCCACCAGTTGGCAACCTTACCGCGCATAAAGCCCAGGACGTCTTCCTTGGAGGCCGACTGCCCCTCCTTGAGCACCACGACGAGAAGGGGCCGTTCATCCCATTGGGGGTGCTTGACACCGATGACCGCGGCTTCCGCGACGTTGGGATGACCGACAGCCAGATTTTCCAGTTCGATCGAGGAAATCCATTCGCCCCCCGACTTGATGACGTCCTTGGAACGGTCGGTGATCTGCATGTAGCCACAAGGGTCGATCGTGGCCACATCGCCGGTGTCGAAGAAACCTTCCCCGTCGAGAACGCCGGAAGGCTCCTTGAAATAGGCGCGCGCAACCGCCAGCCCGCGCACCTTGAGCCGGCCAAAAGTCTTGCCGTCGCGGGGCATTTCGATGTGATCGTCATTGGCGATCTTCAACTCGACGCCAAACGGGAACTGTCCCTGCTTGACCTGGATGTCGAGGCGCTCCTCGCCCGTCAAATTCGCATATTCAGGCTTCATCGTTCCGAACGAACCGGTCGGGCTCATCTCGGTCATGCCCCAGGCATGGCAGACCTCCACGCCGTACACATCCTGGAAGGTCGCTATCATGGCGCGCGGGCAGGCCGAGCCGCCGATCACGACCTTCTTCAGATATGAAAGCTTGGCATTGTTGCTTTCGAGATGTCGCAGCAGCATCAACCATACCGTCGGAACAGCAGCCGTAAAGGTGACGCGGAAGTTATCCAGCAGCTCATAGATTGATGATCCATCGAGCTTGGCGCCTGGCATGACCATGGTCGCGCCCTGCATCGGCGTCGTGAGCGCGAGCCCCCAGCAATTGGCGTGGAACATCGGCACAACGGGCATGACCACATCGCGGCATGAAACGCCCATGGCGTCGGGTGCGCTGACCATCATTGAGTGGAGAACGTTGGTGCGATGGGAATACACTACCCCCTTCGGATGGCCGGTGGTGCCGGAGGTGTAGCACATGCCGGCGGCGGTGCTTTCGTCGAACGATTTCCAGGCAAAATCATCGTCCACTGCGGCGATCCACTCCTCGTAGGGCGTCGCGTTTCTGAGCGACGTCGTTGGCATATGGGCGGCATCGGTCAGCACAATGTAGCGTTCGACCGGCGCGAGGCGGTCCGCAAGTTTCTCTAGGAGCGGCACAAAGGTGAGGTCCGTCATGACGACGCGATCCTCGGCGTGGTTGATGATCCAGGCGATCTGGTCAGGAAATAGCCTCGGGTTGACAGTGTGATAGATGGCCCCAATGCCGAGAATGCCGTACCATGCTTCGACGTGGCGCCAGGTGTTCCACGCCAGTGTCGCGACCCGATCGCCGAGCTTGATGCCATCGCGGTCGAGACGCTTGGCCACCTTGCGCGCCCGTGCCCGGATCGACGCATAGTCCGTAGAATGGATCGGGCCCTCGATCGAGCGCGAGATGACCCGCCGTTTGGCGTGGTTGGTCGCGGCGTGATCGATGACCCGGTGGCAGAGCAGCGGCCATTCCTGCATCAGTCCGAGCATGGGCGTTCCCCTCGATGGTTCGCTCCGGCCCCTTGGCAGGCCTGCTACGGAGCGATTACGCTGACCACATTACACTACGGGAAAGTCTGCTCTGGGGAGGCGTCCATGAAGAAAATATCCTTGTTGAGCGCGTTCACCTTTGCCGCGGCCTTGGCGGCCGAAGGTGCATCGGCACAACCCGATGCGCCGGTGGTGATTCAAAAGGATCCTGCGCTCGCTGAATTGATCGATCCGGGCGCCAAGCTGGAGAAAATTGCGGGCGGCTTCGGCTTCACCGAGGGCGCGCTTTGGGTGCCGAAGGGCCGCGGTTATCTGCTGTTCAGCGAAATGCCCGGCAACGTGATCTACCAATGGACGCCGGATGGAAAAGTGTCCGTCTACATGGAGAAGTGCGGATATCAGGGCGTCGATATCTGGCGTGTCGGCTTCATGCAGACCAACGGGAAGCTCAAGGACGAGCCGGGCTACGAGGAATTTCCAATGATCGGCTGCAACGGCCTGACTCTCGATCGGCAGGGACGTCTCGTCATCGCGACCTGGGCCGGCCGCTCGATCGACCGCATCGAGCCCAACGGTAGGCGCACGGTCCTGGCAGACCGCTATCAGGGAAAGCGGTTCGGCGGCACCAATGATGTGGTCGTTAAGAAAGATGGAACGATTTATTTCACGGATGGTTTTGGTGGCCTTCGACTGCGCGAGAGCGATCCGAGGAAGGAGCTCGATTTCAACGGTGTCTATATGATCAAGAACGGTCAGGTGACCCGCGTCATTGACGATATTCCGAACACCAACGGGATCGCGTTCTCTCCCGATGAGAAGGTCTTCTATGCCAACGGCAGCCGCGACCGTTTCGTCAGGGCTTACGACGTCAATCCCGATGGTACGCTTAAGAACAGCCGTATGCTGATCGACGTCAACAGTGACCCGGCGCGGGGGATAACCGACGGCCTGCGCGTTGACGTGAAGGGCAATCTCTGGGAGACCGGTCCCGGCGGCGTCTGGATCATTTCGCCGGCCGGCAAACATCTCGGCACCATCCGTTTGCCGGAGCTCGGGGCGAATGTCGAATTCGGCGATGCCGACCGCAAGACGCTCTACATTGCGGCGCGCACGAGCATCTACCGGATCCGCGTCAATATCGAGGGTATTCCGTAGGCTGCGCTAGCCGGACACCGCGCCTTTCGCCGCATCAGGCAGAATCCGGATGAATGCGCCGGCACTTTGGGGCATCCTCACGCAGACCATCGGCGCCCGCCACCGGCGAGCGCCGGAACGATTCTTGGATTGAACGCATGGCGCAGCTTCGTCAGAGCATGTTCGGCTTCATCGCTGGCTCGGTCGTCGCGCTGGCAGGGGGCGGCTTTGCGCTTCCAGCCGCGGCCGAGGATTTCTACGCCGGACGGCAGATCAACTTCATCGTCGGGGCAGGGGTCGGCGGTGGCTATGATCATCAGGCGCGCCTGGTTGCACGGCATCTCGGCCGGCACATTCCGGGTAATCCAGCGATCATCGTGCAGAACATGCCGGCTGCGGGCAGCATCGCCGCGACCAACTACATCTTCAGTACGGCTCCCAAGGACGGCACGACGATTGCGCTCATCCAGCGGGGCATGCTGCTGGCCAAGCTGACCTACCCGAGCGGGGTCCGTTTCGAAATCGACAAGTTTCGCTGGCTGACGAGTCTCAACAGCGAAACCGCTGTAACGTTGTCCTGGAATGCCACATCGCCGCACAGAGATGCCAAGGACCTGTTTGAGAAGGAGCTGATCGTGGGCGGTATCGTGGGGGTCGACCCCGAGACCACGCCGAGGCTCTACAACTCGTTGCTCGGAACGAAGTTCAAGGTCGTTACCGGCTACAACAGCACGGCCGAGATCGCGCTCGCCATCGAACGCGGCGAGGTCCAGGGGATCGCCGACTTCTCATGGTCGAGCCTGAGGGTGGTCCGTCCGCACTGGCTCAGCGAAAAGAGGATTACAATGCTGATGCAGGGCGCGCTCAACAAGGATCCCGAGCTGGACGATCTGCCGAACGCGCTCGATTTCGCCAAGACCGCGGCCGACCGGAAGGTGCTGGAGCTTCATTTCACGCAAAAGACGGCGGCGCGACCGATCATATCTCCGCCCGGGGTGCCTGCAGAGCGAGTGGCGATCCTCGTTTCGGCATTCAATGCCCTGGCCACGGATCGGGAGTTTCTCGCGGATGCCGAGAAAAGCCGGCAGGAGATCGCGCTGGTTCCGAGCGAGGAGGTCGAGAAGGTCGTTGCGCTGATCGTTTCGACGCCGCCCGAGATCGTTGACCGCTATGCAAAGGCGTTCGCGCCGGACCAGAAGTGAGCGCACCCGTTGCAAAGCGGGCAGGATCGGCCGCCAGGGCGCGCCGGATGCATCAGGCGAACCGCATCAGCGAAAACTGGGCGATGTCGTGGCGCGTCGCGCCTGTCGACGCGAGTTCGGCGACGATCTCGCCGATAACCGGAGCGAACTTGAAACCATGGCCGGAGCAGGGTGATACGACGATCACTTGAGGACACTCCGGCAGACGCTCGATCAGGAAATCACCGTCAGGCGACACCGTATAAAGACAGGTCTGCGCCGCGAGCCGCCGTCCGTTCGCAGCCGGAAGATGGTCGGCAAGGGCGGCCCGGATCAAAGCCTCGTCGGCCGCTGAGACTGTGCGTTCATAAGCTTCGGGATCGACGGTCTCGTCCTGATGGTGGTGCTTAGCGACCTTGATGCGTCCTTCATGATCGGACGGAAAGCCGTAGTGGATGCCATGGCGGCTCTCGATCAGAAAGACCGGGCATCGATCGGGCGTGAACAATCCAGGGTCGAGGGGCGCAAACCAGGCCATCACCTGCCGCGTTACGCGCAGTCGCGCGCGTAGCTGGGGCAGCAGCGACGTAACCCAGGGTCCGGCGGCGATGATGGCGACTCCGGCGTCGATGGTCATGCGTTCGGTGGTGACGCGTACGCCTCCCTGATGCGGCTCGATCATGCGCACGCTTTCCCCGCTGCAGACCTCGGCGCCGCCTTGTGTCGCCAATGTGAGCATGACTTGGACCGAGGGTTCGGCTTCGAGAAAGCCGCCGTCGGGCTGCACCACGGCCACGTAGTGTGGCGGCAGCCGAAAGGCCGGAAACCGCCGCATCAGGTCCTGCGCGGTCAGCAATTCGTGACACAGCGCATGAGCCTTAACCGAAGCGAGGACCCCTCTGATCAGGGCGCCGTCCGCTGCGCCCATCTCGGCGATGCCGGTGACATGAAGGAGCTTCGATCCGGTCGCTTGTTCGAGTTCGCGCCAGAGCTCGTAGGTGCGCCGCAGCAGCGGCACATACGAGGGATGCTCGAAATAGGCGAGGCGGATGATCCGGGTTGCACCATGTGAGGAGCCGCGGTCGTGTCCCGGGGTGAAGCGCTCGATCCCGAGCGCACGCATGCCGCGGCGTGTAAGCTCCCAAAGCGCGGCGCTCCCCATCGCGCCAAGGCCACACACGACGGCATCGATACGGGCCATTGCCGGCTTCACGCCTTTCTGTTGTGCGCGCCCCAGTTCCGCTCCAGATTGGCGATGAGCGCCGGGCTGAAGCAGCAATAGGCCTGATCGCGGGCATAGGCGGAGCAATACCGGCGGAAGAGATTGAGCGGCTCCTCGACGATGCGGAACGCACGGCGGTTGCCGATTGCGCTGACCGCGCCGGCGTTGGTAAGGCCGTCGATCAGCCGCTCGATCGTGGCGTCCATTTCCTCCGCCGGCGCGACCTCATCGCAGATCAGCCGGCCCTCGGGGCTGTCGCAGACGAGCTTGCGTTCGTACTGGATGGCCTGGCGGGCGATGCGATCGCCCGTGAAGCGCGGCAGGCGCAGATTGGCGAGACCCGGGATAATACCTTCCTTGCGCGCCGGAAGCGTCATGAAGGCGTCGTTCGCCGCCAGCACGTAGTCCATGGTCAGCAGAATCTGGCAATGTCCGCCGATCGCGAAGCCATCCACGGCTGCGATCCACGGCTTTTCAATGCCGCGTCCGTGCACATCGTCCGGAATGCAATCGGGCCGAGCGACGCCGCGCAACAGCTTATGCACGAAGCCAAGATCGCGTTGCAGAAACCACACGAACGGAATCTGGCCGCGATAGAGGTGAGTGAGATTGATGCCGCTACCCAGCACGCGCCGCCCGCGATATCTGGGATGGTCGAGCGGTCCGCCACGGAGCACCGCAATTTCGGTTGCCGGGTCGAGGATTGCGAGATCGACGGCGATTTCTGTTGCGTCGAGGGTCGTTTCGTCTTCGGCATTGAGGAAACGTGGATTCTTCATCGTGACGAATGCGGCCTTGCCGCGTCGCGCGACTTCCGCCTTGCCGAGATCGATTGTGTCGTCGAGGGCAAGCTTTGGGAGCAGCTCCACGGATTGCGGGCGTGGCATCAGCATGGCGTGGCAGAGGTGAAGGCCGTTGCGCTCATCGGCCAGCACGTGGGCCAGGAAAATGCCCTGATCGATTTGGATGCCGTCCTTATCGCGCTGCGGCCGAGCATTTTCGGCCGCCACCTGTTCCCGCGTCGGCGTCAGGCCTGGAACGGCGGCAGCCGTGTCATACACCAGCTCCTCGATCCGCACGAAGGTTGAACGGTTACGAGTGAGCCTATCATAGACCAGGACGCCATGCGCAGCGAGGAAGCGTTCGCGATGGTCGCGCGCGCAGGCGAAAATGGCCGTCGCGGCTTCGGCCTCGGCTGCTCCGCGCTTCGGCTTTGCCGGCAGGCGCCGAAGGAGATCATCGGACAACTGCCAGAATCGCGAGTAGCCGGGCTGATCATGTTCGAAATCGGTGGTCCGCTCCTGCCGCGCGGCGAACCATGCCCCGACCCCGGCATCGTCGAGACCTGCCGCCCGCAGACGGTCGGAGGCAGACCCGGCGGAACCGTTCATGACGTGCTCCCGCGCCTCTACGCCTTTGGCCGGCGGTCGATGACCCGCTTGGCCTTGCCTTGTGACCGCTCGATTGTTCCGGGCTCCACGACCCGCACGGTCGCGGTCACACCGACAAAGCTCTTGATCAGGTGTTCAGCCTTGCGCGCGAGTGCCGCATGCCGGTCTTCCTGCAAGGTACCGGCGAGTTCGGGACGGGTCTCGACCAGTACGTCGAGCGCGTCAAGTGGTCCGTCGCGGCGGACTTCGAGCACATAGTGCGGCGCCAGTTGCTCCTCCTTGATCAACACGGCCTCGATCTGCGATGGAAAGACGTTGACGCCGCGGATGATGAGCATGTCGTCGCTGCGTCCCTTGACGCGCTCGATGCGGCGCATCGTGCGGGCGGTGCCTGGCAGCAGCCGCGTGAGATCGCGGGTGCGATAGCGGATCACCGGCATCCCCTGTTTGGTCAACGAAGTGAGTACCAGTTCCCCGGCCTCACCGTCGGGTAGCACCTTGCCGGTCTCGGGATCGATGATCTCGGGAAAGAAATGGTCCTCCCAGATCGTGAGACCGTCCTTGGTTTCGATACATTCCTGGGCAACGCCGGGCCCGATCACTTCGGAGAGCCCATACAGATCGAGGGCATCGATACCCATGCGCCATTCGATTTCGGCTCGCATGCTTTCGGTCCAGGGCTCGGCGCCGAAGATGCCGACGCGCAGGCTGCACTCGCTCGGCTTGAGCCCCTGACGCTCGAACTCGTCGGCGATCGCCAGCATGTAGGATGGCGTCACCATGATGATGTCCGGCCGGAAATCGTTGATGAGCTGGACTTGGCGTTCGGTAAAGCCGCCGCTGACGGGAATGACCGTCGCGCCCAGCCACTCGCCACCGTAATGCGCGCCCAGCCCGCCGGTGAACAGGCCATAGCCATAGGCGACGTGAATCTTGTCGCTCGATCTGCCGCCCGCAGCACGAATCGAGCGCGCCATGAGCAGAGCCCAGATCTCGATGTCCTGCCGGGTGTAGCCGACGACCGTCGGCTTGCCGGTTGTCCCGCTCGATGCGTGGATCCGCACGATGTCCTGCATCGGCACCGCGAACATGCCGAACGGATAATTCTGCCGAAGATCCTCCTTGGTCGTGAACGGGAACTTGGCGAGGTCGGGCGGGTCCGTGAGATGATCGGGATGGACGCCAGCGGCGTCGAACTTCTTCCGATAATGGGCGATTTGCTCATAGGCGAGACGAAGGGTCTGCCTGAGTCGGGTGAACTGCAAACCGACAAGCTCGTCCCTGCTGGCCCTCTCGATCGGCTCGATCTGGTCGAGTGTGCCCATGCGCCGCTGTCCTTCGCCATTACCGCCGACAGGATAATGCATTTGTGGCTCCCGATGGGAACCGTCCGGCGCCGTCGGTTATTCAAGTCTGTAGGAGCGCCCTTGGTCGCACCCCCGTGACGCCGCAATTCTTCGTAAGAACAGTCGCGTGAAGCTCATTTTCACATTGATTCTCGTGGTCGCGGTAGTCGAGTCCGCTGCTGCCCAATCCGTGCCATTGCCGCGTCCGCGGCCGGCCGCGGCGCCGGCACCAGAACAACACGAACCCTCGGCCTGCCGTCTGCGGTTGACCGCGCAGTTCGCCATCGCGCCCTCGCTACCGCCGCTCGACGGTCCGGGCGAGTGCGCCGTCGCCGATGTGGTGCGGCTCGAAGCCGTGGTGCTGCCGGATGGCAGTCGTGTCGCCCTTACGCCCCCGGCAACGCTCCGCTGCGAGATGGCCGAGGCCATCGCGCACTGGGTGCGCGAGGAGGTGGCGCCGGCGGCGCAGGAGTTCGGCGCACCGCTGCGCAGCATTGACAACTACGCGTCGTATCATTGCCGCGGGCGCAACAACATCGTGGGCGCGCCCCTCAGCGAGCACGGCAAGGCTAATGCGCTCGACATCCGCTCGTTACGGCTCGCCAATGGAAAGCTGATGGCGCTGACCGATCCGCACGTCGCACGAGATTTTCGCGAAGACATACGCAAGAGTGCCTGCGGGCGTTTCTCAACGGTGCTCGGACCGGGCTCGGATGGATACCACGAAGATCATGTGCACGTGGACCTGCAGGAACGCCGCCGTGGCCGGTCGGCGTTGTGTCATTGGGACGTGCGGGATCCTGAACCGCCCGCAAGCGGGCCCGAAGCCGCCGGGGTACCGCTCCCACCGCCACGTCCGAAGGCCGAATCGAGGATGGGTAAGAAGCTTTGACGCGGCGGCGGCGCTGCGGCCATTATCGAGGCCTTGCTATAAAGGTCAGACAATGCCGCCGCTCAGTAATCTTGCCGCCCGCGACATCGAAACGCTTATCCATCCGTACACTAATCTCGCGAATTTCCGCGATAACGGCCCGTTCCTGATCGAGCGCGGTCAGGGTGTGTTCATCTACGACACCAGAGGCAAGGCCTACCTCGACGGGATGGCGGGCTTATGGTGCACGGCGCTCGGCCACGGCAACGAGGAGTTGATCGAGGCGGCTACGCGGCAGATGCGCAGGCTTTCCTTCGGCCACCTGTTTACGGGCAAGAGTCACGATGGCGCAATCGAGCTCGCCGAGAAGATCAAGGAGATTGCGCCAGCCGAGACTTCCAAGGTGTTCTTCTGCAACTCGGGCTCGGAGGCAAATGATACGCAGGTCAAACTCGTCTGGTACATGAACAATGCGATCGGGCGCCCGCGCCGAAAGAAGATCATCAGCCGCCTCAAGGCCTATCACGGGGTGACGATTGCGGCCGCCTCGCTCACCGGCTTGCCCCACAATCAGATCGACTTCGATGTTCCGATCGCGGGTGTCCTTCACACGAGTTGCCCTCACCATTACCGCTTTGCGCAGCCGGGCGAGGGCGAAGAGGATTTTTCAGCACGGCTTGCTGCTGACCTCGAGGCGATCATTCTGCGTGAGGGGCCGGAGACCGTTGCGGCGTTCATTGCCGAACCTGTGATGGGCGCCGGCGGCGTGATCGTGCCGCCCAGGACTTACTTCAAGCGCATCAACGAGGTCTGCCGGAAATACGATGTCTACATGATTTCCGATGAAGTGATCTGCGGTTTCGGCCGCCTCGGGGCCAATTTCGGCTGCCAGGCGCTCGGCTTCAAGCCTCATTCGATTTCGGTCGCCAAGGCGCTGACTTCGGCCTATGTGCCGATGGCGGCGGTGACCGTGCCAGAAGTGATGTACCAGGCACTTATCGACCAAAGCCGCAAGATCGGCACCTTCGGACATGGCTTCACCTATTCGGGCCATCCGGTGGCGGCGGCGGTCGCGCTCAAGACTCTGGAAATCTACGCTCGCGAGCGCATGGCCGAGGCGGTCGCGAGCAAGGCGCCACACTTCCTGCGGCATCTCGATACATTGAGCGACCATCCGCTGGTCGGCGAGGCGCGCGGGCTGGGCCTCGTCGGCGGCATCGAGCTTGTGGCCGACAGGGCCACCAAGCGTTCATTCGACGCCAAAGCAGGCGTCGGGGCGCGCGCGGTTGCGTTGGCCGAGGAAGAAGGCCTAATCGTGCGTTCTCTGCCTGGCGATGTGGTCTCGCTCTGCCCGCCGCTCGTCATTACGGTCGCGGAAATCGATGCCTTGTTTGAGCGCCTGGGCCGCGCGCTCGGCCGGACGCTCGAATGGGCAAAGCAGCAGCGGTTGGTGTGACCGAGGCGTGATGCCCATTGCTGAAAAGCAAAAGCGCCGGACGGGTGCCCGGCGCTTCAATTTCTCAAGGGCTTTTCACTCGAAGGGATTTGCCGTCGCCACCCGCGGGTTGATCGGAGAGTCGCCCTGCTTGGGCGCGAGCACAACGACGATCGCCCCCATCTTCACGCGATTGTAGAGGTCGATCACGTCCTCATTGGTCAGGCGGATGCAACCGGACGAGATCGCCTGCCCGATATATTCGGGCTGGTTGGTGCCATGAATGCGGAACAGCGTGTCCTTGTTGCCCTGATAGAGATAAATGCCGCGGGCACCCAGCGGATTGTGCGGTCCGCCCTCAACGTAGTTGGGAAGATTGCCGAGCCGCCGCTTGATGTCGGCAGTCGGAACCCACGCCGGCCATTCTTCCTTTCGACCGACCCGGGCGATGCCGTAGAACAGCAGCGCATCTTCGCCGACCGTCACGCCGTAGCGGATCGCTTTGCCGTCGGGAAGGACAAAGTAGAGATAGCGCGCGTCGGTATCGATGACGATCGAACCCGGCGCCTCAGCCCGGTGATAGTCGACGATGTGACGCTGGTAGGCCTGGGGAATGGAGGCCTGGGCGTACGGCGGATTGGCGAGCAGCTTCTTATCCCGGGCCGTGAAGTTGGCCTGGGTTGCAGGTTCCAGTGTGGCCTGCATGCATCCGCCTAGTAGAAGTCCCAGCACAACGAGCACGCTTGTACGAAGTGTCATAGCCAGCCCTTCTTTATCCGCGCCTTCGGCGCGGCCCCCCTTTGCCACGGAGAATCGAGGGTCTTATTCAAATAACTGAAACACCCCCGACCGTTCCAGACCTTAGGCCATACTTGCCTTATTGTGCGCGGAACTGTGGCAAGAATATCGCAGTCGGAAATCCACAGTCCGTGAAGAAAGGGCCAGAACTCCTGATAATTTGGGCGTCTGCATAGGCCCCAAAACCGACGCTCTGACTCATAAAGAGCAAGCATTAACCGGCCGTTTACTGGCCCTAGGTTGGAATGTCGGCAGGGGGTTGGGAACCGGGGGGCAGATTGTCATGATAGCTCACGATTTCCTGCGAACTTCCGCCCTACTCGCCGGGTATCCTGATGGTGTTCCGGCAGCACTCAAAAACACAAAGCAAAAGCACGGAGTTAGAGATGAAATCGAGGACTAAGCCCAAACCGGACAAGCAGCCCGAGGCGCCGAGCCTCGACCGCTGCTACGGCAAGATCGGGATCTCGGCGGTGGCCGCCGCGCTTCCCTATCAAAGCGACGCCAAGAATCTTGCCTACGCCCCTGTGGCGCACCGTCTCGACGCCGAGTGGCTTGCTGAGAAGGCGGCCTGATCGATCCGGCGCTCGGACATCCAATACCCGATTTGTTGAGAGGGCGGGGAAGGTCGACTGCTGACGGTAGGCGTCCAATCTTTCGGCCGGCCGCTCTCAATTATGTTGCAAGCACCGCCCCGATTGGGCCATCAGTGGCCTCAATCGGGGCGTTGTCGTTTTGATCGCGCTGCTAGCGCGCAGCGTGACATGGGGATTGCTCATGCTGTCGGTCTACGTTCCCCAGGGTGCCTGCCTCGAGCGCGTCACCGTCGGACGGGACGGCAAGATACCCGAGAGCGCGATCTGGTTTGATCTGATCCAGCCCGGCCAGCAGGAAGACAAGCTCGTCGAGAGCATCGTCGGCATTTCCGTGCCGACACGCGAGGAGATGCAGGAGATCGAGGTCACCAGCAGACTCTATGTCGAGAACGGCGCGCGCTACATGACCGCGACCCTGATGTGCCAGTCCGACACTGATACCCCAAAGACTACGGCCGTTACCTTCATCCTATCCGGGCACCGGCTCATCACAGTGCGCTACGACGAGCCGCGTCCGTTCACGATCGTCGGCAGCAAGCTTGGCCGGGTGTGTCCGGCGGGGGCAAGTGGTGAATCGGTGCTGATGGAGCTGCTCGACGCCGTGATTGACCGCGCGGCCGACATCCTCGAGCGGATCGGCGCAGAGGTCGACCAGGTATCTCATGCGATATTCGAACCCGAAGGCGATCAGACACGAAGCCATCAGGAGATCCTGAAGACCATCGGGCGCAAGGGCGATCTCACCTCCAAGGTCCGCGAAAGCCTGGTCTCGATCGGTCGGGTGCTGCTTTATCTCGCCAACGAAGCCGACAGCATGCGCTGGGCAAAGGAGACGCGTTCCCACCTGCGGGGCATGCAGCGTGACGTGCAATCGTTGTCAGACCACGCTACCTATTTGTCCAGCAAGATAACGTTCCTGCTCGACGCCATGGTGGGTGTCGTCTCGATCGAGCAGAACAACATCATCAAGATTTTCTCGATCGTCGCCGTCGTGTTGATGCCGCCGACGCTCGTGGCCTCGATCTACGGAATGAATTTCAAGCAGATGCCGGAGCTCGACTGGCAATACGGCTATCCCATCGCCATTGTATTGATGGTCATCGCGGCGGCGTTGCCTTACCTCATCTTCAAATGGAAGGATTGGCTCTGATCGGTAATTCGTCGAGGCGAACGCCTAATACCTTCCCTTTAGCTCCTCGGTGATCTCCAGCAATGGAAACGCGCTGAACACGTGGGGCGCATTCACCGGCGCCACTGGCTGCAGGCAGGATTTGTCGAGCTCGGCAAAGCTCGTCACGCCGAGCAGCCCCAGTCCGATACGGATCTCCATTTCGAGCAGTTCCAGCACGCGTTCGACGCCGCTCTGTCCCGCCGCGGCGAGACCGTAGAGATAGAGCCGTCCAATCGACACCGCATTCGCCCCGAGCGCGATTCCTTTGATTACGTCGGTGCCGCGGCAGAACCCGCCGTCTACGATGATTTCTGCTCGGCCGTGCACCGCGGCCGCCACGTCCTGCAGGATGTCGATCGTTGCACGCCCGTGGTCGAGCTGGCGCCCGCCGTGGTTGGTGACGTAGATGCCGTCGACGCCGTGGTCACAGGCAATGATCGCATCCTCGGCGGTTTGGATCCCCTTGATGATCAGCGGCAATTTGCAACGTTGCCTGAATCGCTTGATTTGGGGCCAGCTCAATGCCGCCTGGTAGCGCTGGGCGGTGGCGTCCGCGGCCGACCGCATGATGGCGCGCTTGATGATGTCGCGTTCCCGGCGGCTGTAGATCGCGACATCGACCGTGAAGGCGAAGGCGTCGTATCCCGCAGCCGTGGCGCGGTCGATGATGTCTTCGACCCAGGCATCGTCGCCTCGCACGTAGAGCTGGAAGATCTTTGGTCCCTTCGCGGCGGCTGCGGTCGCTTCGAGTCCGGGCTCGCTGACCGAGCTGACCATCTGCGACACGCCGAACTGTCCCGCCGCACGGGCGACCGCCGCCGAACCGTCCGGATCGAAGCGCTGGATGCTCCCAACCGGTGCAAGCATCACCGGCAGGCGCAGCTTGTGACCGAAGAGGATTCCCGAGCAGTCGACGTTCGACACGTCGCGCAGGACCCGCGGTCGGAACCCCAGCGAATCGAGCGCCAGGCGATTCCGTTTCAGTGTGGTCTCAGTCTCGGCCCCGCCGATCATGTAGTCCCATTTGTTGTCGCTGAGTTTCTTGCGCGCCGCCGGGATGAACTCGTGCAGCGTCAAGAATCGTTCCGCCACGCCATCCACGGCGATGCTGGCCGCCGCGGGTTCTCGCATTTTCCGTCCGGTGGAAGGGGGGAGGCCGTCGCGCATGATCACCCTCGCGGACCCGCCGCGGCTCGAATGGACTTCGGTTCGGATCGCCTATTTGCTGTCGCCACGTTTCACATAGTCCTGCATGAAGGTCTTGATTTCCGGTCTGATCGACAGACCGTTGCGCACCTCGAGGTTAAGGTTTTCGTTCGAAACATATTCCGGTGCTTCGCCCATGGTCTTCTGCGCCTCATCCACATAGGCCCTGTCATCGTTGAGGCGCAACACGGCTTGTCGCAGCGCCGCGACAGCCTCGTGGGGGACGCCCGGCGGCATGGCGACGAGGCGATACATCGTGCCGTTGACGGTGAGCAGCGAACGGTAGGCCTCCCATAGCGGGCCCGACGGCATTCCGCCCTTTGTGTTCCTGTAAAACTCGTGGAAGGGCAGGATGGGCAGTCCCCGCATCTGCTTCGGCACGCTGAATTCGATGCCATTGTAGCTGGGATCGTAGAACGTCGTAATGAGCTCGCCCGACTTCACCAACGGCTCGATTTTGGTCATATAGATCGGCGGGGAGTCGGCGGTGTAGCTGATTTCGTTTCGTTGCATTGCCAGCATTGTGTGCGAGCTCGAATTGTAGCCCGTAACGTAGCGGTGGGGCACGCCCAGCATGTCGAGTGTCAGACGCATCGAGAGGTCTTTGGGCGCATCGCGGCCAAGTCCGCCGACCACCAGGTTCTCGGCCTTGATTAGGTCGGACGCTGTCCTGATGCCGGGCTTTACGTCCGTTCGCATGAAATGGATGCGGCCGCTTGGGATGACAGCGATGAATTCATAAGTGCGAAAATCAACGCTGAAGCGTTCGGGGTTGGTGACATAGCGCTGGGTCGCGGCGGTCAGGTAGCCCAGCATTGTGCCGTCCTTTGGCGCCACTTCGCCCAGGAACTTGGTGCCGACCAGGCCGGCCGCGCCGCCCATGTTCTGAACGATGACGTTCGGGTGACCCTCGATGTGGAGACCGATGTGCCGCGCGAATACCCGGGCCTCGATGTCGGTCGGGCCGCCCACGTCATAGTTGACGAGGACCGTGAGTTGTTTGCCGGCGTAGTGACCCTGCGCGCCGGCTGCCGTCGCGGCGGCGGCAAGGAGGGACAGGGTGGCAAAGCATGCAGTCGTGGGCATGAGATGTCCGGACATCGATATCACGATAATGTATTGTGGGAGGCGTGCCAAAGGCCAATCGAATGCGCGCTATGACAACCGCGCAGGACAGTCCGGCGGGCTTCAGTATATAGATGATGGGGCCGGGAGAGCGAGCGCAGGGTGACAGAACCGCACGAAATCCGGAGCCAAGCGACGTCGCGTCATGCCGATCCTCCTGGTGCTAGCATTGGTGATCCTGCTCGCGCTGCTCGTGGGCCCGCAGTGGTGGATAAGGCGCGTGCTGGCGCGCCACGGTGCCGAGCGGCCGGATTTGCCGGGGACCGGCGGTGAGCTTGCCCGGCATCTCCTTGACGCCGCGGGACTGAACAGCGTCAAGATCGAACTCACCGGCCATGGCGACCACTATGATCCGGTTGAGCGCACGGTACGCCTTCTGCCGCAGCATCACGACATGCGCTCGATCGCCGCCGTCGCCGTAGCGACCCATGAAGTCTCGCACGCCGTACAACACGCAAACGGCGAGCCTGCATTCACCCTGCGCTTCGAGATGGTGAAAAAGCTGATTTGGATTGATCGGCTGGCCAGCTGTTTGCTTTTGCTCGCGCCGATCGTGTTCGTCGTGGTCAAGGCGCCGGCTTTGCTGCTCCTGCAGCTTATCGCCGGAGTGTTGCTGCTCCTGGTTCGCGTAGGCGTTCACGTTGTGACGCTGCCGGTCGAGTTCGATGCGAGCTTCGGCAAGGCATTGCCTGTGCTTGAACGCGGTCGCTACCTCGCGCCCGCCGATATGCCGGCCGCCCGCAGCGTGTTGCGTGCTGCGGCCTGGACCTATGTGGCGGCGGCGCTGGCGACGCTGATCGACATCGCGCGCTGGTTCCGCATCCTGCGATTCTAGGCGTGGCGTAGGTTCTTGCCTGCCCCGGAATCCGTAACGCAAGGGAGCCCTTGCGATATGCGAACGAACCGCTCACTCCGGGAGCGGGATGAACTCACTCTCGTCGCCCGGCACGATGTCGAAGCGGCGAGCCTTCCATTCGGCCTTGGCCTGCTCGATGCGTTCCTTGCGTGAGGACACGAAGTTCCACCAGATGTAGCGAGGGCCGTCCATCGCAGCGCCGCCGATTAGCACGATGCGCGCCTCGCCCGCAGCCGTTACGGTGATCGAATCGCCGGGCCTGAACACGAGGAGCTGGCCCGACGCAAAACGATCGCCCGCAATGTCGATCTCGCCCGACACGATGTAAAGGGCGCGCTCTTCCGTGTCGGGATCGAACGGCAGCATTGCACCCGGAGCAAGCGTGGCGTCGGCGAACAGCGTGTCCGAGAGCGTGGGGACCGGCGAATGCTGACCGAATATGCTGCCCACGACGACGCGCACGTTCTTGCCGTCGGCGGCCACGATCGGCAGCTCGGACTCGTCGCGATGCGTGAAGCCAGGGCCGATCTCCTCGTCGGCGGCGGGCATCGCCACCCAGCACTGCAGACCGTGCAGGCGCTCGCCGCCGGTACGGCGCTCAGGCGCCGTGCGCTCAGAATGGACAATGCCGCGGCCAGCCGTCATCCAGTTGACCTCGCCCGGTCGGATTCGCAGGGCAGTGCCGAGGCTGTCGCGGTGCACGATCTCGCCGTCGAACAGGAAGGTCACGGTGGCGAGTCCGATATGCGGATGCGGCCGTACGTCAATGCCTTGGCCTGTGCTTAGCACGG
>Ga0066903_100000479_pt1 | contig 25089 bp, 19 predicted proteins | sample PanSoiMetaGPlot1_FD_67491 | JGI IMG/M metagenome (GOLD analysis project Ga0066903, IMG submission 67491) | Tropical forest soil microbial communities from Panama analyzed to predict greenhouse gas emissions - Panama Soil - Plot 1 (version 2) | ecosystem: Environmental > Terrestrial > Soil >... | reverse complement strand
CGGCCAGCGCTGGCCGCAGGAGGCGTGACCGATGGAAGGTCGCGTTCATCGGGCTCGCGGTGGCCGGGCTGATCGGCGGCGTGGCCTGGGCGCTGCTCGGCTCGAGCTTCCTTGTCGTGCGGACGGTGCGGACCACCGGCTCGCAGGTGCCGCGGTCAACCGTGCTCAACGCCGCGCGCATCAAGATGGGAACACCGCTGGCGAGGATCGACACTGGCGCGATTGCCCGCCGGGTTGAGCGGATCACCCAGGTCCAGTCCGCCAGGGTGACGCTGTCGTGGCCCGATTCTGTCGTGATCTGGACCAAGCGACGCGCCGCGGTCTTCAGCGTGCGGGCCGGGCAGAGCTACGCCCTAGTCGACTCCTATGGCGTCGTGCTGCGGAGGACGGCGGCACGCCCGGTCGGCCTGATCGCGCTCCAGCCGGCGCCGGGACAGATGGCATGGACTGGCCAGCGCGGGCAACTGCGCCGCGAGCCGGCAGTGCTGGCCGCTGGCGCCATCGTGCGCGGCCTGCCCGGGTGGTTGCGCGGCCGTGTTACGGCCGTTCAGGCCGCTGGCCCGGCGAGGGTGATCCTGATCTTGCATCAGGGTGTACACGTGCTGTGGGGAAGCCAGGGACACGGGCCGGAGAAGGCTAAGGAGATGGCGATCCTGCTGCGCACAAACGCGTCATATTACGACGTCAGCGATCCGGCTACAGCAGTAACCGGAAGCGCGCGGGCGCAGGGAGGCGGGAGCGGCTGAGCGTCCGGGGGAGAGGCAGCCGATTAACGTGCGGTGGCGGCGGCAGCACGGACTGCGACACGCCGCTCCGGTCACGGCGAGGCTAGTTGACCAGCGGTGCCGCCCAACCCTACTGTCCAATACAGTCCGCAGCTTGACATAACTCTAAATCTCAACCTGAGGGTGAGAGTTTACGTGCTGGAAAGCGGAGCCTGCCGTGCGGTCCTGGGGGAGCTTCTCGGTCCGCCGCACGGCTGGCATGGCAGGCGGCTCGCATTGCCGGGCCGCGGGCATGACCTGCGGGTCCCGCGTTAGGCAACCGAACGGGAAGGTCTGGTCCCTCCGTGGCAGCACCGCAGAATTACCTGGCGGTCATCAAGGTAGTCGGCATTGGCGGTGGTGGCGTCAACGCCGTCAACCGGATGATCGAAGAAGGTCTCAAGGGCGTCGAGTTCATCGCCATTAATACCGATGCCCAGGCGCTGCTGATGAGCGATGCGGACGTCAAGCTTGACGTCGGCAGGGAGCTCACCAGAGGACTTGGCGCGGGTGCCAATCCCGACGTCGGCTATAAGGCGGCCGAAGACCATCGCGAAGAAATAGAAGAAGTCCTCAAGGGTGCCGACATGGTCTTCGTCACCGCTGGCGAAGGTGGCGGAACTGGCACCGGTGGAGCGCCCGTAGTAGCTCAGGTGGCCCGCTCACTTGGCGCCCTGACGATCGGCGTCGTCACCAGGCCGTTCGGCTTCGAAGGCAAGCGCAGAGCTGCGCAGGCCGATGCCGGCATCGAGCGCCTCCGGGGTGAGGTCGACACGCTGATCGTGATCCCGAACGACAGGCTGCTATCGATCTCCGACCGGCACGTCAGCGTGCTTGACGCGTTCAAGGCAGCCGACCAGGTCCTGCTGTCTGGTGTCCAGGGCATTACCGACCTGATCACCACCCCTGGCCTGATCAATCTCGACTTCGCTGACGTGAAGTCGGTGATGTCGGGAGCTGGATCGGCGCTGATGGGGATCGGCTCGTCGCGCGGCGATGACCGGTCCGTTGCGGCGGCCGAGATGGCCATTTCCAGCCCGCTGCTTGAGGCGAGCATTGACGGCGCGCACGGCGTGCTGCTGTCGATCCAGGGCGGCTCAGATCTGGGATTGTTCGAGATCAACGAGGCCGCTCAGCTTGTCGCCAACTCCGCGGCACCGGACGCCAACATTATCTTCGGCGCCGTTATCGACGACGCGCTCGGTGACGAGGTGCGCGTCACCGTCATCGCGGCCGGTTTCGATGAGGCGGCGGCCGGCAGATCCCGGTCGGGCCGCCCGATCGCGGCGTACCAGCCGTCGCAGGGTTCGGACGCGTTCGGCGCAGCGTGGCGGCCCGTGTCCCTGCCTGGGCTCAAAGACAATGCCGTCCACACCGGGCCAGCTGCCGCGCCAGGGCGCGGTGATGCCCAGCCGCCGGGATCCGCGCCTGCGGAGACGGGTGCGGCCACGGAAAACGGCAAGAAGAGCGCAAGCCCTCGCCCCGACGCCGCCGCGGCTGCCGACCCGGTGCCCGCACCGCGACTGGCCGAGCGGCAGGCCCCGGCGGCCGCCGCCGGCGATGCCGACACGCTGCGGCGAGGTTCGCCGCCGGCAGACGCCGTGCGAGCCGAGCGCGTGGGTACCAAGCGCAAGTCCGTGGTGTTTGAGGAGGACGACGAGCTCGACGTTCCCGACTTCCTGAAGTGAGCGCACGGCCAACCGGACACGACGACATGCTGCGGGGCTTGCTCGCGCCGCGGCCCTTGTGCGAAGGCGTCAGCATTGCCTTTTCCTCCCGCGCGGGAGGTGTGAGCGCGGAGCCGTTCGACACGATGAATCTGAGCGACGGCGTCGGCGACGACCCGTCGGCCGTGGTGACCAACCGGCAACGGGTGCAGCGGGCCATCGGGGGAAACGCAAATCTGCCGGGCCTCATTCGCCTGTCCTGGATGAGGCAGGTGCACGGAATCGCGGTAGCGCGCGTCGGGGAACGTCAGGAGCCCGCGCGGCCCCCGGCGCCCGAGGCCGACGCTCAGTGCACAGACCTGCCGGGTGTCGCGCTCGGGGTTCTCGGTGCGGACTGCGCGCCTGTCCTGGTAGCTGATCCGGCTGCGCGCGTGATCGGTGCAGCGCACGCCGGGCGCCCTGGCATGGCCGCGGGTGTTCTCACCGCGCTGATCGCGGCTATGCGAGACGCCGGAGCTGACGTCACCCAGATGCACGCCATCATCGGCCCGGCCATCTGCGGGAACTGCTATGAGGTACCGGCCGCCATGCGCGACGACGTGGCGGACGCCGTACCTGGATCGGCGTGCACGACGCGGCGCGGCACACCCGGCATTGACCTGCGAGGCGGCCTGCGCGGCCAGCTTCAGCGGCTCGGCGTCCCGGCGATCGCCGACGATGCGCGCTGCACGGCGGAATGCGCCGAGCTGTATTCGTACCGGCGGGATGGCGCTACCGGGCGTTTCGCCGGCCTGATCTGGCTCAGCTGATGGCCGGCCCTGCAGCGAGGCGGGAAGAGCTCAGCGCCAATCTGGCAGCGTTGCGAGCGCGGATCGCCGCCGCCTGCGAACAGGCTGGCCGGGCGGCTGACGAAGTCACGCTCATCGCCGTCACGAAGACGTTCCCGGCGTCCGACGTACGCCTGCTGGCGGGGCTGGGCGTGCTGGATATTGGCGAGAACCGGGATCAGGAGGCGGCGCCCAAGGCAGCGGAATGCGCGGGCCTTGAGCCCCCGCTGCGCTGGCATTTCATTGGCCAGTTGCAGGCCAACAAAGCCAAGAGCGTCGTGCGGTACGCCAACGTCGTTCATTCCGTTGACCGGTCCCGGCTGATCGAGGTGCTGGGAGCCCGGGCTAGAGCGGCGGATCGCGAACTCACCTGCCTGATCCAGATCGACCTCGATCAGGCTGACGACACCGGCCAGAGTGCCGAGCATACTGGCCTGGGCCCGCGCGGCGGTGCCGCGCCCGACGCGGTGCCCGGGCTGGCGGACGCGATTGCCGCCGAAGAAGGCCTGACACTTGGCGGCGTCATGGCCGTTGCCCCGCTTGGCGTACCGCCGAGGCCGGCCTTCAGCAGGCTGGCGGCTGTAGCCGCCATTGTGAGAAAGGCCCATCCAGGCGCAACGATGATTTCCGCAGGCATGACCGGTGACCTGGAGGAGGCCATCGCAGAAGGTGCGACACATGTACGTGTCGGTACGGCGTTGCTCGGCGGCCGGGCGGCCTTGGTCAGGTAATGTCCGACCCGTAGCACGCGGCGTGGGCCTGGGCTGCACGGATGTTTGCTGCACACGGCATCAGGAGGATTGAGGATGGCCAGCGCAATGCGCAAGATGGCGGTCTATCTCGGCCTGGTGGAGGACGACCGTCGCTACGAGGATCCCTACACCAGCGAGTACGGCGACGCGGATGACTACGGCGACTACATCACCGAGTACTCCGACAACGGAGCCGTGACCGAGTCGCACCCGGGCTATGCGGCAGACGATGGCCGAACCAGGCTCGATCAGCGATCCGCAGTTGAGCAGGTGCACCCCGCTGACCTGGCCAGGATCACGACCTTGCACCCTCGCACGTATAACGAGGCCCGTACGATCGGTGAGCATTTTCGCGAGGGAACACCCGTTATCATGAACCTCACCGAGATGGTCGACAGTGATGCGCGTCGCCTGGTCGACTTCGCGGCCGGCCTGATCTTCGGGCTTCGCGGCTCGATCGACCGGGTCACTAACAAGGTTTTCTTGCTGTCTCCGGCTAATGTCGAGGTCACAGCGGAAGACAAGGCAAGGATCGCGGAACGAGACTTCTTCAACCAGAGCTAGCGCGGACACGGTCAGTAACGCGCCGCGGTCAGCTCGCGAAGTCAGCGATCGTCGCAATCTAGTAGATGCGGGCAGGCAATATGGCGTGGCGGCAGACGAGTCGGCGTGAGATGCGCCAGGGCGGAGCCATGCCGTGACTATCTTCCTGACCGTCGTCTATTACATCCTGTGGCTCTATCTGCTGCTTCTTATCGGCCGTCTGATCATCGACATGCTGCAGAGCTACAGCCGCACCTGGAGCCCTTCTGGCTTGCTGGCCAGAGTCGCTGAGATCATCTTCACGCTGACAGATCCGCCACTGAGATTGCTAAGGCGCTACCTTCGGCCAGTGCGGATCGGTAGTGTGGCCCTAGACCTCAGCTACACGCTGTTGTTTCTCGTGATCATTGTGTTGCTATCGGTAGTAAGCAGCTTCTGATGCAGGTAGCCTGCCTAGGGGACTCACGCGCCAAGGAGACATGGACATGCCACTGACGCCCGCGGATGTGCGGAACAAGCAGTTCAGCACGACCAGGCTCAGGCCTGGCTACGACGAGGAAGAAGTGGACGCCTTCCTGGATGAGGTTGAGGCGGAACTCGACCGGCTGATCCAGGAGAACGAGGAGCTGCGGGCCAAGCTCGCTGAGGTGCTCCGAGGCGGCAAGATGGCGGCGCCACTGAACTCGCCGCACATGGACGGCCCCGATCTGATGCCGAGCGAGCCGCACCGGCCAGAGCCGGAGCGGCGCCCTGAGCCGATGCCGATGATGAAGTCCTCTGCCGAGGACAACATGGATACGGCCGCCAGGGTCCTTGCTCTTGCGCAGCAGACGGCCGACCAGGCGATCGCCGACGCTCGCCGCGAGGCCGACGAGACGCTTAGCAGGGCTCGCCGCGAGGCCGACGATGTGTTGACCAAGGCGCGCCGTCAGGCTGAGCAGATCACCAGTGATGCCCGGGCACGGGCTGAGAGCCTCGAGCGCGACGCGCAAGAGCGGCACCGCCAGGCAATGGGTTCCCTTGTTCAGTCGCGCGAAGAGCTTGAGCGGCGGGTTGATGACCTCCGGGCGTTCGAGCGCGAGTACCGCAGCAGGTTGAAGGCATACCTGGAGGGCCAGCTCCGTGACCTCGAGGCGGGTGCGGCGGACAGCGGCGTGTTCCCGGCCGTCGCCGCGACTGGTCCGCAGCCAGCCGTTCCTGTTGGCGTCGGCCACATGCGCGGCGGGCCGTCCGGCACCGGGTTCCCCGGGATGTCTGAGCCGATGGGGCACAATGGCGGATACCACCCGGCGGACAGTGGTCAGCACGACCGACGCTAACCGGCGTTCTGCCTAGCTGGGCATAGCATTTCGAGCGGAGTTCGACCGTGATCCGGTTCGGCGTTGTCCTATCGGTCGTGGTCATCGCAATCGGGCTGCTGGTAACGGGTGTCGTTGCCGGCAGCCTGTTGCTTGTGGTGATCTCCATTGGCGTCGCGCTGCTGGCTTTCCTGCTGCTGATCGGCGTCGTGATCAGTTTCCGTCACGAGATCTTCGGCCGGACGCCGCTCGACGCAGCTGGCGCGCAGGTCTCGCCTCAGGCTCTGGCCGGGCGTGGCACCAGGGCAGCCAGCTCCCCGCATGGCGAGCCGGTGATGGCGGCGTCGCGGCTAGGGGTCGATCCGCCGGGCAGGGCGGTTCGTGTTCCGCCGGCCCAGCCCGCGGAGCGCGGAGCGCGCGAGCAGCAGGCGCGGCCGCCCGTTGACGCGGGCGAACACGACAGGGGCCAGCCGCCGGCGCGGCCCGCCGCCAAACCGGCCGCTACGACGCACGCAGGCGATCGCGGGCAGCAGGCCGCTGCGGCCAGGACCAAGGCCCAGCAGGCGCAATTCGCGAAGGCGCCGAGAAACGCTGCACCTGCTCCTGCCACCCCGTCAGTCGAGCGTGCCAACGATGAGCAGGCCGAGCGTGAAGCGGGTCAGCGGGATAGGGCCAGGAGCGAGCAGCCGGCCGCAAGACAAGCGAGCGGCGCACGCGGCACAGCGAATCTCGAAGGCCCAGATCGCGAGCGGCTCGCGAATCAGCACGGGGCGCGGCGGCTCGACCGGCCGAGCGCTGAGCAGCAGGGCGAGCGCGGTCAGGCCGAGCGCGGTCAGGCCGAGCCGCGGCGGGCATCAAGGCTCGAGCGTGAATCCGCCAGAGCAGCAGGTTCGCGGGTCGCCGGGCCCGGTCCGGCCGCTTCACACGGCACGTCTGGGGCCGCGCCAGAAAAACCAGAGAGCTCCAGACCAGCTCCGTCGAAAGCTGCGGCTGCCGGAGCCGCTGCAACCTCGGCTGGAGTTCCGGCGAAACCGGCCGAGCCGGCCACGGATGAGGTGGCTGGCGTCCGCTCCGCCGACCAGCCGGGTACAGGTACAGCAAGCAAGCCGGACGCTCATGGGCCGGATGCGGCAGCCCCCGACGAACAGCCTGCTACCGCCGAGCCGACTCCGAGCCAGCCAGCCACGGTAAGCGAGCCGGCGACCGGCGGGCAACCCGACAGCGCGGCCGAAGGTCCGGCGCGAACTGACGACGATGAAATGCGGGTCAGTGTCGTGCCCGGGATCACCAGGTACCACCGGAGCGACTGTTTGCTGATCCGGTTCCTGTCTGCAGATGATCTCGAAGTGATGACCAAGACCGCCGCCAGCGAGGCCGGCTGCGCGCCATGCAAGGCATGCAAGCCCGACCAGGCGGCCACGGACGCCACAACTAGCTGACAACCCGGCGTTAATGGCGGGAGCTAGAAGCCTCAGTACTGGCTGCCATCAACCGGAGGAGCCGTTCCGCGTGGCCAGCTGGCCAGATGCACCGAGGCAGGCTCGCCGGGCAGCGCGCCACATTGAAGTAGCTTGCTCCACACCTCGTCGGTGACGAACGGGGCGATCGGCGCCATCAGCCTGGTCACTACGTGCAGGCCATGTCGCAGCGCCGGCATCCGCGCTGCCTCGGACCGGTGATCGCGCACGAGCAGATCAATGAACTGAGATATCCGGGCCGCGGCGACCGCTGGCTTGAGGTCGTCGAATCCGGCAGTCACCTCGCTTATCACGGCCTCCAGCTCGCTGACGAGACGGCGGTCGGCGTCGCCGACGCCGCCGTGGGCGGTATCTGCTCCGGTCGAGGCGAGCCAATTGATCAGCGCGGTAGCGAGCTGCCAGTAAGGAACTAGAACGTTGTCTGCGATGTCCTCCAAGGCGGCATCCGACAACGGCACGGCGCACTCTGTTTGCCCGGCAGCGACGCAGAACCATCGGATCACATCGGAGCCGTGGCGCTCGATCAGCGGCAGCGGCTCGACCACATTGCCGAGACTGCGGTTCATCGCCCGCCCGCTTCCGTCGACAACGGGCTCTATCGTGAGCACGCGGTACGCCGCCGGGCTCCCATTCACCATCGCGCCGATCTGCCTGGCGGCACTGGGCCACCCGCCGGAATGGTCAGCGCTGCCAACGATGATCCCGTGGTGAGGCGTGTCGTCGGAGGAGGCAGCGGCCAGAGAACGGCGCTCGCGCGCCGACGGCAGCCAGCTCGCGTCGTATCGGGCGTCGAGCACGTGCGGCACGCGACTGGCCCGGCCTGCGCATTGCGGACAGGCGATCATCACGTCATCAATCTGAGGCCGGTGCGGATCCATGCCGGTGAGATCTGCACCCGCCAGCTCCGAGAGCTGCGCCAGCGACTCGGCGCAGGTTAGGTGGCCGTCCGGGCACTCCCAGAACGGAAGCGGCGTGGCCCAGTACCTGGTGCGGGAGATCATCCAGTCCGCGTCATCGTCCGGCCAGCCTGTGGAAGAGCGCAGATACCAGGCGGATGTCCTGCGCGGGAACACTGGCGTACCGCATCGCCAGCAGGCTTGTTCGCCGTCGGCCTCCCTGGCGGGCGGGAGCAGCGATCCGGCGTCGGTCAGCGCGTCGACCAGGATCCGGTCGGCGTCGGCGAAAAAGGCTCCGCCGATCAACGGAATCTCTGCGGCGAACCGGCCGTCGGTGCCGAGCGGATCGGGCGCGGCGAGGCCGTGCAGCCTGGCGGCATCGAGGTCGTCTGGACCATAGGCGGGAGCCAGCGGCATCAGTCCCGTGCCCGTTTGAGCCTGGACGAAGTAGCCCGCTATGACCGGGTGCGTCCCTGTGGTGTCTCGGCTCACATTGAGCACGGGGTGGTATGTTGCGCCAGCCAGGTCCGCTCCGGTTAGCCGGGCCGCGATATGCCAGTCCGCGCCGAGCATGGGGGCGAGCCGAGCCTCTGCCACGATCACCCCGTCGTCGTGCCCGGCCCGGCGGGCCAGCGCATACGACTGATGCGGGTGCACGGCGATTGCTACGTTGCCGGCCAGTGTCCACGGCCTGGCAGTCATCGCGAGCAGGTCAGCGCCGCGCAACCTGGGATTCGCGCCGTCCGGCAGCGTCGCCAGCCTGAACCGCACGATGACAGAGGTGTGCTCAGCAGGTCCGCGCGCCCCTGATTGGCAGAGATCTTGAGCAGACAACGGTGTCTGGCAGCGAGGGCAGTACGGCGTGATGCGCTCCTCGCGCCCGACCAAGCCTGCTTCGAAGAGCCGACCCAGTGACCACCAGACGGACTCGACAAAGCCAGGGTCCATGGTGACGTTGGGCGGATCGGCCCCAAAGCATCCGAGCCGCATGCTCAGATCCGAGATCGCCGCGCTATGTCGCGCCGCGAACTCCCGGCATCGTGCGTTGAACCTGGACAGACCGTACGCCTCCAGGTCCGAGCGCCCGCGCAGGCCGAGTTCCCTCTCGACCGGGACCTCGACGTCGATCCCGTGGCAGCCGATTCCCGAGCCGCGGCGGGCGGTGAGTCCCTGCATCATCTTCAGCCGCCGGTAGGTGTCAGCGAGCACCTGGGCAGGCACGTCTTGCAGCCCAGGCAGCCCGGCCGCGGACTGCGGTTCGGCCCAGCAGGTCCACTGCGGCGCTTGAGTGGCGTTTTCCACCGCCCGGTCGCGATCGGCGATGCCGGCCCAGCGGCCACGTACGACGGACTCGATAGCCACCAGATCAGGACGAGGCCGTTCAGCACCGCCCAGACCGGGATGCACCGGATCTCCTGTCTCGGGCACGGCCGGCCGATCGGTTTCGGCTGCCTGCCGATCCGAAGCATGACGCGTCATCAGTTCCCCCGTGACGGCCGCGCACCGCCGCCGCGCTGCTTGCGGGCCGGCCTCGTAGGTGCGGGCCAGCCGGCGCAGCCCACCACGATAGCCGACGAGGCCGTGGCCCTATCGCCGGTCCGGTCCCCCGGGCATCGCAGGCAAATTGCGGTGTGGCAGTCTGGCTTGTTTGCGAATCGCGCCGGTCAGCACTTATCCTCCGGTGACGCTTGTCAACCAAGATCATGATGGGCTCCGAGCCAGGGGAGGCGGGGAATGACCGCAGCCGCACAATCCGACGCTGCCAGCTTCCCCGTCCGCAAGGGCGAGCGGCGGTGGACGACCGCCGAGATCACAAAGATCAGGACCCAGCTGGCCGGCGAGGCGGCCGAGCTCCGTGACGAGATCGAGCGGGCCGAATCGGATATCGCCGACCGATTGGGCGATTCAGTGAGCGATGCCGGGGATGACCAGGCCGACGTCGGCGCGAAGACCTACGAGCGCGAGCACGAGCTTTCCCTTACCTATAACGCACGCGACCTGCTGGTCCAGACCGAGCGCGCCCTTGCCAGAATTGAGTCAGGAACCTACGGCGTGTGCGAGTCGTGCGGGGAGCCAATCGGCAAGGCGCGCCTGCAGGCGTTCCCGCGTGCAACCCTGTGTGTGAGATGCAAGCAGCGAGAGGAACGGCACTGACCGGTAACAGGGTCGCGAGCGACCCGCAGCCACCTGACACGATAGCCTCCGTGAGCTCGCCCTCAAGGCGTCGCGGGCGGGTGGCGGCGCTGCTCGCCGTCGCCGTGACCGTGCTGGTCGCCGACATCGTCACGAAGGTGGTCGTCGTCGCGACGCTGTCGGACCGCGCGCCAGTCAGGTTGCTCGGCGGTTTCCTGACGCTCAGGGTCACCCGCAACCCTGGCGCCGCATTCAGCATTGGCCCGTCGCTCACCATCGTGTTCGCGGTCATCGCCGTCGGCGTGATCGTGTTCATCCTGCGCACGTCCCGGCGGATCCAGAGTCTCGCCTGGGCGGTGACGCTCGGCCTGCTGCTTGGTGGCGCGACCGGCAACCTGTCCGACCGGCTGCTCCGATATCCAGCGCCTTTCCGCGGCTACGTCGTCGACTGGATCCAGATCCCGCATTGGCCAGTTTTCAACATCGCGGACTCTTGCATCGTCTGCGGTGGAGTGCTCGCGGTGTTCCTGGCCGTCCGCGGGGTCAGGATCGACGCGTCTGTCGCGGACCGGCACGCAAGTCAGCGGCAAGCGCCAGGGCATGAATCACCAGCCGGCGAAGCAGGAAGTGAGCATGGCGATCAAGCCTCGCCAGAAGCTCCCCGGTCGCAAGACCAGCAGGGCGGCGGCGGGGCGTGACCGTCCCGGCGCAGCGCCGGGTCCCTGTGCCCGATGGGCTTGACGGCGAACGGCTTGACGCGGCGATCGCCAGGATGTTCGGCCTGTCAAGGACCAGGGCTGCCGAGCTAATCAGCGACGGCTCGGTGCTGGTTGGCGGCAGGCCTGCGGGCAAGTCGGACCGGGTGCCTGCTGGCGAATGGCTGGAGGTGACCTTGCCTCCCGCTGCTCCCGCGCCGGCTATGCCCCCGCCAGAGCCAGTGCCTGGGATGGCGGTGGTCTACGAGGACGGCGACATCGTCGTCGTGGACAAGCCGACCGGGGTGGCCGCTCACCCGACGCCTGGCTGGACCGGGCCGACTGTCCTGCAGGGCCTGCTCGCGGCCGGTCACCAGATCGCCACCAGCGGCGCGGCCGAGCGACAGGGGATTGTGCACCGCCTCGACGCGAACACGACCGGGCTGATGGTGATTGCCAAGAGCGAGCACGCATACAGCGTGCTCAAGCAGGCGTTCAGGGACCGAACGGTAGACAAGCTTTATCACGCTCTGGTTCAGGGTCACCCAGATCCGCTGCGCGGCACGATTGACGCCCCGATCGCGCGGCATCCGTCAGGCGATGGCAGGTTCGCCGTCGTAGCTGACGGTCGGCCTGCAATTACCCATTACGACACGATCGAGGCCTTTCGCGCGGCGAGCCTGACCGAGATCAAGCTCGAGACCGGGCGCACGCATCAGATCAGGGTGCACATGGCGGCAGTCAGGCACCCTTGCGTAGCCGATCGCCTCTACGGCGCCGACCCGGTGCTCGCGGCCAGGCTAGGGATTTCCAGGCAGTGGCTGCACGCGGTCAGGCTCGGATTCGCGCACCCAGCCGACGGCCGCTGGATGGAGTTCAGCAGTGATTACCCTGCCGACCTCGCTGCCTCGCTTGAGTTGCTGGCGGCAGAGTCCTAGGTTCTAGCGGGGCGCTGGCGCGTCATGGCATCGGTGTCAGCGGGGGTGGGTTAGGGTCGAACCGATCCCGGCGCTCGTTTGCTGGCAGCATGCCTGAAGGAGGCGGTAATTCATGGCCCTTCCGGCAGCTACGCGAGCTACCTGGGAAAGAGGCCGCAACGGCGGATTCGCCCATCTGCATGTGCACACCGAGTACTCGATGCTCGATGGTGCGGCGCGGCTTAACGACCTGTTCGGGGCGTGCGACCAGGGCGGCGTGCCGGCCATCGCGATGACCGACCACGGCCATGTCTTCGGTGCCTATGACTTCTATCAGAAGGCAACCAAGGCAGGGATCAAGCCGATTGTCGGCACCGAGGCGTACGTGGCGCCCGAGCACCGCGGCCTCAAGCAGCCGATCAGGTGGGGAACCCCGGCGCAAAGGGATGACGACGTGTCCGGCGCGGGCGCCTATACCCACATGACCTTGCTTGCCGAGACGACGGAGGGCATGTACAACCTGTTCCGGCTGTGCTCGCTGGCCTCGATCGAGGGGTACTTCCGCAGGCCGCGGATGGACAGGGAACTGCTGGCCAGGTACGGCAAAGGCATCATCGCCACCACCGGCTGCGTTGGCGGCGAGGTGCAGACGAGGCTCAGGCTCGGTCAGTACGACGAGGCGGTCAAGGCGGCTGCCAGCTACCGGGACATATTCGGCCAGGAGAACTTCTTCGTCGAGCTGATGGACCACGATCTTGCGGTCGAGCGGCGCACGGCAGACGGCTTGCGCCGGATCGCCAGGGAACTGGCACTGCCCTACGTGGTCACGAACGACTCGCACTATGTCGCGCCGGAGGACGCGCAGGCACACGGGGTGCTGCTGTGCGTTCAGACCGGAACTAACATGGCCGACCCGAAGAGGTTCAGGTTTGAGGGCGCGAGCTACTACATCAAGAGCCCGGCCGAGATGCGAGCCGTCAGCGACGCTGAGGAGTGGCAGGCGGGTTGCGACAACACGTTGCTGATCGCCGAGCGCGCCAACGTCGAGTTCACCAAGACCAACCTGATGCCGGACTTCACGCTGCCGCCAGGCGAAACCGAGCTGACCTGGTTCAGGAAAGAAGTCTGGGCCGGGATGGACCGCCGTTTCCCCGGTGGCATCGACGACGAACGGCGGCAGCGCGCCGAATACGAGATGGGCGTTATCGAGCAGATGGGGTTCTGCGGCTACTTCCTGGTGGTCGCCGACTTCATCATGTGGGCAAAACGTAACGGGATCAGGGTCGGCCCAGGCCGCGGCTCGGCTGCGGGCTCGATCGTGTCGTACGCAATGGGAATCACCGATCTGGACCCGATCACGTTCGGGCTGATGTTCGAGCGGTTCCTCAACCCCGAGCGCGTGTCGATGCCGGACATCGACATTGACTTCGACGAGCGCCGGCGCGGTGACGTGATCAGATACGTGACCGAGAAGTACGGCGACGACCGGGTCGCGCAGATCATCACCTACGGCACCATCAAGGCCAAGGCCGCGGTCAAAGACTCGGCGAGAGTGCTCGGATACCCCTACGCGCTCGGCGACCGGATCACCAAGGCTTTCCCGCCGCCCGTGATGGGCAAGGACGTGCCGCTGTCGGGCATCTTCGACTCCGCTCATCCCCGGTACGGCGAGGCAGGTGAGATTCGCGGGCTGTACGAGGCAGAGCCCGAGGTCAAGCAGGTGCTTGAGACGGCACGCGGGCTGGAAGGGCTGATCAGGCAGGCAGGCGTGCACGCGGCTGGCGTGATCATGAGCAGCGAGCCGCTGCTCGACCACATCCCGGTATGGAAGCGCGAGGCAGACGGCGCGATCATCACGCAGTTCGACTACCCGAGCTGCGAGGATCTCGGGCTGCTGAAGATGGACTTCCTCGGCCTGCGGAACCTGACGATCCTCGACGACGCGCTGGCGGGCATCAAGGCGAACAAGGGTCTCAGCATCGATCTGGAGACGCTCTCGCTTGACGACAAGCCGACCTACGAGTTGCTCGCCCGAGGCGACACGCTTGGCGTGTTCCAGCTAGAGGGCGGCCCGATGCGGGCCTTGCTGCGGTCGATGCGCGCTGACCGGTTCGCCGACATCTCCGCGGTCAACGCGCTCTACCGACCAGGCCCGATGGGCGCGAACGCGCATAACGACTACGCCGACCGCAAGACAGGACGCAAGCCGGTCGTCCCGATTCACCCCGAGCTTGCCGAGCCCCTGTCCGCGGTCCTCGGAGACACCTACGGCCTGCTCGTCTATCAGGAGCAGGTGCTCGCCTGCGCGCAGGTTCTTGCCGGGTACACGCCTGGCAAAGCGGACCTGCTCCGCAAGGCCATGGGCAAGAAGAAGAAGGAGATCCTGGACGCCGAGTTTGAGCCCTTCGCCGCCGGAATGCGGGCGAACGGCTATTCGGAGCACTCGATCAAAACCATCTGGGATGTGCTGGTTCCCTTCTCTGACTACGCGTTCAACCGGGCGCACGCGAGCTGCTACGGCATGGTTGCCTACTGGACCGCGTTCCTGAAGGCCAACTACCCGACCGAGTACATGGCTGCGCTGCTCACCTCGGTCGCCGGCGACAAGGACAAGTCGGCGCTGTACCTGTCCGAGTGCCGCAGGATGGGCATCAGGGTGCTGCCGCCGGACGTGAACGCCTCGACCGCGTACTTCACGCCGGTCGGCAGCGACATCAGGTTCGGCATGGCTGCGGTGCGGAATGTCGGAGCGTCGGTGGTCGAGTCGATCGTCGCGACCAGGACCGGCAAGGGCGCGTTCACCAGCTTCTCTGACTTCCTGAGGAAGGTCCCCGTCAACGTCTGCAACAAGCGCGTGATCGAGTCGCTGATCAAGGCCGGCGCTTTCGACTCACTCGGTGCACCTCGCCGGGGCGCCCTGATGATCCACGAGCAGGCAGTCGACGCGGTGATCGACGTCAAGCGCAACGAGGCCATCGGCCAGGACTCGCTGTTCGGCGATGACGAGGACAACGCGGCCACCTTCGACATCCCGGTGCCGGACGGCGAGTGGGACAAGCCAACACTCCTCGGCTTCGAGCGGGAAATGCTCGGCCTGTACGTCTCCGACCACCCGCTGCTCGGGCTTGAGCACGTGCTGGCCGCTGAGACCGACTGCTCCGTGGTTCAGCTGCTGGGATCTGCCGATGAGCCGGAACGGAACGCTCGCGGCGATCGCGACGGTCAGATAGTCACGCTCGGGGGAATCTTGTCGGGCGTCCAGCGCAAGGTGACCAGACAAGGCAGTGCCTGGGCAGCGGCGACGCTGGAGGACCTTGAGGGCGCGATCGAGGTGCTGTTCTTCCCGGCTACCTACCAGCAGTGCATGCACCTGGTCGTCGAGGACGCGATCGTTTTCGTCCGCGGCAGGCTGGACCGGCGCGAGGAGGTTCCGAAGCTCATCGCGATGGAGCTGAAGCCGGCCGAGTTGCCGACGGGGGAGATTGGCCCTTTCGTCGTGTCGGTCCTCGAGGCCAGGTGCGTGCCTCCGGTGGTTGAGCGGCTGCGGGAAGTCCTGCGGACCCATCCAGGGCCGACGGAGGTTCACCTGCGGCTGCTCACCGGTGATCGCGCCAAGGTACTCAAGCTCGACGACAAGCTGCGCGTCCGTCAGTCCCCTTCGCTGCTAGCCGATCTGAAACAGTTGCTCGGTCCGGCGTGCGTCAGCTAGCTCGCGGTTCGCGCGTCCGCCCGCGTCCTGAGTGCATGCCTGATTCAACTACGCTGTTCGGCAATGTCGATCACCAGTGACTATCCGTTCGAGCCGGAGAGAGGCGCGGGCGCATCCGGCGGAATCGGCCGTCGCGGCTCGCATGCCTCGCGGCCACCCGGCCTCGGGTTCCTCGGCGCACTGGCGATACTGATCGCCAGCGGACTCCTCGGCCTGGGCGGCGGGCTGCTGTGGACTCATGTCGCTCCGAGGGCTGTCTACGTGGTGATTGCCCGCGGGTCGGCCGACATCGTCAACCCTGAAACGTCGGCGTTCATTACCGCCGATGCCTGGTTTTGCCTGATCGGCGCCGTCGGAGGGCTGATCATCGGTCTGATCGGCTACCTGTTGGCGGTGCGACGGTACGGGCCGGTGCCGATGGTCGCGATTGTCGCCGGCAGCGTGATAGCGGGCATCGCCGCCCGGTGGATCGGCGAACAACAAGGGCTGCACCAGTTTGACCGTCAGCTGCTGACCGTACATCAGGGCACGCTGCTGCACGCTCCGCTAGCTCTCGCCGGCGACACTAAGGCCGCGATCTGGCCACCGGTCGCATCGCTCCCTGCTGTCGCTTTCTGGCCGCTGGCAGCGTGCGTGGCTGCGGGCGGGATCGTTCTCTTGGGGGCGATGCGGGACAGGTCTGCGGCGCGGTCGCTCGGTCGCGTCGAACCGGGGCCACCGCAGTTCCCCTCCTATCCCGGCCAGTAGCCCGGCGCTAACCGTCGTTCATGACTGCGGAACGAAGGTAGCGGACGAAGGCTATGGCTGGCCGCCCTCAGCTGACGCGGCCATCGCCGCGCCCACGATTCCCGCGTCATTTTGGAGAGCAGCAGGTACCACGCGAGCGCGCAGGCTCAGCCGTGGCAGGAACTTGTCGGACTTCCTGCTGATGCCGCCGCCAATGATGATGAGCTCTGGCCACAGCAGTGACTCCATTTTGTCCAGGTACTCATCGACTCGGCCGGCCCATTTATGCCAGCTAAGCTCGCCTTCCTCGCGAGCCCGCTCGGATGCCCTGGTCTCGGCGTCCTTGCCGTGAATTTCAATGTGACCGAACTCGGTATTGGGTATCAGCACGCCGTTGTAAAACAATGCGCTGCCGATTCCGGTCCCCAATGTCAGCAGCAAAACCGTTCCCGACTGCCCGCGGCCTGCGCCGAATCGCATCTCGGCGACGCCGGCGGCGTCGGCGTCATTCAGGACGATCACGGGCTGGCCGGTCGCCTCGCCGAGGAAGCTGACCGCGTTGACTCCGATCCAGCTCCGGTCGAGATTGGCGGCCGTCATGATCGTTCCGGCCGAGACCACACCAGGAAAGGTGATCCCGATCGGGCCCTGCCACGAAAACTGGTCCACCAGCTGCCGGATGACCTGGGCCATCGGTTCCGGAGCGGCCGGCTGCGGAGTTGCCAGCTTCACGCGCTCGGTCCGCAGACGACCAGCTTGCACGTCAACCGGCGCTGCCTTGATACCGGTGCCACCGATGTCGACGCCAAGGACATCAGCCATCATGTCTCCGTTTCGCCAATCTGCCGTTGCCAGGTGCTCGACTTACGGTGATCGCGCTCAGACCCCCCACGAAGCTTGCCGCAGAGCCGCAACATCGGCCTCCGCACCCTCTAGGCTGACTCGCGCCACGCTGGTCCTGGCAAAGGTCCACAGCAGCAGTTCGGCGGGCGCGCCGATCACAGTCACCACTGGCGTGCGCGGCCGGACCGTCATCCTGACCGGCTGCTCGCCAGCGCGGTCAGGGAGATCATCCCTGGCGAACTCGATGCCCACGGGAACCTTTCGCAGCACCAGCCTGGCGCGAGATAGGTCCTTCCAGATCAGTTCGGTCATCGCCGGGTCGAGCGGCCGCGGCTCCCAGTCTGCCCGCGCCCTCCGGACGTCCTCGTGATGGACGAAGAACTCGGCGAAGTTCAGGCGCGCGTCGGCGCCTGGAATGGCGTACACCGACATCCTCGGCGGCCCGGTCCTGACGGTCTCAACAAGCAGCGAGAACGGGGTCTTTGCCACCATCTTGCGGCGCACGCGATCGGTGTATCCGGCCAGCGGACCGCCCAGGATGCCCAGCGCAGCATCCGGCCGGCGCTCGCGCAGGACCAGGTGGGCAGCGAGATCGCCAGTGCGCCATCCTTCACAGAGCGTCGGCGCGTCTGGGCCCGACTTGTCGAGCAACGCGCACAATGCAAGGCGCTCATCTCGGGCATAAGTCACTGCACGATAGTAGGCCACTGCCCGGCTCGCGTGCTTGCCGCCGCTGCAGCAGGCTACGGTTGCAGTGAGCGTCCGGCGGATCCGCAGACCGCGCGAGTGCCGGAGCTTGAAGGCTGGCCGCGATCGCAGGAGGACCATGACCGGCGCGAACAGTGAGGAAGCCGGGGCCGCCGGCCTGTTCGCGCACCAGAAAAGGAACCTCGCTGCGATTCTGCTCGGTGGTGCCGCCGGTGCCGGCGTCGTTCTGCTGGCGACCCGGCAGGAGCTGGCCAGGGTCGTCACGCACGCGCCGCGGCCGCTTCCCGACGCAGTGACGACCGTCACCGCCCAGAGCCTGCGTCCTGGTATCGCCGCGCTTGCCCTTGCCGCGCTGGCCAGCCTCGCGGCTGTTATCGCGACCCGCGGCCTCCTGCGCCGGATAACCGGGTTGATCACGATCGCGCTCGGGGCCGGCGTAGCGCTGTCCGCGATGGCCGGCATAACCACCGCAGCCGTGCTGGCGGCGGCAGGACGCGCGGGTTCATCCCCGGCAAGCGGCGGAGGGGCGGGAACGGCCGCAGGATCAGTGACAGCCGGCAACGGCGGATCCGCGGCGACCGGATCGATCGCGGGCTTCCCTATGCATGTCGTGCTCGGCGGGACCGGCTGGCGGCTCCTGATGCTTGCCGGAGCACTGCTGATCGTGGCGGCTGGCGTTGCCGTCGTTGTCCTCGCCGGGAGGCTCCCGGTCATGTCGGGCCGCTACGAGCGGCAGCGTGCCGCCTCAGGTCAGCAGAGCCCGCGGCCTGCGCGTCCGCGCCCGGCTGCCGCGAGCATGTGGGAGTCCCTGAGCGCCGGACGCGACCCGACCGCCACGGGGTCGGACTAAGTTGATCCGGCAGGCGGCCGCCGGCAGCTCGGGATACGCTGCGAAACGAGTTGACGCCGCTGAGCAACCGCCTGCGCAGGGGCGGAAGCCGGGCGGTGCGGGTACCCTCGGTACCATCGGGGGCGCCAGGCAACCCACCCGAGGGGGCAGCAGAACCGCGTGAGCGTGCTCGATGACATTCTCGTTGACGTGCGCGCCGATCTTGCTGCACGGCAGCGGGCGACGCCGCTGGAACAGCTCAAGCTCGCGGCGACCAAGACGACCTCGCCGCGCGATGTGATATCCGCGCTCCGCCGTCAGGGCGTCGCGGTCATCGCGGAGGTCAAGCGCTCCAGCCCGTCCAAGGGCGCGCTCGCGGCGATCGCGGATCCTGCGGCGCTGGCGGCCGACTACGAGGCGGGCGGCGCGGCCGTGATCAGCGTGCTGACTGAGGGCCGCCGATTCGGCGGCAGCCTCGACGACCTCGCCGCGGTCAGGGAAGCGGTCGGCGTACCCGTGTTGCGCAAGGACTTCGTGGTGAGTTCTTACCAGCTTTGGGAGGCGCGCGCGTACGGGGCCGACCTTGTCCTGCTGATAGTGGCGGCGCTGGAACAGAACGCCCTCGTCTCGCTCGTCGAGCGGGCATCATCGATCGGTCTGATGCCGCTCGTCGAAGTCCACTCGCAAGCCGAACTCAGCCGGGCGCTTGATGCCGGTGCTCAGGTGATCGGCGTGAATGCGCGCAACCTTGCGACCCTTGAAGTTGACAGATCGATCTTCGCGCGGCTCGCACCGCGGATTCCCGACGAGGTCATCAAGATCGCGGAATCTGGCGTGCGGGGCCCGCACGACCTGCTCGCGTACGCCGCGGCTGGTGCCGACGCCGTCCTGGTCGGGGAAAGCCTGGTCATCGGCAAAGATCCGCGTACCGCTGTGGCCGACCTTGTGACGGCCGGCTCGCATCCGGCACTCCGCTCGGACCGCGGTGGTGGCAGATGACGTCGTCGACGAGGTCGTCCGCACCGGTTAGCACTGCCTCGGTACCCGATGCGACCGGGCACTTCGGAGCTTTCGGCGGCCGGCTGGCACCCGAGGCGCTTATGTCGGCGCTAGAGGAACTGACCGCTGCTTATGAAGAGGCCAGGACCGAGCCGGCATTCACCGCGGATCTGGATGCGCTGCTCAGGGACTACGCAGGCCGGCCGACCTTGCTGACGGAGGTGCCCAGGTTCGCTGCGGAAGCAGGTGGCTGCCGGGTCTTTCTCAAGCGCGAGGATCTGACCCACACCGGCTCGCACAAGATCAACAACGTCCTCGGCCAGGCACTGCTCACCCGTCGGATGGGAAAGACCAGGATCATCGCCGAGACCGGGGCCGGCCAGCACGGCGTGGCAACGGCGACGGCAGCGGCATTGCTCGGCCTTGAGTGTGTCGTCTACATGGGCGAAGAGGACACCAGACGGCAAGCCCTGAACGTGGCGAGAATGCAGATGCTCGGTGCCGAAGTTGTCCCGGTCACCATCGGCAGCAAGACACTCAAGGACGCGATTAACGAGACGTTCCGCGACTGGGTGTCGAGCGTGCAGACCACGCACTACTGCATCGGCTCGGTGATGGGCCCGCATCCGTTCCCAGCGATGGTGCGTGATTTCCAGCGGGTCATCGGGGTCGAGGCCAGGGAACAGATCCAGGCGAAGGCAGGCCGGTTGCCCGACGCGGTTGTCGCCTGCGTAGGAGGCGGTTCGAACGCGATGGGCGCGTTCCATGCCTTCATCGGGGACCCAGGCGTGCGGCTGATCGGCTGTGAAGCAGGTGGTGACGGCATCAGCACCGGGCGGCACGCCGCCACGATCTCGGGCGGTTCGGCAGGAGTCATTCACGGGATGCGCACCTACCTGCTCCAAGACGGCGATGGCCAGACGCTGCCAACGCACTCCATCTCGGCCGGCCTGGATTATCCAGGAGTTGGCCCGGAGCATGCCTGGCTGCACCAGATTGGCCGCGCTGAATACCGTCCGATCTCCGACACCGCGGCTATGGAGGCGTTCTCCCTGCTCTGCCGGACCGAGGGAATCATCCCGGCGATCGAGTCAGCCCACGCCCTGTCCGGGGCGGTCGCAGTGGGCAGGGAACTCGGCCCCGGAGCGGTACTCCTGGTGAACCTGTCGGGTCGCGGCGACAAGGACGTGGACATCGCCGCCCACTGGTTCGGCCACCTAAGTGCGGCGGGCGAGCAATGACGCAGGCGCCGGCTGGCGTGTCAGGCGGCCGGGCAACTGGCCGGGTCAGCGCCGCGTTCGCGCAGGCCGCCGAGCAGCAGCGCGCTGCGCTTGTTGGCTATCTGCCTGTCGGCTTCCCTTCTGTGGAAGGGGCAATTGAGGCGGCGACGGCAATGGCCAAGTCGGGCGCCGACATCATCGAGATCGGGCTGCCTTACTCCGACCCGCTGATAGACGGGCCGGTGATCCAGGAGGCCGTGCACCGCGCGCTGGAGGGCGGAGTGCACGTCACAGACGTGCTGCGCACCGTTGAGGCCGTGGCCGCTGGCGGGGTCCCTGTCCTGGTCATGACCTACTGGAATCCCATCGAACGTTATGGCGTCGCTGCGTTCGCCCGCGACCTCGCCGAGGCAGGTGGCTGCGGCCTGATCACCCCCGACCTTCCCCCCGAGGAGGCAGGAGCGTGGCTTGAGGCTGCGGCCGAATACGACCTCGATCGCGTGTTCCTGGTGGCGCCCAGTTCGTCGGACGAACGGATCAAGCTGATCACCGCGGCGTGCGGCGGATTCGTCTACGCAGCATCGGTGATGGGGATCACGGGTGCAAGGGCCGCCGTCGGCGACGCGGCCGCCGGCCTGGTGGAGCGCGTGCGGAAGCACACCAAGCTTCCCGTCGCGGTCGGCTTGGGCGTGAGCACAGGAGCACAGGCCGCCGAGGTCGCTCAGTATGCCGACGGCGTTATTGTCGGCTCCGCGTTTGTCCAGCGGCTCCTTGACGCTGCCGATGCCGCGGCCGGCCGTGCGGCCGTCGCCGACCTGGCTGCAGAGCTCGCCGAGGGCGTCCGCGTCCGTCGTTAGTGCAGCGCGGCAAGTCGCCCGGCAAGGGCGTGATGCCGGATTATGAAACCTAAAATTTACCCACAGGTAGCTGCTTCTCCGATTTCGTTATGATGTCCTGGTCAGGCTCCGCTGACCTGCGCGTTAGCGAGCCTGCCTGGCGGGCCGACGTCGTCCCTCCGCTGTCTGTAATGCCTACGCGGACGAGACGACAGGAGCTTGGATGGTCCCACCCCTCACTTCGCGCACCCCAAATTCGCCGGGCAGTCACCAGTCCGGGCTCTACGAATCCCGATTCGAGCATGACGCCTGCGGCGTGGGCATGGTCGCCGACCTGTCTGGACGGCGCGCGCACGCCACCGTCGCCCAGGCGCTCAGCGTCCTGCGCAACTTGGACCACCGCGGCGCAAAGGGCGCCGACCCCGACACGGGTGATGGCGCGGGGATCCTGACACAAATACCCGACGCGCTCTTCCGCGCTGTCTGCCGGTTCCCGCTGCCACCGCCCGGCTCCTACGCAGCAGGCCTCGCTTTCATGCCGCCTGCGGCTGCTGCGGGCGCCATGCAGCGAATCGAGCGGCTCGCCGCGCTGGAGTCCCTGGTCGTACTCGGCTGGCGTGAGGTGCCTTGTGATCCGGCTGCCTGCGGCGATGGGGCTCGAGCGGCAATGCCCGAGATAGTGCAGCTGTTCGTTGCCTCGCAGCGTGGCGAGCGCGGGATCGACTTGGACCGTCGCGCGTTCTGCCTGCGTAAGCGCGCCGAGCAGGAAACCGGTATTTACCTCGCCAGCCTGTCCTGCAGGACGATCGTGTACAAGGGAATGCTCACCGCGCTGCAGCTCGAAGGGTTCTTTGCTGACCTCACCGACCCGCGTTATACCTCGGCGCTCGCACTCGCGCACTCCAGGTTCTCCACGAACACGTTCCCGTCATGGCCGCTCGCCCACCCGTTCCGGTTCACCGCGCACAACGGCGAGATCAACACGATCCGCGGCAACAGGAACTGGATGCGCGCGCGCGAGGCCATGCTGCGGTCGGCGGTAATCCCGCCGGACGCCGAAGGTCGCGGGATCGAGCGCCTGCTACCCATCCTCGACGAGGCCGCCAGCGACTCGGCCAGCTTCGACGCATGCCTCGAGCTGCTGCACCTTGGCGGCAGATCGCTCCCGCACGCCGTTCTGATGATGATCCCTGAGGCGTGGGAGAAGGACACCTCGATGGACAGGGATCTGCGGGCGTTCTACCGCTTCCACGCCTCGCTGATGGAGCCCTGGGACGGCCCGGCGCTCATCGCTTTCACCGACGGAACCCTCGCCGGCGCGGTACTTGATCGCAACGGCCTGCGCCCCGGCAGGTACTGGATCACTGCTGACGGCCTGGTCGTGCTGGCCAGCGAGGTCGGGGTACTGGAGATCGAGCCCGCGCAGATCGTGCGGAAGGGCAGGTTGCAGCCGGGCAAGGTGTTCCTCGTCGACACCGCGGCCGGGCGGGTCATCGAGGATCACGAGGTCAAGGCCGAGCTGACCGCTCAGCAGCCGTATGACGACTGGCTGCACGCGGGCCTACTGCACCTCGATGACCTGCCCGACCGGCAGCGCGAGCTGCCTGACGGCCAGGCTCTTGCCGCCCAGCAGCGGCTGTTCGGCTACACAGACGAGGAACGCAAGGTCATCCTCGCGCCGATGGCGCGGACTGGCGCCGAGGCCATCGGCTCGATGGGCGATGACACGCCGATCGCGGCGCTGTCTGACCGGCCGAGGCTGATCTTTGACTACTTCGCACAGCAGTTTGCCCAGGTCACCAACCCGCCGCTGGACGCGATCAGGGAGGAACTGGTCACCGCGCTTGCGGCAGCGACGGGCCCTGAGCACAACATCTTCGATCCCGGCCCCGCGTCGTGCCGCCAGATCGTCCTGCCGTACCCGGTCATTGGCGACAGCGATCTGGCCAAGATCATTCACATCAACGAGGACCGGGACCTGCCCGGCTTCGCCGCGCACGTGGTCGACGGCCGGTATCTGGTCGCCGGCGGCGGTCAGTCACTTCGCGCGCGGCTGGCCGAGATCAAGATGGAGGTCAGCGCCGCGATCGAAGCGGGAGCCAAGATCATCGTGCTTTCCGACCGCGGCGCCTCGATGGGCGGAGGACACATCCGTGCCGCGGGCGAGCCGACAGAAACGCCTGCGACCGGGGACGCCGCTGCCTGGGCGCCGATCCCGTCGCTGCTGCTGACCGGGTCAGTTCACCATCACCTGATCAGGGAGCGGACCCGCACCAGGGCCGGGCTGGTCATCGAGGCGGGCGACGTACGGGAGACGCACCATGTCGCTCTGCTGATCGGCTACGGAGCTGCGGCGGTTTGCCCCTACCTGGCAATCGAGACCGCCGAGGATATGGCGCGCGCTGGCCTGCTCGGTAGTACGAGCAGCCGCAAGGCAGCCGCGAACCTGATCAAGGCGCTCGGCAAGGGCCTGCTGAAGATCATGTCGAAGATGGGTGTGTCTACCGTCGCCTCGTACACAGGAGCGCAGATCTTCGAGGCGATCGGGCTCGGCAGCGAGGTCATCGACGAGTGCTTCGCCGGCACCTCTTCGAGGCTTGGCGGGATCGGCTTCGACGAGATCGCCGAGGTCACCGCTGCTCGCCATGCCCGGGCCTACCCAGCCAGGGCAGCCGAGATCGCTCATCCTGACCTTGACGTCGGCGGCGATTACCACTGGCGGCGAGGCGGCACTCCGCACTTGTTCAGCCCGGAGGCGATTTTCCGGCTGCAGCAAGCGACCCGTACCGGCCAGGCCGAGATATTCCGCGAGTACACCAGGGAGGTGGACGACCAGGCCGCGAGGCTAATGACCCTGCGCGGCCTGCTGGCGATCCGCGGGGTCGACGGCGGAACCGCCTCAGCCAGGCCGCCAGTGCCGCTCGAGGAGGTCGAGCCGGTAAGCGCAATCGTGAGGCGATTCGTGACCGGCGCGATGTCGTACGGATCGCTGTCAGCAGAGGCCCACGAGACCTTGGCGATCGCGATGAACAGGCTCGGCGGCCGGTCCAATTCGGGTGAGGGCGGGGAGGATGCTGAGCGCTACACGCCAGATGCCAGCGGCGACATTCGCCGCTCGGCGATCAAGCAGGTCGCGAGCGGCCGTTTCGGCGTCACCAGCGAGTATCTCGTCAACGCCGATGACATCCAGATCAAGATGGCGCAGGGGGCAAAGCCAGGTGAGGGCGGGCAGCTTCCAGGGCACAAGGT